>Ga0163144_10023563_pt1 | contig 12134 bp, 10 predicted proteins | sample OliLak19BULKMAT1_FD_123175 | JGI IMG/M metagenome (GOLD analysis project Ga0163144, IMG submission 123175) | Freshwater microbial mat bacterial communities from Lake Vanda, McMurdo Dry Valleys, Antarctica - Oligotrophic Lake LV.19.BULKMAT1 | ecosystem: Environmental > Aquatic > Freshwater >...
ATTCTTAAATCAATTCTTAAATCAATAAGGGCTTCGCCCTACTATGCTCCTACTGTCTTATTTTCAAGAAGTTTAATATGCAAAATAAACCTGCTCGTTATTATGCTTTTCTCTCAATCGGAGCCGCCATCCTGACGATCGCTTTGAAATTAGGTGCTTATTTTTTAACTAATTCCGTTGGATTTCTATCCGATGCCCTAGAGTCGGGAGTTAATTTAGTAGCAGCTATATTTGCAGTATGGGCGTTAACCTATGCCGCTAAGCCCCCTGACGAAGAACATGCATTTGGACATTCCAAAGCAGAATATTTTTCTAGCGGCTTTGAAGGAGCCTTAATTTTAGTTGCGGCGATTAGCATTGCGATCGCGGCGATTCCTAGACTATTAGATCCTCAACCACTTGAACAAGTTGGGTTAGGGTTAGTACTTTCATTAATAGCATCAGCGATAAATGGAGGACTTGCGATGGTATTACTTAAGGTAGGAAAACGCCTGCGCTCAATCACTTTACGGGCTGATGCTCACCACTTAATAACTGATGTCTGGACTTCCGTAGGCGTAATATTAGGACTATTGCTGGTGTCCGCAACAGGGTGGTTAATTCTTGACCCCTTGATTGCTTTATTAGTCGCTGCAAATATTGTTTGGACTGGCATGAAACTAATACAGGAAAGCGGCTCGGCTCTTTTAGATGCCTCGATCCCGTTGTCAGATAGACAAATTATTAATGAAATTCTGTCTGCCTATGATCGCCACAAAATTCAGTTTCATGCTGTCCGCACTAGAAATGCAGGAGCGAAATGCTTTGTATCCTTTCATGTTCTAGTGCCTGGGCAATGGACTGTTCAAGAAGGGCATGATTTATGCGAAGAGATCGAGTTAGCTATTTGTAAAGCCATACCAAATACTAATGTTTTTACTCATTTAGAACCCTTAGAAGATCCAAAATCGTGGAATGATCAAGAATTATAAAAGCTCAAAGAGCTATAACTGATTTGTGGCAAATGTATCACATTGGTTAATATCTCCCGTCTCAAGACCACGCTTAAACCAAGTTACCCTCTGTTGAGAAGTACCATGAGTAAACGAGTCGGGAATTACATGACCTTGCTTGGACTTCTTTTGCAAATAGTCGTCACCAATCTGAGTAGCGGCGTTAAGAGCCTGAGTCACATCTTTATCGGTAATTAAGCCCCGTTGAGCCGTGAAATGTCCCCAAACTCCTGCCAGGCAATCAGCTTGAAGTTCAATACGTACCGATAATTCATTGGCTTTGGTCTTACCTGAACTAGATTGTAACTGCCTTACCTTTCTTGATGTCCCACGCAAATTTTGGATATGATGACCAACTTCGTGAGCGATCGCATAGGATCTCGCAAAGTCAGCATCGCTTCCAGCCGTAGCTTCTAGATATTTAAAGAAACCCATATCTAGATATACTTTCTTGTCAGCAGGACAATAAAATGGCCCGGCCGCAGTGTCTGCTGATCCACAAGCCGAGCTCACAGAGCCGTCAAACAGTACTAATTTAGGTGCTTCGTAGTTGCTATTTAGCTGTTGTTTAAATATCTTTCCCCATGTATCTTCAGTATCGCCAAGAATGGATTTGACAAAAGCCGAATCGCGATCATTGACTGGAGCTTTAACGACTCTTTGTGAAGCAGGAACCGTTTTTTGACCGTTATTCAGGAAATTCAAAATTTGAGCAGGATCGACATTAAAGATTAGACCAGCAATGACCGCGATCGCAACACCACCAGCCCCCAATCCTCCCAGCATTCCACCTGCTGACAAGCTGGATCGAGAGGAGCCACCTCGCTCATCTTCCACATTGTCACTTTCACGCATTTCATCCCATTTCATATGGCAAATCCTCTTTCATACCGTTGTGTTGTTGTGAATATAACGCTTTAAGCTCTAACCAAAACTAAAATAATCTTTTAGAATCTTGACTACAGCGCTTTGCGCTTTTATAAAACCCAGAGAAATTTTTGAAAGTGCTGCGAAGCGGCACTTTCAAAGATTTCTCTATAGCTTTTAAAACCTCAATAGGCTCTATACAAATGGGAAGAGGACAAATGGGAAGAGGGCAAATGGGAGGAGGCGATCGCGAATCTGCATAATTATTTGCAAATCAGGATTTTTAGTTGGGACTTACGCAAAAACACCTGAAAGCCCTGATTTCTCGTAGTGGCAATTCATGAATTGCCACTACTTCATAGCTAATGCATAAGTCCTATTAGTATTTGGATATTAGGCGATCAGAAGTGAGCGAGAAAATTTTGGCTTACTTGGCTTATTTGGCTTGAAAGATAGCTTCGATCGCCGCAACATCTAGAGGTCGGAATAAAAAGAATCCTTGACCATCGCCTTCTTTGTTAAGTAAATCTTGTAAACAATTTAACTGATCTAGGCTTTCAATACCTTCGGCGACAATGTGAGCATTAACACTCTGCGCTAAAATTACAATTGCCTGAAGAACTTCCATACCATTTGTATCTGGATGCATATTATTGACAAATGCTCGATCAATCTTCAATCCGTCGAAAGGAAATTTATGTAAATAGGCAAGAGAAGAGTAGCCTGTGCCAAAGTCATCAATATAGATCTGAATTCCAATTTGCCGCATTTTGTTGAGTATACTTAACGCAAAATTGGGATTTTCCATAATCGAACTTTCGGTTAGCTCTATTTTGAGATATTGAGGAGATAGATTAGTTTGAGTGAGAATATTCAGGCACTTTTCTAATACATCATCTTGAGCTAGTTGCTTGGGAGATAGATTTACACTGACGGTAATATCTTTTGCCTTAGCAAAACGTTGATGCCAAGACTTAATCTGGAGGCAAGCATTTCGCATTACCCAATCACCTATAGGGATGATCATTCCTGTATCTTCAGCGATAGGAATGAAACAAGCTGGTGATACTAAACCGCGTTCAGGATGTTGCCAGCGAATTAGTGCTTCTAATCCGACAATCTGCATATTGTGAAGAGAGACAATTGGTTGGTAGTAGATCAGGAATTCTTGATTATGTTGATTGTTAGCAACTTGGGTCAAAGCGACGGCTCTTCGCAAATCTTTTTCTAGTTGTAAACGTTCGAGTACACGCTCTCGCATGGAGATATCAAATACCTTACTATATGAGTTGCCTAGTTTTTTTGCATAAAACATCGCTGTGTCAGCATCTCGTAGTAACGTCTCAGGGGAAACTAGATCAGGATAATGATGATCATCGCTTATACTATCAACTTGATGGAACTTGATCCCAATATTAGCCGCAATTTCAAGCTCATTTCCTTGAATCAAAAATGGTTCTTGAAGTCTTTTATGAATGCGCTTAGCTACATCGATTACGGGTTGCTTATTTTCTAAATTTTCCAGCAATATAACAAACTCAGCCCCTCCCAAACGAGCAATTGAAGCTGTAATCGGTACAGAATTTCTCAAACATTGTGAGACTTCAATTAACAATAGATTTCCAATCGGATGTCCAAAAACATCGTTAATGTTTTTAAATTGATTTAAGTTAATCCAAAGAATAGCTAGAAGAGATTTGAGGCTACCTATTTTTATAGGCAAATCTGGTGTGGATAAATCTTTTTGATTGAGTAGATTTTGCAATCGGTCTTCAATTAGAGGACGGTTAAATAATCCTGTCAAATGATCATGAGTGGCTTCATATCGAATTTGAGCATCAGCAATACGCAGCGATCGCTGCATTTGGAAGCGCTCTTGCATGGTGATTGCAAACCCCGTTAACATAAACATCAAAATCGGAATGGCAACCTCAATCCAATAGTTGGCGCTAAAAGAAACAAAAGCAGTAATTAACCATAGTCCAGAAAGGAGAGAAGCACTAACGCTGCCAATCCATAAATTGCGTCTAGGTAAAATCAAGCTAATAATCAGACTTCCCAGTAAAGCAAAGCTCCAAATATTATGTTTTGGAACGCCTGAAAGAAAACTTTTTTGAAGCAGATTTTGCAAAATCATCGCCTGTAAATGCACTCCACTCGCTGGAGGATTACGATCAAATGGAGTCGCTAAATTATCAATCCCTGAGGCAGTCACGCCAACTAGCACGATTTTATTATAGAAAGCTGAGGGGGAGACGTTACCATCAATTACATCACTAAAAGAGAAATGTGGAATATTCTTAGCACTCTTTGTCCAATTGATCGCTAAAGGCTGTTTTAAGTCGGGTAATGGAGTCACCGCAGCAGTGGTCAAATCGTAAGTTTGTAAAATCGATACGCTAAAAGATGGAATATCTTGAATTTGCAAATCAATTTGACGCACAATGCCATCAGCATCTTCGCGTTTGAGGATATGCCCAATCGCAACACTAGCATTACTGATCGCGGCTACTGGAAAAAGTGTTTGTCCCGTCTTATCCCAAGCCATTGACAGCACTACTCGTTGATTTTGCTCAATTGCTTCCGCCAATTGCTTATCTGCGGGACTAGCTTCAGACCATAAAATGTCAAAGCCAATTACACTAGCTTGAGCTTGGCTGAGTTTTTGCAAAACCTGCCCATAGCGATCGCGAGACCATGGAAATCTACCAATTTTACGGATACTGGCATCGTCAATAGCAACAATCACTATCCGATCATCCCAAGGACGATCGCCGCGCCAATTAGTAAAGTTGTTGTAAGCCCAAAATTCGATTGGCTGTAAAGTTCCCAAATAAACTAAGGGAATTAGGGCTATGCTAGCAAATATACTAGGCAAAGATCTCCAAATTAAATCAGCTAGACGCGATCGCATTCTTGCATTACAACAATTCGCGATCAGATCTAATAATCTTCTAGAAATAAACTCAGAGAATCGGAATCTCATAGATTTGTACTTTTCCCTGAGGGGTTTCCACTTTTACATTTACATTTAGACTTGAACTTGCGGGTAATTGTAAGGAAAACTTTCCACTGCGATCAAGGTATTGATCTAGCCCATTTACTTTTACTGTATTGAAAACACTAGTGTAACCTACTAGCAAAATAGAACGTTTATTATCCGAAATTTGTTTGTTAATTGAGTATCTCAAACTGGTGTCATCACGAATAGGTATAGCGGGAGATGGAGGTTCACCTTCTATTGTCAAATTCTGAAACCCGCCATTGACCATTTCTGTTTGATTCTGAGCAGTTGTAGCAACACTACCCTTAAGAGTTGTAATCACCATATTGTTATTTGGTTGGGCTTCCACAATATAATTGGTGCCACGCACTCCACTTATACCAGCAGGAGTTTGGATATTAAGCTGAGAGCCAGAGTTAGTAAATTTGCGAACTTGCAATCTTGCCTTGCCACGCGGTACAAGCAAATTTGTGACCCGACCATTGTCTGAAGCAATCCCAAAAGAAAGGATTTTAATAGTTGTATTTTCTGCCATGTAGATCGAACCTACGCCCGTATCAATACTCAAAACTGCTGAACTATTCGCCCCTGTAGAAATTTCATCGCTGACAACTTGTAAAATATCGCCTACTCGTGCAGGACGTCTAGCATAGTTATATAAATTTCGATTAGTAACATTTCCTGTTGTTTTTTCAACTTTCAACCATTGTTTAGTGCGAACTTGAATACCTTTTTGCGCCTCAACTTTTTGGTATTCTTGGGGGATTAAATTACTTCCTGAGATATTGATTAAAATACCTAGAAAAGTAAAGAAAATTAAATTTAGAGTTCTGTCCGTTTGTCGGGTTTGAAAAATTTTAATACTCACTGAAAACTCACTTTAGAAAACCACAAATAATTAAGAAATAAGCCTTTGCATTTCCATATTTTAAATCCCATCGGCAGCAAAAAAATATAAGTTAAATTTGGTGCAAATCGTCTTTTTTAACTGATACAGCAGATTGAAAACAAACCAAACCCAGATTTTTTATAAAAGCCCCGCTTCGCGGGGCTTTTATAAAAAATCTAGTGGTGGTTTTGTTCGGGATTTGCTGTAGATTTATAGTTAGCTGATTTCACTAAAAACTCTTGTAATCGTCGTGAAATTAATTCGCGACTGCCCATTCTCCGACCAAGCTCTTTTTCTAATGCACCCACAGGCGTTAAGTTCTGGGGTGCACGCGGATCGCGAGTGGGATGTGACGCATATTGCGGAATTAAATACGTGCTTTGATCAGCGATCGCTTTAGCGCGATCAATAGAAATCCCACCATCAAGATCGATCCTAATAATTCCATGTAATTCGTGATATCCCAACCGTTTATAGTTTAAATCGCTACTACCTGATCGCAAATACCAACTAAGATTGGAGTGATTGGTATTAGAAATCCGAAAAATTGGCGTGCGTTCTCCTACTTTTAGCGATCGCAAAGTTTGAGCATTTTCTCCTTTCAGATATGCTTTACCCATAGTTTTGACATAGCCAATTGTGACATGAGGGGTTTGATAAACTCGATAAAGTAGAGGCCCATCGCGAACGATCAGCGTATTCTCTTTAATTAATTCTTTATTTAAAGAAAGCTCATTTGCCATTCGTAGTTCTTCATCAAGCATCGCGCTCTGGACAATTTGCGAAGGAGTATCTGGCTCATTATTGTTGCTAGTAAGGCAATAGTCATATTTTAAATCGCCTCTACCACTGACAGGACAAGGAATTACAGTTGGGGGAGCAGTCAAACCACCTCCCAATGCGATAATCCGTTTTACTTCTGTAGCAATACATTTAGCTCTGCTAATTGTCCGATCAACTAGCACCGCGCCGACTGCGATCGTGGCAAAGGCTCCATATAAAATTTCGTCATCACTCCGCCCTAGAAACCTTGCATCCAATCGCAATCGCCCATCAATAAATAGAATTTGATTGGGAAGTTCAGGAGCGATCGCTGCACGCATAGGTTGCCATTCCCCATTACTAACTTCAACTTCAGTATGTATCTTGTTATCATTAGGAATCTCTTCAGGGTTAATGCTTACTGGCGCATCATAACCAATACTCCAAGGTTCTAGACGAATGTTATATTCGCTCCAAAAGTTTTCTGCCAGTGGTTTAGCGAGATTGGTAATCATACTGCTTTATTAATTTGAGTATGTCATATCACATTAGCGATCGCCAGTAAAGTTACGCGTTAAATACAAGAGTATGAATCGCATATCTCCATAGCTTAACGATCCATAAATAAGTATGAATTATTCAAAGGAAATCATTGACAAGGTGTTATTCTAGTGATCTCCTTAACTATAGACTCAAGCCGCTTTGAAACCTCTGTTTTAGCCCTTTTTCTAGCCCTAAAATTCCGACCTAAACTGTGATAATCAGAAAACTTTATGTCAATCTCTTTTGTCAAACTTCAAAATCTTAAGCCTCAGTTCTGGATACATACAAATTCAAAATCGGGTTTTAGATCTTTTACTTTTATCTTTGGATTCGTGGCTGCAATTGCTAATTTTGTAAATGGCATAGAGGGTGCGATCGCAGAGACTCCAAATCCATACATCAAAGCAGGTATCTCTAACCCTTATGTCATTAGAGCAAAGCAATCGGAAGCGATAAGTTATGTAAAAGCCATGGTTAAATTTCAACAAGCATATTTTTTAGAGCAGAATACTTGGGGTAAAAATTTAGAAGAACTGCAATCTGGAATTAAATCTGAATCTGATAATTATCTCTACAGTATTAAAATCGATACTGCGATCAACACAGTAGAATCAAAACCTAACATAGGCATCGCGATTCACATGGGGATTTCTAAAAAGCCAGAGCTTAATAGTTACGTGGGATTTACCTTTCTAAGTAGTGGACTTCATTCCAATGAAATCACTCCACTAAGATCTGTCTGCGAATCAATCAAACCAACCATGAAGCCTCCATCTCTACCTAAATGGGATAAAAAAATGCTTACATGCCCTGAAGGCTACAAAAAGATTCGTTCTTAGAATATTTTTTTGCCGTTTCATAAAATAGAATAGGCTGGACAAAATAAGGCTTATTACCTTAAATCCTTCTTTCTTCCTGCTCTTTAATGAGAAAACTTTATGTCAACAGCTTTTAATGAATTGGAAAGTAATACTAGATCTTGGTTTCAGCTATACATCAATTTAGGATTGAGGATTTTATTAGCGCCCATTACTTTGGGAATCTTAACCATATCTACTAATTTTTTAATTAGTTCTCAGGAAGCGATCGCCAAAACACCAAATGCAAAGCAAACCACTGCTCAATCTGAAATTTCGGGAACTTGGGAGTTAACACCAAAAAAGCCAAATGTTTCTAATGTTAGTTCCATGCCAACCTTGAAAGTTATCATTACACCAGAAGGAAAAATATTTATTCAAAATCTAACAGATCAGAATGAATATACGGAAGTTGGTGTAATTAAGAAGACTTCTGATACTACATCTTTGCCTCCTAATGCAAAAATCATCGACCCTTACTCTTCTCCTAATAAGGCAAGACAAGCAGAAGCAAAAACTTACGTAAGCACTCTGAATAAAGTGCAACAAGCATATTATATTGAGAAAAATACTTGGGGTAAAAGTTTGAAAGAATTAGAGATTGGGATTAAATCAGAAACTGAAAATTATCGCTACAGTGTAAAAATTGATAACACGATCACAACTGTAAAAACTAAACCCTATCCTGGCATTGCCATCAATATGGGGATTGCCAAAAAGCCGAACCTTAAGAGCTATATAGGATTCGTATCTTTGCAAGTTTTACCTAACTTGAATGAATTGACTACTCTTCCTATTTTGTGCAAATCCAACAAACCAACTATGGAAGTTCCGTCATTGCCTAAATGGGATGGGAAAGAACTCAAATGTCCTGATGGTTACACCTCATTTTGATCATAGATTTGAGTCACTTGCAATAACTTACAAACCCGCACATCTTATTAGTATTTGCGGTTAACCATACCCAAAGGCAGAATAGCAACCTTAAATAAGAGTGTTACGATCGCATAAACCCAATAAATGCAAAAGTACAGGGACTAAAACTGATGAAATTTTACACATTTGGCAACAATCTGCCCAACGGTGGTAGTGGCGATCGCTGGTCAGGTGTGCGATTTTGGCTGACGACTTTACTTGTGTTTTGGGCATTTAGTGCGATCGGCTTAGGTTGGCTAGTTAACTCTTTCTTTATTTTGATTGGACTAATAACAGTTGTCCCTGTAATTGGATTTTTTAGTCTGCAATGGTGGATAAAGCGCAGTATTGTGAGCGCAGACTGTCCCGTATGCGAGGCGACTTTTAATGCGTCAAGGTCAAGTCAATTTCAATGCCCCAGCTGTGGAGAGCCTTTGCAAGAGCAGCAAAATAAATTTGTTCGACTTACTCCACCTGGCACAATCGACATTGATGTCCAAGTTGTTGAATGACAAAGTACGGTGACTAAATACCTTGCGTCCTAATCAAATTCTAAAAGCAAAAAGGATGCGCGAAGCGCATCCTTATTTGCTTTCTGGGTATAAAATACTCTTAGCTCTATATTTAGCGTTCAACATAGGATGTCACCATGCCATTGATTGCAACCGACAAAATTGTCAAAGATCTTGAGAAATCTGGCGCTTTAGCAATGCGAGTTCCGCCTGAAGGCGGCTACGAAGGTCGCTACCAACTCCGACTCAAGAATGCGGGTTATGAAATTCTCTTCATTTCAGCCCGTGGTTTAGGAGATATTAATAGTTATCTTACTGATGTTCATGGTGTACGTCCTGCTCACCTTGGCAAGACCGAAATTCGCACATATTCTATTCCTCCTGCAATCCAGTTTCGACTCAATGCTTTACCCGCCAAGTCTAAAGGTTTAGTCGTGTGGATGATCGAGGGTAAATATCTTTCTAGAGAAGAACTTGAGACTCTGAGCTTAATCCCCGATCGCGATCCACGAGTAAAGATTGTGATCGAAGTTGGTAGCGAGCGCGAAGTCACTTGGCAAGCTTTAAAACAAGCTGTTGCTGCATAAAGAATGGTCTAACGTTTAGCATTTGACCATTCTTTTTACAGCAAATTGCGAACAAACGAACCATAATATTTTTATAGAAGCCCCGCTTCGCGGGGCTTCTATAAAAAGCTGGGTTTGGTTTCATCGCAAAGTACTGTGAAATAGCGATCGCAAAGCCGAATCATTAAGCCAAATCATTTTTTATGGTTTGGCTTTTGGATCTGGTAGTTTTATAAATATGCGATCGCCGACTTTTACCCCACTTAAAATTTGGGTTTGATTTTCTACGGTTGTGCCAATTGTGACTGGCTGAAACTTAGATTTACCCTTTTCATCAGCGATCAGTAAACCCGTTTTACCTTCTTGAGTAACGATCGCGACCGTCGGTACAACTACTGCATTATCGATTTTTTGACCAATAAAGCGTAGATCGGTATTCATACCCGATTGCAATTTTTCTTTACCAGTTTCTAGAGTCACCCGCACTTGAAATGATGTAACATTTTGCTCAATAATTGCTTCAGGCGCAATCAAACGAACTTTGCCCTTAAAAACTTCAGATGGGAAAGCATCGGCAATAATTTCCACCTCTTGCCCAATCTTGATTTGAGAAATATCGACTTCAGGTACTTTAGCAATAATTTCTAAACCATTAGCGATCGCCACAATCGAAGTAGAAGTCGATGAATTTGATGCTGATGCTGTAGTAGTAGGCGTAACAAATGCTCCAGCATTGGCATATTTTTGGGTGATTATTCCTGCAAATGGAGCGCGAATAATTGTGTCTTCAATTTGAACTTCGATCAATCTAATCCCTGCGATCGCTTGAGCAAGTTGAGCTTCAGCTTGAGCAATATCCTCAAAACGGCTACCATTTCGAGATTCTTCAAATTGACGGGTAGCTTCTGCCAAATTAGCTTGAGCAGTTAGCAAGTCGGCTTGGGTAATACGATCATCGGTCAACACCTCATCAAGACGATCACGAGAAATAGCGCCTTCAGTTTGTAATCCTTGATAACGAGAAGTTCGCATTGCGTTTAAAGCTAAGCGCGATCGGGCGGCTTCCAATCGCCCACGAGCCGACTCCACCCTTGCTTGAGCCGCGGCAATATCTTCAGGGCGATTACCATTGCGTAATTTGATTAGATTGGCTTCACCTGCCGCCGCACTAGCTTGGGCTTGGTAAAGTTGCGGAACTAAATTCGTATTATCCATTCTCGCAATTACTTGTCCCTTAGTTACTCGCGCCCCTTGCTCAACTAATAACTGTTCCAGCTTACCTGCTTGTTTAGGACTAAGATTAACAGTTTCAATCGGCACGATCGAACCGCTAGATTTAATTTTGATTGGTAAAGACTTAGACTCAACCAACACAGTTTTGTCATTGACTGTAGTAGAGCTTTGACTCGCACTAGTCAAAATCCGAAAAACAGTAAAGCCACCGCCTAGTAAAACAACCAATAAAATCACAATTAGCCAAGGGTTTTTCCAAGCATTTTTAAGGTTGCGAGTTTCTTTTTTTTCTTGTTTTTTAGAGACAGTAGTTTGCATCGAGATTAAGTTTTAGTAAAAAAAGCTAATGGGACGAAAAGTTTAAACATATGTAAATAATTTACGGTAATCTTGCCTAATTTGCATCACCCCCTAGGAGCAATATGCTACAACTACCGCCATCTTGGTCATTGCAAAAACCCGAAAATGAGAAGGGACACTTTACGCCTCGTCTTCTTTTGGGGTTTTAATTTGTCTTAATGCTTTGTCTTAATGCTTTGTCTTAATGCTGTGTCTTAATACAATTAGCGATTACCAGTTGATAGTTAGCATGACTTACAGCAGATTGAGAACAAACCAAACCCAGATTTTTTGTAAAAGCCCCGCAAAGCGGGGCTTTTACAAAAAATCTAGTGGTGAGTTTGTTCGGGATTTGCTGTAAGAGGCGCCGACTACCACTTGCTAGGTTTTAATTTGTCCTAAGCATTATGGCGATAGCTATATTCCTCAAGATCGCTATACCTTTTTGATATATTTCCAACCATCAAAAGACGGTATATTAGCAGAAGTTAAGATTTCAAGAGACGCAAATACTTGTAAGTTCATTGACTTGTAAGTTCCTTGACTTGTAAGTTCATTGACTTGTAAGTTCCTTGTAAGTTCACTGATCAATTCATACTTGGGGGTTAATAACCTTGTGATTCAGTCTGTCACAATTTGGAATGATAAACCACAC
>Ga0163144_10023564_pt1 | contig 12134 bp, 11 predicted proteins | sample OliLak19BULKMAT1_FD_123175 | JGI IMG/M metagenome (GOLD analysis project Ga0163144, IMG submission 123175) | Freshwater microbial mat bacterial communities from Lake Vanda, McMurdo Dry Valleys, Antarctica - Oligotrophic Lake LV.19.BULKMAT1 | ecosystem: Environmental > Aquatic > Freshwater >...
AAGACGCTGGGCACTGATCTTTTGCAACGCAAACCAACATTGCCGGTGCTTCGCTTGCTGGGGCGTTGCTCGATGGCTGAGCGGGCTGAGTTGATAACGATGCTGAACGATAGTGCTCAGCATAACGAAGTGCGGCGGCTATTGAACGAGAGCGACGCAGCGGCGTACAGTCTGAAGCGAGCGAGTCGATTGGTCCAGAGTGCTATCGGTGATTTGCGGCAGCTTCCACTGAGTTCCGCGCGGCAGTGTTTGGAAGCGATCGCGGAGTTGTGCATTAGCCGCGCGGCTTAGTGACCCAGGACATAAGCGAAGATCAGCGGTGCCACGATGGTGGCATCGCTTTGGATCATGAACTTCGGGCACTCGGCAGAAAGTTTGTTCCAAGTGATTTTCTCGTTCGGCGCCGCGCCCGAGTAACCGCCATAGCTGGTCACCGCATCGCTGATTTGTGAGAAGTAGGCCCACAAATTCGTGTCTTCTTCGAGATCTTGAATCAGCATTGGCACCGCACAGATCGCAAAGTCGCCGGCGATTCCGCCGCCAATTTGGAAGAAGCCGATCGGCGATTTTTTGCTTTCCAGGCGATACCATTCAGTCAGCATTTGAAGTTGTTCGGTGCCGCTCTTGAGGGCCGAGTGCGACTTGACTGTACCGTCCATGACTCGCGCGGTGAACATGTTGCCGAGAGTGCTATCTTCGGATCCCGGCGAAACGATGGGTATGCCTTTCTGTTTGGCCGCGTACACCCAGCAATCTTCGATTGGGATTTGGTAATGCTGTTTGAGGTCTTCTTCGTCGAGAACTTTGAAGAAGTACTCGTAGGGGAATTTACCTTCGCCCTTCTCGGCTTGTTCGACCCAATACTTCGTCAATCGCTTTTGCATGTGCATCATGACGGTTTCTGGAATGCAGGTATCGGTGACTCGATTGAAACCTGAGTCGCGGAGATCGACTTCGTCTTGAACGCTGAGGGCTCGCCAGTCCTGGATGACTTTGTATTCGTTGTGGGCGAACAGATTAAAGAGATCTTCTTCTAGGTTGGCTGCGGTGCAACTGATGGCATGGACTTTGTCTTGGCGGATCATCTCGGCGAGCGAGACACCGATTTGCGCTGTGCTCATCGCGCCGGCCATCGACACGAGCATTTTGCCGCCGTCTTCGACGAATTGTTTGTAGGATCGAGCAGCCGCCAACGTTTCACGAGCGTTGTAGTGTCGGTAATGTTTTTCCATGAACGCTGTGACGCTCATTCGGCTCGCTCCTCGGTTGAATCTAGTCGGGGACTAGATGGAACTATTTGTAATGACGTTTAACAGTCGGCTGAAGAGGTACACTGTAATGCTCGTGTACGCCTGCGGCTAACGGTACAACGATGTTATTGCGCTTAGTCCAGAGCCATCGGCATGATGACGTAAGCGTAGCCATCGTCGGTGGTCATCAGCGCTGGCTGAGTCGCTGATACAACGTCCATTTTGAATTTCGATTCTGGTTCCAGCACCTTTAAGAAGTCGCTTACAAAGCGATAGTCCAATTTCAAACGGATCACTTCGCCCGTATAGTCGATTGGCAATTCGACGCGGCTTTGGCCAAGGTCAGCGGTTTTTGCGGTCACCAACAATGTTCCGTCACCGAATTCGAAATCGAGGCCGCGTGTTTCTTGGTCGGCCACAATTGCGGCTTGGCGAATGACGTTGAAAAACGGACCTACGGAAAGATCGATGGCTACCGACACGGTCCGCGATGGGATGACTTGCCGCCAGTTTGGATAGCGTCCTTCGACCAAGCGCGAATAGATCGTGCAGCGACTCGTTCGCAGCAGCACATCGTTTTGTCTGACCGCGATGTGGACAACTTCTTCCTTATCGCCTATCGAGCGCTCCATGAGGCTTAGCGAACGCGTTGGGATGATGGTTGTGTTACCGGAGGTCTGATGACCGCCAATGCTCTTGCCACTGCCATTCATGCGCGCCAAGCGACGGCCATCGGTACCGACGGCTAGGACTTCTTCGTTGTTCATTTCAAGCAGCACGCCGCCGAGTGCGAAACGTGAGCTATCAGGGTCGGTGGCAAAGCTCGTTCGCTTCACCATCTCTTTGAACAAACGCGCGGGGATCTCGTGATAGACTTCCTCTTCGAAAGAGGAAACGCTGGGGTACTCATCCGGATTGGCGCTGGGCAGTTTAAATTCTGAATGCAGACCTTTGACGACTGTGGCGGTTTCGTCGGTTTCGAAGAGCAACTGATCATCGCTGCTTTCGCGAAGGATCATTCCGACGCGGCCAACGTGCAGCAGGGCTTTGCCGGGAGCTTGGACATCGACACCTTCGACATCGATGCGGATGCCGGTTTCCATGTCGGTCGCCATAAGCGTTACGCGTTCTTCGGTGACATCGATTTTGATGTTCTGAAGAATCTCTTTGGGGCTTCGCGCTTGAGCCACACTACCGGCCAATTGGAAAGCTGCAGCAAGTTTTTCACGATCGCACGAAATTTTCATGGTTACGGACGCTCCGACAGACTCAGCTCAGATTTTTATAAGTGTGTTGTTGTACTACTTGAACGAACTTTGCAAAACCCGCCCCTGGCTACAAAAGCAAAGTTTGCTAAAGCCAAACAGTTCTCTTTTGCTTTTGGTTCTTTCTTCTTCACCTTAGTTATTTATACAGTAGTAGTAGGAAGAGCAGCGACGAAAAAGGTTTTCCACAACGAGGTAGGCGACTGTAATCGTTTGTGAGGCAACGGTTTAAGTGACGGAAGTGACGTTTAACTGACAGTGCAGAAAAAGCGCAGCGAGTGTAGCTTAAGGTTGGTGAAGTGTCAGTCAATCTGGCTTTGCTGACATGCGGTTGTAAAAAGCGAAAGGGCAAGCCAAAGCGTTGACGATCTCAAACAACGGATCAACAACTTGTTCACAAATGCGAGGTGGTTCGATTGAACAGGCAAGAATCGAAATCATGGACCCGGAAGAGCACTAAATCCGACTTTACAGCAACTTAGAGTCCACAACCGAGTGATTTGAAACCAGCTTAGGGCGGGTTTGAGTTAGCTTGAGCGAAGAACCACAAATTTTCTTGGAGCGTGACCGAACGTGTCAAAAGGGTAGCGAAAATAAGATCTGTCGGGGGAGCACCCGTTCGGTAAAGTCAGCCATGGCGGCTGTAGTACGATTCACTAGCGATCAAGGAAAGGTCTTCGATGTCGAAGTTCTATGTAGTCTGCGGTTCACAGAATCTGGTTGTAACGGCCCCATCGGCGAAGCATGCAGCGCTGAGGTTGATGGACGAAGCTTTGGCGACGCATCTGTGGATTTACGAGGACGCTGGATTGGCGGAGCAGGATCGGCACGATCACTTGGTTCTGGAAGCGCTGCTACACTTGGGTTCGACAGTGATGGTCAGCGAACGGGGCTTGGGAAACAGTGAAGCCGGGAACTTCGGAGTGCCAGAGTTATTGTCGGAGTGGCACAAACTGATGACAGGCATTAGTCGGTTGTTGGTCGTGGCGGGTCTCGATCCGCGACGCGTGTTACCGAAAGTGATCGGCAAAAACATAAGTCCCAAGTACCCGCGTTAACATCACACGCCGATAGCTAGCCAGTAGCTCCGCGTCAGCATCAGCAAGATCGATACGGAGCTCAAAGCGGCGCACAGTCCAGCGGTTAATTTAGGCAACCAGCCGCTGAGTGACACGGCGCAGAAGACAGCGATCAACAAACCAGCAGCCATTTTGATCTCATGTTTGAACTCTACACAGTCGATTTTTTTCTTGATTGAAGCTCGATTTCGACGTCGTTCTTGGCAGCGGCTAATTCGGCATCCGATACAAGAAGCTTGTCGATTTTCCTGCATGAGTGTAGCACAGTTGAGTGGTCCCGACCGCCAAAATACTCACCGATGTGTTGCAAACTGAGGGTAGTTAGCCGACGAGAAAGCAGGATAGCGAGCGACCGAGCGCGAACGACTTTCGATTGTCGAGTCGATCCGCGCATGTCAGTGAGTTTGACACCGAGCCGCCGCGCTACGGCTTTGGCTATCAACGAAACCGAAGGAATCGTTCCGGTGGAAACTTGGCCGGCGATGTTACCGAGCACGTTTCGATCGACAGAGCCAGCTATTTTTCGATGTTGACTAACAAGATTTACGAAAGTGTCGAGGTCGACCGCGTTGAGTGGTGCAGGCTGAATGCGACAGAATTTGATCAAGTCATTAACGGGCAATTCAGGGTCGATTCGCTTGACAAGTGCTCGCAAGATTTCGTCCGCTGTGACGGGGCTGGGCGGATGCAATTCGATTGAGTAACCACCCACCAAGCGACTCGAGAGAGCGGGAAGCACTCCGGACTCGGGGCTAGGCAAGCGAGAGAGCGAAACGATTATGGGCTGACGTTCCGCAGTGAGGGCATCGAGCGTCGTCATCAGTTCTTCTTGAGCGGCACCTTTGCTAAACACAAAGTCCAGATCATCGATTACCAGCAACTTGCAGCGGCGATGACGATTTCGGAAGTGTTCGATATCGTCGATCTCGATGGCCGCTTCATAATCGCGGCAAAATCCTTCGCCGGTGGTGAAGTGGAGCGGGCGAGCGTTGAATAATCGAGCCCATTGGACGGCTAAGGTAACCGCGAGGCAGGTTTTTCCAACTGCTTTGTTTCCAAACAACACGACCGGTGAGAGGTCTCCGAGTTGGCGTACTTGCTGTTCGTCGAAGAGGAATTCAAGCTGTCGATTTTCGGGGCCGACACAATAATTCGGCAATATCCAACCGCGCTCGTCGGCCGTGATTTGTAAACGACGGACTGTAGCGGGCTGCTCGAGCGAAATAAATTTAATCGTGTCAGAGGTAGTTGCCACAGACGGCGATCTTAGAGGAACAGGCAGTTGGGAAAATTCTAAGCTCAGAAATTTCGATAGAACATTTCTGATCGAACCTTTCGGCTTGAATCCCTATTCTAATGTGCCGAACAAGCTGGGGTGACTAAAAATCGGGCCAGGATTTATAGACTTTTCTGATCGAAAATGAACGGTCAGCGTTTCTCGTCCCCAGACTCTGACCGACTTATCCTACGTGTCTTCGTCGAGACGCCCATGAGCTAGACTCATGGGTGAAAGAGTTTTGAAGTTAGTTGGAGTGAGCCGTCGGTTCACTAAGTCCACGCCATGCCAGGCAAGGTGAAAAATTTTCCCTAAAATAATGGTTGGCGGTGTTGAAACGCACCTTTGGGGTTGTTAGCATTACGTTTTCTACATCTAGACTTCTGCTGAGCCAGATCATAGAAAGGCATGCGGTGCGAACTATCACTTCTCAAGCTCTCAAGCTCTCAAGCTCTCAAGCTAATAGAGCTGTTGCATTCACTTAGTGTTCCTCCGTTGAAAATAGCTGCAACTGCTATCAGCGATTGTGGAAACATTCAGTCTTTCAAATGGATGATTCTAACACTGTGCTTTACAGGCTCTATAGCTTTGGCTGCCGATGACCAGCTAAATGAAGTCCCTTCTTCGATTTCAGTCGACTTTGATGGACGCGAGAATACTGAAGTTAATCTCGGTGTTGTTCCGGCTGGCATGGAGAGTATTGTCGAATTGAAATTGGTGAACAAGACTTCAGAGACGTTGACGATTTTGAGTTCCAAAGGGAGTTGTGCATGCTTGATTGGGAACTTGGACAAGCAAGTCGTCAAACCTGGAGAACCAATTCTTCTTAAACTACATGCCCGGCCTGCTGCCCATGTTCGTGGACTTGAGCAGCCGCTTGAGGTTTCAATGGAGATCGGGGGCTCCAAAGCCGCTACGAGGAGATTACAAGTTTCTGCGAAGGTGCTCCCGCTTTTTCGCATTGAGCCTACCTTTGTGGATGTTAATAAGGGAAAAAGCGAGTCGGTGGATTTGAAGGCCCTTCCCAATTTCCGTGAGTGCGCCGGCGAATTGACGCTTTCACCGATTGCGGGAAAAATTGATTTGTTGAGTAAAAGCGACTTAGTTGCCGACAATTCAAGGGTATTTACTGTGAAGGTGCACCCTGATCAGAATCCACGAAGCTCTTGCGAGAGTTTGACATTAGATCTTGCTTCACAGTTCGTTGTGCAAGGCGATCGCAAGGAGGTGCGGTGTTCAACCAGTTTTGATTTGCGATTTAGAGATCATGTTAGTTTCCGTCCCACTCGCGTATTACCTTCGAACAACAGCGGACGTTCGGTCGGTGTCGTTCTAGTGTTTGCTGAAACTCATTGGGAAAAAGGGTATTCATTTGATCTTTGGCACGAAGCAAAAGTAATTGGTAAAGGCGTTGTCGCAAACGTTGAAGATCAAAAAACGACATTGAGGTTTGAAATTGAAAACGATGAACATTTTCCACAATATACCTCGATATCGTTTGCGCTACCTGATGTGGGGCGTCTTGCGATTGATGTTCGAGATGAGTGAGTTTCCGGTAATTGGTGTCTTTCATTTTGGAGTTTAATATGAGCGCACGCTTTGTATTAGTTTTGCGATTGGGTATTTTGACCTTCTCGATCGGATGGAGTATGACGCCCGCACTGGCTCAAGTACCTATAACTGGCTGTTGGGTTTACGATGGTACCGTGTCCTGTACCAGTAATTATGGTCCGCCAATTGTGCGAACATGCATTGCTGATGGCTTATGTATCAACGTTGGAGGCGCCGGAGGCGTTGGAGGCATGGACATATGCACAGCGATCCCGCTCTTTGAAACGGACCCGCATGATATCAACTATGGCGGGACCTTCAATCAGATTAGCGAAGTAGTAGTTGGAGGTGTTGGGGCAAGTGCTTCAGTCCAGGGGGTTGTGTGCTATCGAAACTACTCTTGCGATAGCTTATGTATTGCTCATCCCGAAACCGGCGCGCCGGCTTGTACTCGATCAACGTTTAGCTTTCCGTTTTACGCGTTTAGTTGGACGCTTCAGGCGCCGAATTGTGTAGGAATGCCCCCACTGCCCAATCCCAATCCTTAATCCGTTTAACTATGTTGACTTAATAGTTGCGTGCCAATTGTTGCTCTTTTTGCGATCTTGAGGATAGTTATGAACTACAGTTTAGTATTTTGTTTACTTGTTTGCTGTTTTACGGCAAACGCTCAAGAGCCCACCGCACAAGAGTGCATTGATCGAGCACTGGTGACGCTTACCGAGAAAAATCAAAAGTACGTTGTCTATTCGGAATTGCTGAAATCGTCATCAGAGCCCGGCGATGTAAAAACGAGTTCCTTAGAATTCGTAAAAATAGCCAGCGAATACAAGCAGGCTCCGCAAGAACTCCTCCTTCTAAAAGAGAACGTAGAAGGCATTAATGGTATACTTAGCATTTCACCAGTTGTGGTGACAATGCTATTGCGACAACTGGGCGAAACCAAATGCGCGGAGTTTATTGGCGGCGGCGCGAAGTCTTCGATGCTTGGTTTGGTACCTGACAAGCAAGAGAATGAGGCCCCAACAATGCAACACTTTCGTGCTGGGTTGGATTTTTTGGTAGTTGACGCGCGACAGGCGTTATTACTGCCGTTGTACTTTCAACGAGTTAATCAAGTAGCTGTACCACTTATAGTTAAACACTTTGATGAACTGGTTGATGAGAGACAGACTGCAAAGGAAACAGTCGGCGTCTGGCAGTTTGGTGTATCGAAAGTTGAGGTCTGTTTTTCAAAAGCCAATTCTTGGTTGCCGACCAGACTACGGTGGTACGAGAGCAAAGCGAATCGTGCTCTTGCGCGATCAAACACTGGTGAGATTGCTGAAAAACCAACTTACGAAAATGAAGTGATTTGGCAAATGGTAGAAGACGTCTGGATACCAGTATATGTTCGCTACGCAACGACTCCTCGTGCAGCAGGTAGGGGGCGTTCGTGTGAGTACGTTCAGCATTCGATGTATAGATTCAAATCGGTAGAAAAGTTCGGACCTGTTGATGGTTTCTTTGAGGAACTTGGCTCTGGTGGTCCGTTTCAAAAGCTGATTCTTGAAATGACAGATGATCTGACGAAATTCCAGAACGCTAAGAAATAGCTTCGTCAGTACCGTTAAATATGGCTCGTCCGCAGAATCTGAGAAGGTTCTCAATTGGTGCCAGCCATCTATTGCACTCAGCCAGCGGTTCGATTCTTTTACAGCTACGCCCCGCCAAACTGACAGACGCAACGAAACTGCCTGGACAAGCCGAGTATTTCGGACTTTCGGACTGAAGTTCCCCGGATCTGCCCACTTCAATCCTACACAACTTCTTCGAGGCTCCATGAGCTCGACTCATCGGTGAGTGAGTTTTAAAGTTAGATCGTTTCGCCCCCCTTAAGGCCCGAGACCCCCAGCAGCTCACCGACTTATGCGACGAGCGGCTGGGGGTCTCGGGAGGCACGAAGGTTTGGGTCATTCTACGGACAAAATTTTTGGCTCCTTCCAGGCGAGCTAGAATGAGGCCTCTGCTCCAAAAAGATGTGTAGGATAAAGAGGGCGGGAGGCTGGCAACGAGTGTCTTCCTCACTGGCGGACTGTGAGAAAAGTCCATTTTCCCACCTCAGCTAAGGAACGGTCAAGCAACTAGAGTTGTTTTTCGCTCCGCACAAGTAGCGTTGCGCCGTGGCTTTTGCGGAGAAAATGGAGACTACCGCGCGAAGTTTTTTTACCGCAGCTAACCGCGCAGTTTGCGGACGGTTCGGACGATCCGCCTCACACCTTCCTCCACGTCGAAATCGTTGGTCATTCGAGAAAAACTGAAGCGGATTGCGGAATCGACCGTCGCTTTTGGGAGCTGCATCGCTTGGAGGACGTGCGATGGTCGGCCGCTGCCGCTGGCACACGCGGAACCGGTGCTGCACGCAATGCCGGCTAAATCGAGGGCCATAAGCAGGGCTTGGCGATCGACGCCACGAAAGGAAATGTTGGCAGTATGTGGCAGCCGAGTGGCGTTTCGCGAGACTACTTCGATATCCGGCAACTGGTCAGCTAGCTCACATTCAAACGAGTTACGAATCTGCGCCACACGTTCGTAAACTCCACGCGATTGGGCTTCGAGCGTCATTTTTAGGGAATATGCCAAGGCATCGGCGAGCACGACGGGTTCGGTGCCGGGGCGGATCGTCAATTGCTGACCGCCGCCAAACAACATGGGTCGAATGGACAGTCCATGTCGAACAACGAGCGCTCCGATACCCGTAGGTCCGTGAAGTTTGTGAGCGGTCAGGGTGACGGCATCCACTCCCGAGTCACGCATTGAGAAAGGAATTTTCCCGACGGCTTGAACGATGTCACTGTGGACGATTGCTTGATAGCGATGGCACAGTTCGCAGATATCGGTCAAGTTCTGCACGACGCCGGTTTCGTTATTACCCAGCATGATGCTAACCAGGCTGACGCGATCGTTTTGGTCAGCGCCCGCTGTTAGCCAATCTTCGAGCAGATCCAATCGAACTTGGCCGGTCAAATCGACCGGGAGCACGCGAATTCTGGGTGACCATTCCGCGGCGGCTTCGAGGACGCTTGGATGTTCAATGCCGCTGACAACCGTATTGGCAATTCGGACGGCGAGCGGATTTACGTCATCGTGCGCATCATCGTCGCTGGTTCGATTGAGGCCGGCGATGGCCAGATTGTTCGCTTCCGTACCGCCGCTGGTAAGAATGACTTGGGCAGACTCCATCCCTTCTGAAGGCGCGTCGACGAACTTAAGAATATCCGTTTTAGCTTGTTCCAGAACACGAAGAGCGGCGCGGCCGGAGCGATGTTGGCTGGCCGCGTTGGCAAGATTTAAAGCGTACAGATCCTGCATCCTCTGCACGACCGCAGGATCGATTGGCGTGGTCGCATTGTTATCGAAATACAAAGTGTCCACCAAAATTTATCCCAGAATTCGAAAGGGAACCGAAAGGTCGCGAGTCAGTTGCGGCTCTGTAAGCCGGTTGGACCTGGTAAGTGAACCGAGTTATTTCGGAACAGTCCCGAATTTAGTTCCGCATTTCAATTGTAGCGGCAGGGCGCGAGCTCAATGCCGCTTACTTTGTTCGTTTTTGTAGCGGTATTGGCGCAAGCCATCCGGTTCTTCGACGAAATTTCCAATCAATTGCCGTACGGCTCGCTCCGTTTCACTGCAAAGTAAGTGGCATTGGGCGCAAGCCCTCCGGACCCGTGACACCGTACGGCTCGCGCCGTTCCGCCAAGAGGGAATCAAATTCGGGACTATTCCTTAGTGGACGATTTCTCGTCGGAGGCGCTGTAGCGTTTCAGAGTCGATTCGGCGAGTGTCAGCGCCTCAGTGGTCTCGGCATTCTCAGTATCCTTAGACTTCCGCAACTGTTCACACTTGGCGGTGAGGATCGTTCGCATGTGTTGTTCGATCAGCGATTTGAACTCCGCGTCCGTTGAATCCACCCTAGCATGCTCCATGATCTTGGGAAGTTCATGATAGAGTTCGAGGTCGACGAGATCGCGGGCGGCAGACCAGAGTTCGTTGGCCTTGAGCACATTAGCGGAACTCCAATTCGTCCAGAATTGCTCCGCAGCATAGGCCTTGAAGTAACTGTAGAGCACATTTGCGGGACCTTCAGTGAGCGCGGTTCCACTTCGCAGTTCCACCAGATCCCAGCGGGCCGCAGCGGCGTTGGGAGCATTAAAGTAAGAACTTGGGAAATTGACTGCACTGCCGTTTAGTCCCACAGGAGTTTCGCGGAGGATACCGGTCAGTTGCGAGCCGCTGAACGGATCGCGTCGATACCAGAAGCTGCGCGTGGTCCAAGACTTGTTATCGAATTCGATCCCTTTAACGACGGTGGATTGGAGGTATCCAAAGGTTAGAGCGATGAACAGTCCGATGCCGACAAAGGCGACCGGTAACATCCATGGGCGCAGGCGCGAAGTGCGGGCTGGAGGAGGCGTGCTAGCATTGACGTTAGAGGACATTTTAGCGGCCAAATCGTTAGTGCCCTATCAGACAAAGCGTGCTATACAATGCACACGCATTCGCGGAATGATAGTATCGCGAGTCGCTGACGAACAAGGATGTTGGTGAAAAGGGATGTTGGTGAAAAGGAGCGAGTCTTGAACAATCATAGCGCGAGAAACTCGCAGAAAGTACTGAGCCCGACTGGCTTAGGTCGCACAAAGTACTGGATTTTTATACACTGTTCGGCTGCATCCCGCACGTCGGCAGCGATTGTGCCGGTGGAAAAAGAGGCTGAGTTAAACCAAGAGGACAAGCAGCGGCGAATGGAAGCAGTTCTATTTCTTTCGCGAGAAGCGGTAAGTAGTAGAAAGTTGGCAAAATTGGCTGGGTTGGCGGACGCCACTGAAGCGCGTACACTGAGCCGCCAGCTAAATCAGCAATATGAGGAAGACGGTCGTGTTTTTCGAATTGAAGAAGTAGCGGGCGGAATGACGATGCTCACACGCCCCCAGTTTGCTCCCTGGTTGCGACGCCTAGCACATCTGCCAAGAGTGACTAAGTTATCGCAATCGGCGATGGAAACTTTGGCGGTGGTGGCATATCGCCAGCCTGTGCTGCGGGCGGATGTCGAAGCGATACGTGGAGTCGGTTGCAGTGAGGTGCTCAAGCAACTGATGGACAGCGAATTAGTTAGAATCAGCGGCCGTAGTGAAGAACTGGGGCGACCCTACCTTTACGGAACCACAAACCGTTTTTTACAAATATTTGGACTGCGAAGTGCCGATCGGTTACCCCGAGCAGATTGGGTGAATGCCGCTCGCGTCGATTCGCAGGCTATTGAAGTTAAACTTGATTCTTCGTTTGAACATGCCCCAGGGACAGGCTCAGAAGCAAAGGAGTCCACTGTGAAGATGAGCTTTTCGGCGACAGCGTTAATAGATCCTTCCATCGATGAACTGCGAGACTCCGTCTTGATCAGCCAGGTAGTGCGCGCCGAAATCGATGACGAAGACGACGTAGAAGATGATGTTTTCGATGACGACGATGACGTCGACGACGAAGAAGATGACTTCGAAGACGACGATGAAGAGTTGGACGACGACGAAGAAGAGGAAGATGCGGCAGTAGAAGAAGAACCCGCCGACGAGGAAGAAGAAGAACTCGAGGAAGAGGAAAGTGAAGAAGACGACTGGGAAGAAGTCGACGATGAGGATGACGATTGGGACGACGAAGAGGATGAAGACGACGACGA
>Ga0163144_10023565_pt1 | contig 12134 bp, 10 predicted proteins | sample OliLak19BULKMAT1_FD_123175 | JGI IMG/M metagenome (GOLD analysis project Ga0163144, IMG submission 123175) | Freshwater microbial mat bacterial communities from Lake Vanda, McMurdo Dry Valleys, Antarctica - Oligotrophic Lake LV.19.BULKMAT1 | ecosystem: Environmental > Aquatic > Freshwater >...
ATAGCAATCACACGTTTCATCTGGTTTGGAAAAATCTCTAATATATTTTTGATTTAAAAGATTGGTTCGTTTGGTGCCTTCTTTGGTTCTTTCATAAATAGTTCCCGTCCTGGCGATGCGAGTCGGGGCCACACAATCAAAAGTATCACAGCCTAAGCTGACGCCTTCAGTAATATCTTCTGGTTCGCCGATACCGAGCAAGTGTCGTGGCTTATCGTCAGGTAAAATTTCGTTTACTACCCTGAGGGCTTCACCCAAATCAGCCTTACTAAAGCTGCCGCCAATACCAAAGCCATCAAAATCCATGGCTGATAATACTTTGGCACTTTCGGCGCGCAGATCTAGGTGTCGCCCACCTTGAACCACTCCATATAATCCCTGCTTTTTTAAAGCGTCGTAGTTTTGCTTATGAGCGAGGACACTTCTTTTAGCCCAACGGTGAGTTCGGTCCATTGCCTCTTTTTGGTATTGATAGTCAGCAGTTGGACTAGTACATTCGTCGAAAGCAACAATAATATCGGCGCCGATAGCATGCTGGATCTCGATTGATCGTTCAGCAGTAAAGCGGTGCATAGAGCCGTCTAGGTGCGAAGTAAAAGTTACGCCATCTTCATCAATAATACAAAGGCGACCGTGTTGGGCTGCAGTGTCTTTAGAGTAGACGTTTATATTGGCTTTCTCAGTGTCTGTAGCATTGTCCTCGACGTCACCTTTAGAAAATTTGGTCACGCCTTTACCAAAAGCCGCTCCAAGTGAAAACACCTGAAACCCTCCAGAGTCAGTCATAGTTGGCAGCTTCCAGTTGGCAAATTTATGCAAGCCCCCAGCTTCTTTAATCACCTCGTGCCCAGGTTGAAGAAAAAGATGGTAAGTGTTGGCTAGGGCTACTTGGTTACCGACATGGTCGCGCAAGTCTTCGGGCTTGAGACTTTTGACTGTTCCCTTGGTTCCGACGACTACGAAAGCTGGAGTTTCAATATCTCCATTTGGGGTATGAATAATACCGGCGCGACCGAGGGTACCTGGTTGTTTTTTTATTATCTCAAAGTGGACCGGTGGTTTTGCCATAAACAGTAATCAGCGGATTACTGTTTAATTTCAACTAAGTCGATAGAAAAGATAAGGGTTGAGTTTGGTGGAATTGGACCGACAGCATTTTCGCCATAAGCTTTTTCTGGTGGAATAACTAGAACTCTTTGACCACCTACCTTCATACCAATAAGACCTTCTTCCCAACCAGCGATAACTCGACCTTCACCAACAGTGAAGCTGAAAGTTTGACCTCGCTTTTTTGAGTTGTCGAATTCTTGTCCGTTTTGTAAAGTGCCTACGTAATGAACAGAAACTTGGTCACCTCTCTCTACAGCCTTCCCTTCACCTAATGTTATATCGTCAATCACAAGCTTTTTAATATTACCTCGAGAGTCAGCTGCTTGTCGCAGCGCCACTTCTCTTTCACTATTAACATTCTCTCCATCTCCTACCACAACTACAGAATTAGATACCCCAGCTAGCTGAGTTGCACTTTCTGTCAAAGCCACAGTAGTTGATTCTACTCTGACTAAGTAAAGAGCCACCGCCATAAACAGCACACTAAGACCGATTCCAATGAATTCAAATTTACTAAGCATAATATAAGGTTTTATATTGCCATCATAGCTTCTTTTGTAGAAGTTGCAAGGGTCATTGGTAAGATAATTTTTCCACTTAATATCTGTCCCTCGAGCTCTGGATCACTGTTTTTCGCTAGTTCCTCCAAGTTTATTTTTAATTCATCCCCTTCTAAGAACTTTGGTTGAACTCTTTTTTCTAAATTGGATACCGGTTTCAGCTCTAAAGCTAGTTGATCTTCCTGAATAAGCTTTACTACCAGTCCAGTTTGAACAGCTGTAGAGAAGTATTGATCGAAGATAAAGTTACCCAGAGAATAAACTACAAGGGCATTATCAATGATTTCTATTCCCTGCACTACATGAGGGTGGTGACCAATAATAAGGTCTGCGCCTAGCTTGGCAAGAATTTCTGCCTGACTTCTTTGTGAAATTGATCTTTTTACTTGGTACTCCGGTCCCCAGTGAATAAAGACTACTTGCAAATCAGTGCTTGAAGCCAGATCATTCATGGCGGAGCTTAGCTCTGTCTCAGACCAGAACTTGTCTACACCCATTAATCCTATGATGCCAACTTTCTGATTTCCAGTATCAAGAATAGTCACTGAAGTTGAAGCCACTTTGTCAAATAATCCAAAAGGAATAATGTCTGACTTCTTTAATACTTCAATAGTATTTAAAAAACCAAGAGTGCCAAAATCGTAGCTATGGTTATTGGCTAGCGACAAGTGAGTGATCCCGACTGTTTTGAGCTCAACCGCTAAATCCTCGCGAACCGAAAAGAGAAAACCAAAGTCTTTTGTTGGAATATGGATCTTTGGAATTACAGCTTCAAAGTTCGCTACCGCAAAAGCGGCTTCCGGATCAATGGCGATATTTTCAAAGGCATAACTTAGACCTCCGGCTCTAAATAAACGTCTGTCTACATCACGAGCCAGCATAATGTCTCCTAGAAAATATATAGACTTGTTTTGAGATATGGCCTCACTCACTGCTTCGGGTTCTGTATTAAAAAAACTACCTACGCTGTATGAAACATTCAAGCGGAAATCAATTAAGGCAAAAAAAATGCCTGCAGTAAGAGACAAAAGAATAATACCCCAAATAGTTTTCATAGGTTACCGAAGAGCGCCAAAGGCCGTAGCTGTCGGATGAAAAAGCCCAACCTCATAAAAGTACATACCAATGGTAACACCTGAAATAGCAATAATAATAGAAAAAATAACTACAGCCATTGATTCACCAGTGGTCATTTCTCCATTCTTCCGATGCGTCACTTGAACATTGCCAATTTTTACTTCAATGCCAAGTAAGGCTGAAATCTCTGCTGGCTTTAGTGAGTCGGCGGTCAGAAAAACTTTTTGCAAATCAGTAAATTTGACCGGATTTGGAGCAGTTGTCTCTTTTAATATATTGATAGCCGTCTCAATCTCTTGGTTATTGTATGAGGCGCTCAAGAGAATGTCTTTGATTTCTTCAGGTGAAGCGTTGACGCTGACACCGTTTATTTTTAGAATTGTCTCAAGCTGATTTCTCTCAAACATAACTATTATTTAGAACCAACTTTGATGTACTGGTTATAGACCTCAAGTAAGACTAGGAACAAGGTGACGATTACTGGACCAATAATGAAACCGATCGGACCAAAGGTGGTAATTCCTCCTAGTACTGAAGTAAGCATGATAAACGGATGCAGATTGTTGCCTCGACTCATGAGATGAGGAGCGAGGATGTTATCGACCACAATGATTGTTACAATTGTCCAGATAATAAGACCAATCGCGGCTCCGGTAGCTCCGGTAACGAAGAGGAAGATTATTCCTGGAATCATTATAGCGCTAGTACCAACTCCGGGAAGCACTGACAAAATACCCCCAATAGCACCCCACAAGACGGCTTTTTCAATACCAAAAATAGCTAGACCGAACGCTGCTAGTACTCCTTGAATGAGCGACACTAAAAGCACTCCAGTAGCTACCGAGCGGACAGCTAGGCCCAATCGAGAAATTATTACTTTGTCGTCTTTGTCAGGCAAAGGACTAATTTTTATAGCTAATTTGACGAATTCTTGACCATCTCTAAAGAAGTAAAATGAACCTATTAGTGAGATTAAAATTACGAAAATAGTCGAAACGGTACTGGCGAAAATAGAGCCAATGTTACCAGCCAGCCACTCGGCACCGCGCTTTATTTCACTAGTTAAATCCAACTTAAAGTCCGGTATATATACTTGGGCTACTGATTCAAAATTAGAAATGTAGTTTTCAATTGACATTTCTTGACCGGAACCAAGAGCTTGATAAAAACTGACCAACTCTCTAACAAAAATAGTAGAGATAAATATAATCGGTAAGATAATGAGGACCACCACAATCAGGGTCGTAAGAGCTGCCGCCAAGTTTTTATTTTCTTTATAAACTCTTAGTTTAACTTTTTCATACAGAGGAAAACAGATAGTCACGATCACTACAGAGAGAGCCAAGGCAGTGATAAATGGAGACATGACCTGCCAGACCAAATAGCCTGACCCAGCCAAGATTAGAAAGAAGAACACATACTCGACAACACGATTTAATGACATTGCCTTAACTATAGCAATCTAAATACAAAAGGGCCAGACACGTGTGTGTGTCGGCCCTGTGTTCATTTTTCAATTAATCTTTGCTCTGCTACTTGGGCTGCGGTTTGCAAGGTTTTGAAACTTTGCGAACCAGCGTCGTCCAAGGAGGCAATGGATTGATTAAAATATTGTGATAGTCCCCAAAGCACTATCAGAAATCCGATGGCTTGTCGCATACATTGAAATGTTGCGGCCCAGATACTTTCTTCGAAGAAAGCTCCACTAAATGTGAATGGGCGCCATGGATCTCTAAAGAACCATCTGCCTATATTATAGCATGGAAATGGTCTTTATACAAATATGACCCTAAACCTAGCTTGATCGGAGAGAAATAGCCGTAGCCAACCTTTCTACACCTACTATATAAGCCGCTTGGCGGTAGCTATTTTCAGCTGTCTTTTTGACATTGACGCACTTGAAGGCAGAGATCATCTTCGCCTTCAATCTTTCAGCTACCACTTCTTCAGTCCAGTACCACTGTTGCCGGTTTTGCACCCATTCAAAATACGAGACTGCTACCCCACCAGCATTGACTAGAACATCGGGCAGAATATCGACTCCATTTTTTGTTAGTGACTCCTCAGCTTCAGGTGTTGTAGGGTTATTGGCTAGTTCCAAGATAGTCTTAGCTTTTATCTGAGAAACATTTTCGGCAGTAATAACATTGTCGAGTGCTGCTGGTATAAGTAAGTCACAATCAGCAAACAGAACAACATCGGACTCTCCGGTTTCAAAATTTCCTTCCTTTTTAAAATCAATCACTGAGTTACCACGAGCGGCATTTTTAAATTCTTCGAGTTCGACCGGATCTATACCTTCAGCACAAGAAATAGTACCCTTGCTGTCAGAGATTGAAACGATCTTGGCCCCTTCGTTATGGAGTATTTTGGCCACTGTAGCTCCGGCGTTGCCAAAACCTTGGATGGCTACCCTTAGTCCGTGAAGTGAAATCTTATTGTTGGCCGCATATTCTAGAAAGACATACACCGACCCTTGAGCCGTCGCGGTATCTCGGCCCAGGCTACCTCCAAGAGCAATCGGTTTACCAGTAATAAAACCGGGCATATTCTGACCAGTAGCTTGTTCAAATTCGTCGAGCATCCAGGCCATGACCTGTGCATTGGTGTAGACATCTGGTGCTGGAATATCAACGTCAATCCCAAGATATGGTAAGAAAGCTTGGACGTAAGCACGGGATACCAGCTCCAGATCTTCACTGCTGTATTGTTTTGGATCTATCACTACTCCCCCTTTAGCGCCACCAAAAGGAATGTCGACCACGGCACATTTTACTGCCATGGCCGCAGCCAAAGCACTTACTTCGGATTCATCAGCGTCTGGGTGAAAGCGAATCCCGCCTTTGAAAGGACCACGAGCATTGTTGTACTGGATTCGATATGCCTCAAAGGTTTCATTTCCTTTACTAGTCTTTACATCCAATTCCTCGTTTCTTATAAATTGAGGTGTCAGTAGTTTTTTCAGAACTTTTTCACTAATGTCCAAACTTTTCGCAGCTGTGGTGAGATGATGACTGATTTGGTCAAACGGATTGGCACTGTCTGTACTCATACTGAAATTAATTTAAATTCTCTAATAGGGTTTTTAGGTCTCCGATCGGTACCACCCCTCGGTAGTGCTCTATGACTTCACCTTTCTCGTTGTATACAACTAGTTCTGGCATAGCGTAGCCACCAACAGCATTGTAGAAATGATCTCTAGGATCTAGAACGAAGATAAGATTATTTAGTTCTGGTAGAGTATTTACATATCTACCAGCCTGTTCTCTGGTCTCTTTCCGGTTGATAGCTAGGAAAACTACCTGCTCTGAATTAAAATTTTGAGCCAATTCATTTAGACCCATGAGGTCATCTCTAGAAAACGGAGACCAGCTTGCCCAAGTGGCTACCACTAAGGTCTTACCAAGGTACTGTTCCAGCTCCACTGGATTCCCTAAAAGGTCAGTATAAGGAGCCTCACCGACAGGATTTGAAAACAGGGCTGCGGTTTCTTCCTTTACTTGATTATCTTTTTTATGAAGAATATATAAGGTTAGAATTGCGGCTAAGATTAACGTGACTACTAGAAAAATAATAAGTATCTTTTGATCTTTAAGCATAACTAACTAGCCTTTAATAAATAATTCAAACTCTTCTGGTTTTTCGCCTTCTTGCGCTGGAATCAGATTTAGAGTCACTACTCGACCCATAAAGGTGGCCGTGGCTGTAGCGTCCATGCCTGCAGTGATAGTGGTGGAAAAACGTTGAGCAGTCTCCTGAGCTGGGCAATCAGTAGAATTATTGATTACGTTAAATGCTAAGGTAATATTCTCAGGTTCAGATTCACTAAGAGAACTGTCTACTTCTAAAAGATCACAGACGGTTGGTAAAATTATTTCTCCGACAAAAGTGTGCTCACCATCAATAAAGAAATGTTTAGCATCAATCCTGGTAATGTTTGGATACTTTACCTCCTCGGTTTGTGCCTGAGTGTCTAGAGGAACTGTGTCGGCGATTTCATTATTTTTGAGATAGGTGAAGACAAACATGCCAATGACTAATAAGATAAATATTGAGCTGAGTAAAATAATTGTTCTTTTATCCATATACAATAATTATACTACTATTCTTTGGTAATATCATTACCAACAAAGACAGTGATGTAGGACTCCTTCTGGCTGCCTTCGTAAGTTGAAATTGGAGCATTGTTAAGCTTTGAACTAAGTCTAAGGGCAGCATCATCCATGCCAGCTGGATAAATTATAACAGTTCTCTTTTGTTTTGAAGTAAAATCAGCTGATAAGCTAGTAACTCTATAACCAATTGATTCAAGATTTATTTTAGCTTCAGCACCAAGACCAGGTATTTCAGCTCTATTTATGATAATAATTTCTGGTAACTTAGAATTAATTTCTGGTTCAGTTATCTGTCTTTCGGCAACAAGTTGATTGTAGATAATTTCTTCAGAAGTTAGGCTGACATTAGAGTCTGAATTGATGTACGAAACTTCAAAACTTCGATGATCTACATTGGCACTCGAAACATACCAAATTAATACTCCAACAAAAATAGCAATAGCAGTGGCCCCCAAGAAGAATAGCCAATACTGAACAACAAAGTTTAGGATAACTTTTAGCCTTTCACTCAAGGTCATAGCAAAACGTAGTCGCGACTTTAGATCAGCCAGACCAATCTTTATAGGTTCAGATAATTTTACTTTATGTTTACGAGTCTTTCTTAGATCGATCTGATCGGAGACTCTAATGCCGGCCAAGTTGAGCATGTGTCTAACGTATAGTCTGACCAACCAAGTGATAAGTAAAATGAAGGTAACTAGGGTAATAAATATACCTAAAAGGAGTTTGTATGGTATGACCCAAAAAATTGTTTCGGCAGTTACGAATTGCCTAGCTTCAGTACCATAAGCTAATGAGACAATAGCTTTATATCTACCAATATCGGAAATAGACCACTCGCCTTTCCAGCTAAAGGTAAACTTTCTAATACTCTCGGGCAAGACATTACCAAACTGTGAGGCATTATTGATCGGGATAATTCCTCTTTCTTGACCCCACATATTCAAAATCTGAATATTTCCTTGCGGTTGTAAGTGGACATTGCCTTTGTTTTCAAAACGTAGATCAAAAGTGGCTTCCGGAGACGAGGTGTAGGAATTTTTTGTAGTAAACTCTCTAATATTTCCACTTTCGACAATATCACCGGCTACTCTAGTAAAAAAGAGAGAAGTAACCATTTGTGAAGTCTGTACTTTAGCCTGACCAGCCTCAGGAGATGTTGGCTTGGTACCTACTAAAATAGCAGCAAAGTGACCTCCGGGACTAGCATCAACAGGCACCAAGACAGAGAAAGGAATCTCCACTGACTTCTCCTGAGGCACAACAATGGCTTCTCTAGTAACACTAAACCACTCAGCTAAAGTAACTCCTTCAGCCCCACCTTCTGAAACCGGAACAAACATGCCATTGCCACCTTCACCTTGCTGAATAAAATTTACTACATCTAGATAGACAGTGAGATCATAGTTGTTAACGTTAATGACTCTAAGTGAACTACGCCACTCCTGACCCGGACTTACGGACATGTCGAAGAGAGATGGCGAGATACTCAAAGTTAAGGAACCTTGAGCTTCTGCAGCAGCGAAGCTGAGGACAAAAAGAGCCGCACTAATCAGTATTGTCCAAATCGCTTTTTTTGTTTTTGAGGTTGATATCGTGGTCATATTCATCATGATCTTTTTTCGAACCAAAATATAATGGTACTTCCTGAGGCTCATGCGGATCAAAAGGACTAGTTCTATTGTAGCTTCTTCGTAAAATTAAAACCACTAGCAGACAAATACCTCCTAATAATAACACGATCATGAGTAGGTAGGTCCAGGGCATTGAGTAGTAAAAATTGGTATCGTATAGCGCAGCGCGGTTTTTTGTACCGTATTCAAGTGATAAATAAGCCTTATTCTTCCCAATACGGTTGATGAAAGGTATTTTTTCGGTATAAGTCTTGGTTTCACCCGGCAGTAACTGTACTGAGTCAGTGTCTCCTAGTGATACGGTAGTCAACTCCTTTCCGCGGTTGTCATAAATAATAATGTCCCCTTTAGGAGCCAGGGGCAGGTCTCCAGTATTCTCCAAGACATAAGTGGCTTCCCCACTACTCTCAGGCGAAAGACTGAAACGGTCGGTAGTAAAAGAAACTAATTTTAAGAACTCAGTTTCATCAGAACCGATCACCACTCGGATCACTACTCCAGGACTTTCTCCATCGAGAACTTTCTGCTCTGAGATATCACGGTTACTACCTGGAGCCAGACCAATAAAAGCATGGTATATTCCCGGCTTTGCTGCTGGATTTATGCGGATATTAAGGGGCACTGTTTTTTGCTCTCCTGGAGGCAGGTCTATACGACCTCGAGTGATTTCAATCCAGCTAGTAATGGTATTAGTCCGATCACTCATTGAAGAAGGAACGAATGATTTTATTTCACTATTATCACCGACAGTTATCTCGTTGACTGAGGCGTAAAGTCTTAGTGGCCTAGTGTCGTTATTTTTAAGAGTAATAGTTTGATTGAAAGTGTCACGCGGTTCACCAGCTACATCTACCAGTAGTGGTGCCACGACGTAGTTGGCCGCTAAAGCCAAAGAAACCGGGGCACTTAATAGAATGACTGAGCAAATAAATATTGAAGTTGTAAGAATTTTTAATTTCATATTTAGTATGACGGCACGGCTATGTATACAATCTCAGTCTCATAATTTCCAGCCGGCTGAAGCTGGTTAACCCTTATTCTGTAAACTATATCATGAGTATCGTCGCTAGGAATAGAGCTATACATAATCTCAACCGGGCTAGTGTCCAGGGCTGCATAAGTATCGGTCGCGGCAAATCTAGTTGAGCCGTCTTTTAGGGTAGGGTCTGTGGCGTGATATCCAAAGCAACCAGGAGCTGAAGATAAACAAGCGTCAACCCAGCTGTCTGGCAGGACGTTGGTGGCAACAATCGGAGGAATTATAGATCCCCCACTGCTTAATAACTGATGTCTAGCAAACTTGAATAATTGATACCCTTCAGACGCGTTAGTTTGGACATTAATACGATGAGCCGCAATGGAGTCAAAATTTAGCAAAAGTGATCCAAAACCGATACCAGCTGGAGTGGTGGCTACATTAGTCATAACCCCAGCAGTTGACGTACCTGAGGGTAATCCAGAAAGTGATAGTTGCAAAGTAGGTCCTTCAGCTACCAAAGAAGGATATGAAGAAGAAACTGCAAAGAATACTGGGACGTCATTGGTAACATCATATAACCTAAAGTAGTAAACCGCATTTACTCTAGCGGCCACATGCCTGACATAAAAGCCATACTCTTGAGTTACACCAGCAAAATGGGTATGCGTATTTGTGGAGTCCGGAGCAGCATTGTGAACACCACAACCGACTCCAGCACTCGATACACAGGTATCGGTACTGGTTAATACTGAGTTGGTTATTAAATTATTATCAATTCCAGAACCTTCGGCATAACACCATAACGACAAATCCTGACAGGTGCTGGTAGAGGCCACATCAATCGGATTGTTAAAAGTTACATCCTCAGAAAACTGGAGTTTAAATTTTATATTTTCTCCCTGGGCATTTTTTCTTTCATCTACAGCAACACGCAAAGACAAGGTGTCGTTATTGGCAATATCAATGGGCGCGACACTCTCTAAAGCTAAAGGACTACTTGGAGTTTCATTATTTATATCTGAATACCAACGCCAATTTACAATCACTGGAGTATAGCCGGCCGTTCTGATTTGGGGATAATTACTGTAACCATCCAAAGGAGTTCCGTCACTTTTTACAGACCTAAAACAGTAGGTACTCTGAGGATTGGCGCCATTTTGCTCAACATACCAATCATATTCAACAATATCACCATCATCCTGAGGATATGGATTTACCGGAGACGGATTTTGGTGAACTAGGGAGCCAGCTCGATTTGCAATTGAAATCAATAAGTCACCCCCGGTTGGTGGATTAGTGGACAAAGTGGTTCCATCGACAGTATTGGTTGCTGAATACCCTCGCCAAACACTACCGCTACCGGAAGCGCCGAGATCGATCCAGCTTCCAGGACCGATGGCTGAACAGGTGGAAATTCTTAAAGCGTATTGCATTTTGAAGTTTACAAAACCGGCTGGCATACTGGCATTGATGGTTCGGTAAGTCATTCTAAGTCTTAGTCTTTCGCCAATCCCTAGCGGTTCGTCGGCGGTAGTGATGGCAAAATTCTCTCCTAGGTCATCGATACCAATCGGCCAAGGATCAAGTGGTATCTGCAGTCCATCATCAACATAAAAGCGATAATAATTTTGTCTGATCGCCAAGTCGGCTACCGGCCATTCGATCAGTTCTACCCGATAAGTTAAAGCGGTTCCAGTATTACTGCGCCAGATTTGATACGTACTGGTACTAGTGATAGTGAACCCAGCCATCGGTCTAGGATAAGTAGTATTGGCTCCAGCCGCACGTGCTGTAGCCGAAATCGAAGTGTTGTTTATTGCTGTAAGCGGCGAAGGCAGTACGATAGACAGTGCCAAAGGCGCCACTCCACCGGTTGTACCTCCGTTTGACCTTTGAATATTCATAGCGCCTGATCCAGTTTGAATATTTTCTACGATCCAGGCCACTGAAGTCTGCTCGATTGCTACTGAAGCTCCTGTTTCCAATCTAAATGAGACTGCGCCAATACTAGAGAGCCATACCTCATGCCCAAAATGAACCACGTTGGTGGTGGCTCCCATTCGTTTTTGCACATGCAAAAAAGTTCTAGACAAACTATTTACTGAAGTAATGGATTTTGTCTCAGTTACTCCAGAGGCAACATAGGTATGCTCCACTCTTTGGATTTGCCAGTTTTGTCCGACATACTCGACTACGGCGTAGCTAATATCAATAATACTTGCACCGTTAGCGCCACGTCTAAAAACCGGAGACTTTGTCACTGGGTCCCATAAAGCAGTCACTTGTCCCGCATAGAAGTTTCTGGAAGCGTTGCGATTTGAGACGCCAGTAATGTAAACTACGACCTTACTATTGTCAGATACTGAGGCTACGGTTGTACCAGTAGCCACTACTGTAGTGGCACTCATATTTAAGGTAGCTGTATTTTGGACCCTTAATTCATTGTCGGTACCAATCTTTCCGATGAATTCTACAATCTCCCAGTCCACTCTAGTATTCGCTATGGCGGCTGGCGGCCTAGTGATGGTAAAGCTAGTTTGAATATTGCCTGGATTTGATATGTAGGCTGTAACGTCATCAGTGTTTTGAGCACTCACTACTCCAGTGTCATGACCAGCGCCAGTATGATGGGCATTAGTAATTCGCACAAAAGCTAGAC
>Ga0163144_10023567_pt1 | contig 12133 bp, 8 predicted proteins | sample OliLak19BULKMAT1_FD_123175 | JGI IMG/M metagenome (GOLD analysis project Ga0163144, IMG submission 123175) | Freshwater microbial mat bacterial communities from Lake Vanda, McMurdo Dry Valleys, Antarctica - Oligotrophic Lake LV.19.BULKMAT1 | ecosystem: Environmental > Aquatic > Freshwater > Lake...
GCAGGGGTATAGACGCGGCCATATTCAGTGGCATTGGTGATTGAGATGACGTGCGGCTGCACTTGATGGACATCGTTGCGCGTCGCATCCAGCACCGCCCGGATCGTATCCGGGGTCAGCTTTGCGCCAATGCCATCGGCCAGCAACAGCTTTGCGCCATGCGTATAAAATTCGGGTGCGCCGCATTCGTCGTTCTGGATATGCGCATCGTGGTGACAAATGATCGCTCCGTGTGGCGGGCACATCGCCGCCAGTGCGAGGCAATTCGCGGCTGTGCCCGATGGCACCCAGAGCGCCCGAACCGGGGTTTCAAACAGCGCCGATACGCGCTCATCAAGCTGCTTGCTCCAGCCATCGCCGTCATAGGCAGTGTCAACGACATTAGCAGTGCTGAGCGCGGCGAGCACCGCAGGGCAGGCCGGGGCGGCGTTGTCGGAAAAAAAGCGCATTTCCTGCCATTGCTGACATGCCCAGCCGCCGTCAACCGCCTTGGAGTTGCCGGTCTGACCGGGGTTGCACTGAAGGCCGATCAGCGGGTTCCGGGCCTGGCAGCGGGCGACGATCTTCGCGTGGCAAATTGCGGTCCACCTCAATCGCGCCGTCACGGCCCAGGCTCAGGTTAAGGCCAAAGCCTGATATCGTGCCATCAATGCCAAACGCCCCGTTTTCGACGATGTCGCCAATCGCGTCGGGAAGTTGCAGCGTTTCCGGAGCCGCGTCATCGGTCGTCACCCGTGCAATCCCAACCCCCAGTGCCGATTGCATAAAATCGCGCCAGATTCGCGCGGGGATACCGCCGCCCGACAGGCCGGGGTTAGGGGAATTGTCATCATTTCCCACCCAGACGCCCACCACCAGATCATCGGCAAAGCCAAGGAAAAGGGCGTCGCGATTATCCTGGCTGGTCCCGGTTTTGCCAAAGCTTTCGATTGACAGTGCAGCACCTCGGCCGGTGCCGCCCGCTATCGATGCCGCCAGCAGATCGTGCATGTGATCATAAATCTGGCCGCCGATCGGTCGGGTCGGATCACGGACGACATCAAGCCAACCCCTTTTTTCTGCCTGATCAAGACCACGCGGTCGCACGGGGTAGCTGCCTGCCGCAAAGCTGGCATAAGCGGCGGTCAATTCGAGCAACGACACATTGGCCGTGCCTAGCGCAATCGTCGCCTCTTCGGGCAACGGGGTCGAAATACCGAGATCACGGGCGGCGCGAATAACCTCGCGGACGCCAACTTTTTGAGTCAATCGCGCTGCGGCAACGTTGCTCGACCGGGCGAATGCTTCACGCAGGCTGATTGTCCCACGATAGCGGCCCTCATTGTTTTTAGGCGACCAATTGCCAATCGTGACGGGCGAATCCTCAACCTCCGAATCAGGTGTCAGGCCGCTGCGCAACGCCGCGAGATAAACAAACAGCTTGAACGCCGAGCCTGGCTGACGGCGCGCCTGCGTCGCACGATTAAATGGGCTGGCAGCATAGGATTTGCCGCCGACCATCGCGACGATACGCCCATCGGGCCGCATCGCCACCAGCGCGACCTGCGCGGTCCGCAAGCCCGCACGCCGCACAGCGCGTTCCGCTGCGCGCTGCAACCGGACATCAAGCGTAGTCTTGACGCGCGGTTCTGTGGTGATCGCACCGGCTTGATCACGAACGGCAGGCAGCACCCAATCAGCGAAATAAGTGCCGTCCGGCAGGGCAGCGACTTTATCAGGTCGTAATCGTGCCGGGACCACGCCAGCCGCGCGGGCAGACGACAGGAATCCACCGCGCACCATTGCCGCCACGACCACCGCCTGACGGGCGCGGGCACCAACCAGATTGTCCGTCGGCGCCAACCGCGATGGTGCTTTCACCAACCCGGCGAGCATTGCCGCCTGACCGATCGTCAGTCCTTCGGGGGTGGTGCTGAAGTAATGCTTCGCCGCCGCCCGCAGCCCATAAACATTATCGCCAAAATAGACGTTGGACAGATAGCGTGAAAGAATTTCGTTTTTGGTCAGCCAGGCTTCCAGCCATAACGCGATGAGCGCCTCGCGGATTTTGCGCCCCGCCGTCCGATCGGAATCGAGGAAGGCATTTTTGGCAAGCTGCTGGGTGATCGTGCTGCCACCCTCTCGCCAACTACCTGCTGCCACATTGTGGGCCATGGCGCGGATGATCCCCACCGGGTCGATGCCCCCATGACTATAAAAGCGTCGATCCTCAATTGCGAGAAATGCATCGGTGACGCGTGACGGCAATTTTCCAGCATCGACGGGCCTGCCAATTGTTGAGCCGCGCCGGGCAATCGGAGTACCATTGGCGGCCAGTAAAGTGATGCTGGGCGACGTTGGCGGTTCGAGCGATTTCGATAACGGGGCAGTGAAGAACAGCCAGCCAACGATGACGACCAGCAAGACAATAAGGGCAGCGATAATGCGGACAAACCAGGCCCAGCGCCGACTGGTCAGCAGCAAGGCGCGGTCATCAATATCGTCCAGCCATTCGTCGCGATCGTCCGGCTCGTCGAAATCATAGTCGTCAGGGGGCGGAAGGCCGCCGGTCAGGTCGAGCGGAACCTCGTCAAGCCGGGACGATAGCCCGGTGGGAGAGCGATCAAAAGGAACTGAACGCATCATTTTGCTCTGTGTGGCCCAGGGGCAGGCCAACGACCGTGTTACTTAAATAGACCACCTATGACAAGTCCATTGATGATGCAGGGTGGACGAAGCAATGCTGGTCATGCACATCGATTTAGCAGTTTTGCGCGCGTCACAAAATGGGGGCAACGATTGGGCTTGACGATTAAGGACATATCCCGGGAAGCTGGCGTCTCAATCAAGACCGTATCTCGCGTGTTGAATAATGAAAAATATGTTGCGGCTGACACCAGGGCCCGGGTCAGGGAAGTCGTCGCCCGGCTCAATTTTCGCCCCAATTTCGCGGCGCGCTCGCTCGCTGGCAAACGCTCGTTCCAGATCGCGCTGATCTGCGACAATCCCAGCCCCTATTATGTTTATGAAATGCAATCGGGCGTTCGTGATCGATGCGAGCAGGCCGGGGTGCGGATGATTGCGCAGCCTTATGACCGTAACTCGACCAAAATCCTTGATGAAATCGAAAGCCTGATCGATGCGACCCAAATTGACGGGCTGATCCTGACGCCGCCAATTACTGATTATCCTGCCGTTCTCGAGTTGCTTCAGCGTCGCGGCGTATGCTTCGTCCGGGTATCGCCGGGGACGATGCTCGGGGCGAGCCCCTCCACATTTATTGACAACGAAGCGGCGGCGGCGACCATGACGCGCCATCTGCGCTCGCTTGGTCATCAACGAATTGGGTTCATAGCCGGACATCCGAGCTATGCGACAAGCAAACAGCGCACCCTCGGTTATCTGACGGCGCTCGCTGAGGGTGGGATTGCCGAGGATCCTGCGCTGATCCGCACGGGCACTTTCGACTTTGGGTCAGGCTCCACCGAAACAGAGGCTCTCCTAGCGCTGCGTAACCCGCCAACTGCGATCTTTGCGGCGAGCGATGATATGGCTGCCGGAGCGCTCGCTGCCGCACATCGGCTTGGGATTCAGGTGCCTGCGCAGTTATCGATTGCAGGTTTCGACGATACCGCGCTTGCGCAAGTCGTTTGGCCACCGCTGACCACGATCCGACAGCCGACGCGCGAACTGGCGCATCAGGCCGCTGACCTGCTCTTGGCACCCACGGCTGAACCCGCCGAGCGGCGCGAGGTCGCTTATGAGTTGATCAGCCGGGACTCCACCGCGCCCCGCTAACCAATGACAAACAACGCGGCAAGGATCGAAAGGAGCAGCGCGGTAAGCGTTGCCGCCGCAATTACCAGCAGCGGACGGGGGCCTGCCTCCAGCAATTGCCGCATGGGTGATCGGATTGCAGTGGCGGTCACGGCGGCAGCCAGCATGGCGGCGGCCGCCTTTTCGGTGACGCTTGCTGCAACCGCCGGGATCACCCCAAAGGAATTGAGCCCCGCCATCACAAAAAACCCGGCCACAAACCAGGGAATGCCGGGTCCGGTCGCCTTGCCGCCCTCTCGCGGCAGAAAAAGCGCGGCCACAGCAAGCACGGGTGCGAGCAGGGCCACACGTGTCAGCTTGACGATGGCCGCGATCTCGCCGGCACCCGGCGAATAGGAATAACCCGCCCCCAATGTCTGTGCGACGTCGTGGATTGATGCGCCGAGCATGAACCCGGCTTTCAGATCGCTGAGTGCCATAAGATGCGCGATGATCGGGTAAAGAACCATCGCGCCCGCACTCATCGCCGAAATGCCAACGAGAACGATCGTCAGCTGCGCCTGACTTACCCGCCGCTCCCCCAATGTGGTGGCAAGGGCAAGTGCTGCGGATGCGCCGCAAATTGCCACAGCACCACCCGCGAGCACGCCAAAGCTCGCATCGAAAGCAAACCGGCGCGCAACAAATATGCCCGTCGCAATAACCACCGCGACAATCACGACGACAGCGATCAGCGCGATTGGCCCCAATGCTGCAATCTGGCCGAACGTCACGCGCGCGCCAACCAGCACAATGCCCCAGCGCAGTAATGACCGTGAGGCAAAGGCAAGCCCTGCGCTCAACCGATCGTCTGCACTTAAGAAATTGAGCGCGAGACCAATTAGCAACGCCATCAACGTCAGCGGCACGCCATAACGATCCGCAATGAATCCCGCCGCCAGCGTACCCGCTGCGACAACCATCAACCCCGGGAAATAGCCGCGCCACGTTGCCTTGGGGCTCGGCTCGATATCACCATAGAGGTCAGCCGCCATGGGCAGCTTTTTGGGCGTCGGTTTAGCTTGCATCGTCCCCACCGCCTGTCTTCTATCGCGTTTCGCCAAAAGGGCTAGCCGGATGACGGGGGGTATGACAACGTTATCGCAAAAGATGCTTGGGGGAAGTTCATTGATGGCGGGTAGCAAGGGCGCGACGCGCTGGGTGATTGTGGCGATGGTCTTCTTTGCGATCATGCTCAATTATGTTGATCGCCAAATCCTTGCCTTGCTTAAGCCAACGCTGGAGGCTGAATATCGCTGGTCGGATGGTGATTACGCCAACATGGTCTCTGCTTTCCAGATATCGGCAGCGTTTGCGTTTTTGGGGACGGGCTGGTTCATCGATCGGGTCGGGTTGCGGCTTGGATTTGCATTGGGCGTGGCGGTGTGGAGCCTGGCTGGGATGGCGCATGCCTTTGCTACCGGCGTCGTCGGATTCATTGCCGCCCGAATTGTGCTTGGCGCGGCAGAATCGGTTGGCACCCCGGCAGCAGTAAAGTCGGCCGCAACCTATTTTACGCAAAAAGAGCGATCAATCGCGCTGGGCGTGGTCAACACCGCCCCCAATGTCGGTGCAATTGTGACCCCGCTTGCCATTCCGGCGCTGGCGATTGCCTTTGGCTGGCAGGCAGCGTTTCTGGTCGCAGGTGGGCTGGGCCTGGTCTGGGTCGCGGTCTGGTTCGCGATCAAAGTTGAGCCCGTCGCGACAGAAGGCGCGCAACCGACACCCATCGCCTGGGGCACCCTTGTGCGGGATCGCAAGACGCTGGCGCTGGCGATTGCCAAGGTGCTGTCGGATCAGGTCTGGTTCTTCATGCTCAGCTGGTTGCCTGATCTTTTCCACCGGCTGTTTGGCTTGCCCCAAGGGACGATTGGGTTGCCGGTTGCTTTGGTCTATGTCTTTGCGGCGCTGGGCGCGTTGACCGGCGGATATTTGCCGACACGACTGATGCGCGCGGGGTGGAGCGTTGATCGCGCGCGCAAGACGACAATGCTGATCTATGCCTTATTAATCCTACCCGTGACGCTGGTCTTGTTTGTCACCAGCCCGTGGAGTGCGGCTTTGCTGCTTGGGCTCGGATTGTTTGCCCATCAGGGTTTTTCGACAAATTTGTTTGGGCTGGCAACGGATGTGTTTCCTGCGCGCGCGGTTGGATCCGTGATCGGGATGGCGGCATTTTGCGGCAATTTGTGGTCGATTGGTCTTATCCAGCTTGCCGCCTTTTCACTCGCGCATGGCTGGGGCTATGGCCCGCTGCTGGCGATTTGTTCGGGGTCGTATCTGCTCGCGCTTGGCTTTATCCAGCTGCTGATCCCGCAGATTATCCCCGTTGATGAAAGCGAGCGCGGCGACGGCATGGCGCTGCGCCACTGACTAAAGCAAGCCCCGGCAGAATTGCTTCTGCCGGGTTAAGTTCTTGCCAATTAGGCGCGCCTAGAAATTATAGCGACCAATGATCCCGAAGTAACGATCGGCGTCACGCGGGATCTGGTAACGATAGGCACCGCCTGGCCCGCCATTGATGATAGCAGCAGCAAAGCTTTGATCGAACAGGTTGCGCACCAGAAAGGTCAGCCGGAAGCGATCGTTCTTGTCCTGGATGCCCGCCGTCAGGTTGACCAGCCCATAGGCCGGGATTGTGCCCAGCCGCCGCTGGATCGCATCAGGCGCGAACAACGAGAGTTGCGAGCTTTGATAGGAACCCTGTGCGCCAAGGAAGACATCGACCGATCCACCGGTGCGAATGCGATAATCGATCGACAGATTGCCCTTCCACTTTGGCGCGAAGGCCAGTGGAGTCCCGGCCGGGATGATCGCCGTCACGGCCGCACCCGGTGCTGCATTGAATTGATCGACGCGCGCGTCTGTATAGGCGAAGCCGCCCGCAATCGTCAGATCATTGATCGGGCGTAACACTGATTCAACTTCGACACCGCGCGTCGAAACGCGACCCGCATTGGTGAATCGCGTCACGACAACGTCAGCTACAAGATCAGGGTTATTCGCCTGAAAATTCTCATATTGCGCAAGGAACAGCGCAATATTAAGCGTCAGACGACCATCAAGAAAGGTATTTTTGAGGCCAATTTCATAGGCATTCGATGTTTCTGGCGCGATGACGTTGGTCCCGCTCTTCGACAGGTTGAAGAACACGTTATAGGCCGGCCCCTTAAATCCACGCGTATAGGTGCCATAGGTGATATTGTTCGGCGTGATGTCCACCTGGAAACCCGCCTTACCTGACAAATCCGTTGCCGACGTCGAGGCACGGTACGGTACGCCATTGGAAGCAAGCGGCGTACCGTTTACGCCAGCCGAATTAAACACACCCTGATCGAAATTCGGATTGATGCCGCCAGTGCCAACCGGAACGCCCGCCGCAAGATCAAGATTGCGTGACACGCGCGAGTGGAAGACACTCAGGCTGTCGCTGGTGAAACGGAAGCCGCCGATAAAGCGAAACCATGAGGCGATGTTCGCGGTGCCCTGACCAAACAAAGCGAAATTCTCGAACACCGAACCAAAGGTCGCCGTGCCGCTCGGGAAGTTCGATGGCCCAGCAAGCGGGCTGGTGCACGGAGTGAACACGGTCGGAGCAGGTGCCGCCAGTGCCGAGCAACGTTGAACATCACGCGTGAAGATACGGGTTGAATCCGCACGCGAATAAAATCCGCCGAGAACATAATCGAACAACTTGCCCCCGGGCGACGTCAGCCGGACTTCCTGGGTGAAGGTGTCACCCGTCTGCGGCCCAAAATCGTGCAATTGGTTGAAACCGATCGCCGCCGCTGGCAACCAGTCTCCGTCACGAATTTCAGTGTTCTTGTAACCGCGCCACGCCGTGATTGACGTCAGCGTGTGCGTCCCAATGGCCAGGTCAGCCTGCAGCGAGAAGCCATAGCCCTCCTCAATTGTCCGCGTGACGAGATTCTGCGCGACTTGACGCGTGCGGTCGCCAAGCGGCGTTGGCAAGACGGCGGTTGAAGCATTCGTCGTTACCAGACCCGTCGCGCCGTTGATGGGCGGCGTGGCGATGATGTCAGCACAGCAATTGTCATTATTATAGCGATAGTCTGCGCTGAAACTCAGTTTCAAATCGGATGTAACGTCCGCCTCAAGTTGCAGACGACCACCATAATGTTCCCAGCCGTTGACGGTCTGGTTGACCGTTACGTTGCGGATATTACCGGCAAAGTTAGAATAAAAGCCCGTTAGACGCGACCGAACATCCTTACCGAGCGGCACGTTGAGTGCGGCGCGGCCGCGATATTCCTGATCGCTATACCAGCCGATTTCAGCATAGCCGCCAAAGTCAGCGGTCGGTTTTTTCGAGATGATGTTGACCACTCCAGCCGAGGCGTTCTTGCCAAAGAGCGTGCCCTGCGGACCGCGAAGAATCTCCAACCGGTCGATATCGACCAGATCACCAAACGCCTCACCCGCGCGACTGAACACTACACCATCGACGACGGTCGAAACCGAAGGCTCACCCGCGATTGAAAAGGTCGCCGTGCCGACACCGCGCAGGAACAGCGCCTGATTGAGCGTCGTGCCTGATTTCAGAAAGTTGAGCGATGGCACCAGATATGCCGCACCTTCAAGACCAACCTTGCCGATATTATTCAGCGCATCACCTGAAACAACCGTAACCGCGAGTGGAATGCTCTGCAGCCGTTCGTTGCGCTTCTGCGCGGTGACGACAATATCGCCAGGATCAGTTTCAGCCGGATCAGCGGCAGGCTGATTGGTGGCCGGTACCGTTTGCGCCAGTGCCGGCACAGACAGCAACAGCGCAGCCGAAGCCACACCCATCTTCAGTATCGATTTTCTCATGTTTTTCCTCCCCATATCAACATGTTTATCGGTTTCTGGTTTTGGTTACCGGTCACAATCTTCTCACGCGCTGAAACTGCGCCTTTTCACAGTCCGAATTCAGCCATCGCAACAACGCGCCGTTCGCGCGCGCTGAGTTCGGCAGCCGCGCCGATCGCGACCGCCATCATCCCGTCATGCGCGCTTACCTCAGCCACACCCTGCCCGCGCACGGCAGCATTAAAGCGCTGATGCTCGTAGAACGTCGATCCGTGATGGCTGCCCGCCTTCAACGCCATCGGATCAACCGCAATCACCTCTCGTGAAACATTTTTTGGGTTATTGAAGCCAACGCGCGGCGAAAACACGATGGTCCCTTCCGGGATCAGGACGTCCAGCCGCGCCCTGTCGCCCACCGCGACGATTTCCTCCTGATTTTCGGCACCCTCAGCAAACATCGAGAGATCGAGCATCGCGCGGACGCCATTGTCGAAATCAACCGTGGTAAAGCTATTGTCGATGATGTCCGGCCGCTCGCCGCCATAGTCCTCATCAAGATGGTTCACGTCCATCGCGCCTGAACAGTAAACCCGCACCGGCTCGGCCTGGATGATCAGCCGCATCAGATCAAAGAAATGGCAGCATTTCTCCACCATCGTGCCGCCGGTGTTGCGCGAGAAGCGGTTCCAATTGCTAACCTTGGGCAGGAAGGGAAAGCGATGCTCGCGAATCGAGAGCATCCTGAGCGTGCCGATGCGTCCGGCCTGGATTTGTTCAATGAAGCGGGCAGCGGGCGGCATGTAGCGATATTCCATCGCCGTCCAGAACAGCCGGTCGGTCTGGCCTGCACGGTCAACAATCCAGTGCGCATCCGCAAGCGTTGTCGCGATCGGCTTTTCACACAGAATATGTAGCCCAGCGTCGAAAAGCGGCACCAGCACGTCGCGGTGGGTATGATTGGGTGAAGCAACAATCACGGCATCGCAGCGACCGCTGGCGGCCAGCGCATCAACGCTTTCAAACGCTTTGGCCGCGTCGGCTCGCGCCCCGAGTGCCGATTTGGCCCAGCCAAGCGAGTTTTGCGCAGGATCAGCGATGGCAGTGACGATGGCACCCGGCGTGATTGCAAGATTGTTGATATGTTCGACACCCATCATCCCGGTGCCGACCAGACCATAGCGCACTTGCTCTCCCAAGGTTCCCGCCTCTATGTATGACAGCGATGTCTGAAAGCACAGTTACACCCGATTCCCGCCCGCTCGGCAAGAGTGGATTGATGGTCTCTCCGATTGCCTGGGGCATGTGGCGTTTTGGTCACGCTAGTGTCACACAAGCCACGGCGCTTGTCGAAGCAGCGCTCAATGCCGGTGTAACCTTGTTCGACACCGCCGATATTTACGGCTTTGACGGATCGGGCGGCTTTGGCGATGCGGAGGCGTTGCTGGGAAAAGTCTTCGCCGAAGCTGGGTCACTGCGCGACCGAATAGTGCTCGCGACCAAGGGCGGAATTACGCCACCGGTCCCCTATGATTCAAGCCCCGCTTATCTGACGGGTGCGCTTGAGAACTCGCTGCGTCGGCTGCGGGTTGACCGCGTTGAGCTTTATCAAATTCACCGGCCTGACATTCTGGCTCATCCCCAGGAACTGGCCCGCACGCTTGAAGACATGGTCAGCTCGGGCAAGGTAGGTGCAGTGGGTGTTTCAAATTACACTGTATCGCAGACGACCGCGCTCGCCGCTTTTTTGTCGATCCCGCTCATTAGCCACCAGCCCGAATTTTCGCCGCTAGCGCTTGAGCCAATTGAAAGCGGGTTGCTCGATCTGGCGATGGAGCGGGGCATGGCGGTGCTCGCCTGGTCGCCGCTTGGCGGGGGCAGGATTGGCGATCCGCAGGATGATCGGTCACGGGCGGTCGCAGCGGCACTTGATGTCGTCGCCAATGCCGCCGGTGTGTCACGCGCTGCTGCTGCCTATAGCTGGATCATGGCGCATCCCGCCCGGGCCATCCCAATTGTCGGCACACAAAATCTTGCCCGGATTGCCGAGATTGGCGACGCGTTCAAACCGCGCTGGACCCGGCAAGCCTGGTATGACGTTCTGGTCGCATCGCGTGGTGAGAATTTGCCATGACGGCAGGTTCGCCGTGTGAGATCAGCTGGTTTTCGGCGCTGTGTGACGATGATTATGAATTTCTCGGCGCGCCTGACCCGATGCTCAAATCGAGCTGGGAACATTGCCGCGATATCGTCCTGCAGGCCGAAACCGGCGGGTTTGACAATATTTTGCTGCCTTCGGGATATGCGTTAGGGATCGACACCACCGCCTTTGCGGCCGCGATCGCGCCAATGCTGATTAAAATGGCTTTGCTGATGGCGGTGCGTGTCGGCGAAAGCTGGCCACCGCAATTGGCGCGCCAGATCGCCACAATTGATCGGATGCTGGGCGGACGCCTGAAGATCAACGTCATTTCGTCTGACATGCCCGGCGAAACACTCGCATCTGCACCGCGTTACCGTCGCACAACCGAGGCGATGGCGATCCTGAAGACGGTGCTGAACGGAGAGCCGCTCGACCACCAGGGCGAGTTTTGGCAGCTCAAGCTTGATCCGCCACGGATCGGCACGGTTTCCGGCAAGGCGCCGCAGCTCTATTTCGGTGGCCTGTCGCCCGATGCGCGCGAAGCCGCTGCCAAAGGCTGCGACGTGTATCTCATGTGGCCCGACAAGCGCGAAATTGTTGCCGAGATTATCGCTGATATGACCGCGCGGGCAAAGGCGCATGGGCGCACCCTGCGCTTTGGCTACCGCGCCCATATCATCGTCCGCGAAACCGAGGGCGCAGCCCGCGTCGCCGCCGAACGGTTGTTGTCGAAGCTTGATGCAGCACAAGGCGCTGCGATCCGAGCAAAGTCACTCGATTCACTGTCGGCCGGGGTGGCAGCACAAGCCGCACTACGTGATAATGCTGGCGATGATGGTTATGCCGAGCCAAATCTGTGGACCGGCGTCGGTCGTGCACGGTCCGGCTGTGGTGCGGCAATTGTCGGCGATCCCGACCAGGTCCTCGCCAAGCTCAACGATTATCGCGATATGGGCATTGAGGCCTTTATATTGTCGGGCTATCCCCATGCGGCAGAGGCGGATTTATTTGCCCGTCATGTGCTGCCCAATATCGATCACGCGCTCCTGTCCTGAGGATTTTGATGGCCGAACCGCTTTTAGCCGCTGCTGCTGGCCAGCCCTTGGTCGTGGGGATCGGCGGCACCATTGGCGGCGTTGCATCGACCGAGCGGGCGCTGCGGATTGCGCTCGATAGCGCGGCGCGCGAGGGCTTTCGCACAAGGCTGTTTGGCGGGCAGGATATGGCGCGATTACCGCTATACAATCCCAAAACAACCGAGCGGACCAGCGATGAGCGCGATTTCATTGACACGATGCGTCAGGCCTCTGCGCTTATCATTGCCAGCCCGGGCTACCACGGCAGCATTTCCGGTGTGGTGAAGAACGCGCTTGATTTGCTTGAGGA
>Ga0163144_10023568_pt1 | contig 12133 bp, 7 predicted proteins | sample OliLak19BULKMAT1_FD_123175 | JGI IMG/M metagenome (GOLD analysis project Ga0163144, IMG submission 123175) | Freshwater microbial mat bacterial communities from Lake Vanda, McMurdo Dry Valleys, Antarctica - Oligotrophic Lake LV.19.BULKMAT1 | ecosystem: Environmental > Aquatic > Freshwater > Lake...
CCATCGCACCAGCGGCCTTCTCGACAGGCATGCTCTCGCCCGTGAGCATCGACTCGTCGACCGCCGAGGCCCCGCGGACCACCTCCCCATCGGTGGGAATGCGCTCTCCGGGCCGTACGGCGAGCAGGTCGCCGAGCCGGATCGCTGCAATGGGGATCTCCTCCTCGCCGACCTCGTCGCGCACCCTGCGAGCCACCCTGGGCTGCAAGGCGACGAGGCCACGAACGGCGTCGGCCAGCCGCTTCCGGGCCCGCGTCTCCAGCAGCTTGCCGAGGAGAACGAACGTCAGGATGGCGGCCGACGCCTCGAAGTAGAGGTGCGGGAGCACGCCGTGCGACGCATGAGGGAAGAGCCCGGGGGCGAACAGCGCGACGGTCGAGTACAGCCACGCCGCGCCGGCCCCGATCGACACGAGGGTGAACATGTCCGAGGTGCGATGTCTCAGCGCGGCCCACGCCAGGCGAAAGAAGCGCCGGCCGGGGCCGAAGACCACGGGCGTGGCGAGCGCAAATTGCAGCCAGCGCCCGAGCGGTCCCGAGGTGCCGGGGATGGCGCCGTGGGACATGGCGATGACGAAGAGCGGTAGCGAGAGCGCAGCCGCAATCGTAAAATCGCGGCGGATCGAGCGCTGCTCTTTCTCTTCGGCGCGCTCGACGGCGGCGGCTCGCTCTTCCGTCTCCGAGGGGGCGCCGCCGTCAGGGCTGCTCACCGCAGGCACTTCGTAGCCGGCCGCGCGGATGGCCTCGGCGATGGCCTCCACGCTCGTCGCCGAGGCGTCGTAGGTCACGGTCGCGCGGTTCGAGACGAGGTTGACCGACGCGTCCCGGACGCCGCCGACGCCGAGAACGGCCTTCTCGATGCGCCGGACGCACGCCGCGCAGGTCATCCCCTGGACCGGAATGTCGGCCGCGGTGTCCGAGGAAACAGCGAGATTCCCCGGTAAAAATGTCGTCGTCATTGACTTGCTCCGCATCGGAGCAGCGGAGTGCCGCTCCCGGTACGGCCGACGCACGGCGGCCTCGGGCATTACACCGGCGTCCGGCTTTGCGGGGCGGCGGCTACGAGCTGGAGCGGCAGCGGCGCGGGGCGGCGTCCCCCCGGCGGGGCGGCGGCGCCGTGCGGCGGGGGGGCGGCTACGAGCTGGAGCCGCAGCGGCGCGGGGCGGGGGCTTGCTCGGGCGTGGCGGCCGGGTGCGCGGGCGCGCCGCAGGTGCAATTCAGGCAACCGTGGTCCGCGCAGGTGCCGCACGACGTCATGACTTGACGGCGCAACGCCTCGCGGGCGCGGAACACCCGCACGGCCGCGTTTCCGGCGGAGATGCCTTGCGCCTCCGCGAACGCCTTCACCGAGAGGCCCTGTACCTCGATGCGGTCCAGCGCCTCGGCGTATTCGGGCTTCAATGTGCCGGCCAGGCGAGCCACACACTGGCAGACGGCCCCACGCACCTCTTCCACCGGCTCTTCGTACTGTTCCAGCTCGGCGGCGAAGGCGGCGAGCGCCCGCTCTTCGGCGCCGCGGCGGCGGTGGGAGTCGATCACGGCATTGCGCAGCGCGCGATAGAACCAGGCCACCGCGGACTCGTCGTTCTTCAGCGTCTCGATGCGGCCAATGCCGCGCGTGAACGCCTCCTGCAAGATATCTTCGGCGAGGTCGCGCCGGCCTACCCGCTTTTCGAGGAACGCCAGGAACGCGCGATGGTTCTCGACGAGCGCGCGGACGACGTCGGCGGTCGGGGCTCGGACCGCCTCGTCGTCCGCAGTCGGCAGAGCGTCAGGCGGAAGAGCGCCGCTTCGAGGAGCTTCGTGGCCGGGCATCGGGCGCATCCTGGCGTCGGGCTGCGGACGCTGCAAGCGCGACCACCGTGTCTCACGGCGATCGAGGCGCGTGCACGTGGAGCTCGCGCGGCATGGGCGCGAGGCCGTCCCGCGGCAAATCGAGCAGCTCACGGAGCTCGCCCACGGTTCGATCGAGCAGCGACTCGTAGTCGACGGTCATGCCGAACAGCGAGCCGCGCGGGCTATGCCCTTGCAGCGCCGCCAGCGTGCGGCGCGGGGCGAGCACCGCGCCCACCAGCACATTGCCCATCACGATGGCCGTGACGTACATCCCCATGGCACGAAGCCCACGTCGCGCCTGCCAGACGGAGATCTCGGACTCGCCGGCGTGGTCCGTCCCGAAGCCCGTCGCGACGTGATGGAGATCGTGCAGCCTGATCGCCCGCCGGTGGGCCGGCGGGTTCGGGACCGCGATCTTGATACCCAGGAACGACCCGCTCGTGGTCGGACTGTCGTAGGCCTCGAGCGTGAAGCCATTCTCCGCCAGGTAGGCGTCCCGGGCTTCGCGCACGCGCATCGAGGCCGGCAAGGGATGGGCCTTGCAGGTGCACGATGCCGGGTGATCCACTCTTCGCGTCTTCGGTTCTGTCCGAGTCATGGGGATTGCCTCCGCTTTGGACCGCCGGCCACGACGGCCTCGCTCATGACGCAGAGGGATCGAGAGCATTACACCACCCCGGACGGGCGGCGCAAACGGTGGACGTCCCGGGCGTCCGAAGCACCCTCGAGACGACCGGCGGCGGCCCCGGATTTCGGAGCGTCGCCGCCGGTCGTGTCATGTGACTGAATCGGACACTGCCGGCGTCCCTGGCCTGCCGCCGGCGACGGCACGATCTCGGTCGGCCCGTCGCCGTCTGCCAGCGCCTGCGCGAGCTGCCGGGGCTTGCCCGGACGCAGCGGTCAGGGCGTCCGTTGGTGTGAGCCGCCGGAGCCCGCGAGACCCTGGGAGCCCGCGCCGAAGTTTCCCTCGCCGAGGCGGCCGGCGCTCGACATCACCTGCCGGCACGCGGCGGCGCAGACGTAGCACTGGTTGGCGCACGCCTTCATCTGTGGGTCGCCGGCGTGTCTCTCGCAGCTCGCGGCGCAGAGGTCGCAGACGGTCGCGCACGCGGACGCGATATCGGCGAGCTGCGGCGAGCTGCGCAGGCCGAGCTTGGTGGTGGTCTCGCAGATGTCGGCGCAGTCCTGCAGGAGCTGGACGTGCTGCGGGGCCGCGTGATTGCCCCCCATCTCCAGACAGTATTGAATGGTCTGAACGCAGATCGCCTCGCAGTCCTGGGTGGTGCGAGCAACGTGCTGGGATGCCTGGGTCATGCCTCGATGATTCATACGCTTCACCCCGTGAATCGTGATTTGTCATCCTGTGACGGCGCGGCAGAAGACCGGGCAGTCGCAAGGCTGGACGTATTAGCAAGAGCCGGTGACCGTGCCAGTCACAATCAATCATCCATTGCTGATCCATCGCGCGCGTCGAGGCTCAATCCATGGCAGGCAGACCGCGCGTAGCGCCGTGATGGATCACGCGGCGTCCGGCCCGGCCACGTGGCCGCTTCGCCTCGCGCGCATGGTGTGACCGGACCGGTTACACGACACGGCGCGACGCGATCGGGAAAGGGGTGACGCAAGGGGTGCGTAGGTACGCAAAAAGCGGGTCCCGCTCTCGCCGGTCCGCGCGGGTGCAGGCCTCGAACGCGGGTGGTGCGGGCCTTGCAATCCGGGCGTTGCATGGCGGCCGTGCGACTTCGAGACGCGCGGAGGCGGCGCGCCTGCGACAGGCGGCCGCCGGCCACCGTCCGGAGGGCGCCTGTCGATCCCGAGGAAGGGAGAACGACGATGTTTCATCGACCGCGTGGTCCGGGGGGTCTCCGGCGGACGGGCGGTGCCGTGCTCGCAGGCATCGTGTGCTTCGTGTCCGCGGGCGCGGCGCGCGCCGATGAGCTGCCGTCGCCGCTCAAACCGGACGCGGTGTTGAAGTACGCCGCGGAGCATCGCGCCGAGATCACCGCCGCCAAGGCGCGGGCGACCGCAGCGGCCGAGGTCCCGAAGCAGGTGCGGGCTCTGCCCGATCCCATGGTGATGGTCTCGATCGATCACCTGCCCGTCAAGCTCGACGGCATCAGCGCGAGCTTCGTGGTCCAGCAAGAATTCCCGCTGTCCAGGGTGCTCGGAGCGCGCGAGCGGGCCGCGACGGCGGACGCCAGCGCCGCCACCGCGCAGGTGGCGGCCACGAAGCTCGATGTCGAATATCAGGCCCTGGCGGCCTACCTGATGGTGGTCGAGGCACAACGCATGATCGTGGTGCTCGATGATCAGGTGGCGGTCGCGAAACAGGTGGTCGCGGTGTCGCAGGCACGCCTCTCGGCGTCTCAAGGCGCCAGCGTGGACGTGCTGCGCGCGCAGCTCGACGTCGTGCGGCTCGAAGGGGAGAGGACGGCGCTGGACGCCGATCTGAAGGCCGCGGCGTCGATGCTGGAGGCGGCGCTGGGACGCCCGGTGAAGGGCGAGCCGCCGGTATGCGAGCTGACGTTGCCCCCGGCCGATCCGCCGTCGCTCGTGGAGCTGGTGAAGAAGGCGGTGGTCAATCGGCCCGAGCTTGCCGCAATGAAAGCGAGCGTCGCCAGGGCGAGCGCCGAGGTCGACGTCATGCAATCGATGTACTCGCCGATGGTGTTCGTCCGCGCGGGAGGCGCTTACACCATGATGGAGGGCGCCGGCTTCATGCTCATGGTGGGCGTGAGCGTGCCGCTCTGGCGCGAGAAGCTGAGCGCGGGCGTGAGCGAAGCGAAGGCGATGGCCGTCATGGCGGACGCCGACGTGGCGGCCATGAGCAAGATGGTGGAAGGGGACGTCGGGGGCGCACGGCAGGGCGTCATCGCCGCGCGCACGCGGCTCACCACGGTGCGCGACAAGGTGCTGCCGCTCTCCCGATCGGTCCTCTCGTTGACGATTGCCACCTATGCCGCGGGCCAGTTGCCTCTCATCTCGGTCCTCGACGCCGTGAAGGCGGTGCGCGACGCGCGCATGGAAGAGGTGACCGCCGAGGTCAAGGCGGCCGGCGCGTGGGCCCGACTCGGCCGGGCGATCGGTGCCGTGAAGGTGGGTGTCTGATGGACTGGCTCTCTTGCCGGGCGATCGGTGCCGCGGGCCTCGCCTGCGCCGTGGCGCTTGCGGGCTGTGCAAAAGGCGCCGGGAACGAGCCCGCCGGGCACACGAACGGCCCGGTGAAGGAGCACGCGGGGCACGCGCAACCTGCGCCGTCGGGCGGCGAGCCCGCCGGGCACGTGGCCGGCGCTCCGAGCGGGTACGCGTCGATCACCGTGGATACCGCGCAGCTCCGGGCGTTCGGGCTCGCGACGGCAAAGGTCGAGCACCGGCACCTCGTCCGCGCCTTGCGAACGGTGGGCATCGTCACCCTCGACGAGACGCGCACGTCGCACGTCCACGCCCGGGTGCGCGGCTTCGTCGAGAGCGTGTCGGCCAACTTCACGGGCAAGACGGTGAAGCGCGGCGAGCCGCTCTGCGGCGTCTTCAGCCAGGAGGTCCTCGCCGCACAGCTCGAGCTGATCGCGCTCGTGCGGCAGAAGCGCGCGCTGGCCGGGTCGCCCGCCGGTCACCTGCTCGGCGACGCGAGCGCTTCGTGGGACACCCTCATCGAGGCGTCGCGCCAGCGGCTGTTCGTGTGGAACGTCCCCCGCGGCCAGGTCGACCGGGTCGAACGCACGCTTGCGCCCGTCCGCATGTTTGGCCTCTCGGCGCCGCGCGCCGGCGTGATCGTCGCGAAGCGCGCGTTCGTGGGCGCGTACGTCGAGCCGGGCACGGAGCTCTACGTGATCTCCGATCTCTCGAAGCTCTGGGTCCAGCTCGACGTGTACGAGGCGGACGTGCCGTACGTCCGGATGGGCGACACGGCGAAGCTCACCATCGAGGGAGTATCCGAGACGGTCACTGGCACGATCGCTTACCTCGCGCCGACCATCGACGAGGCGACGCGCACGCTGAAGGTCCGGCTCGACGTGGACAACACCGCGGGCACGCTGCGCCCGGGGGCGTTCGTGAACGCCGAGCTCTCGCTGATGGTGGGGCACGGGCTGGTGTTGCCCGAGAGCGCGGTGATCCGGACCGGCGCGCGAAACATCGTGTTCGTCGTGCACGGCGAGCACATCCAGCCGCGCGAGGTGAAGCTCGGGCCGCTGGTCGAAGGGGCGTACCGGGTGGACGCGGGCGTCACGGCCGGCGAAGAGGTGGCCACGGGAGCGCAGTTCCTCATCGACTCGGAGAGCCGGCTCCGCGCCACCAGCGTGCCGGGAGGCGCTCATGCCGGACACTGACCCTGCCGCGCCGCAACCGGACACTGACCCTCCCGCGTCGCAACCGGAGCCGGGCGCGGGCCCGGCGGGCGAGGCGCCTGTGGCGCGGAAACGCCCCGGGGCCGTCGAGCGGGTCATCGATTTCTCCGGCAGGAACCGTCTGCTCGTGGTGCTCGCCTCGCTCGCCCTGGCCGTCGCCGGCCTGTGGTGCGCGACGCAGACACCGCTCGACGCGCTGCCTGATCTGTCGGACACGCAGGTCATCGTCGCGACGGAGTGGATGGGTCGGAATCCCACGCTCATCGAGGATCAGGTGACGTATCCCGTCGTGACGTCTTTCCTGGGAGCGCCGCGCGTCAAGAACGTCCGCGGGCTCACGATGTTCGGGATGTCGTTCGTCTACGTGGTGTTCGAGGAGGGCACGGACCTCTACTGGGCGCGCTCGCGGGTGGTCGAGTACCTCTCCAAGGTCCGCGCGCGGCTGCCTCCGGACGTCAACCCGCAAATCGGTCCGGACGCGACGAGCGTCGGCTGGGTGTTCCAGTATGCCCTGGTCGACGAGACCGGCGCTCACTCGCTGCAAGAGCTCCGGTCCCTTCAGGACTGGCATGTTCGATATGCCCTCCAGGGCGTGCAGGGCGTCGCCGAGGTGGCCAGCGTCGGAGGCTTCGAAAAGGAGTACCAGGTCGAGATCGACCCCGTCCGGATGAAGGCGCTCGGGCTCGAAGTGGGACAGATCGCCTCGGCCATCCGCGCCAGCAACGACGAGACCGGCGGTCGCGTCATCGAGATGGCGCAGCACGAATACGCGGTGCGCGGTCGCGGCTACGTGAGGTCGAAGGAGGATATCGAGCTCGCGGTCGTGGCCGCGCGCTCCGGCGGGACGCCGATCCGCATCCGCGACGTGGCCACGGTCCAGATCGGCGGGAACATCCGCCGAGGGCTGGTCGAGCTCGACGGGCGAGGGGAGGTCGTCGGCGGCATCGTCGTCATGCGCTCGGGCGAAAATGCGCTGAACGTGATCAACCGCGTCAAGGCGCAGATCCGTGAGATCGAAGGCTCGCTCCCCGAAGGGGTCCGCGTCGTCCCCACGTACGACCGCAGCGACGTCATCGTCGACTCGGTCGAGACGCTCGGGACGAACGTCGCGCAGATCATCGCGATCATCTTCGTGGTGATCGCGCTCTTCCTCTTTCACCTGCGCTCCGCGCTGGTGAACGTCATCACGCTGCTCGTCGCCACCGCGACCTCCTTCATCGCGTTCTACGTGCTGCGAATGACCATCAACATCATGTCGCTGGCCGGCGTGATCCTCGCGCTCGGCGACATGGTCGACTCGGGCGTCGTCCTCGTCGAGAACGCCCACAAGAAGATCGAAGCCGCCGAGCGCGAGGGTGGCGCGGTGTCCCGCACGGAGCTGGTGATCGCATCGGCGCGCGAGCTGGGGCCCTCGATGTTCGGCGCGCTCCTGGTGCTCACCATCGCCTTTCTCCCGGTGTTCGCCCTCGAAGGCGAAGAAGGGCGGCTGTTCCGTCCGCTCGCGCTCGCCAAGACGGCCTCGATGGCGGTCGCCGCGGTGCTCAGTGTGACGCTCGTCCCCGCGCTCATGGTGTGGCTTCTGAGAGGCAAGATCCGGCAGGAGGGGAGGAACCCCATCAACCGCCTCTGCATCGCCGCGTATCGCCCTCTGCTCCGCCTCAGCCTGCGGTTCCGCTGGGTGGTCCTCGGGCTCGCGGTGCTCCTGTCCGCGGCGACCGCGCTGCCCTTCAGCAGGCTGGGCTCGGAGTTCATGCCCCCGCTGTACGAAGGCGATCTGTTGTTCATGCCGATCACCGTGCCGTCGATCCCCGTGGAGCATGCCAAGGAGCTGCTCCGCTGGCAGGACCAGCAGATCCGTGCGGTGCCGGAGGTGGCGCAGGTGTTCGGCAAGGCGGGGCGCGCCGAGACGGCGCTGGACCCGGCGCCTCTCTCGATGTTCGAGACGGTCGTTCGATTGAAGCCGCAGGGCGCGTGGCGCCCCGGGATGACGCTCGAAAAGCTGGTGAAAGAGCTGGAGCAGAAGGTCGCCACCCCCGGCGTTCAGGGGGCGTGGACGATGCCGATCAAGGCGCGCATCGACATGCTCTCGACCGGTATCCGGACGCCGATCGGGATCAAGGTCTTCGGACCCGACCTCGCCGTCATCAATCAGATCAACGACCAGCTCGAACGGGTGGTACGTGCGGTCCCGGGCACCCGCAGCGTCTACGCCGAGCGCGAGCTCGGGGGCTTCTTCCTCGACATCACCCCCAATCGTGAGGCCATTGCGCGGTACGGAGTCACCGTGCGCGACGTGCTCGACGTGGTGCAGACCAGCATCGGCGGCATGGATGTCAGCAACACCTACGAGGGGCGAGAGCGCTATCGCATCAACGTTCGCTACCCGAGGGAGCTGCGCGACGACGTCGAGGCGCTCGGCCAGATCCTGGTCCCCGTGCGTGTGATTCCGTCGCGCCGCCCCGGCGGGGCCGGCTCTCCCTCGACATCCGAGGAGGTGACCCCCGGGGCGGCGGGGGTGTCTGGAGGCATGTTCGGCGGTGCGATGGGGGGCGGGGCCGCGCTGGCGGGCCGGGGAGGGGCGCCGGGAGACGGCAACGAGGCGATGGGAGAGGGATCGGGAGCGGCACCGATGGGCGCCGGCGGCACCGGGCCGGCGTTCGTGCCGCTCGCGCAGCTCGCGAAGATCGAGACGGTCATGGGACCGCCGATGATCAAGAGCGAGATGGGGTCTCTCACCGGCTGGGTGTACGTCGATATCGAAGGGCGCGATCAAGGGGGCTACGTGACGGACGCCAAGGCCGCGGTCGACCGCGAGATCAAGCTGCCGGCGGGCTACCGGCTCAAGTGGACGGGGCAGTACGAGCTGCTCGAACGAGTGCGGGCTCGGCTGACGTTGGTGCTGCCGCTCACCCTCGCCATCGTCTTCGTGATCCTGTACCTGAATTTCCGCGGCGTCGCTCAGACGTTGATCGTGATGACGGCAGTCCCGTTCGCGGCGGTCGGCGCTGTCTGGACGCTGTACCTGCTGCGATTCAATACCTCGATCGCCGTGTGGGTGGGCATGATCGCCCTCCTCGGCGTGGCGGCCGAGACTGCCAGCGTGATGGTCGTTTACATGGACGAAGCGTGGTCCGCGGGGCGCGGGGCGGGGACGATAGCCACTCTCGACGACCTGATCGGCGCGGCGACCGAGGCTGGCAGCAAGCGGGTCCGGCCTCTCCTCATGACCGTGATGACCAACATCTTCGGGCTGCTCCCCGTGCTCGTCGCCACCGGCGTGGGCTCGGACGTCGCCAAGCGGATCGCCGCCCCGATGTGGGGCGGGCTGGTGTCGCTCACCCTGCTCACCCTGCTGGTGATCCCGGCGGCTTACGTGGTGTGGCGCAGCTTGGAGCTGCGGCGTGCGCGGAATCGGGGAAAGCGGTCAGCGGCGATCCCGGGATGAGCGTGGGCGACGCGATGGCTGGGATCCGGCCGTTTCATCCTCGCCACGGAGGCTCCGCGCATTGCGAGCTCGCGGGGCGACGGCTCAATGAGCGTGCGGCGCGGCTGCCCCTTCCGTCACGTCGATCATCGTCATCATCCCCGCCTCGGCGTGCTCCAGGATGTGACAGTGCATCATCCAGCTTCCGACGTCGCTCGGGACCACGCCGATGTCGATGGTTTCGCGGCCGTGGACGAGGACCGTGTCGCGGAAGAAGGGCTCGAAGACGGGCCCGCCGTTTCGCGCGAGGAGACGGAAGAACATGCCGTGCAGATGGATGGGATGGAGGCGGGCTGACTCGTTGATGAAGCGCAGGCGATAGAACCGGCCGCGCTCCAGGGTGAGCGCCGCGTGGTGGCCGGCCGAGTGGCCCGCGAAGGCGCGCTCGTCGATGGTCCACTCGAGACCGAACGGGCCACCGCTCCGCGCGTTGAGCTTGAAGGCGTGGTGCTCGGGGACGTCCAGCGCCGACGCCCACACCGGCACGTGGGCGCGGGCGGGCGAGGCGAACGCGGGGGTGTCGATCGGGTCGCCCTCCACCACGATGTCGGCGAGGTGATTGGCGCGCCGCGCATAAAACCGGTCGAACACTCGGATCGGCTCGGACAGGCTCTGTGGGAAAGAGAGGTCGACGTCCATCCGGTTGCCGGGGGCCAGCTCGTGGCCCGCTGCGCTCTTTGGCTCGCTCAGGTACATGCCGTCCGAGGCGATGAGCCGCGCATCCAGACCCGGGAAGTCCGGCAGCACCACTCGCCCGTTCGAGGTGTTGAGGAGCCTCAGGCGGATACGTTCACCCGGGCGCACGCGCAGGACCTCGTCGGTCTTGCCGTTCACGGTGATCAGGTTGCCCCATCGCCCGTCGTGCGCGAGATCGTGCCGTGTGTTGAACTCGGGGCGGATCTGGCCGGACTCGTCCAGGAGCCAGTCGTCGATGAGCCAGACGACGTCTTTGGTATACGGCGGAGGCTCCTTGTCTTCGACGATCAGCACGCCGTAGAGGCCGCGCTCGACCTGTTCGCTGCTGCGGACATGCGGGTGGAACCAGAAGGTGCCGGCGTCCTTCGGGGTGAGCTCGTACACGAACGTTCCGCCCGGCTGGACGGGCGGCTGTGTGGCGTGCGGTACGCCGTCCATGGCATTCGGGAGTCGCACGCCGTGCCAGTGAATCGTCGTCTCTTGCGGGAGTCGATTGGTGAAATGGACCCGCAGCGTCTCGCCGAGCCGGATGCGCAGCGTGGGCCCGGGCACCTGGCCGTTGTAGGCCCAGACCTTCAATTTGCGCCCATTCGTGAAGGGGATCTCGGTGGGCTCGGCGGTGATGTCGAAGGCGCGCACGGTCCCCACGGGGCTCGATTCGCTGGGATAGGAGCCCTCGAACTCGCGCAGCGCCTGGGCCGCTGCCGGCAGCTCTTGCGGGAGCTGCCGCCGATCCCCGCAGCCCGCGAGCCCGAGCGCGGCGACGAGCGCGGAGGCGAGCGCGGAGGCGAGCGCGAGGAGCCTGGGAGTGTGTCGAGCGCGGACGCGGCTCGTGAGGTTCCGCATGGGGTTTCTTTCCGTGGCGCCGGGCGCACCGTTGCGCGAGCTGGCGAAACGTACAACCGAAAGGACGCACGTACCGCGAAAGCATTACGCACCAGGTCGCTTCAAACGCATTCGCCGAGCGCGACGCGTCCTCGTCACGGAGCCCGGATCCGCCGTCCGGAATGCCGCGCTCCCCGCGGTGCGTCACCTGTCGAGCTTGTCGATGTGCGTCGAGATGGCCAGTTGCAACAGCCCCGGTGTGTCGAAGCCCGGTCCCGTCGCGAAGCGGGCGACGCGGCCGCGGGCGGTGAATTCCGCCCTCCACGCCGGCGCGAATTCCCACGACAGGCCCGCTCCGACCAGGAGGTCGGTCCGCAGCGTCGCGCCCTCCAGGCCGAGCTCGCCGCTCCAGATCTCGTTGGTCTCGTGGGCCATGTCCACGGCGGCGAAGGGCGTCAGCTTGCCGTCGAGCAGCGGCACCGAGCCGCGGAGGCCGGCAAAGTACCTGGAGGGCGCACGGAAGCCGTGGTCATTGGCATAGACGCTGAAGAACCCCAGCGCCGACAGCGACAGGTCCACCGGGCCCGCGCTGTACGAGAGGCCCAGTCCAAGGATGGGCCCCACGGTGCCGTTTCCGAGCTGGATGTGCTGGTGAGTCTGGCCCATCGCCCCGAGCTTGTAGGGGTCCGCTTCGGTGCGGCCGAGCGGCAGCGAGAGGCCGACTCGCGCCGCCGTGGCGAATTTGCCTGCCGCCCCGCCGAACCTCACCACCAGCCACGGATCGCCGGGTCCCACCAGGGTTTCGTCGTGATGGTGGATGTCGTCGGGCACCAGCTTGGGGGTGCCGTCCTGCTCCCGGTAGGTGGGAGTCGTGTCGACGATGCGCAGCGAGAGGCGCGCCTCGACGGCCAGCCACGAGTTGATTCCGTAGCTGCCGTCCAGGCTCA
>Ga0163144_10023572_pt1 | contig 12132 bp, 14 predicted proteins | sample OliLak19BULKMAT1_FD_123175 | JGI IMG/M metagenome (GOLD analysis project Ga0163144, IMG submission 123175) | Freshwater microbial mat bacterial communities from Lake Vanda, McMurdo Dry Valleys, Antarctica - Oligotrophic Lake LV.19.BULKMAT1 | ecosystem: Environmental > Aquatic > Freshwater >...
TTTAATTTTATTGGAGTTAGTTTAACTACGCCAACCAAAGTTAATTATAAATATATGTTAACAGGAATTGATAAAGATTGGCGGTTTTCAAATAAAACCGACGTAACTTACTCAAATATTCCGCCGGGCAACTACAAATTTTTATTATACGCCAACAATGGCGAAGATGTTTGGAATAAAGAACCACTAATGTTTGAATTTAAAATAACCCCGCCTTTTTGGAGGACTTGGTGGTTTTACTCAATAATTATTTTAATAATTTTAAGTGGTGTGTATTCTTACTTTAAAATTAGAAATGCCAATAAAAAAATATTAAAACAAAACGAAATTATTGAAGAAAAAAATAACGCGCTACAATATGCGAATATTGAAATTGCTGAAAAAAATCAAAATATTACTGATAGTATTAATTACGCAAAACGTATTCAGCAAAGTTTTATAACTTCCGAAAAAATATTAAATCAAGCACTAAAAGAATACTTTATAGTATTTAAACCACGCGATATTGTAAGTGGCGATTTTTATTTAGCCTTTGATTTACCCGACAGAGTTATTGTAGTTTGTTCAGATTGCACTGGCCATGGTATTCCAGGTGCATTTATGAGCTTAATTGGCATAAGTTTGCTAAACGAAATTTCGCGCTCACAAATACATTTAAGCACTGCAAAAATTTTAGAGGAATTACGAAGCAAAATAATAAACTCTCTCAATCCTGATAAAAACGAATTAGGTGGTAAAGATGGAATGGATATTTCAATCATTTCCATTTTTAAACAAAATAATAATGATGGAAATAATGTAAAAATTAATTTCTCTGGAGCAAATAGTTCTATGTACATTGTTTCGGATAATACGGGTAAAATAAATATGCAAGAATATAAAGGGGATAAGCAACCAGTTGGTTATTACTCAAATATGAAACCTTTTACCCAACAAGAAATTATAGTGCAAAAAGGAGATGCTATCTATTTAACTACCGATGGTTTTGCTGACCAATTTGGCGGTAAAAACGGAAAAAAATTCATGTCGAAACAATTAAAACATCATTTTACAACTATATATAATTTAAATGTAGATGAACAAAAAAAATATTTAGAAAACGCTTTTACAACTTGGCAAGGTAAATTAGAACAAGTAGATGACGTTACCGTAATTGGAATTAAAATTTAATATAAGTTATTTTATTTTCGCTTCAATCTTTCCTTTTCATTATGTGCTGATGTTTCTTGGTGTCGTTTACGCTGACGTTTGCGCATTAAATAAATTAACGATGATAAAATAAAAAAACCGAAAAAGAAAAGTGCACTATCGTTATCTTTTTGTATTAAAAAATAAACGCAGGTTACAATGCCTACAGCTACACCAATTAACCATAAACGTTCTAAAAAAATAAATATCTTAATTTGCGAATTAGAGTTCATCGTTTTTTAATTTAATAATTCCCGTTACTTCTTTTATTTCGTATTTTGTAAAATCTTCATTACTATTTAAACCCTTACCTGTTATAACTTGCGTTGGAGTTGTAATTTTTATAGGCGCATCAGTATAAATTTTTTTATTGGCTTCATCCCACACCAAACGCTCAGTTTCTAATTTTTCTCCCTTTTTATTTACTACCTCTACTGCGTATTTTGCTTCCATACGTTTGGTAACATCATACCTTACACCATAATTTGCTTTTAAAGTACTGGATATTTTTTCTTCTTCATCAAAAAAAGTTACAAAAAAACCTTTTGGCAAAACAGTAAATGCCTCACTTACATTTTTATTAAATAATAACATGCGGTTGGCTGTTAATACTATTTTAAGTTGAGCACTATCAGTATACAACATTGTAACACTATCGCCTACTTGCGAAGGGCTTAATTTATTAGAAGGCAAAGCCATTACATCCTTTAAATCGTTGGTGCAGGCTTGTAAAACAATACTAAAAACACTAATAAATATATAAAAGTGTTTTAAGGCCATTAATCGTATTTAAATTTTTGAAACCAGCGGTCGCTAAACGTAAAACCAAAATTTATTCTAAAGTAGTTTTCTTTAATTAAACTTGAATTTGTAGTTGCCATTTGCCCAACTTGTAACGCAATATTTACCATTGATGATAAACGACCAATACCTACAGGCAAACCAAAACCTATACTAGCGGCATAATTAGCTAGGGTTGAATTTTTTAATTCGATATAACCTGTTTGGTAACTTAAGCCAAAGCGATAGTTTATTCGTTTAAAAAATGCACCATTACCTGAGGCATATTTTTGAGGAACATAATTTATACCAGCAGCAATGCGATAATTATTTTTTAGGGAAGTTGCACTTTCTAAAAATTTAAAATTTTGCCAATTAGTAATTGCAAAATCGGCAACTGCATTAATGCGTTCGCCTTTTTTAAAGCCAATACCAAAACCCTGCTCAAGCGGTAAGCGGATAGTACTTTTTTGATTAACTTTATAAAGTACTGTATCTTTTATATCTTCCTTTCCAAAACCATTTAAAATATAATTGTACACAGTATTCTCGTAGTTTATTTTCATTGCATTATTTATATTCATAAAATAACCAAATGTAAATTTTACTTTTTCTTTTAAAGCTCTACGCTCAACTTTAGAATTAGATTTTGTACTATCAATACCAATTGCAGTTTGTATACCGAAATTACCTGTAAAATCGCCCATAGAAAGGTTTAGCTGACGATAAGTATTATTATATAATAACGAATTTGGATACACAACCCGTGATGTATTTTCTATATTTCCAAAAATATAATTTACATTAAATCCAATACTAAAATCGCTAAGTAATTTGTTTGTAAATTCGTGCATCTTAAATTGCTTTTTACTAAGTACTCGCAAACTATCAGCAATGTATAAGCGATTTTTTTTAAATTTTTTTAAAGCTTCAGAAAAAGGCATAATACCATAACCAACAAATGCTTTATTTAAACCGCCATTACCACTGTATAAATAGCTAATATCGCCATTTACATTTACATCGTTAGTAGTTGATTTTAAATCATATCCTACATTTGTGTATGGCATTAAACCAAAGCAAGCGCCACCATTTCGCCTTACAGGAAAGCCTAATGCACCATACGCAAAATTAGCTGTCCATTTTGTAAGTGCCGAATTATCACTTTTAAATTGAGAGTATAAAAAGCTACCTCCCACCTCTAACGATGTTAATTTAATTAAAGCATAAGCCGCAGGGTTTCCTGCGTTTATAAAAATGGGCATAGTACTATCGGGTTTTAAAGCAATATAAGCCCCGCCCATAGCAGTGTTGTGCGCAAAAGTAGATTGGTTTAATTCCCCTAACCCATATCTAGAATAAGGGCTAAAAGTATTTACTTGAGCAAAACCAATTAAGGGTATAAAAAAAATAAGGAAGTATTGAAGTCTTAGGTTCAATGGTTATAATTTAAAATAGTATTTAGGCCGTAAAGTAAAATATTTTGGTTGGTAAAGAAACGATTTTTAAGTTGTTTGCACAAATAATCGGCATCTCCTCCGGTTAAAACAATTTGAAGGCTTGGATAGAGGGCATTGTACCGTTCAATCATCGATTCTACCTCGCATATAGCTCCAATTAAAGTACCGCTTAATATAGATTCGGCTGAAGTTTCACCCGTTAATTTTTCATAATTTTTATCAAACTCAATTAACGGAAGCGCATGCGTATAATAATTAAGAGCTTTTAAGCGCATCTTAATTCCTGGCGAAATTGCCCCACCTATAAACTCATTATTTGCATTTACAAAATTGTATTTTATACAAGTTCCAGCATCAATAGTTAAAACATTTTTATTAGGATAAAGTGAGTAAGAGCCAACCGAAGCCGCAATTCTATCCGAACCTAAAGTAGAAGGACTTTTGTATAAATTTTTTAATGGAAGTAATGATGATGATGAAAAAATTAACGTATTAATTCTTAGTTTCAAACTTTCATAAATGGCAATGTGATTATCTGTTACCGATGCAATTAAGCAATTATGTATAGTGGACAGGGATTTAATAAAATCAAAAACTTTATCTTCGCTATAATAAACAGCTGTAAATATAAGTTCATTACCTTCAAAAATAGCAGTTTTGGTACGAGTATTACCAAAATCTAAAACTAAGTTTAAGCCCATATTTATAAAGGTAGCCCAAATTGAAGAAAAGAAAGGCATTTTTAATAATTTTTAGCAAAAGTTTTGCAATACAAATAAATTATGTAATTTTGCAGTCCGTAAATAAAAAAAACGGTGCCCTAGCTCAGTTGGTAGAGCAAAGGACTGAAAATCCTTGTGTCACTGGTTCGATCCCAGTGGGCACCACTTAAGTCAATTATCCCTTTCGATTAATTTCGAGAGGGATTTTTAAATTTATTAGTTTGCATACTTTTTAACTCATAAAATGTTAATAATTGGTTAGGTGTTTATGTAAAAAAGACAATTTGCAGATGTATTTTACCCTAAACTAAATTATACTTTTTATGGAGAAAAACCTAAATCGAAAACGCCCTAAAACAATTGTTATCAGTAATGATGAGAAAGCAATTGATTTACAAACCAATTTAAAAAAATTAAATCAATTAAATATAAACGATGGTTTAACATCAAAATTATTTAAGGAAAATAGTAATGATGATTTAGAGTTTTTGTATTGGTAATTTTAATAAATTAGCTAATGCACTTTTTAAATTATATAGAATCTATTATCACTGTTTCTGGAACATTAAAAGAACAACTACTTTCTTTATCTACAAAACAATTAATTTTAAAAGGAAATACAATTGTAAATATTGGTAAAAGATGTAATGATTTATTTTTTATTGAAAAGGGATTACTTAGAGGTTTTTATTTTAAAGAAGATAAAGAAATTACCAATTGGTTTGCACAAGAAGGCGAATTTGCAACTTGTTTTTATTCATTTATTGCTCAAAAAAATTCTTTTGAAACTATTCAAGCAATTGAAGATTGCGAATTAGTGAAATTATCTAACACTACACTACAAAATATTTACACAAAATTTATTGAAACCGAGCGAATTGGCCGAATTATAACCGAAAACTATTACATAAAATTAGAAGAACGTTTATTAAGCTTGCAATTTAAAACAGCAAAAGAACGTTATAAGTATTTAGTAGATACAAAGCCATCTTTATTACAGCGGGCTTCATTGGGGCATATTGCTTCTTATTTAGGCATCAGCCAAGAAACTTTAAGCAGAATGCGTGCTGAAGTACAAATTTAGTTAAATTTTATTTTTTGATATATGTCAAAAGTATTCGTTAAAACCGCAAGTACTTTTGACCTATAAATTTTAAACTAAAATTATGAATTATCAAAAACCATCAAATGCTTTTATAGCCGCTTCGTGGGTGGCTTTAATGGCTGGAACTATTGCTTATTGTGTTGGCTTATGGAATGCCGAAATGGAGCTAACCGAAAAAGGATATTATTTTACAGTATTAATGTATGGCTTGTTTTCGGCAGTATCGCTGCAAAAAGCGGTACGAGATCAATTAGAAGGGATACGCGTAACAGCAATTTACTATGGCATCAGCTGGTTCTCAACCATACTTACCATTTTACTATTGGTAATAGGCTTATGGAATGCGAGTTTAACCAGAAGTGAAAAAGGTTTTTATGCCATGTCTTTCACGCTTAGTTTATTTGCTGCTGTAGCAGTTCAAAAAAATATTCGCGATAGCTTTGTCGTAAATCACAACTCAAAAAAAGAATTTGAAGAAAATTAATTGTATGATGATAAAAATTGTTCTTGAAGAATTATAAAATTTCTTTGGGAACAATTTTTTTAATCATTACTTGCTTTAATTTTTTTTCGCCTGCTGCATAATCAGGATTAAAATTTAAAGTTGTTTCCCAACTATTTTCGGGTTTAAATTCTATTTCCATTCCTTGCAAAACGCTGGCTGCTATTTTGTTTGAGCGTATAACTGTTATGCACTCTGTATTTAAATATGCGCTGCGTGGGTCGAGGTTAAAAGTTCCTATAACAGTAGTTTTACCATCTATAACAAGCGATTTTGCGTGTAAACCAAAAATAGGAGCGTATTTAATTTTTTGTTGCAAAGCGCCAGTCATAATATTAAAACGCTCTTTCGCATCAGGCTTAAATTCAAAAACTCTAACACCTGTTGCTAAGAGTTCTTTTCTATCACGCTGGTATCCGCTAAAAGCTTCTATATTATCGGTTGATGCTAAACTGTTGGTTAATATTCTAACTTTTACGCCACGTTTTACAATTTCCTTAAATAATTTCTTTCCTAAATCTGTAGTTATTAAATAGGGCGATTGAATGTCAATTGTACTTTTTGCACTTAATACAAGATTTATTAATGAGTCGGTTGTTACACCACCAAATTTATTTTTCATGTTTAAATTTTTTCCTGGACTATCAGGTATAAACGACACATTGTCAATCCACTCTATTTTTCCACTTTGTTGAATTTCTTTAAAAATATTTGGTAAATTTTTTATTTTTTCACGAACCTGCGGCCAAAAATTTTCAGGATTACAAGCATACTGGTGCAAACGTTCAAAGCGTTTTGGGTTTTTAAAATCAGCGGCTGGGTCTTCAACTAATTTTGTTACATCAATACTTAACGAACTATTCCAAAATTCATTAAACGAAATTTCAACAATTTTGGCAGTTTTACCGAGCAATAAAACGTCTCTATCTCTAAAATTATATTCGTGGTCGTAATCAAAATATTCATCTGCAATATTGCGCCCGCCTGTTATAACAATTTTTCCATCTACAGTAAATGTTTTATTGTGCATGCGTTGATTTGCACCTTTAAAATCAGAAGCCAATTTTTTTATTTTTTGTACGATATTTTTTCCAATATTAATTCCTGGGTTATAAATTTTAATTGAAATATTTTCGTGAGAATCTAGTGTTAATAATTCATGCGGACCAGCATCAACTAAGATATCATCAATTAAAATTCTTATTTTAACACCCCTGTCAGCAGCTCTAACCAAATAATCGCAGGCTATTAAACCAACATTATCTGTAGAAAAAATAAAATACTGTATGTCAATAGTTTTTTCAGCATATTCGCTTAACCAAGCTCTTGCCATTAATGCATTCCCACCATCTTCTAAAACTAAAACGCCTGTTTTTTGAGCCATTAGCTGCTCAATTGGTTTTAACTCTTGCGATAAACTAAAAGAATCGTTTCTATGAATACTGGCACAAAAATTTTTGGTAGGTGCAGGAATTTCTTTAATATTTTGCGAACAAGAACAAATTATAACTGTAATAATTAAACTTAAAAATAAATGATATTTACAATACAACCTCAATTTAATTTTTTCAATGATATTTACCACAGTGCAAAATTTAATCCTGCCTGCGCAAACCAACCTTGTAGAGTTTCAAAATTTGTTAAAGGATATAAATAGCCTCCATGCACATTAATAAAAATATTTTTTTTAGAAAGTAAATGAATACCAAAAGTTGGCGTAAATTGTGCTGTACTTCCAAATTGCTTTTGACTTAAGCCACCAAACTCTAAACCAAAATAAGGAATTAAATAACTGCGTTTTGGATTTTTTTCTAACGATAAATCGAGCCCCATTGTGTACATAAACATTGAATTGATTGCCTTTTTATCGCTTTGTAAAATGTTTAATTTGCTATAAAACCTTACGTGGCTGGGCCCAGGTCGATCACTCTGTTCAACTTTTGCATAAATTAAATATTCAACGGTTAATCCACTAAATCGGCCAACTGAATCGGTTGAGCGTGGCTGAAAAAAAGTATAAGCCAAGCCTGGCATAAAATAGGTTTCAAAATTTAATTTTTCATTCTCTTTCTTTGCAACTTTATAGTCGGCAGGCGAATAGTATCTGCCGTTTAAATAAGTGCTATCGCCGTGTGTATTGTTATAATTACTACGGTAATTATTATTGCCATAATAATTCGTATTAACTTCATAATTACTTATTACTTGATAATCGTGTGGTGAGTAGTATTTACCTCTGTAAAAAATACTGTCGCTATGATTGGTTAACGTTTGCGAATAAAACTTATTTATTACAAATTGAAGATTAAAAATTAAAAGGGTGTAGATAATTTTTTTCATTTCATACAAATTTAAAAAATTAATTCATCCCCACTCTTTCTTTTACATCAACCGGAAATTTTTTTTTCAAATAAAATTTACCAGCTTTCATATTTCCTTTAACTTGTAGCACTCCTTTAGCTCCGCTACTGTTTACCAATTTCATGATGTCCATTAAATTTACATTTTTTAAATTGCTTTTTAAATTAAACGAATACGTTTTTTCGCTATTAGCATCAATATGTACACGTTTTGAAGAATGTGCGGTACCTAAATTTACGCCATTGTAAATTACATCAAAACTACTTCGGTAAACACTAAAGCCAATGTTATTAGGATTTTTAATACCTAATTGTATATCGGCATCAAGGCCGTTCAAATCTACTTTGTTTATTTTAAATCCAGTAACGCCAGTACACTCGGCTTCTTTAAAAGATTTGCATCCAACAAGTAAAAATATAATTAGGAAAACCGAGGATAGAAGATTGAAAATGGAAAACGGAAAATTACAATTGTATTTTATGCAACGCATGCTATCTTTTTTTAAATAAGGGAATTAACGAGGCAACCACCCAAACACTTTCTAAAACAACAAATGGCCAAAACTGAATCATATAACTACTAACGCCAGCTAATCCTGCACCGGCAACGTTTAACAGCAAATAAAGTGAGGCATCGGGCGAGATTTTTTTAGTTATGTTTAATGCAAAAGCAATTAACAAAAGAGTTACCCCTACCGTTCCTATCCAATCGCTTAAACTCATTATTTACTTGTTAACTGTGTAAAATACTTATAAAATAATGGTATAGTTTCAATACCCTTGTAATAATTAAATAAGCCATAATGCTCGTTTGGCGAATGAAGTGCATCGCTATCTAAACCAAAACCAAACAAAATACTGTCTAATCCCAACTCTTTTTTAAATAAGGCTACAATCGGAATACTGCCTCCACCGCGGGTTGGTAAAGGCTTTTTACCATAAGTATCTGTCATGGCCAAACTTGCTGCTTTATAGCCAGCACTATTTGTACTTACTACAATTGGCTCGCCACCGTGATGTGGTGTAACTTTTACCTTTACCGATTTTGGTGCAATACTTTCAAAATAATCAGCAAAAATTTTACTTATTTCATCTGAATTTTGATTTGGGACTAATCGCATACTAATTTTTGCAAAAGCTTTACTTGGCAATACTGTTTTTGCCCCCTCGCCAGTGTAACCGCCCCAAATACCATTTACATCTAAAGTTGGCCTAATGCCAGTGCGCTCATTGGTGGTATAATTTTTTTCGCCATGTACATCATCTACATTTAAATCCTTCTTAAAATCATCTAAGTTAAACGGTGCATTATTTAATTCAATGCGATAATCAGCAGGTTCATCAATTACCTTATCGTAAAATGCAGGTATAGCAATGTGGTTGTTTTCATCGTGACAACTCGCTATCATTTTACACAAAATATTTATAGGGTTACCTACTGCGCCTCCATAAACACCGCTATGCAAATCGCGATTAGGGCCCGTAACCTCCACTTCCATATAGGCTAATCCTCTTAAGCCTGTATCAATACTTGGTATATCATTTGCTATTAAACTTGTATCTGAAATTAAAATCACATCTCCTTTTAATTTTTCTTTGTTAGCTACAATCCAAGGTCCAAGGTTTGGCGAGCCAACTTCTTCCTCGCCCTCTATCATAAATTTAACGTTACAAGGCAACGTATTTGTTTTCATCATTAATTCAAATGCCTTAATATGCATATACATTTGCCCTTTATCATCGCAACTGCCGCGCGCATAAATTGCACCATCGGGATGAAGTGTAGTTTTTTTAATTACGGGCTCAAAAGGTGGGCTATCCCATAAATTTAAGGGGTCTGCTGGTTGCACATCGTAATGCCCGTAAACTATAACTGTAGGTTTTTTAGGGTCGATTATTTTTTCGCCGTAAACTACAGGAAAACCTGACGTAGCAGAAATCTCAACCATATCAGCACCAGCCTCCACTAAGCGTTTTTTAACTGCTTCGGCTGTTTTTAAAACATCAGCGTTGTATTTTTTATCTGCACTAATTGAGGGTATTTTTAATAAATCTAAAAGTTCGTTTAATACACGCTCTTTATTTTGAGTAATGTAATCGGTAATTGTATTTCGTTCCATAAGTAAGATTATAAAGATACAGTTTTTAGCGCTTTTTAACTATTTTATAAATTTAAATAGTATAATAACTTTAACACACAAAGTTTATTTAAGTTTTGTAAAGCTAAATTATAAATTTTACAAAAATAATTGTTCAAAAACTATAAATTTTCTTAAAATAATGCTACCTTAAAAAAATAAAATACTAGGATTATATTATTTATTAATATTTCGTACTGAACTAATAATGTTTTATATTCGTGCTAATTGTTAGTACAAAATTACATTAAAACAAAATGGAAAATTTAATTTTACCTTCTACAAATTTTACACCTAAAATTGTTTTAAATATTAATGGAAATTTAAATATGTCGGGCATTTCTATTCCTGAAAATGTACTTAGCTTTTATAAACAAATTTTTGATTGGTTTGATAATTTTATACTTTCTAAACCCACTAAAATAATATTTGAATTTGATGTGGAGTATTTAAATTCAGCATCAAGCCGTGTAATAATTACCATACTTAAAAAATTAAAAGTATATTGTTTTCAAAATACTGTGCCAATTAATATTATTTGGAATTACGAGGACGAAGATGTACTAGAAACGGGACAAGAATTTGCGGAAGTGAGCGAGTTACCTTTTGATTATATTCCTAAACCTTTGCTAAATTAAATTGTTTTTATTGTAATTGAAATCTAAACCACGTTCCATAATTATACTAAGTATTTTATTTGGATATATTATTTTGCAATTTTTGTGGTGGGAAGTATTGCTAGTTAAACAAACTGGGCAAATTATTAGCGAAAAACAAAAGTTAACCGAACTTTCGAGCACAAATGCTAACTTTATTAAACAAGAAGTTGAAAAACTACATCAAAAAAAACTAACACAAACCATAATGATTGTGGGCGAAGGTACAGTGTTTTTATTACTGTTATTGTTTGGCATTTATAAAATAAAACAAGCTCATACAAAAGAACAAGAATTAAATTCGCAACAAAAAAATTTTTTTTTAAGTATTACCCACGAGCTTAAAACACCAATTGCAGCTACCAAATTACAATTACAAACTTTACAAAAACACAAATTAGATATAACAATACAAAAAGAATTAATAAGTAATGCCCTTGTAGAAAACGAACGCCTAAATAACTTAATTGATAATGTTTTATTAGCAAATCGCTTAGATTCGGGTGAATTTATTTTTAAAAAGGAAAATGAAAATATTAGCGAATTAATTGAAACTATTTTGCACCGATATTATGAAAGCGAAATTAAAAAAAACGAACTACAACTTTTAATAGAAAAAAATATTTTTTTGCAAGTTGATGTAAACGTTTTTCCATCAATAATTACAAACTTAATTGATAACGCAATAAAATATTCGTTTAACGAAAAACAAATTATAATTGGATTAAAAAAAATTAATCATAAGCTAGTGCTTACTTTTAGCGATTTAGGTTGTGGCATTTTAGATGCTGACAAGAAAAAAATATTTACAAAATTTTTTAGAGCAGGCAATGAAGAAACTCGAACAACAAAAGGTACAGGCTTAGGCTTATACATTGTAAATTACTTAGTAAAACAACATAAGGGTGCAATTTTAGTAAAAAATAATTTACCCTCGGGAAGTATTTTTGAAATTAGTTTTTAATTTTGAAATAACGCTAATTGTTTTATTCGCCCTTTTATGCTGGTTGTTTGTAATAATAACGCAACTATTTAATTAACAATTCTCCCTTGTTAAAATATTAATAAAATACAATAATTTTTTTATATTTGGTATAATAAAAAAAAGCGATCTCGCTTTTGGGCCAGACCACTTTAGATGTTTTCACAACGGAATAATCCTTATTGTGATTTGCTTCAAAATGTAATACAATAGTAAAACAAAAAAATAACATAACAAAA
>Ga0163144_10023573_pt1 | contig 12132 bp, 12 predicted proteins | sample OliLak19BULKMAT1_FD_123175 | JGI IMG/M metagenome (GOLD analysis project Ga0163144, IMG submission 123175) | Freshwater microbial mat bacterial communities from Lake Vanda, McMurdo Dry Valleys, Antarctica - Oligotrophic Lake LV.19.BULKMAT1 | ecosystem: Environmental > Aquatic > Freshwater >...
ACCCGCATCGCCTTCCCGATGTCCGTCGTGAAGATGGATGAGGCAAGGCCGTATGGCGTGTCGTTGGCCCAGGCGACCGCCTGGTCCTCGTCCCCGAAGCGCTGGACCGTGACGACCGGCCCGCCGTACAAGACGAATCTCGGCGCGAGCTTTGCGTGGCTCCGGCGCGATGAAGATGGCCAGCCTGTCGTCGCCGAGGGCATGGCCCACGCGAATGGCGGCTACTTCGATTTCCAACCTGCCGAGATGTACCTCGGTGGCGGGATGTGGATGCCGGAGAAGGCCCGTCTCGAATGCGTTCCGACGGGCCGTCGTGGACGAACCGGATCGCGTACAGGAGGCCCTGGAGGAGGCCGGGTTCGTGGCGGCCTTCGGAGCGGTGAGTGCCCACGAGCATCTCAAGCGCGTGCCGCCCGGGTTCCCGCCGGACCACCCGAACGCCGACCTGCTTCGGTTCAAGGACGTCGTCTTCGGGCGGCATCTGTCGGACGACGAGGTCCTGTCACCATCGCTTCCGGATACCCTCGCGGACGCGTACGCGGCCGGTCATGACGATCTTCCGCCTGCTCGACACCATCGGGGCCTGACGGCCCGGACACGGAACAGGGCCCTCCTCCTGCACGAAGCAGGCGAGGGCCCTCGTCACGCGCAGGTCACTCCGGAGGCAACTCCCGATAGACCAGGTCGATGTCGATACCCTGGCTCTTCCGCACGAACTTCGCCGCGTAGAAGATCGCCGTGCCGATGACGACGATGGACCCCATGAAGGCAGGGATCTGCCACAGGTTGTCCATGTTGCCCGCCAGTGCCAGTGCCGGGTAGGTGACGGTGCACCAGACCAGGAAGAGCATGACCGCGATCGCCAGCGGCGCGACGATATACAGGACCGGGATCCCGAGGAACTTGACGTTCGCCGGGGACGACTGATAGAGGTCTGGTCGACGACGCGGGAACGCGATCGCCGCGATACCGACGATGACGATGCACACCACGCCCGCCTCGACACCCAGCGCGAGCCAAGTGAAGAAGTCGGTCGAGAGGACGCTCCACGCGAGCATCGCGGTCACCAGCACCATGATCAGGACGATCGCCGGGACCGGCGAGTGCGTCCGCTCGTTGACGTTGGCGAGCTTCTCGGGGAGGACCCGGTCGAACGCCCACGCGAACACGGTCCGGATCGGCATGAACGTGTTGCCGACCATCGCCGGCAGGCTCCAGAACATGAACGAACCGAGGATCAGCAGGGCGAGGACCGGGATGTTCTGGACGAGCGACGACAGGAACTGATACCAGGGGCCGCTCGGGATCGCGTAGGCCTCGTTGCCGCCCGTGTTAAGGGCCGTCGCCAGGTCGTACGGGATAACCTTGAAGAACAGCACCAGGCCCAGCACGATGAAGATCCCGTCGAACAGCAGGCCGCCGAACATGACCGACAGCTGGCGCCCGCGGTTGGACGCACTCTTGAGTTCGCCGGACAGGTAGACGGACCACCAGCTCCACATCATGAAGACCATGATCGCGAAGACCGTGGGCAGGGTGGCGTTCATGTTGGTCGGGTCGGGCACGGCGCCGGCCGTCCCGGCTGCGGCGATGATGTCGGTGGTGGACCCGCCGCCGAACGACTTGTTCAGCGTGTCGAAGTTGGCATTGAAGCTGCTGCTGTCACCGAGCAGCAGGGCCGCGAACGCGATGAACGTCCCGGCCATGGCGATAAACCAGAAGGCGTTCTGCCAGCGGAACGTCGTCTTCGTGCCGGAGATCAGGATCGCCGTCATCAGCAGGATCATCGAGAACCCGCCGACGAAGATCCACTCGGTCTTCGTCTGGAAGTTGGTGCCCCACTCCACCATCGTGGCGTTGTTCAAGAGCACGCCCAGCGACACGAGGATCGGGCCCAGGGCGAACACCGGGAAGAAGCGGGCCCAGAAGGTCGCGCCGATCATCGCGGACAGGGCCGCCGCGAAGTTGCTGACCATCGCGACCGGTGGCGCCAGGATGCGGCTGACCCAGACGTAGTCGCCGCCCGTCCGCGGCATGCTCGAGGCGAGTAGCGCCATCATGATCAGGACCGGGATGTTGAGGACGACGGCGATGATCGTCGCCCAGATGGGATCGGCACCGGGGAAGGCGGACAGGGCCCACAGGATGCCGATCGCAAGCGTCGCGCCGACGGGCGCTGAGAAGACGGCGTTGAAGATCGTCGCGTCCAGTGCCGAGGCCTCGCGGACCAGCCCCGTACTCTGGCGAACGAACAGCTGGCTTCCGCCCTTGCCGTCCGGATTCGTGGCCAAGATCGTCCCTCCTCCGTGACAACCCCACAATGCGGCTGGACGCTTGACAGCGTAGCCCTGCCGCGTCGATAGTCGAACACAATCGCACATGGTTCGTCAATGCTTGTTGTGCGTTTCGAGGTACGAGCGTGTCTGATGCTGTAGGCCGGGCCGGGTCGGGTGGGGCCCGACCGCGTCCGCTGGCAGCCGTCGACCGACGACATCGCATCCTCGAACGCGTTGCCGAGGACCAGACCATCCATGTCGGCGAGCTGGCTCGCGAGTTCGACGTGTCGGAGATGACCATCCGCCGAGACATCCGCCGGCTCGAGCGCGAGGGCTTCGTCCGACAGACCTATGGTGGCGCGACGGCACACCTCACCCGGGCCCTGGACGTGGCGTTCAATGCGCGCGCGCTCAAGCACACCCGCGAAAAGCGTCGCATCGGGATCCGAGCCACGCACCTGCTGGGCGCTGCACGGGTCGTCTACGTCGGCATCGGGACCACGGCGGAACAGTTCGCCCGATTCCTCCCGGCCGCACCCGGACTCGTCGTGGTTACGGCCTCCCTACCGACGGCCAGCCTGCTCGGCACACGTCCCGTGGAGGTCGTTGCGCTCGGCGGCACGATCCGGCGCGATGAACTGACCTGCGTCGGACCAGTCGCGGCGGCGACGCTCGCTCGCTTTCGGTTCGACCTGGCCGTCATCGGGGCGGCCGGCCTGAGCGCCACGTGGGGCCTGACCGAGGTGGACGACGGCGAGGCGGAGATCCAGCGACTCGCCATCGAACGATCGGCTCGCGTGGTCGTGATCGCCGACGGCTCCAAGATCGGGACCGTCACGAATGCCATCGTGACCGGTGCTGGCGCCATCCAGACCCTGGTCACGGACCCATCCGCGTCCCCCGTCGAGCTCGCCGCATTGACCGCATCCGGGCTCGACATCGTCATCGCCCGCCAGGACGACGCGGCGCCGAGCGCGGCGCCGCCCCAGACAGCGCCGAACTAGGAGGCACGATGGACGCACTCGAGCGCATCTTCGGGACGGTCAAGCCCGTCGTGGCGATGCTCCACTTCCCCGGGCTGCCGGGTCGTCCGCTACATGATGTGGCCGGCGGCCAGGGCAAGGCCCTCGAGAGCCTCGGTCGCGACCTTGCGATCCTCCAGGAGGCCGGGGTGGATGGGCTCCTCTTCTGCAACGAGGCGGACTACCCGTACCAGCTCAAGGTCGGCCCGGAGATCCCGAGCGCGATGGCCGCGGCGATCGGCATGCTCCGCAGCGACGTCAAGGTGCCGTTCGGGGTCAATATCCTGTGGGACGCCATCGCCAGCCTGGCCCTCGCCCGGGCCACCGGCGCGAGCTTCATCCGTGAGGTGCTGACCGGCGTGTACGAGAGCGATCTCGGGATGATCGAACCGAAGATCGGCGAGATCGCCGGCTACCGGACCATGATCGGTGCCGCAGACGTGGCCCTGTTCGACAACATCCTTCCGGAGTTCGCCAGCGCGATCGGCTCGCGGGGTGTGGCGGACCGGGCGCGCGGTGCCGCATTCCTGGGCATGGACGCCGTGCTGATCAGCGGCCCCGCGGCTGGCGTCCCGTTCGCGATGAGTGACCTGCAGGCCGCCAAGGAGGCCATCCCGGGCACCCCGGTCATCGCGAACACGGGCGTGCGTGCCGATCGCATGGACGAGATCTTTGCGGTCGCCGACGGGGCCATCGTGGGCACCAGCCTGAAGGTGAACGGCATCACCTGGAATGCCGTGGACAGGGATCGCGCGTTGCGCCTGATGGATGCGGCGCGGTCGGTCCGTTCGCGCGCCGCCGGCCGCTGAGCGGAGATGGCCACGAAGACCAAGGTCTACTTCGCCACGGACCTCCACGGGTCCAGCAAGTGCTTCCGCAAGTTCGTCAACGCCGGGACAGCATACGGGGTGGACGTCCTGATCCTCGGCGGCGACATCGCCGGCAAGGCGTTACAGACGATCATCCGCGGGAGCGACGGCCGCTATCGGTGCCGGTTCACCGGGACGGACTACGACGTCGAGGAAGGGTCGGCACTCGATGCGCTCGAGAAGCTCATCGCGGACCACGGCTACTACCCGTACCGCGCCGAGGCCGGTGAACTCGATGCGCGCAGGGCGGACGGGTCGCTCGATGCCCTGTTCGTCTCGCTGATGCACGCGCGACTGAGCGAGTGGCTGACCCTGGCGGACGAACGCCTCCGCCCGACCGGCAAGCAGCTGTTCTTCATGCTGGGCAATGACGACCCGAAGGAACTCCGCTCGCTCCTGGACGAAGCGCCCTGGGGCGTCCATGACGAGGGCCAGGTGGTCATGCTGGACGACGACCACGAGATGATCTCGCTCGGCTACTCGAACATCACGCCGTGGCACAGTCATCGCGAGATGACCGAAGAGCAGCTGGCCGCGGCGATCGGCGAGATGGCGGCCAAACTCCACGCTCCGGAGCGGTCGATCATCAACGTCCATGTGCCGCCGTACGGGATCGGACTGGATGAGGCCCCGATGCTCGATGAGAACCTGACGATCCAGGCGTCCGTCGGCCAGGTGAAGTTCGCGCCGGTCGGGTCCACCGCGGTCCGTGACGCTCTGCTCGAGGTCCAGCCGCTGCTCGGTCTACACGGCCACATCCACGAGTCGGGCGGGATCCGGCGGATGGGCCGATCAATCGTCATCAATCCCGGGTCGGACTACGGGACCGGCGTCCTCAACGGCGCGATCATGACCCTGGAGCGGGACAAGGTCGCGACCCATCAGCTCGTTCGGGGCTGACGTGGCGCGGACCGGCCGGGACGGCCTGCTGATCGCCGTTGACGTCGGCACGTCCGGGGCCCGGGCGGCCGCGCTGGACCTCGACGGGCGCCGCGTGCTGGAGGCCCGGCGCAGCTACCCGACCCGGACCCCGCGGCCGGGCTGGGCGGAGCAGGATGGTGGGACGTGGCGATCCGCTGCCATCGGCGCGCTGGCCGACCTCATCCGCCGCCTGGCGGCCGACGGGCTGGGCCTGGGGACGGACGTCCGGGCGATCGGTCTGACCGGCCAGTGTCCGTCGGTGGTGCTGGTGGATCGTGGCGGCCGACCTGTGGCGCCGGGCCTTATCTATCGCGACAACCGGGCCACGGCCGAGGCGGCGGCCATGCGCGACCGCTTCGGCGACGAGGCGATGCATCGACGAACCGGCCACGTCCCGTCCAGCTTCCACATCGCCCCGAAGCTGCTCTGGCTGCGCGAACATGAACCGGCCGCATTCGCCCGGGCCGCGCTCGCGCTCCAGCCGCGCGACCTCGTGGCCCGCAACCTCACCGGCGAGTCGGCCACGGACGGGACGCACGCGGGCGCGACCCTCCTGTACGACCTGCGTGCCGGCGCGTGGGACCGCCGGATGCTGGACGACCTGGGCCTGGATCCCGCGCTCCTTCCGCCGATCGTGCCGTCGGGGGCCGTGGTCGGAGGGCTTCGTGCGTCGGTCGCAATCCGGGTGGGGCTGCCTGCCGGACTGCCGGTCGTCCTGGGTGGCGCGGACAGTCAGGCCTGTGCTCTGGGTGCCGGCGTGATCGAGCCGGGGGCCGTGAGCGAGATGGCCGGCTCCTCGACGTGCCTGAACGCCGCGGTCCCGGCTCCCCTGAGCGTGCTGGCGGTGACCCACTACTCGCACGTGGTGCCCGGACCGTTCACCACGGAGACCGGCATCAACACCACGGGCGCGGCGGTCGCGTGGCTGGCCGGCCTGGTCTATGGCGGGCGCTCGGGTCGCCCATCTGCCGCCGACTATCTGCGACTCGATGCCGAGGTGGCGACCGTCCCGCCCGGCTCCGACGGGGTCGCGGCCGTGCCGGTCCTCGGCGACGGGGAGCGGACGGACCCGGATCTCCGTGGCGCCTTCGCCGGCCTGTCCCTACGTCATGGTCGGGGCGTCCTGGCGCGATCCCTGATGGAGGGTGTCGCGTTCGCGATCGCGGATCAGCTGGACCTGCTCCGAGAGGGCGGCGCGCCAGTCACGGAGCTGCGCGTCTCGGGCGGCGACTCCCGTCTCGCATCCTGGAACCGGATCAAGGCCGACGTCCTGGGGATCCCGGTCCGCACGATCCCGGGCGACGCCGCCGTGACAGGGGTGGCGATGCTGGCGGGCCTCGGCGTCGGGATCTACCGGGACCCCGCCGAGGCGATCGCGCGTTGCTCGCGTCCCGACTCCCCCATCGAACCGGACCGCCGTGTCCGGGCCGCGTATGACGAAGCCGCGGTCAGGTATCGCGCCCTCGCCGGGTCCGGCGCCGCACATGGAGACGCCCGATGAAGGTCCGCCTCGGCATCAACACCTGTTTCGCGGTCAAGCGCTGGCCGCTCGCCGCGGACTGGGTCCCGATCGCCCGCGACCGACTGGGGCTGGACCTCGTGCAGCACTCGTTCGACCTCGTCCCGACGGGTGAGAACGTGTCGGACGCGCGGGCGCTCGCCGGCACGGTGGCGGCGGCCGGCCTGGAGCTCCACTCGACGTTCACCGGTCTCGCCGGGTACTCGCACAACCTCCTGCTGGACCCCGACCCTGGCAGGCGAGCAGCCGCCGCGGCCTGGTACCGCTGGGCGATCGAGTGGACCGCGGCCGCCGGAGCGATCGCCTGCGGCGGTCATGTCGGGGCGTTCAGCGTCCCGGACTGGACCGACGACGCACGACGGACCGCGCTCTGGGCAGACCTCCAGACCTCGCTCCGGGAGTTGTCCGCGACGGCCTCCTCGGCCGGTCTCGCCTACCTGATGGTCGAGAACCTGGCCGCTGCCCGCGAACCGTCCACGATGGCGATGATCCAGGACCTGCTGACCGACGGCGACGACGAGCACGCGCCGATCCGGCTGTGCCTTGACGTCGGCCACATGTGCGTCCCCGGGACCACCGGTATCGACCGCGACCCCTACGCGTGGTTGCGTGACCTCGGTCGTGCGGCGCCGGTCATCCAGCTCCAGCAATCCGATGCCGACGGCGACCACCATTGGCCGTTCACCGCGGAACGCAACGCGGTCGGGCGGATCGAGGCGGACCGCGTGCTGGCCGCCCTGGACGAGGGCGGCGTCGACGAGACGGAGCTTATCCTCGAGGTCATCCCCGCCTTCGAACAGGACGACGACTCCGTGCTCGAAGACCTGGTCGCCTCGGTCGACTACTGGCGCGCGGCGCTGGTCAGGTCCGGGCTGGCCTAGCGCTTCGCCTCTTCGGGCGTCTCGTACCACTGGACCCGTTCCCCGACCCGGGCACGAGCCTTCCACACGAGTGACTTGGGGGCACTCGCGATCGCCTCGAACAGCGTCGCGACCTGCGCATCGACGGGGTACGGCGCATCCGGGACCGGCGCCTCGGCCCACTGGTCGGAAGCGCGACCCAGATTGCGTTCGACGGTGTGGCAGAACCCCCAGTCAGAGCCAAGCACGGATCGGATCCTCCCCAGATCGATGGACTCCCGGGTGCCACCATCGGCTGCCAGTGAGTGATCCGCCAGGAGGCAGATCACGTCGCCGAGGTCCTTGCGGTTGATCTCCCAGATCTGGAGCTTGGTCAGGAGCAGGTCCGCCAGGTCGAGCGTCGGGCCAGCCGTCGCGAGTCGGTCCTTGAGCTCGATCGTGTGGGACATCGCCAGGCGATCGATGACGACGTCGACCGTCCATCGACCGTCGGGGGCCGAGTAGACCAGCCGCTGTGCGCCATGGATCGCGTTGAACAGCTTGTCGCCGACGTAGCCCTCTCGTTCGAGCAACCGACGCAGCGCTCCGACATCCTTGCCGTGCGACACCAGATCGAGGTCGCGGTAGGAGCGTTCGTATGGCGGCCGGCTGGCACTGGGCGATTCGATCCGGATGGCCAACCCACCCATCAGCCGGACCCGGAGCTTCTGGTCCACGATGAGCGCCATCAGCCGACGGGCTTCGGCCTCGACTTCGGCAGCGGGAGCTGGGGCAGGCTCGTCGGGCGGTTGGGTCATGGCGGGTCAGTCTACCGGCTTACGATGTCGGCCACGGCGGTCCCAGTGGAGGTGGAGATGCGGGTTGGTGCGGCGTTCTGGGTGAATCGGACGAGCTGGCCGGACCTGCGCGCGGCCTGCCTCGCCGCCGAGGACGCCGGCTGGGAGTCGCTCTGGATCGACGACCACCTGCTGGTCGACGAAGGCGACTCCCGCGACGGACGCTTCGCAGGTCCCGCGACGCTGGCCGCTCTCGCCGTCCTGACGCACCGCATGCGCCTTGGCCTCCTGGGCGCCTCCAACACGTTCCGCAATCCCGGGTCACACGGCCGAGATCGCCGCCACGCTCGACCACCTTTCGAACGGACGCGCGGTGGTTGGCCTGGGCGGTGGCTGGTTCGGGCGGGAGCATGAGGCGTTCGGGCTCGACTTCGGTTCCGGGTTCGGTGAGCGCCTGGACTGTCTGGACGAGGCGACCGGGCTCATCCGGCGACTGCTCGATGGCGAGACCGTGACCTACGACGGCCCGTACTACGGCATGCACGAGACGATGTGCGCCTTGGGGCCGGTCCAGGCTCGGCTCCCGATCCTCATCGGCGGGTCCGGGCCAAGCAAGACGCTTCGGACCACCGCGCGGTACGCCGACCTGTGGAACGGGTTCGGGTCGCCCGAGAAGATCGCCGCGACCAGCGAGATCCTGCGCGAGCGGTGTGCCGAAGTCAGCCGGCCGTTCGAGGCCATCGAACGCACCGTCACGACGCACACGGTCATCCGAGATACCGCCGCTGACGCCCTGGCCGCCTGGGGCGAGGTCGCCAAGGTCCACGGCCTGGACCGTCACGTCGGCGCCGATGGCGGCGAGCGCGGTCTGCTCTTCGGCGGCTCACCCGAGGAGGTCGCAGGCTTCGTGGATCGCTATCGCCAGGACGGGATCGTGGAGGTCATGTTCCTGTTCCGCGCTCCGTTCGATCTCGAGACGATCGCGCGGATCGGCGACGTCCGGGACGCGCTTCGATAAAGCCCGCGGACTCGGCCGGGACGATGCAGTCCCTGTTCCACGGGCCGTCGCCGGCCACGCTCACCCTGTACCGCGTCGATGGCAGGGCGAGGGCCTCCCCGGTTTCGTTCCGGCTCCATGACGGCGTGCTCGAGATCATCGTCGCTCGGGACGATCCCAAGGTCGATCACTTGCGCCGAGATCCGAGGGCCATCCTCCTGATCTTTGAGACCGTCCCGCCGTTCCGCGGCGTCCGCGTGGACGGGTCCGTCACGCTCACCCGGGACGAAGGCGCGGAAGCACGGCTCGCGATCGCCTCGCGGCCCCTGGGCCCCGAGCGCGGCCGGGCCTACGCCGATCTCGGACGTCGGCCGCCCGGGTTCGTCGTTCGATGGCCGAGCGACAACGCCCGAGCCTGGAACCTGGCCGACAAGCTGCCCTGACCGGGCCCTCAGGCGGTGCGGCTCCACAACTCCAGGGCTAGGCGGTCGGCCGTCGCGGACGCGATCATCGGATCCTCACCGAGGACGATGACTTCCCCGCCGCGACGAGTGATGGTATCGAGGACCTCAGCGTCGGCCGCGGAGCCCGGGAACAGCACGGCGCGATGACCGGGGAGCGCCAGGTAGACGGCCGTGTGCAACCAGTCCGCCGTCTCGTAGGCGTGAGCGGGCAGCCGCGGTGCCTCGCGGAGCAAGAGTGCGGCCTGGGAGACGGCACCCAAGCGTGACGCCGGACCGATGACATCGATCGATGGCGCACCGTCGAGCAGGTCGGCCCAGGCAGGGATGGAGTCGCCAGCGCCGGCGCCGAGGTCGATCGTGCGGAACCGATCGGCGTCGATGTCGAGCCCGAACCGGCCCGCCAACAAGCTCAGGACCACAACCGTGGCTCGGTACGTGAGCGTCGAGATCCCTGATACCTCGATGCCGGCGAACAGCGGCAGGACCACGTCCGACGCAACTGCAAGCGGCGATCCCTGCACGTTGGTCACGCCGATGACCAGACTCGTGCCGTGGTGGCGGTGCGCTATGTCGACCACTTCGCGCGTCCGACCCGATGCCGAGACCGCTACCAGCACGAGGTCCCTCGCAGGGGGGCCGTCGGCCGAGGCGAACTCCGCCCAGGCCGCGACGCCACTCGCGCGCAAGGCACTCGCCGCATCCATCGAAGCGAACATCGAGCTCCCGAGCCCGACGAACGCCACTCGCCGGTCGCGCACCACCTCGGAACTCAGGGCATCGAGTGGCGACGAGGTCCCGAGATAGGCATCCCGGACCTCGCCCAACGCCGCGGGCGCCCGCTCGATGTCGGCCTGGAGTGCCTCGACGCGATCCATCACGCTCTCCCCTGCGTCGGCGCGTCGAACAGCCCGCGCAGGCCCTCGGTCGGTGCCCAGAGCCACGACGGCAGGTACGTCGCGGCGTAGATGAACTCGCGGCACTCCTTGTCGAGCTCGAAGGCTCGCAGCAACGTCGGGTCAAGGACGATCGGGGCGCCGGCCTCGCGGATCCCGGCCCGGTACGCGGCGAGGAACCGCTCGCGTGACCGATGCAGCCAGCCGGGCAGGTCGAGCCCGGGCGATGTCACCGGTCCGCCGTTCTGGGCCACCGCCCGTCGGCCCGCCGACCGTCCGACGTGGTCCAGCGACCTCAGCATCGAGGCCACGTCTCGCAGCGGCGAATCGAGTGCCCGGCGCTCCTCGATCGTCCGCAGCGGGTCGCCTTCGAAGTCCACGATCCGGTAGCCGTCGGGCGCGATCAGCACCTGGCCGAGGTGATAGTCGGCATGGATCCGCGTGAGCAGCGGGAGCGTGGCCGACGCTTCGAAGGCTTCGAACGCCTCGGCGATCCTTGGCGACAGGTCGCGCAGGACGGTCGCCGCCTCGCCCGCTACGACATCCGTGGCCCCGGCCAGCCACCGACGGGCGACACGGGACCAGGCCTTCAACTCCGCGCGCGACGCGTCTCGTGGCTCCAGGTCCGGGACACCGCCAGCCCCCGCCAGCGCGCCGTGCAGCCCGGCGGTGAGCGCGCCGAGATCCGCGGCCACCTCCGTCGCGAACTCGACGCTCACTTCACCTGGCGCGAGGATCCACGCGGTCAGACCCTCGGCGATGGACTCGTATGCGTCAGCGCCGTCATCGATGTACGCTTGGGCGACCGCCACCGTCTCGGTCCCGTGCCGCGACGACACCAGCTCCGCGAACCCGGCGAGTGGCGCCACGGCCGCGAACCCGGCCTCCTCGCTCAGGTACGCGCCGATCTCCAGTTCCGGGTTCAACCCCGGCTGCAGCCGTCGGAACACCTTGAGCAGCAGGATCTCGCCGAGCACGACCGACGTGTTCGATTGGTCCGCGCCGAGGGCACGCTCCGCGGCGCCTGCAACGCCAGCCACCATCGCGCCAGCAGGGCGGCACACCAGCGCCGCCGTCGGCGACGCCCCCGGATCCTCGTCAGATCGGACACCCGCGATCGTCCGACCCTCGGCCATCGCGGCCGTTAGCGCCCGCCACGCGCCGTCGCCGGGCAAGGCGACCCGCAGCGGCTGCCCGGTCAGCGCGAATGAGTACCGCCGGTCGTACCCGTCGTCCAGCCGGACACCGGCCACCGCCAGAACATGCAGCGCGTGCTCGTCCAGGACGAAGGCGTCCTGAAGCTCGATCTTCGTGATCGTTCGGCCGTGACCCCCGAACCAGCGTGCGGCGGCGAGGTCGTCGCGGTCGAGCCGAGCGAGCTCGGCCGCTACCTCCCCGTACGTGCTCAGCTGCCCGTGTTGATCATCACGTGCTTGACGAACGTGTAGTCCTCCAGCGCGTACTTGGAACCGTCTTTGCCCCAACCGGACTGCTTCACGCCACCGTGGGGTGTCTCGGCGGCCAGGGTGAAGTGC
>Ga0163144_10023574_pt1 | contig 12132 bp, 14 predicted proteins | sample OliLak19BULKMAT1_FD_123175 | JGI IMG/M metagenome (GOLD analysis project Ga0163144, IMG submission 123175) | Freshwater microbial mat bacterial communities from Lake Vanda, McMurdo Dry Valleys, Antarctica - Oligotrophic Lake LV.19.BULKMAT1 | ecosystem: Environmental > Aquatic > Freshwater >...
AGGGCGCGATCTTCCTCTCGACCTTCGCCCGGAGCATCACCATCATCGTCCGCGGCGAGGGGCTTGCGACGACGATGTCGAGATACCTCATCGATCGCATCGAGGCCACCGCGAACATCACCGTGCGTCCGTACACGACGGTCGTGCGGGTAACTGGCGACGACCATCTCGAGACGGTCACGCTGGGCGACGTGAAGACCGGCGAGGAAGACACGCGCACGATCGCGGCGCTGTTCATTTTCATCGGTGCCGAGCCTCGCACCGAGTGGCTCGGAGCATCGGTCCTGCGCGACGACCATGGGTTCATCCTGACGGGGCGCGATCTCCAGGCGGACGTACGCTCGCCGTCGTTGTGGCCGCTGGAACGCGACCCGTTCCTGCTCGAGACCTGTGTACCGGGCGTGTTCGCCGCGGGTGACGTGCGCCAGGGTTCCATGAAACGGGTCGCCGCCGCCGTGGGCGAGGGCTCGATGGCGGTGTCCTTCGTCCACCAGTATCTCGCCGACCAGTGATCGAACTCGTCCGGCTGCGGGCCATGCCGCTGTTCGCCGACCTGTCCGACGAACGGCTCGAATGGGTCTGCCGGCAATTGACGGATCTGCTCCTGGCGCCGGATGCGGCCTTGGTGCACGAGGGCCAGGAGGGACGCGGGTTCTTCATCCTGATCGAGGGCGCCCTGCAGATCAGCAAACGCTCGAACGGCTCCGAGCTGCCGGCCGGCCGCCACGACGCGCCGAGTTTCCTGGGAGAGATCCAGTTGCTCTCGGCCACGCCGGCACAGGTCACGGTGCGCTCGGTCGGTCCGAGCCGCTTGCTGCGGCTCGACGATGACGCGTTCCGCGAGTTGATCGCGACCGATCGGACGTTCAGCCGCACGATCTTCCAGGCCTTGACGCGCCGCGTATCGGGTATGGAATCGTTCGTGCGCCAGCGCGAGAAGCTCGCTTCGCTCGGCACGCTCGCGGCCGGGTTGGCGCACGAACTGAACAATCCCGCTGCCGCAGTCGCCCGCTCCACCGACCGTTTGCGCGCTATCGCACGCGAGTTGGATGTCATCACCTGCGCGCTGCATGAATCGAACGTGCCGCCCAAGGGCATGGTGGCGCTGAAGCGCATGCGCGACGGCGCGACCGAAGGTACGCCCCCGCAGCGCTCGCCGCTCGAAGAGAGCGATCGCGAGGAGCGATTCGGCGAATGGCTCGATGATCTGGGCGTGTCCGAGGCCTGGAAGCTCGCGTCCGCACTCGCGGCTTCCAAGCTCGAACTCGCCGCGCTGCAATCGATCGCGGGACAGCTCGGGACGGGCGTGGTACCGGCGATGCACTGGCTCGGCTTGACCCTCGAACTCGCCGCGCTCGTGGATGAGGCCGGTCACGGTGCCACGCGCATCGCCGATCTCGTGAAGGCGATGAAGTCCTATTCGTACATGGACCAGGCGCCGCGCCAGAAGTGGACGTGCACGAAGGCATCGAGGCGACACTCACGATCATGCGCCACCGTCTCAAGCACGGCGTGACGGTGGTGCGCGAATACGATCGGACCCTGCCGAAGCTGTCCGTGTTCGGGTCCGAACTCAATCAGGTCTGGACCAATCTGATCGACAACGCGGTGGACGCGATGGACTGCAAAGGCACGCTGAGCGTCCGCACGCGCCGCGACGGGGCCTACGCGATCGTGGAGATCGGCGACAGCGGACCGGGCGTTCCACCCGAGGTCCAGGCACGGCTGTTCGAACCCTTCTTCACCACCAAGCCGGTGGGCAAGGGTACCGGGCTCGGTCTCGATATCACATGGCGCATCGTCGTCAACCGCCACGGCGGCACGATCAAGATCAGATCGAAGCCCGGCGATACGCGGTTTCTCGTCCTCCTGCCGATCGCCAACGGCAGCCACTGAGCGCAAGGAATACACGCCATGGAATGCACCCACCTCGACACCATCCGCGACGTGACCCCGACCGGACGCGGCTGCAAGGAATGCCTGGAAATGGGCGACACGTGGGTCCACCTGCGCTTGTGTCTCACCTGCGGCCACGTGGGCTGCTGCCATTCGTCGAAGAACAAGCACGCGACGAAGCATTTCCGCGCCAAGGCTCATCCGATCGTCCGCTCGTTCCAGACTGGCGAGGACTGGGCTTGGTGTTACGTGGACAACGTGTTTCTCGAAACCTGAAGGAGAACGACGTGGCGATCGACACCATCAAGGATGCCGCGGGAACGGTGCTGGGTAGCATCGAGACCGAACCCGACGGCAAGCAGACTCTTAAGGACGCGCAAGGGAAGGTGCGGGGCTTCTACGAGCCCGACGGCGATCACACCCGCGACGAAGACCTCAACATCGTCGCGAAAGGCAACCGCCTGCGCGCGATGATCTGCTGACGGCAATCTTCCGACAAACAGGGATCGGCGGCCGGGTGAAGCGTCGCCTCAGCCCACGCCGAGCAACTCCACCTCGAACACCAGCGTCGCATTGGGCGGGATCACGCCGCCCGCCCCGCGCGCGCCATAGCCGAGTTCGGGCGGAATCGTGAGCTTGCGTACGCCGCCCACCTTCATGCCCTGGACGCCTTCGTCCCAGCCACTGATAACCTGCCGTTGACCGAGGCCGAAGACGAACGGGTCGTTGCGATCCTTGCTCGAATCGAACTTCGAGCCATCGGTGAGCCAGCCGGTGTAGTGCACGGTGACGTTCCTCCCCGCGGCGGCGGCTTCGCCCTCGCCGATAGTGACGTCGTCTATGATCAGGCCGCTCGCGGTTGTGCTGGTCATGGGCATTCTCGTTGTCGTGATCGGGTCCGCATTGTAGACGGGCGCAATCGATCGTATCGTCCACGCCACCATGCGGCGCAGACCGCGACCGGAGGATGACGATGAATGCCCAGTTGAGCGCAGCCGAACTCGATCACTATCGGGAACACGGTTATGTCTTTCCGCGCTATCGCCTGCCCGATGACGTGCTCACCCGACTGCGGGCGGCGACCGACGCCCTGCTCGCGACCTACACCGACGTTGCCCAGGAGGATCTGGCCAATCCGCACATGATTGCGCCGACCACGGGAGCGTCGATGAATCCGTTCATGGCAGCCGCGCAGGATCCCGGCGTGCTCGACCTCGTCGAACAGGTGATCGGCCCCGACCTGATTCTCTGGATCACGCGGGTGCTGTGCAAGCCGCCGGTGATGGGGCGCGAAGTGCCCTGGCATCAGGATGGCGAGTACTGGCCGATGCGCCCGCTCGCGACCGCGTCGGTGTGGATCGCGATCGATCCGGTGTCGCCCGCCAACGGGTGCATGCGGTTCATCCCGGGCTCACATCGCCGCCAGGAACTCTATCGGCACCACGTCAGCGATCGCAAGAATCTCGTTCTCAACCTGGAACTCGACGCCGACCAGTTCGACGAGGCGACTGCCGTGAACGTCGAACTCGAACCCGGCGAGCTGTCCATACATGACGTCCGATTGATTCACGGCTCGCTTGCGAACACGTCCGGTCAGCGGCGCGCGGCGCTGATCCTGCGCTACATGCCGGCTACTTCCTTCTACGACCGTTCGCTCGTCACCCGGCGCAAGGACAACAGCCCGTTCAACATTTTCGACCAGCCGTTGTGGCTGCTGCGCGGCGCCGACCGCACCGGACGCAACGATCTCGTGCACGGCCACGAACTGTGGCGGCAGCGCTACGGGGGCGGAATCGGCGTGGCGTCGGGCAGCGCGGGGTAGAGCAGCCGACCGGGGCCCGACGTGTTCAACCGCGAACCGGGAATCGGCTACTTCGGATTCGCGAGCTTGAAGTTCGCCGGCGGCTGGAACGCCGAATCGTTCACCGGCAACACCTGGTGCGACTTGACCTCGGTGCTGAAGGACAGGATGGCCGCATCGGCGATCTCCTGGACTTTCTCGTCGGTCTTCTTCTTGGCGAACCACGAGGCCACGCTCGAAACGGCGCCGCTCACGCTCGTGGGAGCGGACGATGATCCCGAGGGCGAGTCGGTCGAACCAGCCTCTTCCTTGGCGGCGCACGCGTCCCCCTCGAGATTCCAGGTGAGTTCTGTGAGCACCGGATAGCCCTTGATCTTGTCGAGTTCCTTGCCGGCACGGAGAAACGCGGCGCGGTCGGCAGGCGTCATCAGCCGCGCCATGTAGCCCTCGATCAACTTCTGTGCGTCTTGCGGCACCACCTGTGTCTTCGGCGAACCGGCCACCACATTCGCCAGGTTCGCGGCAAAGTTCTTCGCATAGGCCTGCTCGACGGCGATCGCTTCCTTGAGCGGGGGCGTGAGCGGCGTAGTCCAGACATTCACGCTCAGCGTGCTCAACGTCTTGCGCGCGGTCGGGTCCGCCAGCGTGATGAGCCACGCGACCTGATACTCCTCCGTATCGAATCCGTTGATGGCCTTCTTCTGTCCCGAGGGTTTCACCGTGAAGCTCGACGCGGCGATTTTCAGTTTGCAATCGGGCTCGCGCGGCTTGTCGTCCTTCTTCGGTTCCTCCGGCTTTCTCTCCACGGGCTTCTCGGCGACCGGTCCGGTACAACCCTTGAGCGGACACTCGGTATAGGTCTTGTCCTTGGGAAAGAGGGTCCAGACCACCTTTCGGTCGAGCCGCTCGATGCGGGCAGTCTCGGTGGTCCCCACGATGAACCGAGTGAGTGTCCCGGTGCCCTTCAGCGTCGTGTTCTCGCGCTGCATGTCTGCGCGCGTCCACGTTTTGGTCGTGCCTTCGAACGGGACCAGACCCTTGATGCCGTTGTTGACGACCTTCGTCTCCATCAGCGCCGTCGGATGCTGCGGCGAGGTGTCGGGCGCTTCGCGCAACGACTCGACAGAGGAGCAGCCGGCCAGTGCCGCCAGCAGGAAAGCGAAGATCGGGACGGCGCGAGGCATGCGGTGTCACTCCTTGGAATCGAGAGTCGGTCTGGGCGGAGGTGCTGGCGTCGGACCGATGCGCGAGTCGTGCCAGCTTCGCTCAGGTGGACCAAAGGCGAGGCGTTGACCGGAAAAGCGGTGAAATGAGCGAGCCCCGCGCGTCTGCTGCTTACTTTCGTTGCATCCAGATCCTGCGGTTGTGGCAGGATTCGGGCATTCATGGCGCGCGGTTTCCCGAAGCCCGCCCGGCCAGCTTGAAGGCTTTCGATTGTTCGAACTTCAATTTGCTGCAATCGGGAGATACCGATATCGCGCAGGCTGACGTGAGAGGCATGATCCGCCAGGCGGTGGATGGTCTTGCCCTCGGTTCTTCTACTGCGCTTAGCAGCCTGTCGGACTCAGGATGATTCGGCTGCAACGGCGCGAGAGCGGTCCCTATCTCGCCGCTTTCTCCTTACATGTTCCCGATATGCGCGTCGAAATCGTCTAAATCTGTCCTCGCTCTCCCACCGTCTGGCTATCGAACACCTGAGTCCGACAGCCCTGCTAGCGGCTACGAGCTAACACCCTCTATTTCATCGCGACGTCGCTCGTCCAATGACTTGAATCGATGAATGAGTACCATTTATCGCCGACCGCACTTGCGATGGAGCAGTCACTACATCTCGTCCTCGACACCAACGTCTGGCTCGACTGGCTGGTGTTTTCCGACCCGGCCATCGGACCCATCCGGATGTCCGCTGCGTCAGGCAACGTGGTGATATTTTCGAACGAGACTTGCGAGGATGAGCTCGAGCGAGCCCTTGGCTATCCGTTCCGCGGGTCCATCGCACCGGACACCGTGCGCCAGGAATGGCTCGCTCAAGCCCGCCGCAGCGTGCGGCGGTTCGATGCGCCGGCCGCGCCCGGAGCGCTCGCGCTGCCGCGCTGCCGCGATCCCGACGACCACAAATTCCTCGAGCTTGCCCGTGATTGCGCCGCGAATTTCCTCGTAACCCGCGACAAGGCGCTCCTGGTTTTGGCGCGGCGCCGGCTGCGGCCATTGCCGTTTCGCATCGTGACCCCACGTCAGTTTTCGGTCGCGGTCAGCCCGCCGGCTTGAAACGCACTGGGTGCGCCTACAACTACGGGCGGTGAAGGGGGCTGACGAGTACCTCGCCAGTTCCGCGAAACCGAGCATCCCAAGAAAGGCGCACTCGATGAATCAGCGGCTTACGCCTCAATCTGCCCTGTCCGACGACGAAACCCGTTCGGTGCCGGGATCCGACCCGCGCCGGGGCGCGGGACCGCTTCGGCCCTTGCCGCCCGACGCGCTCATCCTGATACCCGCACGCAATGCAGTGCTTTTCCCCGGCGTGCTGACACCGGTCACCATGGGCCGTCCAGGTTCCGTCGCGGCGGCGCAGGCCGCCGTGCAGTTGGAGCAACGGGTCGGCTTTCTGCTCCAGCGCGATGCAGAACAGAACGACGTCCGTCCGAACGACCTGCACTGGGTCGGCACTGCCGGGCGCATCGTCCGCTACGTCAGCGGACAGGACGGCGCGCATCACGTCGTCGTCCAAGGTGAAGAGCGTTTCCGCGTCCTCGAATTCCTGGAAGGCTGGCCGTTCCTGGTCGGCCGAGTGGTCATGATCGCCCCCGCGGAGGAAAAAGGTCCGGAGATCGAGGCTCGCTTCATCCAGTTGAAGGAGAAAGCCATCGAGGCGATCCGCCTCCTGCCCAACGCGCCGGATGAATTCATCGGCGTGGTGCAGGGCATGGAATCGGCCGGTGCGCTGGCCGACACGGTCGCCAATCTCATCGACATGAAGCGCGAGGACAAGCAGGACATCCTCGAGACCTTCGATCTCAGCCGCCGGCTCGATCGCGTGCAGACATTGCTCGGGGCGCGCGTGGAGGTGCTCAAGCTCTCGAAGGAGATCGGCGACAAGACCCGCAAGGAATTCGACGATCGCCAGCGCGAGCACGTGCTGCGCGAACAGATGCGCCAGATCCAGAAGGAACTCGGCGACGGTGAAGACACGGCCGCGGAGAACGAGGAACTGAAGAGCGCCCTCGAAGCCGCCGGCATGCCGGAGGAAACGCTCAAGCACGCGCGCAAGGAGCTGAAGCGCCTCGAGCGCATGGGCGAGAGTTCGGGCGAGGCATCGATGGTTCGTACCTACCTCGAGTGGCTCACCGAGTTGCCGTGGAACGCCGGGGACGTGAAGTCGATCGACATCGCCGAGGCCCGCCGGGTGCTCGACGAGGATCATTTCGGCCTCGAGAAGATCAAGCGGCGCATCCTCGAGTTTCTCGCCGTGCGCAAGCTCAATCCGGAAGGCAAGAGCCCGATCCTCTGCTTCGTCGGTCCGCCCGGCGTGGGCAAGACCTCGCTCGGCCAGTCGATCGCCAAGGCCATCGGCCGCTCGTTCCAGCGCGTTGCCCTGGGCGGGGTGCATGACGAGGCCGAGATTCGCGGGCACAGGCGTACTTACATCGGAGCGCTGCCGGGCAATGTCATCCAGTCGCTGAAGCGCGCCGGAACGCGCACCGGCGTGCTGCTGTTCGACGAGGTCGACAAGCTGGGTGCGGGCGGCTTTCATGGCGACCCGTCGTCGGCGCTGCTCGAAGTGCTCGATCCCGAGCAGAACTCGAAATTCCGCGACAACTACCTCGGCGTCGACTTCGACCTGTCGAAGGTGATGTTCATCGCCACCGCGAACCAGCTCGATACCATCCCGGGCCCGTTGCGCGACCGCATGGAGATCATCCAGCTCCCCGGTTATACCGAGGAGGAGAAGCTCGAGATCGCGCGCCGCTATCTGGTGAAGCGCCAGCTTGACGCCAACGGGTTGAAGTCCGAGCAGGTTACGGTGACCGACGCAGCATTGCGCCGGATCATCAGCGACTACACGCGCGAGGCAGGCGTTCGCAATCTCGAACGCGAAATCGGTTCCGTGCTGCGGCGGGTAGCGATGCGCATCGCCGAGGGCGAAGCCGGATCGATCGCGATCGATGCGGACGACCTGCAGCCTATTCTCGGTGGATCGAAGTTCGAGAACGAAGTCGCGCAGCGCGCCGGATTGCCCGGCGTGGCGACCGGGCTCGCGTGGACACCGGTGGGCGGGGATATCCTGTTCATCGAGACGGCCAAGGTGCCGGGGTCGGGCAAGCTGATCCTCACGGGGCAGCTCGGCGACGTGATGAAAGAGTCGGCGCAGGCCGCGCTCACGTTGGCCAAGACGTGGACCGGACGCAAGCTCGACGACCTCGACATCCACGTGCACGTGCCTGCGGGAGCGACGCCCAAGGACGGTCCGAGTGCGGGCGTGGCGATGTTCCTGTCGCTCGTTTCGGTGCTCACGGACAAGCCGGTGCGTGCCGATGTCGCGATGACCGGCGAGATCTCGCTGCGCGGGCTGGTGATGCCTATCGGGGGCGTGAAGGAGAAGACGCTGGCAGCGTTGCGGGCCGGTATCAAGACCGTAATGCTGCCGCGGCGCAACGCCAAAGATCTCGACGACGTGCCGGCCGAGGCGCGCGAAAAGCTCCAGTTCGTGTTCCTCGATCGTGTCGAAGATGCGGTGCGCACCGCAATAGACGGGATGCCGGTACCCGACGTCGAAGCGGCCTGATTCCGTCGTTCAGGGGGCAGCTCCGCACGCACGCGTAGTCAAGGCCTGCCCGTGCGTGCGAGCTTCGCAGGCAGAGGTTGCTTCGTCACGGCACCCTGCGGCGACCGGATTTCGCCTATGCACTTGTTTGCCGTGATCGTTGGCTTGCGGATCCGCGTTCGAACAGTCCTTCACCTGCCCTGCAGGCGTCGGCGGCCGGCGAGGATGCCCGCGAGACCGACGCTCGCCTGATCGGCCAACGCCGGTCTCTCTGATTCGACGCAGAGGTGCGGGGTAGAATCGCCCCGCTTCGGCGAGTGCGTGGGATAGGCCCAGGTGCTCGCCGAGATCTGCGGGTGATCCGCCACCGGGGGAAGCGACTGTGCGAGTGCTACGGATGCGTCTCTGGGCTTTTTTTGCCGTCGCACTGTCGGTCGGTCAACTACCGGCTCTCGCCCAGGATGCCGAGCTGACGACCGACGAGATCGCGGGTTTTCTGTCCGGCAAGCGGCTGGCGGCGCAGCGCGGCACGGCGGATTTGCGGCTACGGTTCAGACCGGACGGATCGCTCTCGATCCAGGATGGCCACGCGGTAGATACCGGGAAGTGGCGCGTGGAGAACGGCAAGCTCTGCGTGCAGGTGCCGAAATGGAGCTTCGACGGCTGCGGCAAGATGGTCAGAGTCGGCAGCAGCGTGAAGTTGCTCGATCCTTCAGGCGACCACGAGCACCTCGCGTTCGGCGGGTAGCGACGGTTTCACCGCTGCGGGGGCGTCGCGCGCGATGAGAGCGTGCCGCCCCCTCCCTCTCCCGCCGGCTTCGCCAAGGGAGGGAATGTAGAGCGCTTCTTCCCTCGCCAGCTGCCTGACGCCGGCGTACTGCCCGATCGTTCTTTCCCAGCCGTTCGATCAAGCGAAACGATCGCCCAGCCGCGCGAGCCGCGCGCCGCAGTCCTCGCAAAGGCTGCGAAAGGCCGGGCTGAGGCCGTCGTCAAGCGCCACGTCGTACCAGTATTGCAGCGCGGCCTGCAACGCTTCGCGCCAGGCCGATTCGTGTCCTGGCGGGGGCGCGGGCAGCGACAGTTCGCGGTGCGGCAGTTCGCCGGACCGGGTCGGCGCGAACAGCATCGGCAGCATGTCATAGGCCGGAGCCAGGAATAGCGTGCCCCCTGCTGCGTGGAACGCGATGTTGCCCCAGTGCATGTCGCTGTTGCCGATGAGCCGACCGAACAGTGACAGGCGAACGATGCGTTCGACGTCGTCCGTGCCCAGTCGCCCTTGTGCGTGCAGAGCTTCCGCGGATCTCTCCCAGCGCGTTGCGCCCGAACCGAGGAGCGCCGGCTCGATGCTCGCAAGCGTGACGACGCCGCGGCGTCCATGTTCGCCGACTCGGTCGAACCTGGTCACTTCAAGGTAGTTCGGCCACGTGCCGTGACGACCCGGCTGGCCGTGGCGGGAACGCCGATATTCGACAGAGCGGGTCCCGAATGGTGTTCCGCGATGAGCAGGTCGGACCAGCGGCGAGCAGACGGCGATTCATCCGCGGGCGAGAACTTGACGATTGCGTGCCGGACGATGCCGCCGGCGTCGATCGCCACGGTGAACTTCGGGAACTCGCCTCCGGCCGAGGAGCCTGGCACCGCGCCCTCGAGGGCTGCTTGCGCAAGGCCCGGATAGGCCGCTGCACTTGCGGAAGCACGCAGCCACTCCGAGTCGCGCGCCCGCGTTTGTTGGAAAGCCTCGAGCGGCACTTCTCCGAGGATGAGATCGCCGGGGAGGTCGTCGCCGGTCAACGCCAGGACCGAGACGACATCAACGTCCGACCACGCGGTCGGATCTTCCGGAACGCGCAGGGCGCCGGCGCGGGCACGCGCGAAGGCCCGGCCGAGGAACCCCTGAGGCCGTGCGTCGCCGATGAAGTACGGCAGCCCAGGGAAATGGCCGTCCCGGTTGTTACCGTCGAGCGGCCACGCGATTCGATCGATCGCATCGAGATGGCTGTCCTCAGGGTCGAGCATCGTCAGATTGCAAAGGCGCTCGGGATCCCCGTGTTCGTCGACGCGAAACACCGGCAGCGACAGTGGCAGGCCGCGCACGCTGCGTGCGAGCGCATAGCGTCGGCGCCTCGCCTTGCCGATCGGCACCAGCGTCGGTCCGAGTGCGGCCAGCAGCCGCGCCAACGTTGGCTGGCTGACGCCAAGCGCTGCGGTGAGATCCGCCGCGTTGGCGACACGCCGTCGACGCAGCGTTGCGACGAGGGAGATCTGGCGGGCGTCCACAAGTGAATAGATTCTGAATGAATATATCCACTGTACGACAATACCAATCAATTCGTTATTGGTTGCTCACGGCGGCTATCAGAATAGATACCGCACTCGTTTCCAGAGCCGACGGCGGCAATCACCGCTGCGCCAGAAACCGCCCGAGAACTCTTCAACGTAGCCAGCCAGCGCAGATGGGCTGCCGTCCAACTGCTCTTGCCGGCGGTAGGGAACGCCGTTGCGCAGCAGCAGCGCCTTCAGGCGGTGACGCGCGTTGCGCTGCGCGCGCACCTCGCCGTCGCGCCCTGCGTCCGCGGTGGCGATCTCGATGCTGTCTTTGTGAACATCCAAACCGACGTACAGCGTGCTAGATTCATCCATGGCCCGCTGCTTGCAAATTCGCAACGACCCGACCGACCACCGGTCCGGTGCATTGGTGTAGCTCGGCACGCCTCGGCCTGCAACCTACGGTGTTGCTCGGGGACGGGTCGCCTGAATTCACGAAGCCATCTTGTCTAGGTTTCACACAGATCACCTTCTCTCGCATCCCCTCTATGGAACAGTCGAAGTCGGACGAAGGCGGTTGCTTATGTGGTCGCATCCGATTCAAGGTGCTTGGTGCTCCAGGTAAGCCGCACACTTGCTCTTGTCGGCTGTGCCAGCGTCACTCAGGCGCACTTACGCTGGCCTGGGTCGAGTTCGCCCGAGAGAATGTCATCTGATGCGGGCCAGGAGGTCAGCCAAGCATTTGGCGCTCTTCGGAGTGGTCCAGCCGGGCCTTCTGCCCCAAATGCGGGAGCACGATGGGCGCCATCGACGACGCACCAACCGTTGCCCTCGTCGTCGGGACTTTCGATACGCCGAACCGTCGGGAACTGGCGCCTACATCGCACTCCTACGTGTCCAAGAGGCCAAAGTGGTGGCACGTTCGCTCGGACATGGAGCCGTCCAAGTAGCATGCTGCGAGGGCCATCCAAGAACGCACGCGCATGACCCGGCGCAGTTTCGCCCAACCCGGCGCTCGAGCGGACGCGCGGAACGGCGTGCTCTCTGCGCATGGCGTTCCGTCGCGCGCCTTTTCAGCTCAATCGTTATGCCGCTTGACCACCATCGTCGCTGAACGAGGAGCCTGAGTGTCTGAGAAGGAAGCCTCAGCCCGCATCAAGATCAACAAGCTGCTCGAAGCAGCCGGCTGGCGTTTCTTTCCGGTGGGCGACCAGCCCGCCAACATCCGTCTCGAACCCAGCGTCACGATCAAGTCCACCGACCTGGGCGCGCTCGGCGACAACTTCGAGAAAACCGGCAAGGGGTTCGTCGACTTCCTACTGCTCGACGCCAAGGGCTTCCCCTTCATCGTCCTCGAGGCCAAGGCCGAGGACAAGAATCCGCTCTCGGCGAAAGAGCAAGCCCGCAA
>Ga0163144_10023575_pt1 | contig 12131 bp, 9 predicted proteins | sample OliLak19BULKMAT1_FD_123175 | JGI IMG/M metagenome (GOLD analysis project Ga0163144, IMG submission 123175) | Freshwater microbial mat bacterial communities from Lake Vanda, McMurdo Dry Valleys, Antarctica - Oligotrophic Lake LV.19.BULKMAT1 | ecosystem: Environmental > Aquatic > Freshwater > Lake...
CGCTTGCAGCTCTCGGCGTCGAGAGCGTCGGGATCGACGATCGTCGCGATCTCCTCCCACGCGAGGCCGCGATCGACGCGCAGGATGAGCAGCGTGCGATCGTCCTCGTCGAGCGACTCGCGCAGCCGCGCGACCTCCTGCTTCACCTCGGTACGCATGTGCGGGAGCGTGCGGGTGCGGACGTGATCGATGAGTGCCTCGACCTCGGGGATCTCCGCCATCGCGACCTCGCGCTTGCCTCGGCGGGCGCCGGATCGCGCGATGCGGGCCAGCGCGTGGTAGGCGAGGCGGTACGACCACGTGCGAAAGCTCGACTCGCCGCGGAACGCCGGGATGCCGCGCCACACGTTCTCGCAGTACTCCGAGAAGATGTCCGCGGTGTCCTGCTCGCGCCTCGTCGCGGCGAAGAGGTAGCCGAGGATCTCCGGGCCGTAGCCCTTGATCGCGACCGTCGTCGCGGCCGAGAACTCGCCCGCGGCGCAGTTCGCCGCGATCTCGCGCTCGAGCTCTTCGCGTTGGGCCGGATCCACCGCGGCGATGGTGCCGAAATTCGGCCGCCGCATCCATGGCCCGGGCCAGTGCAGTGCGTCAGCGCCCGCGGCGGGCGCGTGCGAGACCGTCCTCGATGCCCCGGGCCCGCTCCACGTCTGCGCCCAGGCGCGCGTTCAGCTCGCGCGCCGCTTCGAGAATGCGACGGGCGTCGCGATACTCGTGCGCCTCGAGCAGCCGCAACCCGTAGAGCATGGTGAGCTCGGCGCGGGTGGGGTCGTCGGCCGCGAGCGTGCGATCGGCGAACGCGACGGTCGACCGCCATTGTTGCAGCGCCTCTTCGGGGCGACCAGCGACGTCGAGCAGCACCGCGTAGCTCCAGGCGAGCGACACGATGCGCGGACGATCGTGGGAGAACCTCGCCTCGAGCGTACGCATCCCGGTTTGGTACAGCGCGATCGCTTCGTCTGCGCGTCCGAGCTGCGCAAAAAACCGTGACAGGGAGAGTCGCGTCGTCGCGATCGAGAGGTCGTCCGCCGGGAGCTTCGCGACGAGAATCGCCAGCGCGCGCTCTAGCTCGGCGACGCCTTGCGCGAGCTCGCCGACCTCGAACCGCGTGTCCCCACGATTGACGAGCAGCCGCGCGAGCTGGGGCGCGTCCGGTCCGAACGCGCGCTCGCCCGCGACGATCGCTTCGTCACCGAGGCGGCCCGCGGTGACATGATCGTTCAATCTGCCGCGGACGATGCTGAGGTTGACGAGCGCGAGACTGAGCCCGGTATCGTCGTTCGCCGCCCGGTGGATTTCGATCGCCCGCTCGTAGTGCGCGGTCGCAGCCTCGAATTCCTGGCGGGCGTTCTCGACGTCACCGAGCTGGCGATACAGCTCGCCGACGACCGGCGCTCCATCGCCGTTGACCGCCGTGCGAATCGCGAGCGCACGCAGCAGCGACTGGCGCGCTTCCTCGTGCCGCGTCATCTGCCACAGCGTGGTCGCGCGATTGCCGAGCACGCTCGCGATCTCGGGATGATCGGGACCTCGCAGTCGCTCGACGAGCGCGAGGGTCTCGTCGTGAGCGGCCAGCGCATCCGCGAAGCGCCCTCGCCGTTCGAACGTCGCCGCTCGCAGGGAACGCACACGCACCTGGCGGCCGGGCTCGAGCTGCGGATCCCCGAGTAACTCGTCTGCGAGACGCTCCGCGTCCTCGAAGCGGTCGGTGTAAAACGCGATCTCGAACTCGACGACCTTCAAGCCGAGACGGCGCGACGCCGACCACTGCAGATCCTCGGCGAGCGCACGCGCGCCGGCGAGCACACGCAGCGCTTCGTCGCTGCCACCGCTCGCTCGCCCGAGCGCACGCGCGAGCGAGGACATCGCAGTCGCGAGCGCGTCGCGATCGCCGGCGCCATGACGCAGCGCGACCGCAGCACCGAGCTCTGCGATCGCTTCCGCACGCCGACCCAACGCGAGGAGCACGTCGCCCCGCAGCCGACGCGCTTCGGCGAGCACGTGGTCGAACCCGTCGGCCTCGAGATCGACGACCAACGCGTCGAGCGTCGCCTTCGCGGCCGCGTCGCGTCCGGCGGCGGTATCTGCCGTCGCACCATCGAGCGCTGCCAGCCGCGCGTCGTAGATCTCGCGGCGCTCGGGCGGGACGACATCGACGTCGAGTGCCGCATCCAAACGGGCGCACATCGCGACGTCGGGCAGGCTGCCCACGATGTCTTCCGCGCGCGTCATCGCGTCCACATCGCCGCGCTCGAGCAGCTCGATCGCAGTAGCGAAACGCCGCCGCGCTCGTTCGAGACAGTCGTTGCGCGCGTCGAGCCGAGCCATGGATTGCTGACCGATCACGTGGGTCGCTTCGCACGACTCGTGCGCCGCCTCTCGCCACTGCGCGCTCCAGGCATCGAAACCCGGGACGACCACCGCGAGCGCCGACGTCGCCAGTGACTGCGGCCGTTCCGCGAAGGCCTGCTCGAGCTCGGACTTCCTCGGCTCCGACCACGTAGGATCGATCGCCGCACTCGCGGAGGTGCACGGTGGCGTGCGCTCGGGCGGAGCCGCGAGCCAGCCCCCCGCCCACACGAGCGCGGCACTGCCGACGACGAGCGCGCCTGCGATCACCTGCGCAGAGCGACGCCGGCCCCGCGGGCCCGGATCGAGCGCGGCGACGAGACGAGCCATGTCGGCGTGGCGGCGATTCGGATCGTCGGCAAGGCCGCGCGCGAGCACCTCGTCGATCCAGCTCGGCACGGGCGCGCTCGCCGTCGGGGTCGAGCTCGCGACGGCGGACCCGGGCCGCGTGCCATGCAGCGCCTCGAACAACGCGACGCAATAGGCATACTGATCCGAGCGCGCATCCGCGGGGTTGCCGTGCCTCTGTTCGGGCGCCATGTATGCGGGCGTGCCCATCGTCGCGCCCGTACGCGTCGATCGGTCATCGAGTCGCAGGCTCGTCTCGCTCCCGTCCAAGGTGGTGTGCGGATCGACGGCAAGCCCGAAGTCCGCGACCTTCGCCCGCCCGTCGGCGCTGACGAGCATGTTGTCGGGCTTGAAGTCGCGATGGATGATGCCGACCGCGTGCGCTGCCGCGAGCCCGCGCCCCGCCTGGCGGTAGATCTCGATCACCTCGCGCCAGTCCCGTCGCTTCGCACGCACCCACTCGCGGGCGTTGGTGCCATCGACGAGCTCCATCGCGATGAAGCCGCGCGATCCGTCGACTCCGACTTCGTGGATCGCGACGACGTTCGGGTCGGACAGCTTCGCCATCGCACGTGCCTCGCGCCACATGCGTGCAGCGCGATCACTGCGGCCGATCTCGTGGACCTTCACCGCGACGCGGCGGAGGAGCACGAGGTCGGTCGCCTCGTACACGACGCCCATCGCTCCGGCACCGATCACGCGATGCAGCTCGTAGCTGTGCGCGACGATCGTCTGGGCCGGCAACGCGGGCTGGCCGAAATCGATCGCGGGCGCGGCGGCGACCGCCCGCAACACCCGCTCGTCGAGCATGTCGTCGGCCGAGTCCTCGCCGTCGTCGGCTTCGTCCATTGTCGGGTCTTGGCTCATCGTCGCACGGTCGGGGTCCGACCCACAGGGCGGGACCACCGGGTAGAGACCGACCGGATGCGATGTGAACTGCGGAAGAGCAGGCCGGGCCGCCAACCATCCGTTCGATGGGGCTAGAACATCTCGCGGACCCAGCTCCCGAAGCGCCGCGCGATGCCCGGCCCGACGTCCTTCGATCGCCGCTGCGCCTGCTCGCGAATCGGCTCGTGTGCGGCGCCGTACAGCACCAACCCGAGACCCGTCGCGTACTTCGGGTCCGCGATCACGGCCGCGAACCCACCCTCCGCGAGACGCACGTGTGGCTGCGCGCGGCTGCCCGCTGTCGCCGTCGGCACGCCGCGGCGCACCGGCATCTGGAAGATATCCTCCGCGATCTCGAGCATGCCGTCCATCATCGCGGCGCCACCGGTGAGCACGAGCCCACTCGCGGCGAGGTCGCCCGAGCCGCTCGCGAGCAGCTCTTGCTGCGCCATCAAGAAGATCTCTTCGACACGCGGCTCGATGATCTCCGCGAGGAAGCGACGCTTGAACGATCTCGGCGGCCGCGGCCCGACGCCTGGCACCTCGATCTCCTCGTCGTCCTGCACCATCGAGATGAGGGCGCAGCCGTGCTTGCGCTTGAGCGCCTCGGCCTCCGGCACGCTCGTGCGCAGCCCGTGCGCGACATCCTGCGTGATGCGATGCCCGCCGAGCACGATCACCGACGTGAACACGTTGCTGCCCTCGTGATAGACCGCGATGTCGGTCGTGCCGCCACCGATGTCGATCATCACGACGCCGAGATCCCGCTCGTCCTCGTGCAGCACCGCGAGCGCGCTCGCGAGCGGCTCGATCACGACCTCGACGACATCGAGTGACGCGCGGTTGCAGCACTTGATGATGTTCTGCACGCTCGTCACCGCAGCGGTGATCACGTGCGCGCGCACTTCCATGCGCACGCCGTTCATGCCGATCGGATCGCGGATCTGCCCCTGACCGTCGATGATGTACTCCAGCGGCACGGTGTGGATGATCTGCCGATCGAGCGGGATGTTGACCGCCTTGGCCTGCTCGATCACGCGAGCGACGTCGATGTCCTCGACCTCGCGCGAGCGCATGCTGACCTGGCCGTTGCTGTTGAAACCCCGGATGTGCCCGCCGGCGATGCCGACGTAGACCGACTGCACGTCGGCCGCGGCCATCTGCTCGGCCTCGGCAATCGCGGCCTGGATGCTCGCGGTCGTCGCCTCGATGTTGACGACGACCCCCTGACGCAGGCCGTCCGATGGGCTCGTGCCGACACCGAGCACTTCGACGCCGCTGGGCGTGACCTCGCCGATGATCGCGGCGACCTTCGTCGTGCCGATGTCCAGGCCACAGATGACTTCTCCAACCTCCGCCATGTTCGAATGCTCCGTCAGTGATGCCGGGGGATCCGCGGCGCTCGCCGCTTCGCGGGCGCCTGCGGTTGTTCGGGGGAATCGCTCGGCGCTCGCGCGCCTTCGTCGTGCGCCGCCGCGTTCACGGGACCGTTCGCGGCGCGCTCGTGGGCCTCGACGACGATCTTCGGCACGTCCTTCGCGGGGAAGAAGCTCGCGACGACGCGCTCGGGCTTGTCGGCCGACACCGCGGCGTCGAGGTGGGCGACGGCGAGCTTGTCGGACTCGTCGCCGAGCGCGGCGCGTAGCGCATCGAAGCGGGCGAGCCCGACGCGGGCATCGCCACGCCCGAGCCGCAGCTGCGAGCCGACGTTCGCCGTGTACAGCGTGACACCGCCCGCGTCGTCGACGTGGACCTCGGATAAGAGCGGCCGTCGTTTCTCGGACCAGGCGGCGATCACGTCGAGCGCACGTCCGACCCGCAACTTCGCGCCATCGGGATCGGAGAGCATCGCCGTCGCGTCGATGCCGGTGACAACCGGGAGCTGGCCGCGCTCGCCGGACGCGAGGCGCTTGAACGGCTCGCCGGTATCGTCGACGAGCAGCATCGTGTCGGCCGAGAGCACCGCGACCGGGACGTGCTCTTCGATCTCCACGCGCAACGCGTCCGGCAGTTCGCGATTGACGACCGCACGCGCGACCCACGGCTCGGCGGTGACACGCGCCGCGAGCTCGTCGAGCTCGAGCGAGAGGATGTTGGTGCCCGGTGCGAGCGCGAGCAGCTCGCGGAGCCGAGCGTCGTCGATGTGGGCCGTCGGGCGGAACTCGAGCGCACGCACCTCGAAGCGCGGCGACGTCGTCGCGTACGCATAGCCCTCGCGCACGCCGACGAGCACGCCGTACGCGAGCCCTGCACACAGGCCGACGCGAACGACGAGGCGCGCCGTGCCGCGGACGATTCCACCGAGGCGCGAGCCACCACCGGCCGCCGCTACACGCGGCATCGCGACCCGCTCACCGACGATAATCGGCTCGCGGCTTGGTCGCGGTGCGCGACGAGCATTGCCGGGCGTCTTGGTCCGCTTGCTCGCGGCGGTGGTCGTGCGGGACTTCATCGAGAGGCCGTCACCGCGGATACGCGGCTATCATCGCAATACCCCGCACGCGCGCGCCGAAGCAAAAATCCTTCAGGGGAAGCGGCCCGCTTCCCTTTCCATCGCTTCGCTGCTTCTCCTGCGAACCAAAAGCGAAAGGACGGCCACCGATGCCGTCCCCTCGCCCCCGTTGTCGTCTCAGCAAGAAGGAGTATCGCTACTAGCGAACGAAGCCGTTGTTCTCGTCGCGTCGGCGCAAAAATGCCGGGATCTCCGACGGATCCGCCGACATCTCCGGCCGCGCGTCCGCGAGCATCTGCGTGCGCATGCGTTGCGACTGACCGTGATGACTCGCAGCAGGGCCGGGCCCTTGGCCCGAAGTCGCCTGCGGTGATGCGGGCGCGCGGAGCATCGACGGCGGCAGGCTCTGCTGCGCCGGTCGTTGCGGTGCCTGCAGCTGTGCGCCGGAGAACAATCCCGGCTGCCGCCCACCACCGTTTTGCGCGAGCGGTCCCTGCGTGATGATGTCCTTGCGATTGCCTGGGCCGACCGTGCCGACCGCGACCATCTGCGACTGCCGCCGACGCGCGCCGCTGTGGCTGCGAATCGCCTCCTCGAGATCCTCGTGCGCGGGCATGTGCTGATCGAAGCCGGTCGCGATGACCGTGATGCGCAGCGCGTCGCCCATGTTCTCGTCGATGACGGCACCAAAGATGATGTTGCAGTCCTCGTGCGCCGCCTCTTGGATCAGCGACGCGGCCTCTTCGACCTCGTGGAGCTTGAGATCCGGGCCCGCGGTGATGTTGATGAGGATGCCCTTCGCGCCCTGGATCGTGACGTCCTCGAGCAGCGGGCTGTTGATCGCCTGCTGGGCCGCAGCAAGTGCGCGGCCCTCTTCGGTTGCGTAGCCCATGCCCATCAGCGCGCGGCCTTGGCCGGCCATGATGGTGCGGACGTCGGCGAAATCGACGTTGATGATGCCGGGGATCGTGATGAGATCCGAGACGCCCTGCGTCGCGTGCTGCAGGACCTCGTCGCACAGCCGGAAGCTGTCGATGAGGCTCGTCGACGTGCTGGTGACGTCGAGCAGGCGATCATTGGGAATCGTGATGAGCGTGTCGACCGCGCGCTCGAGCGCCGCGATGCCCTCTTCGCCGATGCGCAGGCGTCGACGACCTTCGAAGCGGAACGGCTTGGTGACGACGCCGACGCACAGCGCTCCGCACTCGCGGGCGACCTGCGCCACGATCGGCGCTGCGCCGGTACCGGTGCCACCGCCCATGCCCGCGGTGACGAAGACCATGTCGGCGCCGCGCAGTGCTTCCGTGAGCTCCGCGATCGACTCCAGCGCCGCCTCACGGCCGCGCTCCGGATTCGCGCCGGCTCCGAGCCCGCGGGTGATCGCGCCGCCGAGCTGCAATCGCAGCGGTGCGCGGCTCTTCTCGAGTGCCTGCACGTCGGTGTTCGCGGCGATGAAGTCCACGCCCTCGACGCCGTGACCGATCATCGTGTTGACGGCGTTACCACCGGCACCACCGACGCCGATGACCTTGATCCTCGCGTGATCTGGAAATGCTTCCTCGAGCTCGAAGTACGCCATGGGTCTCGCCTTTTTCCCCCCGCTCGCCGGAATTTTCGGCTGTTGCGGTCCGCTCGGAGGGTCGCCTCGACCCCCTTACATGGACCGATCAGGGGCAGCAAGAAAACGGCGCAGCGCCGAGGTCGGGGGCGCGCCGACGCCGGGGGCGCGCCGACGCCGCTGTCGCCCCGACGCCGCGGCCGCCGAATGATCAGCCGAGCCCGGCCCGGGCCCACGCTGCGGTCGCGTCGTCCACCGGATAGTAGGTCTCGATCCGTAGCTCGTTCGCCGTGATGTCGATCGGGGTGCCGAGCGAAGCGATCGTCGTGAAAAAGCGCAGCTCCAGATCGCCGCGCCGCAGGTGCACCGGGATCAGCAGCCGCGGCTCGCCGACGACGATGTCGCGCATCGCGGGCAAGGGGCCGTAGCGGCGCAGCTCGTCGAGCAACACGCTCGCCGAGCCGTTCGGCTCGCGGATCACCTCGTGCCGCAGCCGCTCGATCGTGACCCGCACGATCTCGTGCCAGTTCACGAGGTGCGGGCGGAACCCACGGGGGTGGAATACCATGTGCATCGCGTTGCCGCCGACCTCCGCGAGCACCTGCGGATCGTCGACGAACGCGGCGATGACCCGCTGCGCGCCGGCGTTCATCGCGAGCGCGTTCCACCGCGCGTCGACGACGATCGCCGGATACGGATCGTGATGCCCGATGACGAGATCGAGCACGCGCCGCAGCTCGCCCATCTGCCGCGAGTGGGGGGCCGCGAGCTGCTCCTCGCGGTACACGGGTGCGAACCCTGCCGCGAGCAGCAGGCGATTGCGCTCGCGCAGCGGCACATCGAGCGCGCTCGCGAGCACGAGCACCATCTCGCGACTCGGCGCCGACTTGCCGGTCTCGACGAAGCTGATGTGCCGGGTCGACACCTCGGCACGTTCCGCCAACGCGAGCTGCGACAGCCCGCGGGTCGTTCGCCACTGCCGGACGAGCCGGCCGACCGCCTCGGTTTCGCGTGCCATCGCTGGTGACGCTACTGCACTCGCGGGGCCCTGGCATGACCTCGGAGGTCATGGCCGCCGGTCGGCCCCCCGGTCACGCTCCGTGGTGACATGAACCGCCGCACCATCGCCACGATCGTCCTGGTCCCCTTCCTCGTCTTCTCGCTGTGGGTCGCGTGGCACGATGGTCCGCTCGGATTCCTGACGCTCGCCGGCCGTGAGCCATGGGGCCTGCAGATCCTGCTCGATCTCTGCATCGCATCGAGCTTCGCAGTCGGCTACATGCTCCACGACGCGCGCACCAGCGGCCGCAACCCGTGGCCGTATGTCATCGCGACGGTCGCCGTCGGATCGATCGCGCCGCTGGTGTACCTCGCTACCGGTCGCGCGCGGCGGTGACCCACGCTAGGCGTTGATCTCGACCGCCGTGAAGCCGAGCGCGAGCCACTCGAGGATCCCGCCGCGCATGCTCGCCACGCGCTCGACACCGGCCTTCTCGAGGATCGTCGCCGCGATGGCCGAGCGCGCACCCGCCGGACACAGCAGCACGATCGGGCGATCCCGGGGCACGTCGTCGATGCGCGCGCGCAGCTCGGACAGCGGTAGCACGATCGACTCGCGTAGCACCGGCAGCGGGCTCGCCTTCACCTCCTCGCGCTCGCGCACGTCGATCACGTGCACCTCGCCGCGATGCGTGAACACCCACTCGGCGGGCACTTCCCACACGCCCGCGAACGTGCGGATCACTGGGCCCCACGCTGGCGTGCGTGGAGCCGCGGCGGCGTCCTTCGGTCGTCCGCTCGCGAGGTTCGCCGGCACCGCGTCGGCCATGCGCTTCGGATGCGGCAGCCCGGGGTTGGCCATGTAGCCGACGAAGTCCTGCTCGCGCACGCGATCGCCGAGCCGCGGGTTGTGGGCGCGCTCCTCCGCGACGGTGGTCATGGTGCGACCCTCGTAGTCGTGGCCCGGATAGACCGCGCAGTCGCCGGGCAACGTGAAGATCTGCTCGCGCACCGAGCGGAACAAGCGCACCGGATCCCCGCCCTGGAAATCTGTACGGCCGGCGCCGCGAATGAGCAGCGCATCGCCGGTGAACGCCATGCTCCGATCGGCGAGCACGTAGGTGACGCAGCCCTCGGTGTGCCCGGGCGTCTCGCGGGTCTCGAGCTCGACTGCGCCGCACGACAACGTCTCGCCGTGCGCGAGCAAGCGATCGGCCCCGGTGACACTCGCCCGCGCGGGCGCCGTGACGACGCAGCCGGTCGCCTCGCGCAGCAGCCACGCCCCGGTGACGTGGTCGGCGTGCACGTGGGTTTCGAGCGTGAACGCGAGGCTGAGCCCGAGCTCGCGCAGGATCGCCAGATCCCGCAGATGCTGCTCGAACACCGTGTCGATCAGGATCGCCACGCGACGCTCGGGATCGGCAAGCAAATACGTGTAGGTCGACGTCGCGGCGTCGAGCAGCTGCCGGAAGATCACGCCCCAGGGTAACGCAGGATCAGATGCAGATCTGCCCGTCTTCTCGTCCACGTCTTGGGCAGCGTCGTCGGTGGAGGACCAGGATCGTGCGCATCATGGATCACCCCGACCCTGTAGACGCCGCGACGGCGCGGGGATCCGGCCCGCTCGACGAATTGGATCGAAATGCGAAAGTGGGGAACCTCCGGCGTCGTGAACGAACCACCTCCTGGCATGCTCCGCGGACCGCGAGGACGCGCGGGTCCTCGCCATGATTCGCAAGCGAGCACGCCGCGTGAGCGCGCTCAGCGATCGGTGACGCGGATCGGCACGCCGCCGGATGGCGCCATCGTGACGTTGCGTCGCACGGGTCGCGCCGGCTGATCGTCGAGCAGCACCATGCGGTGGCGCAACAGCGCGACGCCGAGCACGATCTTCATCTCGAACGCAGCGAACGCCGCTCCGATGCACCGGCGGTTCCCACCGCCGAACGGCAGGAACTCGAACGGCGAGAAGCGGCGCTCGAGGAACCGCTCCGGCTTGAATGCCTCGGGGTCGGGATAGAGCGACTCGCGGCGATGCACGAGCAGGATGCTCGCGGACACGCCGATGCCGGCCGGGACTTCGATCGACCCGAGCACCAGCGGAGCTCGGAGCACGCGCAGCACCTCGGTCACCACGGGGTACAGGCGCATCGCCTCCTTGCACACCGCGTCGAGGTACTCGAGCTTCGCGATCGCCTCGGGGTCCGGATCGGGCCCGAGGCCCTCGAGCTCCGCGTGCACCCGCTCGAGCGCCTTCGGGTGGCGATGCAACAGATCGATCGCCCACGCGATCGTGATCGCCGTCGTCTCGTGACCGGCGAACAGCATCGTGCGCAGCTCGTCGCGGATTGCGGCGTCGAGCATCGGCTCGCCGTCGTCATAGCGCGACTGCACGAGCATGCTGCACACGTCCGCGCCCGGCTTGCTGCGCGCACGATCGATCTGCTGCTGCAGGAGCTCGTCGAGCGCGACGAACTTGCGGCGAAACCGCGCCCACGGCCCGAACCCGCCGAGCTCTTTCTGCATGAACGGCATGAAGAACATGATCGGGGACGACGACTCGACGAGGCCGAGCACCCCGGCCTGCAGCGCGAGCGAGCGAGCGTCGTCTTCGGCGCCGAAGATCGCCCGGGTGATGACCTCGAGGGAGATCTGCTGGGCGAGCTCGAGCGTGACGACGCGCGATGCCCCCGAGACCGCAGCGAAGCGCCGCCGCGCGACGTCGGCGATGACGTCGGCGTACGCGCGCATGCGATCGCCGTGCAGTGGCGGTGCGAGCAGCTTGCGCTCGCGCGTGTGCTTCGCCCCTTCGAGCATGAACACCGAGCGCTGCCCGAGTGTCGGGCCGAGCGCATCGACGGCCCACGGCCCGTACAGATCGGGATCCGCCGCGAAGATCGTCTTCACGAGCTCGGGATCACCGGTGATCACGACCGTTCCGTTGACGGTCGGGATGGTGAACGGATCGCCGTACTTTGCCGCCCAGCGCGGGAAGTCGCGGAACGGTGATCGCAGCACGCGGTACGTGCTGCGCAGCTTGCCGGAGGGACCTGCAGGGAGCGCGGTGGTCACGTGTCCTCGGAGGGTAGCGCGTCAGCGACTCGTCGCCGCGGCGATCACATCGCGGTGGATCACAGGACCGCGCGCCATCACGGGTGCGAGGCGATGCTCGACGTACTTGCCGCACGCGTCGCACTCGCCGGGCGCGCTGGCGCGGCGATACGTCTCGGCGATGAGACACGCGCCGCCGAAGAGCAGCGGGATCGCGAGCCCGAGGATGAACGGACCGACCAACGAGGCACCGAGGACCGAGCCCGCGGCGTAGGCCCACGCGGCGAGGTGGGCGAGTCGCCACGCGCGGCTGGGGTGGCGGACAGCGAGGGCACGGCAGTGAGGACAGCGGGACATCTTGGTTTCTCCTATCGCTTGATAGGCTAGTGAACTATCGATCGATAGTCGTCCAGCACCATGCCCATCTCCCGTGAAATTCCGATAGGTTACAAGCCCGTGGCCGGCCGTCGACGCCCTGCTCCCGTCCGA
>Ga0163144_10023577_pt1 | contig 12131 bp, 10 predicted proteins | sample OliLak19BULKMAT1_FD_123175 | JGI IMG/M metagenome (GOLD analysis project Ga0163144, IMG submission 123175) | Freshwater microbial mat bacterial communities from Lake Vanda, McMurdo Dry Valleys, Antarctica - Oligotrophic Lake LV.19.BULKMAT1 | ecosystem: Environmental > Aquatic > Freshwater >...
GGCGCTGCGGCGCTGGATTATTGGTGGTTACATCTGGCACGGTTTTCGACAAGGTCTGCGGGAGCTGTTATGAGTACCCTACTACAAGCATTGCCCGACCGCTGGCGTACGGCCCGCACCGGCACGTTTTTGATGCGGCTGGGCATCATCCTGACGACTCTCGCGCTGGCCTACTACTTCGGCCGCAACCCCACGCTGCAGGCGATTGCGTTGCCGGTGGCGGCCGTGGCCGGCTGGCTGATACTGATGAACCCGCACTGGGGCATCCCGCTGATTGTGATCTCGGCCCTGGTGGTGCCGTTTGTCATCGGCACCGGCACCGGCACCAGCCTGAACGCGCCCTTCCTGTTCGTGCCGCTGCTGACCGGCATTTGGTTTGTGCGCATGCTCATGGCCGGCCGCTTGCATTTTGTGCCGACCAGCGCCAACTGGGCCTTAGGCGGCCTGGTGATTACCACGACCCTGGCCTTGCTCATTGGCTATCTGCCCTGGAACGTCTTTGCCACGCTCGCGCCGTTTCGCGCCCAAGTGGGCGCGTGGGGCATCTTCGTCTTCTCAGCGCTGGCGTTTTGGATTACGGCCAACCTCATCCGCGAAATCCGCTGGCTAAAAATTACGGTCTTTGCCTTCATCGCGCTGGGGGCTTTGTTTGTGGCCACGCTGTGGCTGCCCCCGTTAGCCGTCTTCAAGCGCCTGTTTGTGTTCGGCGCGGACGGCAGCCTGTTCTGGCTGTGGCTCACGGCGCTAGCGGCGGGTCAGGCGCTGTTCAATCAGCAGCTCAGTCTGCGCTGGCGCGGGGTATTGGCGCTAATTGCCTTCGCCACGCTGTTAGATCGGCTGATGCCGGCCAACCGCGATTGGGCGTCGGGCTGGCTGCCGGCTGTGCTGGCTGTCGGCATCGTCGGCTGGCTGCGCTGGCCGCGCCTAACGACCGGGCTGGGAGTGATCGCCGTGCTGGGGCTTCTGGTGTTCCTGCCCACCATCCAGGCGGCGCTGGTCTCGGGCAACGAATACAGCCTGACCACCCGCGAGGCCGCGTGGCGCATCATCCTCGAAATTGTGCGTGTCAGCCCGATCTTTGGCGTCGGCCCGGCCAACTATTATTACTACACGCCGCTGTATGCCATCTTGGGCTGGTACGTGCGCTTCAATTCGCACAACCAATACGTTGACATCCTGGCGCAAACGGGCCTGGCGGGCATGTTCTTCTTGCTCATGTTTGCGATCTCCAGCGCCCGCACCGGGTTGAGCGTGTACCGCGCGAACCACGACGGCTTCAGCCGGGGTTTTGCGGCGGCCTGTTTGGGCGGCCTGGCCGGCATGTTGGTCGCTGGCGTGCTGGGCGATTGGGTCCTGCCCTTCGTCTACAACATCGGCATCGCCGGCTTCCGCGCCAGCGTCTTGGGGTGGGTCTTCTTGGGCGGCCTGGCCGCGCTGCAATTCATCCTGCGCCAGACGGCGGTGCCGGCGAGCGCGCCGACCACTGAGCTCACCGTGGCCGCGTGAGTGCGGCATGGACCTGTCGGTTATCGTCGTCAATTGGAACACCCGCGACCTGCTCGCGGCCTGTCTCACCTCGCTGCTAGACCACCCACCCGCCGGCCCGTTTGAGATTTGGGTCGTTGACAATGCCTCGCACGACGGCAGCGCCGCGCTGGTGCGTCGGCAATTCCCCACCGTCCACCTGATTGAAAACAGTGCCAACCTGGGGTTCGCGGCGGCCAACAATCAGGCCATCCGCGCCGGCGCCGGCCGCCATGTGCTGTTGTTCAACAGCGACGCCCTGGCCCAGCCGGGAAACTTGACGGCGATGGTGCGCTTCCTCGATGAGCACCCGGCGGTGGGCGCGCTCGGCCCGCAGCTCGTCAACCGCGACGGCAGCTTCCAGGCCTCGTATGCGCGCTTCCCCACGCTGCTGTCTGAGTTGAGCCTGCTGACCGGCCTAGCCCGCTGGTGGCTCGGCCCGTATGCGCCCAGCCCGCGGCCGGCCCCCGGCGAACAGCCGCACCCGGTGGACTGGGTGGCGGGGGCCGCGCTGCTGGTGCGGCGCACGGCCATTGACCAGGTCGGACTGATGGACGAAGGCTATTTTCTATACAGCGAAGAAACTGATTGGTGCTGGCGCTTGGGGCGCGGCGGCTTCCCGGTCTGGTACCTGCCGCAGGTGCAGATCATCCACCAGGCGGGGGCCAGCAGCCAGCAGCAGTCGGCGCGCAGCTATGGCCTGTTGTATCGGAGCAAGCTGCGTTTTTTTGCGCGGCATTACGGCGCGGCGGCCACCTGGGGCCTGCGCCTGGCCTTCCTCACCAGCGCGGCCCTGCGGCTGGCGCTGTGGCGGGCGCTGCTAATCCTGCCCGCGCGCGACGCCACACGGCCGCGCTGGCGGCTGCGGGCCGAGCAAGACCAGGTGCTGCTGCAGGCCTGCCTAACCGCGCCGGCCTGACCGCGCCGATCTAGCTGCCCGCGCCTGGCTGTGACCAACCTCGACCTCTCGATTCTCATCGTCAACTGGAACGCCGCCACAGTGCTGGGTGATTGCCTGGCAAGCCTGCCGGCGGGCGCGGGGCGGCTGACCTATGAGACGCTGGTGGTAGATAACGCCTCCAGCGATGACAGCCTGGCGCTGGTGCGCGAGCGCTTTCCGGCCGTGAGGCTGCTGGGGAACGCGCAGAACGTGGGCTTCGCGGCGGCCAACAACCAGGCGGCCCAAGCGGCTCACGGCCGGTACCTACTGCTGCTCAATCCCGATACGCGGGTGCAGCCCGGCGCGCTGGCGACGCTGGTGGATTTTGCCGAGGCGCACCCCAGCGCCGGCACACTCGGCCCGCGCCTGCTGAACCCCGATGGCACCCGGCAGCGCTCGTGCTGGCGCGGCTTTCCGGGGCTGCGCATGGCGCTGTCGGACGCGCTGTATCTGTGGAAGCTGCCGCGCCTGCCGTTCGCCCGCCGCACCGAGTACCAGCCGGCCGAGCTCACCCAGCCGCTGGAGGTGGATCACCTGTTGGGCGCGGCGCTGCTCATCCCGCGCGCGCTGTGGGCCGCATTAGGCGGCCTGGACGCGAGCTACTTCTTATTCTTGGAAGAGACGGATTGGTGTTATCGCGCCCAACAGCACGGCCGCGTAAACCTGTACGTGCCCAGCGCCGAGATCATCCACCTGGGCCAGCACAGCATGGATCAAAACGCGCGGCGCAGCCTGCCCCAGTTCTATCGCAGCTACTGCCAGTTCGACCGCAAGCACCACCCGCCCGGCCGCGTGCGGCGCGCACTGCTCAAGAGCATCATCGCTGTGGCGGCCATGCTGCGGCTGGGGCTGTGGCGCTGGCGGCTGGCGCGGCGGGCCGGGGCCGCCCAGAGCCATGCCCGCGACATGCTGGCCGGTTACGCGCAAGTGCTGGCGCAACTGCCGACCTTCTAAACTCACGTGAACGTCCTGTTCCTCACACAAGTGCTGCCCTACCCGCTCGACGCCGGCCCCAAGGTGCGCGCCTACTATGTGCTGCGGCACCTGGCGGCGCAGCACACGGTGACGCTGGTGAGCTTCGTGCGCGCCAGCGACCCACCGGCCGCGCTGGCCCATCTGCGCGAGGTGTGCGCCCAGGTCATTACCTGCCCCCTGCCGCGTTCGCGGCTGCGCGAGGCGGTGGCCGTGGTGCGCAGCGGCCGGCGCGGCGAGCCGGTGCTGATTGCGCGCGATTGGCTGCCCGCGCTGGCGGCCACGCTTGCCACACTGTTAGAGACGGCCCGCTTTGACGTGGTCCACGCCGACCAGTTGTGGATGGCCCCGTATGCGTTGGCGGCGCGCAGCCTGGCGGCCCGCCGGGGCGACCGGCCGCGCCTGGTGCTCGACCAGCATAACGCGGTCTACCTGATCCCACGGCGCATGGCCGCCGCTGCCCGCTCGCCCCTGCGCCGCTTGGTGTGGCAGCGCGAGGCCCGGCTGATGGCGCGCTACGAGGCGCGCACCTGCCTGGCATTTGATCGCGTGGTCACCGTCACCGAGCCGGACCGGCAGGCGCTGCGGGCGTTGTTTCCCACGCCGCCCCGGCCGGCTTTCACCGAGGTCATTCCCATTTGCATTGACGCGCACGCCGTGCCCGCCCGCCCGCGCCCGGCCGACCAGCCGGGCATTTTGTTTTTGGGCGGGATGCACTGGCCGCCGAACAGCGAGGGCGTGCTGTGGTTCGGCCGCGAGGCGCTGCCGGCCGTACACGCCCAGTTCCCCACAGCGGTCTTTTGGGCCATTGGGCGGCAAGCGCCGGCCGCGTTGGCCGCGTTAGCGCTGCACCAGCGCGGCGTCATTCAAGCGCCGGGCTACGTGGACGACCCGGAGCCACACTGGGCCAAGAGCCGGGTGTTCGTCGTCCCGCTGCTGGCCGGAGGCGGGATGCGCGTGAAGATTCTGGATGCCTGGGCGCGCGGTCTGCCGGTGGTCTCCACCACCATCGGCGCAGAGGGACTGGACGCGCGCGATGGCGACAACCTGCTGCTGGCCGACACCCCCGCTGCCTTCGCCCAGGCCGTCAATCGAGTGCTGGGCGACGCCGCGCTGGCCGCGCGCCTGTCGGAAGCCGGCCGGCGCACCGTGGCCGCCCAGTACGATTGGCGCGCCGTTTATCCCGCTTGGGATGCGGTGTATGCCGCCGCGCCGGACGCCGCCTGATGCCACCTGTGGGTGAGCCGATCCCCTGCCCGCTGTGCGGCGCGCTCGACCAGCAGCCGCTCTACCATCCGGCGCGTTCGCCGGGGCCGGTGGTGCGCTGCCGCCGCTGCGGGCAGGTCTACGTGTCGCCGCGACTGGACACACACGCGCTGATCTTCGACGGGCCGACGGAGGGTAAATCGGCGCAGGCCGTCACCAGCGCCGACCTGGCCGAGGTGCAGGGCACCTGGGAGTGGCCGCTGCTGCAAGCCAAAGAGAGCGAGCGCCCCGCCCTGGATCGCAACAGCCAGGCTGCGCTGGAGATTCTCGAACGGCTGGCGGGCAAACCCGGCCGCCTGCTAGACTTCGGCTGCGGCGGCGGTTTCTTTCTGGGCGCGGCCCAAGCACAGGGCTGGGAGCCTTACGGCCTCGAGCCGCTGCCGGGCCACGCCATCTACGCGCGCGCCCACTTCAAGGCCCAGGTGGTCACCGATACGCTGCGGGCCGATAGCTTCCCGGCCGGCTACTTCGACGCCATCACGGCCTTCCAGGTGTTCGAGCACCTGCCGCAGCCGCGCGCAGACTTGCTGAAGCTGGCGCACTTCCTGCGGCCGGGCGGCGCGCTGCTGATCGAAGTGCCCAACTTCAACACCTGGGGCGTGCGCCTGCTCGGCCGGCGGCATCGCCACTTCGTGCAGGATCATCTCAATTTCTTCAGCGCCGCCACGTTGGCACGGCTGTTGGCCGACTGCGGGCTGGAGGTGCGCGGGCACTACGCGCCCAGCCGCTACCTCACCTGGCCGCACCTGCTGGGCCACTGGGGCAGCCGCTACCTGCCGCCGCCGCTCGCCCGCCGGGCGCAGGCGCTGGCCCGCCACCCGCGCCTGGCCCACCGGATGGCCCGGCTGAACCTGGGCGACATCGTGGCAGTCTACGGCATCAAACCGTGAACGACCCGAACGCTCTTGCTTCTCAGCCCGTCCCGTTGCCCCGACTGTCTGGCTTCACGACGCGCCGCGCGCTGATCATCATCCTGGTGGTCTCGATGGCGGCCCGCGTGGCGGTGGCGTTGATTATGGGCAACGCGGTAGACACGCTGCCGGGCATCTTCGATCAGGTGTCGTATCACACGCTGGCGGTGCGGGTGTTGACCGGCCACGGCTTTACGTTCGACCGCGAGTGGTGGCCGATCACCCCAGCCGGACAGCCCACCGCTCACTGGTCGTATCTCTACACGCTCTGGCTGGTGGCCGTCTACGCCGTGGCCGGCGTGCAGCCGGTGGCGGCTCGCGTGCTGCAGGCGCTGCTGGTGGGCGCGCTGCTGCCCTGGCTGGTGTTCCGCCTGGCCCGGCGCGTGTTCCCGGCCCCGCCCGGCGCAGTTGAACTGACCGCGCTGCTCGCCGCCGCCTGGTCCGCCGTGTACGGCTACCTGGCCTACTACGCCGGCGCGCTGATGACCGAGAGCTTCTATATCGTCGGCCTGCTATGGGTGCTCGACTGCACCCTGCGCCTGGCCCCCGGCGCGCCGCCGCCCACCGCCCCAGCCTGGTGGCGCTGGGCCGAGTTGGGTATCGCGCTGGGCGTGACGGCGCTGCTGCGGCAGGTGTTTTTACCGTGCGTGCCGGTGCTGTTGGGTTGGCTGTATTGGCAATGGCTGAGGGCCGGCGGCCGGCGCGTGACCGGCGGGCTGGTCCTCGGCACGGCGCTGGCCGGGGCGGTCTGCCTGGCGCTCATCGCCCCGGTGACGGCCTTCAACTACCGCCAGTTCCAGCGCTTCGTGCTGCTGAACACCAACGCCGGCTACGCCTTCTTCTGGGCCAACCATCCCATCTACGGCGATCAGTTCGTGGCGGTGCTGACCAGCGCCAACTACACCGATCTGATCCCGCCCGAACTGCGCCACCTGGATGAGGCCGCGCTCGACAACGCCTTGCTCCAGCGCGGCCTGGAATTTGTGCAGGCCGATCCGGCGCGCTACCTCCGGCTCTCGATCAGCCGAATTCCGATATACTTCATGTTCTGGCCGACCGCCGACGCCGGCTGGTTGAGCAATACCGTGCGGCTGCTGTCGTTCGGGCTGGCGCTGCCGTTCATGCTGCTGGGCCTGGGCGTCTGGGCCGTCACCAGCCGGGGCCGGCGCGCGCCCGGTCTGCTGCTGGTGCTGTTCCTGGCCGCGTACAGCCTGATCCATTTGCTGTCGTGGTCGCTCATTCGCTATCGTTTGCCGGTGGACGCCATCGCCCTGGTGTTCGCCGGGCGGGGGGCCGCCGCGCTGCTGGGACAGTGGGGCCGCGCGCGCGGGCTAAGTTCCCATCTACCCCTCAGCCCCGAGACGCCTTGAAACTATTCTGCTACCCTCATCAAAATTTCGGCGATGCCCCGCTCAACGGCTGGCTGTGGCCGCAGTTGCTGCCGAACGTGCTGGACGCCGAGAATGATCGTTTGTTTGTCGGCATTGGCTCGCTGCTCAACGACATGCTGCCCGCCCAGCCGCTCAAGGTCGTCTTTGGCTCCGGCATTGGCTATGGGCAGCACACTCCCGCCCCCGATGCCGCTTGGCGCATCTACGCCGTGCGCGGCCCGCTGTCGGCCCGGGCGCTGGGGTTGGACCCCCAGGCGGCCATCACCGACGCGGCCATGCTGGTGCATGCGGTGCCCCTGCCGCCGGTAACGAAACAGTATCGCGTGGCCTACATGCCGCACTGGTGGAGCGATGTCCACGGCGACTGGCGCGCCGCTTGCGACCTGGCCGGCATTCACTTTATTGATCCAATGGCCGGCGTCGAGACCGTGCTGACCGAGCTGCGCCAGACCGAACTGCTCATCAGCGAGGCGCTGCACGGCACGATTGTGGCCGATGCGCTGCGCACGCCCTGGGTGCCGGTCTGGGCCTACAAGCACATCCTGCGCCTCAAGTGGGAAGACTGGTGCCAATCGGTGGATTTGCCCTACCAGCCCCACCGGCTGGCCCCGCTCTATCAACCCGACGCAGTCCGGGCCAAGCTGCGTCGCCTTAAGGGCTGGCCCCACAGCGGACGTCTGGGGCGCGTGGCCGAGCAACTGTTGGTGCGGCCGGCCGGCGCGCTGGGCGGCTGGTGGTATCAGCGCCAAGTCGAGCGCAACGCCCGCGCCCTGCAGCACCTGGCCGCGCACGCCGCGCCGCAATTGACCACCGACCCGGTGATAGACCGGGTGACCAGCCGCATGTTGGCGGCCCTGCACACCCTCCAGGCCGACTACTGGGCCGGGCGCATGTTCGGCAGCCGCGACCAGCGCCCGGTGATGGTGCTGACGTCATGACGAAGACGCCAATCCTGGCCGCTGAGCCGCCGTTGACCACTCTCCCGCCCATCCGACCCTTGCGGGTAGCCGTGGTGCAGTGGATGCCCATCGACGGTATGGCCGAGGCCATCCACGCCGCGTTGACCTCGCTCGGGCACACGGCCACCCTGGTAGATTGGAATAAGCCCCTGCCCCTGGACGCCCAGGTGGTTTTCTCGCAAGGCCCCTATGGGCACTTCCTGGAGGTGCCTTACCAGATCAGCCGGCGGCCGGCCGGCGAACGCCCGGTGCTGGTGCACTGGAACGACGAGGGCCTGCCGGACCTCAAGCTGCCCTGGCCCGTCCTGCGCGCCCTGGGCGGCGCGCGCTCGTGGCTCGGGCGGCTGCCGCACAGCGCCACGCCCGCCGCCCGCGCCCTGGCCCAGACCCCGCCGGTGCGCTGGATCAACCGCCGCATGTTTCGCTTTAGCTACCTGGGCGACTACCACTTTGCCTATCACCAGGGCTGGCTGACGCTGCTGGTAGACTTCTCCAAAATCTACGCCAAGCTGCATAGCCAGCATGGCTTGCCCACGCTGGCCGTGCCGTGGGGGTCGGTGCCCGGCTGGTACGCCGATTTGGGGCTGGAGCGCGACATTGACGTACTATGGATGGGCGCGCGCGCCGGCCGCCGCCGCAGCGGCCTGCTAGACCGGGTGCGCGCCGAGCTGCGGGCGCTGGGCGTGGAGATGTACGTGGCCGACAACCAGGAGCAGCCCTTCATCTTCGGCGACGAGCGCACCCGCTTCCTCAACCGGGCCAAGATCACGCTCAACCTGACGCGCACCTGGTATGACGACAACTTCCTGCGCTTCCCCATTGTGATGCCCAACCGCTCGCTGGTGGTCTCTGAGCCGCTGCTGCCGCACTGCACCGACTACGTGGCCGGCACGCATTACGTGGCCGCGCCCATCCCCGAGCTGGCGCGCACCATTCACGCCTATTTGCAGAATGAGGCCGAGCGCGCGCGCCTCGTCGAAGAGGCCTACCACCTCATCACCACCACGCTCACGCTTGAGAACTGCGTGGGCCGGATCATGGCGGTCGTGGCTGAACGCGTGCGGCGCTAACGCCGAACCCCTATGTTTTGCTCGATCATCATCCCCACCATCGGCCGCGACACACTGGCCCGCGCCGTCGAGAGCGCGCTGGCCCAGCAGAGCGCCGAGCCGTTCGAAGTCATCGTGGCGAACGACTCGAAGCGCCCGCTGCCCCCGGCGGCCTGGCAGCAGTCGCCGGCCGTGCGCGTGATTGATACCGGCGGCCGGGAGCGCTGCGTGGCGCGCAACGAAGGCGCGGCCATCGCCACTGGACGCTACCTGAACTTTCTGGACGATGACGACTGGCTGCTGCCCGGCGCGCTGAACACCTGGGCGGCCCTGGCGCCCAGCGGCGCGGCCTGGCTGTACGGGGCGTCGCAATTGACCGACAGCAGTGGCCGCATCCTGTTTCAATTCAAGCATGGGCTGGCCGGCAACTGCCTGGTGCCGGCCATGACCGGCGAGTGGATTCCCATCCAGGCCTCGGCCATCGCCGCCGACGCTTTCGCGGCGGTGGGCGGCTTCGACCCGGCCTTTCCTGTGGCCCAGGACAAGGATTTGTTGGCGCGCGTCTGCCGGCGCCATGAAGTAGCCGGCACTGATACGCCCGTGGCCGGCATCCTGCGCGGCGTGTGGGCCAGTTCCACCGATTACAGTGCCGTCCCGCGCGAGACGCAGCACTCGCGGGAGGGCGTGTTGGCGCAGCCCGGCACACTGGCGCGGATGCGGGCCTCGGCCCAAACCCCTTACTGGCGCGGCCGGTTGGTACGCGCCTATGCCATCTCGCTGGTATGGAACACACGCTGCCGCCAATTGGGGCGGGCGCTGGGCCGGGCGGGGGCCGCCGCGCTGTGCGCCGCCACCGCCGGGCTAGACCTGCTGCGGCCGACGTTCTGGCGCGCCTTCACCCACAACCATCTGACACCCGGCTTCGTGCCGCCGCCCGCCTAGCGGCGCGTCACCTCCAGTTCGCCCCAGCGGGGTGGTCAGCAGCCGTGACCACCCCGTTTTTGTTTTTGGCGTGGCCGGTGTCCGCCCCTCGGTCGTTCCCAACCCCTTGCACGTCCAACCTCCTGCGCCCTATCTCTTTCTTTTTCGCTATCGCTTTTCTCTCGCCTGCCGGGCGCTTTACCCGTTACAATCAGACCAGCCGTGAAGATTCTATTCGTCGTCCCTTACACACCGACCGCCATCCGCACCCGCCCGTATAACCTGCTGCGGGCGCTGGCGCGGCAGGGCGCGCACGCGATTACGCTGGCCGCACTCTGGGAGCACGAGGCCGAGCGGGAGGCGCTGGCCGATTTGGAACGGCTGGGCCTCACGGTGCTGACCAGCCGCCTGACCAAGGCGCGGGTCGCCCTGAACCTGCCCACCGCCCTGGTGCGCGGCCAACCGCTGCAAGCCCGCTACTGTTGGGAGCCGGGGCTGGCCCAGCGCATCGCGCACAGCGTGGCCGCCGGCGGGTTTGACGTGGCCCATGTCGAGCACCTGCGCGGCGTCGAGTTCGGCGTGGCGCTGCAAGCCGCCGCCCGCCACCACCACCGGCCGCTGCCAGTGGTCTGGGACAGTGTGGACTGCATCACCACGCTGTTCGAGCGCGCGGCGCGCACTAGCCGCAGCCCGTTTGGGCGCTGGGTGACCCGCCTGGAGCTGCCGCGCACCCGCCGCTACGAGGGGCAGGCCGTGCGGCGCTTCGACCGCGTGCTGGCCACCGCCCGCTTCGACGCCGCCGCGCTGGAGCAACTGGCGCAGCGGGCGGCGGCCGGCGCCCGGCCGGGCCGCGAGCCGTGGGCCAACGCCGGCGGCGCAGTCGGCTGGCTGCCCAACGGGGTTGACCTCGACTACTTTGCGTCGGGCGTGGCGCCGCGCGATCCCGCGACAGTTGTACTGACCGGGAAGATGAGTTATCATGCCAACATCACGGCGGCACACTCCCTGATTGCTGACATCATGCCGCAGGTCTGGGCCAAACGGCCCGACGTGCGCGTCAATATCGTGGGCAGCTCACCTCCGCCGGAAATTCGGGCGCTGGCTGTACGCTACGCGCCGCTGGTCACCGTCAGCGGCTATGTGCCCGATCTGCGCCCCTACTTGCAGACGGCGACGCTGGCGGTGGCGCCCGTGGCCTACGGGGCCGGCATCCAGAACAAGGTGCTTGAGGCGATGGCCTGCGAAGCGCCGGTCGTCGCCAGTTCGCAAGCCGTGGCCGCGCTGCACATCCAACCCGGAGAAGAGGCGCTCGTCGCCGATGGGGCCGAGGCCAGCGCGGCGGCGATCTTAACCGTGTTGGCCGATGCGGCGCTGCGGCAGCGCCTGGGGGCCAGGGGGCGGCGGTACGTGGCGGAACATCACGATTGGAACCAGGTAGCCCGGCAACTCCAGGCCATTTATCATGAGCTCGTCCACCCAGCGGCTTGATTTCCTCGTCGAACGCGTTCTGGAGTTAAAACACCAACGCAACAGCAAGCGCTTGCCGCTGCGCCAGCAGCGCCGGCTGCTCATCGCCGGGCTGGTCGTCACCGACATCGCCGCCATCCTGCTGGCCTTCGCCACCGCCTTTATCGTCCGATTCTATTCGAACCTGCCGATCTTCCAGGTCGGCTTCACCCCCTCCTTTATTTTCTATATCCGCCTCAGCCTGGCGCTGCTACCCTTGTGGCTGGTGCTGTTTGCGATCTATCACCTGTACGACGCCGAATACCTGCTGGGCGGCACGCGCGAATATGCCGGCGTGTTTCAGGCCAGCGTCACCGGCACAGTCATCATCACCTTCATTCAATTCCTAAGCACCGAACTGATCATCGCGCGCGGCTGGGTCGGCCTGGCCTGGGCGCTCACGTTTGTCTTTGTGTCGTTTGCGCGCTGGGGTGTGCGGCGCGTGGCCTATAGCGCCCGCCGCCGGGGATACCTCATGTCGCCCACCCTGCTGCTGGGGGCCAGCGAGGAAGGTAAGCTGCTGGCCCAGCAATTGCTGGAATGGCCCACCTCCGGCCTGAACGTGCTCGGGTTTCTCGACGACGACACTGAGCCGGGCACGCGCGTCTTTCGCAATCTGTACGCGCTGGGCAGCCTGGAGCGCCTCGAAGAGCTGGTGAAGAATTTCGAGATCGAAGAGCTGATTCTGGCGA
>Ga0163144_10023579_pt1 | contig 12130 bp, 10 predicted proteins | sample OliLak19BULKMAT1_FD_123175 | JGI IMG/M metagenome (GOLD analysis project Ga0163144, IMG submission 123175) | Freshwater microbial mat bacterial communities from Lake Vanda, McMurdo Dry Valleys, Antarctica - Oligotrophic Lake LV.19.BULKMAT1 | ecosystem: Environmental > Aquatic > Freshwater >...
CGGCAGTGGCGGCTACGGCGGCGGCGGCGGTGGTCGCAGCGGCGGCGGCGGCAGTGGTGGGTACGGTGGCGGCGGCGGTGGCGGCGGTGGTGGTGGTGGTGGTCGCAGCGGCGGCAGTGGCGGCGGTGGTGGCCGCGACCGAGATCGCGATCGAGATCGTGATCGCTACTAATCAAATCACTTGAAACCGGTTCTCTCCCCGGACTTTCCGTCGATTCGTCCGAACCATAGCTCAATTCTCAAGGTGGTCAGCACATCACAGAGTGCTGACCACCTTTTTTTGTTTTCCTGTATCCCGCCTGCAGGGCAGCGCGCTGCTCAGGCTGAATCAAACTGACTCTGGATTTTGTCATGGCGGATTCAACAGAGATCTTTCCTTTCCGCCTGCCATCTCTCCCGCTGCGTCCGGCGGACGGTCACAAGGGCACGTTCGGAAAAATCTCCATCATCGGCGGCTCTGTCGGCATGAGCGGCGCGGTGTGCCTTGCATCCGTGGCTGCTCTGAGGTCGGGGTCCGGGCTTGTGACGGCGATTGTCCCCAGGGCCATTCAATCGATCGTCGCTGCGTTCGAGCCGTGCGTCATGACGGTTGGGCTGGTCGACAACCCGGAGTTCGGTCTGCTTCCACTCTCCGCCGCCGACGCTGCGATGCTGACGAACGGCCGAGACGCTGCCGGAATCGGGCCAGGGCTTGGTCAGAACGAAGCCGCCGCAGCGATGGTGTGCGATGTCCTGAAGGGAGCCGCGTGCCCTCTTGTTCTCGATGCTGATGCCTTGAATATTGCTGCCCGGCACGGCTTCCTCACAACCGATCGAACTGCATCCTCGTGCGTGATCACGCCGCATCCGGGTGAATTCGCAAGACTCACCGGACGCACGATCGAGGAAGTGGAGCAGCATCGCGAGGAGATGGCTGCGGAGTTCGCCGGCACCCATCGGGTGATTGTCGTTCTCAAAGGACCGGTCACCGTCGTCACTGATGGAACTCGTGCGTACCGCAACACGACGGGCAACTCCGGAATGGCCACGGGCGGCAGCGGCGATGTATTGACCGGCATCCTGACGTCGCTGCTGGGTCAGGGACTTCCGGCCCTTGATGCCGCGGCCATTGCGGTCCATGCACATGGTCTCGCCGGAGACATTGCCTCCGAACGGTTCACTCAGCGGGGCATGATTGCGTCCGACCTGTTGAGCAGCCTGCCGGAGGCGTTTCGACGTCTGGAAAATCGGGGAGTCTCACAAGGGCTCTGACACCGCGGGGACGGACACGTACCGGGCAGCGACTCGTGCCGTTCCTTGTCCGTTGCCCGATTTGGACTTCGGTGGCAGGCTTTGGCCCGTCCGCGAACCATGCCTTGATCATCCGTTTTCGGGCAGTCAGTTTCTGCGGAATCCGGGCTGCGAAACTGAAACCCGAGCTGCTGAAGTCCTGTCTGGATTTCTTCACTCGACATGAAGAGCTTCCACAGGAGGCCCGAGCGATGATTCTCGATCATGACGATCGTCGGGCCCTGATCGATGGCGAGATACCGTTGCGGGAACCAATTGTGCTGGAGATTGAAGGCATCGAAGAATCCGAACTTCCCGAACAGATGTTGCTGATGTTCCGAATAGAAAAACCGCAATGCCTCCATGCAGAATTGAGGTTCGTACGGAAATGACGAAAGGGCTGCAGTGGGAGCAATCGTCCCTTCGTCATTCTCCGGTGAATGTCCGCTGTAGAAATTCAGGGCGTAACTGCTGGAAAGCCCCCAGCAGTTTTTTCCGTAACCAGCGAATCCCCCCGGATTGCGAACGCTGTGCTCTCGAACCATCCGGACATGACTGCGGTTGTGTTGCCAGTAGTCGGCGTATCGATCCTTCAGGCCGCGAGGGTCAAGTCCGAGAAATGAATAATGTGCCCAGTACAGCGGTCCGCATGTCGAGCGAACTCCCTGGTGTCTGAGCTTCAGCGGAATGCCAAGGTACGCAGAGTCTGCACCGATTGCTCCGCCTTCAGCCCAGCCGTCGTGATAGACGTCGGCCGACACCGGAAATGTCGGCGATGAAGCAGCGAGGACATAGGTGATCAGACATTCGTTGTAACCGCGGATGCGGAAATTCATGTCCCAGCCAAAATCAGGCGACCAGTGCCAGAACAGCACGTTCTCGCGTGTTGGCCCCTGATGCCAGTTCCATTCAATGGAACGCCAGAGTTCATCGGCCAGCCGCGCGAGCTGCTGATCCCGCTCATTGCCGTTTCGGAAATACTGCCGAACACAAATCAAGCCTTGAGCCAGAAACGACGTCTCAACCAGGTCGCCGCCGTTATCCTTATCGCTGAATGGTCGTACCTTGCCGGTATCCCCCTCGATCCAATGCGGCCAGACTCCGTGAAAACGATCCGCCTTCTTTGCAAACACGAGGATCTTTTCCAGCCGTGCAACTGCCTCGTTCCGTGTCACGAATCCGCGCTCGATACCCACGAGGATCGCCATCAGTCCGAACCCGGTTCCTCCGGAAGTTGTCAGCGTCTGATCAAACTCAGGTTCATCAAGGTGATACCGTTCACGAGCCCACCCGGAATGACTCTCTGCTCCGGACCAGAAGTACTCAAACGTGTGTCGCTGCACCATGGTCAGCAGCGCGTCATCCGAGAGTTCGGCCTCGGCAATGTCTGGCCAGTTTTCGACGGCCGGACAACCGGGCTGCGCGGCGAAAACGCCGGCAGTTGTCAGAAGCAGTAAGACCGCGGTCACACGCATGGCAATCCCGGATGCAGTGGTTTCAAAACGCCCGCAGCAGCAGAGACCAGTCCGCGATCTCCCGGATCGGATTATTGTCCGCAGGCATCGCCGCCCAGAAACCTGCCTTGCGAAGTTCGTCACGACTTAGAGTCAGCAAGGCTGCGGACTGGGCGTTCTGAGGTGACTCAAGCAACAGCACGGAATGCCCGTTGCCATTCGCCGTCCGGGCGTCAGAAGATGAGATCCATCCGTTCGTGAGGGCGATTCCGCGGATGGGCGATGAACTGCCGAATACAATCTGCCACGCCAGATCCGACTGACTGCGATCGGCCACAAGAGCGATCCGCCGAAGATCCGCTTTCGAACCCGCAGCAAGTCGCTGAATTGTCGTCATCACGAGTGGAATATCATCGGCCGTCAGCACGGTGTTCTCCGGATTTATCGGGACCGCCACCACCAGTTTGTGCGAATCCAGCACGGGCTTCCACTGCCGCAGAATTTCTTCCTCGGACACTCCGTGAGCGGAAAGCAGGATCACAATTCCCGGCAGAATCCCGTCTGACGACGCACCGGAAAACACGACGCTGCGACCTCGCTTATCAAACGACATCTCTCGGCGCTGTACGTCTGCGATTGGTGGCGACTCCGCTGCTGCCGCGGCCTGCGGCTGATCAGCATCCGCAGGGAGTGTCTTCTGCGCTGCCTTGCCTGTCGCATCGAGTGCCAGCAGAAAATCGTCCGACAGGCGAGTCACGAGAGTCGGCCGAGCTTCTGCGACGATCTCCGCGGTCTTCACCGCTGCGTCGCCGGAATTACGGAATTCGACAACCACTCGCGTCCTTTCGACAACTTCGTCCAGTGCGACCTGAAGTTCGCCGAGCGATACTGTCTTCGTGTCATTGATCCGGAGGATCTCCGCGCGTCCGTCGAGCCCGGCCTTTGCTGCCGGGGACTTGTTGACCACCAGCAGCGGCACCGAGTCGCTCTGATCTGCCGGGTCCGGCTGAGCGTTAGGTTCGGGTTGAGCCTTCTCGGGCGGAGCTGGATCGTCAGGCTGAAGCAACCGGGCAATCGTGCCGGCGCCCGGCGGTTCGCGGGACTCGGTCGGGCGTGCCGTCCGAACAGTCATGAATCCAAGGTAGCCCGGAGTCACCACCGGCAGCTGTTCGACAAGTTCTGCGGTTGCTGCCACTGTCTCACTGCCGCGTTTCAGCTCCAGCGTGATTGAGTCACCTGCATAACTGCCGGCGAGGGTTTCTTCGAGTACGCTGGCTCGTTCCACCGGTCGTCCGTTCACGGACACGATCTGATCGTCTTTCCTGAGACCTGCCCGATCGGCCGGGCTCCCGGAGATCACTCGCGCGATCCGGACTTCCGGAGAAAACATCCCGGCAGCCACCAGCTTCAGGCCGAGCCGGCCTGGCTGGAGTTCCTTCGCGGATCGCAGTCGTTCGGCAATCCTGAGAGCATCCTCCATCGGCACAGCGAACCCAATGCCCGAATCATACCACTCAATCCCTGACGTCGAACTGCCCTGCCCTCGCGGGGACAGCGGCACCAGGATACCCAGTACCTCTCCTTCGAGATTGATGAGGGGCCCGCCATAGTTGACCGGCGAGATCTTGGCATCGGTCTGGATTGCCATCCCGTGAACCCGATTCAGCGCGCTCACGATGCCGACCGAAACATTCGACGCATTCGCCGTGTAGAACCGACCCAGCGCGATCGACCATTGTCCGACCTGAACCGAATCGCCGGCCGCCGTGACTGGTATCCATCGGCCACCACGCGCTTTCAACAATACGAGTCGACGTACATGATCCGTCGCAATGATTTCGACAGCGGTCCGCTGACCATCCCTGTCTTCCGCCAGCACTGACTCGGGATTGCCCTTGAGAGCAAACTGACTTGTCAGAATCTCGCCGTCGGCCGAAACGACGACACCGGTGGTGATGAGAGATGAGACCTTTTCGCCATCGACCGTCTGCTCTCCGCCGATGACGAGCAGACGGACGACTGAAGGGTCCACGATCCTGACCGCACGCCGAACCGCATCGCCGAGTTCGTCGCCGTGGGCCGGACTGCAAGGCATCAGCAGCCAGGGGAACAGTATCGCAATTCGGTACATAGGAATTTGATCCGGAAGTGATCACCGTATACCCGTCATCGGCAGCTGTCAGCAACTTTCACATCAGCGACCGTATCGTAGCCGTTTTCCCGTGGAAACGGTTACCACCTCGGGAATTCCTGAGGCAAGTGCGGTGCGAACTCCTCACGCCGCGCGGCGGTGCCGGATGGGTTTTGCGAGCCGATAAATGATCGCATTGCCTTCCTTTCCGCAGACGTCGAAGAATTCCATGCGTCGAAAGCAGAATGCCGCTTTCTGTGCCAGCCAGCGGGGCATGCCGCTCGCGTCCGCAAAATCGGCCGTGGTGAACTGACCCGGCAGCTGCACGTCCAGTGCGTTCCAGAGATCCGCGGGGGTCTTCAGCTTCACGTGTTTCTGCACGGCGACCAGGAGCCTCTGCTCGACGCTGTATTTCTTTCTCCACGAACTGCGCTCGTGCGGAGGGATCCGGATTTCTTCCTGCTCCGTCAGCAGCACATCCAGCTGCAACCGGGGATGCGGAAAGACTCCGAAGTGAACCAGCTCCTTGAACACATACGAGAGCGTTTGCCGGACCGGACTGTAACGGGAGCTGACGACTTCGCCGCCTCGCCGATGCAGCGTCGTGATCTTCTTTCGGGCGGCCAGCGGCTTGGCAACGATCACCTGATGCGTTTCCACCAGCCGGCGGATCTTGTCGCGAATCGCTGACAGGGACGCACACTGAATCTCAATCAGCCGGCCTCGCCGATCCACCGCATCGATCCGAAAGCCGTCGACCAGGACTTCCTGCCGGTCAGTGCTGCGGACATAGTGTGTTTTCAGCTGATGATGAAGCATCGTTGCCACAGTCGGACCTCCATGTCAGACAAATGTCATTAAGCGGCAAGACGCCAGCCGCGGGTTCCTGCGTACGATCCTGACGTCCTGACTCCGGTGGCCAGCGCCATTCCGCTCAACGAAAATCCTTCATGCAATCGATGCCCATGTAGACGACAAGACCAGCGGCGAGAATGAACATGATGTCCATCACCATTTGCCCGCCAAACGGAAGTCCGAGCGCAAGGTCGAGCATAGCGAGAAGCCCCATCAGGCCCGCAACGCCCATCGAACCCAGCACGATTCCTCGGGTTTTGATCGCCATTGTCTTCTCTCCGCCGACTTTCGAAATGTTCTCGCCGATCTGCCGCGAGTATAAACCACGGAAAACGGCTCATTCCAGCGTGTTTGCCGCTCGTTCGGCAGGTTCCACGATTGTTTTCCGGTCTGTCGACAAAATCCGCACCCGGTGCAACCCCGGGCGAGCGGAGGGTGTCAACCCTCCGAGCTAACCCGCACGGCAATTCAGGCCAGGCGGATGCTGAACACGCAATGCTGTTCTCCTGAGATAAGTTCGGCGACCGACACTGTGAGCACGCTCGGCGGGTTGACACCCGCCGCTCGCCTGAGTTCCCAATGACTCGCGCCTCGCGCCTGATCTTCACGCCGCATTTGCCCTTGGCTGCCTCCGCGGCAAGCGAATCTGAAACGTACTGCCGCAGCCATTGCCGTCGCTGAGCGGTGTCACAGTGCCATGATGATCTTCCACCATCCGATGCGTAATGCTCAAACCGAGACCAGTGCCCTGTCCCACTTCCTTGGTGGTAAAAAACGGATCAAAAATGTGTTGCAGAGTCTCGGAGTCCATGCCGCAGCCTTCGTCGCTCACGGACAACACGATCGTGTCAACCTGTTCCTGCAGCCGGATCGTGACAACGCCCCCCGACGGTGATGCCTGCAGCGCATTGGCAACAAGATTCAGGATCACTTGCTTGATCTGAGCCGCATTGACCTCAGCCGTCACCAGCCGGTCGCAGCCAAACTCGACGTGGCGGTCACTGAATTGTCCAAGGTGGCGTACGATCGTCAGTACATCCCTCACCAAAGTGGCGATGTCTTCGGTCTGCTTTCCGGCCTTCTCACCGCGGGAGAAATCCAGCAGCCTCGCCGTAATGTCACCACAGCGGCGTGATTCACGCCGAATCATGGCGATTCGCTCGAAAGCTTCTCTGGAATTTTCGGAATCCATTCCGAGAAGTTCGTCCAGCCGGTACTCCAGCGAATCGGCCGCCATCGAAATTGCACTCAGCGGATTGTTGATCTCATGAGCCACGCCGGCCGCAAGATATCCGACGCTCACCAGCTTCTGCGAGCGGACGAGTTGTTCGCTGCGTTCCTTCACTTTGTGCAGCAGATCTTCTTCGGACTGCTGAAACCGGTCGGCCATGCAGTTCACGCCCGCAACCAGATCACTGAACTCATCCCGCCATCGCGAGACTTCATCCAGCCGATAGCGCGTGTCGCCGTTGGCAATCCGCGTACAGCCGTTGGCGACCTTGCGAGCCGGTTCCGAAATCCACTTCAATCCACAGACCGTGATCAGCACGAAGAACACTCCGACAGTGCCCGTCGTGTACATCAGCGCCGCCAGAAGGTTCTCCGAACGCTCTCGTTCCTTCTGCAGAGATTGCTCGACTCGATAGTGAGTCTGAAACGCGGGCAAGGTGTCCAGTGACTTTTGAATCCGTGTGACGGCCGATGCGGCTGCAAACCTAAACTGTTCAATTGCGATCACGTCATCGCCGGTTTTTGCCCGCTTGAGTCCGTCCGCAAGGCCGGTGAGGAACGCCAGTTCTCCATAGACTCCGTCGAGTCGCTTCAGCACCTGTTCGCGCTGCTGCTTAGTCAGCTCCGGAGTCACGGGTTGCGCTTCGAACTTAGGTCGGAAGTCGAACAGCCCTGCTTCCGCGTCCTGGATCCGTTTTCGGTAGTCGGCCCGCAACGTCTCGACCGCCGCCGCCTGTTTCAGGTCGAGCGAATTGAACAGACTCTCATTGATCCGCGCCACCGCGCGGCTGAGATGATCGAGATTGGGACTCCGATGCAGCAGGAAGTCCAGGTCGTCCACGGCCTCCTGATGCCAGATCAGCCCGTACACCCCGATCCCCGCCAGCGCCAACATCAGCAGCAGCGCAATCGCCAGCAGAGAAACCAGTCGCCTGCGAACGCTGCGAACCAGAAACACGCCGACCTCCCTGCCGATTTCGCGCTCTTGAGTGTCACGGCACCGAATCGTGACCAATCCGATTTGCCGTACCCGCAGGAGTATACGCGGTCGCCGTTTCCCGGACCAGATCGGCCGGGATTCAAAAACGTCGGGGAAATCAGCGTTTACAGTACAATGAATTCATACGCTCCCGCAGGAATACCTGGCAGAAGTTCGTTCACCCGGGATGCATAAGTGGTCAGCATTCGGAGACGATTGGTTGGAAGTTCGATGATAGCAATTCTGCGCACGGACAGATTCTGCTGATACCGCAGGTTCTTATCCGACGTAATCAGAACTGCGAATCCGGCAGCTTCAGCAATGTCGAGCAGTTCACCGTTCTTCAGTTCAGTCCAACCCATCTCGTTTGCGGTAGAAACAGTGCATCCGACCAGCAGATTGCGAAATGGCCGTGGGACGCAATGGTCGAACAGAATGCGTCTCATGCAACCTCGCACGCGAACAGCTTTCGCGTGTACTCCAGCACCGCCAATGCGTGCTCACGTTTCACGCCCTCAAACGCATCAAGGAATTCGTCGAGGCTCACACCGTCTTCGAGATTGGCGAACAGTGCTTCGACCGGCACGCGCGTGTTAAGAAAACACGGACAGCCGCCCAACCGCTCGGCATCGCTCCAGATCGGAAGTCCATCAGGCAAGGTCTTCATGATGACAGAATGCTATCGGTCGTCGCGGCGCTTTTCAATTAGCAACATGCGGCAGTCATGATCGCACAAATCAACGTGTCTCTGATTTCCCAAGCGACCGCAGCAAGGGAATCGAAACTGGAACGGTCGGGCTTTGGCTCAGAAGTCTTCGGCGAGTCGCCCTGAGCTACGAGATTCTGGGCGGACTGTTAGAATCCTGCCAACGGCGGTCGCTTGGTTTGCCCGACTGCCTTTCTCTGAATCCTGAATCCCGATCCCTGAATCCTCGTCCAAGGTTCCCCATGCGCTGGTCTCAGACGTTTATTCCGACGATGAAAGAAGTTCCTGCCGAAGCCGAAGTGCCCAGTCATCAGTTGATGCTTCGAGCCGGGTTGATTCGGCAGCTCATGGCCGGAGCGTACACCTACCTGCCGCTGGGATACCGATCCGTCCGCAAGGTGTCGGAAATTGTCCGTGAGGAAATGGACAAGGCCGGAGCCATCGAACTGTTCATGCCGGCGCTGCAGCCGATCGAGATCTTTGAACGCACGGGACGTCGCGAAGCGTTTGGCAATGTGCTGTTCAATTTCGAAGTCAAAAAAGGCGATCGCAAACTCCATCTGGCACTTGGCCCGACTCATGAAGAAGTCATTACCGACCTCATGGCCCGGCACATCAGCAGCTATCGTCAGCTGCCGATTACGCTGTATCAGATCCAGACGAAATTTCGCAACGAGGAACGTCCGCGGTTCGGCGTGCTGCGAACGAGCGAATTCCTGATGAAAGACGCCTACAGCTTTGGCGCGTCACTGGAACAGCTCAACGCGGCTTACGAAGCCATGTACAACGCTTATTGCCGAATCTTTGAACGCTGCGGACTGAAGTATCTTCCGGTCGAGGCAGACAGCGGTCCGATCGGCGGTGATGCGTCGCATGAGTTCATGGTCCCGGCCGACAACGGAGAAGACTTCGTCGTCCACTGTGCCAAATGCGGTTATGCAGCGAACCAGGAACGCGCCGACACGGGCCGGGTATCGCAACTCCCGGCAAAGATCGCGGAAGCCGCAGCTCCCGCGAAAGTGGACACGCCCAACGTCGGCACGATTGATCAGGTCAGCCAGCTGCTGAAATCTGATGCGAAGTCGTTCATCAAGACGCTGATTTACAAGGCTGACGGCAAGCCGGTGGCGATCCTGCTGCGAGGCGACCACACGGCGAACGAAGGCAAGATTCGTCGAGCCACGAAAGCGGCTTCCGTCGAACTGGCTGATGAAGCCACCATTCTGAAAGTCACCGGCGCCCCCGTCGGATTCGCCGGCCCGGTTGGAATTCTATGCCCTTGCTTCGCAGATCACGATGTTGCCCTGATCACGTCGGCGATCGTCGGAGCGAATTCAAAGGACGCGCACCTCACCGGAGTCATTCCGGGGACCCATTTCGAGTTGTCGGAGACCTTTGATCTCCGCAATGGCGAATCCAGCGATCCGTGTCCGAAGTGTACGGGGTTTCTGCAGATCGTGCATGGCATCGAAGTCGGACACGTCTTCAAGCTGGGGACGAAGTACAGCGTGTCGATGGATGCGACGTTCGTGGATGCTCAGGAACAGTCGCACCCGATCATCATGGGCTGCTACGGCATCGGCGTGACTCGCGTTGTGGCCTCAATCGTCGAAACGTGCCACGACGCCAACGGTATCATTTGGCCGCTGGCCGTCGCCCCGTATTCGGTGCAATTGATTCCTCTGAACGTCACCGATGCCGACGTCATGAAGATTACAAATACGATCTACGGAGAACTCACCGGCGATGGCATCGACGTCCTCATGGACGACCGCGATCACCGCCCCGGGTTTAAATTCAAAGATGCCGACCTCATCGGCATCCCGCTGCGAATCACGATCGGCGGGAAAGGGCTCGCAGAAGGCATCACCGAAGTGAAGTGGCGAACGGAAACCGTGGCGAAGAAGGTCCCGATTGCAGAGACGGTTGCGTTCGTGAAAGGGCTGATTGCAGAAAAGTCGTGAGAGTTTAAGGCAACCTGTGCAAGGCTGACGGTCGATGAAATACGATTGTTGCGTCGACTGTTGCTTGAGTTGATTGGAAACTCCGAAATGATCAATCGCATTCGCATTCAGAACTACAAGAGCATTGTCGACGTGACCGTGCAGCTTTCTCCCGTCACTGTTCTTGTTGGGCGCAGTGGGACCGGGAAATCGAATTTCGTTGAGGCGATACGCTGGCTTCGCGATGTACTCTCGTCAAGACAGAATGTTCAACAGCTTCAGCAACAATGGCAGCAGATCCAACCAGCCACGTCGAAGGATTCTTTGCTTTCGTTTGATATGGAGTTTTCGGTAACTGGCATTCCCGAGTCTTACAGATACCTGCTAACGCACGGACCAAATGGCCACCAGAATCCCATTGACGAAGAGCGGTTGGATTTCGGTCCAACGTGTTTGTTTCATCAGAAGAACATGCAGCGGCCAGGCGGAGGTGGTGGTTTTGGCGGCGGTGGCGCGCCCAAATGGATTGTTGAACCTTCACTTCAGCAGGTACCACCCCCCGGCCCAATTGCCCTTGGACGGATTCCGGCAATCTCCGAAATCGTCATTGCCTTCGCCGCGTTGACCACTGGGATTAGTTGCTACACGTTTCCGGACAAGGTGCTCTCAGGTTCAAGGACGCCTGAACGAAGTTCCGGTCTTAATGACCATGCGACAAACTATCTCGACACACTCAAGGAGATTGTCAGCAACCTGCAGGACTTCACGTCACGCAAGAGCATGGTCTTGGCGCTTCAGCGGGTGAATCCGTCTGTGTCGTCGGTTGAATTGAACGACCTTCAGAATCCCACTCACGTTGTGGTGGGTCACCGATTCAACGGAAAGACCCTCGGTCTGCAGTTATCGCAGGAGTCGGACGGCTTTCGACGGTTCTACGCTCATCTGCTCGCTTTGTATCAGCGTCCTCCGAAACAGACACTGCTCTTCGAACACCCGGAAGACGGAATTCATCCGGGCGCACTGTCGCTGCTTGCGGAAGAGTTCATTACCGCACCTGCTGACAATCGCGGTCAGGTGATCCTGACGACTCACAGTCCAGGGTTGCTGGATCAATTCGATGTGGAGCAAATCAGAGTCGTCGAACTTGATGATTTCCATACACGAATCAGCCCCGTGTCTGACGAACAACGAGAGTCGATTCGTGAACACCTTCTCACGCCCGGCGAATTACTGACTGTCGATCCAGCCCGCAGCAATGTTGTAGTTGCAGAGGCTTCCGCGACATGAAACGAATCGTACTGTGTGTCGAAGGCGACGGCGAAGTTGAGGCAATGCCCCACCTCATCAAGAAAGTGCTGGCGGCAAATGGATTGTCAAGCAAGGTCGCTGTCGATGAAGTGCCGCCATTTCGGCTCGGTGGATTCTTCAGTCTGTCAGCCAATAACTTCACACCCTGGAAAAACAAAGTTCAGGCCGCAATGAAGCGAAAGCACGCAGGCGGCGTTCTGTTGGTAATCGACAGCGATGTTCTGACGGACAAGCAGAGTTCAGTCGCTTGCCCGA
>Ga0163144_10023581_pt1 | contig 12128 bp, 9 predicted proteins | sample OliLak19BULKMAT1_FD_123175 | JGI IMG/M metagenome (GOLD analysis project Ga0163144, IMG submission 123175) | Freshwater microbial mat bacterial communities from Lake Vanda, McMurdo Dry Valleys, Antarctica - Oligotrophic Lake LV.19.BULKMAT1 | ecosystem: Environmental > Aquatic > Freshwater > Lake...
ATGATCGATGCCGGCATTCTGGATGGCGATACGGTTGTCGTGGAAAAGCGTGTTCGCGCGAACGTCGGTGACATCGTCGTCGCGATCGTCGACAACGAGTTCACGCTCAAGCGGCTGGATCGGGAGAAGGGTCGCTTTGTTTTGCGGCCGGCGAATAAGGCTTACTCGGTGATTCGTCCGGAGAAGGATTTGGAGATTTTTGGGGTGGTGATTGGATTGTTCAGGAAATATGCGGCGAGTCCGTAGCACGGCATACGAGTATTTTTGGATAAAAGATCATCAGAAAGTTTTACTTTCAATTCAGTAGATTGGCTACTGGCGCTACTTACATGCCAACACATTTTCCGTAATTGGCACATATATTCGTCGAATCAAGCCTTTGAAAGATACATCGTAGTCTTGCAACGCGGGTAGTTAACGCATCCCCAGAATGGTTTCCCACCTGACTTAGGTTGCCTCTTAATCAATTTGACGCCACAGGAAGCGCATGTGGGTGTCGTGTAGTTCCCGTGTGTAGCCAGCTTCAGGAGATCGGTTTGCTGTTCACTTGTAAGGGTGCGAATTGATTTCAGGACAGCGTCGCCGTCCATGAGGTCAATGTGGTTGTCCTTGCCGTACCGATGCGCGTCGCCGGAGAAAGCGCCCGTAGTCGCAAGGATGCCTTCAGGTACACGCTGGGAGGTCATCACCCCATGCAGGGCGCGCACCACTTCGACCCCGACTTTCCTCATGGATTTGCACTGGACGATCGCGACTGGATGTTCAGCCGGCGGTCGGAAAAGGCGGATGTCCACACCGCCGTCGGGCCCGAAAGCTGCGACCTGTGCCGTAAAGCCGAGTCTCTCGAACAACCCTGCGCAGACTTCCTCGAAGCGCTTCCAGTCGAGGGCGGTCAAAAGCTCCGGACTCCATCGAGTCGCATCCAGACGCTCGGGAGGCGCGGGCTGGACCGAAGCGTCCTTCCACATCGCGTAGGCATCTTTGCCGAATTGATCGTCTTTGGGGGTCTCCGTTGTCGGCGGCGCCCAGAACCGTCGAAACTGGCCATCACCAGAATGTGGTTCTTCGCGGACTTTAGATAGTCCCCTGCGTTTGGCTTGAACAAGGGCAGACGCCGCTGCACCAATCAAGAAGATCACCGGCAAAACGTACTGGAGCACAGTAGCGAGCGACTTCAAAATTGTTTTTTGAATTGCAGGACCGAATTCGGCCATGTTCTTTGCGACAGGGAGTTCCGCCGTGGCGAAGGAATGGCATACGAGATAGGTCATAACGGCGATGATGATGCTCACCCACCAGGGGAGCGTTGCGGAGATGTCGAAAAGGATGTCTACGACACTTGTCTTTTTTCTACGAGCCATTTGTCTCGCCAGTTCATTATTGAAATTCTCCGTTCGGCAACCTGCGCTTCCCTACCCCCGCTTCAGCTTCTTCTTAGCGGCATCCAGCTCCGCCTTCGAGACCGCCCGTCCGGTGACTTGCGTGAAAAACTGTGCCAACGCCTGGACATCGTTCGCCTCTTTGCCTGGGGGCAGAAAGAGGGTGGGTTTCTTCGGTTTGCGTGAGGGAGGTTTCGAGATTGCGGCCATGATTTCAGCTCCGATGCACTAAGAAGGATCTTCATCCCCGCCGGACTCGATGCTCTCACCCAGGATTTCGGCGTAGATCGGATCGATCTCGATCGCCCTGGCACGGTGGTCGTCCAACATTCGAGGTCCGCAGCGAGCATCGCGCAGATAGCTTCGATCGAAAGCGATGCGACTCCGCGGTCACACCCCACAGAGAACTTCGCCACGACTTCGACCTCGTCGCCCCCAGCAGATTCGCAGGTCAGTCGGCACGGGATCGTACGACCCGAGGCCACGCGGGCATCGAAGCGAACTGCTGTAACGAGATCTAGCATCGTGATTGGAGGCCTGTTCTCTGCGGAAACCGGCTATGCGCCTATTTCAACATTGACGTCGTCTCGCCCTGTCGGGTCACACGCCACCAGCCGTGCGCCTTACACGCTCGATCACTAAAACGAGTTCGTCTACATGCGTAGAACTGAACAGCCCGTCCGGCCCTTTCGGCGTGAGATCGGTGAACGGCGATTCGTAAAGCAGCCCGGCATCCATCACTCCATGCTCCGTCAGATGGTCGATGATCAGGTTGACGAATTCAATCTGATTCGCGTTGAGCTTCTTGCCATTGACAAACACGGCAAGCGCCTCCTTCGCCGCCTCTCGATCCATGCCTACCAGCGATCGCACAAAGAGCCCGAGCCCCTGCGATTCCGTTTTGGCGCGTTCGATCTCATCGGCCGCACCAATTCCGCTCTCCGCAAGCATCCGCTCCAGTTCCGTCAGATCGGCTACCGTCAACGCCTTGTTCATCCGCAGCTTGTGGATCGCGATGTGATCCTGATGCGCCCGGAGAAACGCCTGCGCCTTGGCACGGAACTTCGCGTGGTCAGTGCCCTCACCGAAGCCAGGCAATTCGACCTCTGTTTCTCCACCCATCTCATCCTCGAAGTCCGTGTAGATGGGCTTGCGCTTCTGCTTCTCGATCAGTTTGATCAGCTCGCGCAGCCTGCGGCGCAAAACTTCGAGCATGGGGATGGTTACGTCCTGCCACCACTCGTCGGTCTGCACGTCCTGGATGAGCGCCATCTGTTCACGCACCATCGGAATCGCGGACTTTTCCTCCAGCAGTCCGGCGAGCGTCTTGACTTGATCGCGCAGCCGCACGAAACCGGGCTCTGAACGCAGCATCGCGAGCTGCAGGTTCAGGATAAGCAGATCGAACCGCTTGGCCTCCTCGCCTTCGGGGTCGAGCTCCGAGGGAAGGCCCGCCACTTCGTGCGACAACTCCGACAGTGCCTCCGCGGGCAACACCTGCCAGGCCTCGGGGTTGGCGTACTTTTCAACGATGCGGCGCTTCGGCCGTACCACAAAATTGTCGATATTCATGGAAACCACTTCGTGCTGGAGCAACGCAACAATCTGTGCGCGCACCTCGTCGTCGGATTCCGGGTGCCCATGCGGAGGCGCCCGCTGCTCACGCGCCGCATTGCGATTGACGCCTTCCATCTTCCTATCCAGCTCGCCGATCAGATCCAGACGTGCATTGAATAGACGCTTGCCGAGCGATGCGCCCAGCGCACCATCCGTGGTCTCCGGATTCTGGCTGAAGTACTCGAGGTTCTGGCAGTAATCGAAGACGTAGAAGAATTGCTTGTGCTGTGCAGGGCCGAACAGGTCCGGGCACAGGCGTGTTCCCCGGCCCACCATCTGCCAGAACTTGGTTTTCGAGCGCACCAGCTTGAAGAAAACCAAGTTCACGACCTCGGGGATATCGATGCCCGTGTCGAGCATGTCCACTGAGAGCGCGATGTGCGGCGCCTTCTCTTTGGCCGATAAATTGTCGATCAGGCTCTGCGCGTACTCGGTCTTGAACGTGATGACGCGCGCGAACTCGCCCTTGTAATGCGGATAGTTCGCATTGAAGCGCTCAGCGATGAACTCGGCGTGGGCTTGGTTCTTGGCAAACAGAATCGTCTTTCCGAGACGGTCGCCGCCCGCGACTTTCACGCCGCGCGTCATCAGGTGCTCCAGCACCTTGTCCACGGTGTCCTTGTTGAACAGCCACTTGTTGACCGCCTCGGCCTCCACGCGGTCGGGGACGTTACCGTCTTCGTCCCATTCCAGCGCGTCCCACTGGTCCTTGTCGTCCTCCGAAAGCTCGTCGTATTTGATGCCTTCACGCTGGAACTTGAGCGGCACCGACACGGCCTTCGGCGGCACGAGGAAGCCGTCCCGCACCGCTTCTTCAAGCGAGTAAGCGTCGGTCGGCACGCCGTTTTCCAGGTCGAACAGGCTGTAAGTATTGCGGTCCACCTCGTCCTTGGGCGTTGCCGTGAGGCCGACCAGCAGCGAATCGAAGTAGTCGAAGATGGCGCGGTACTTCTGGAACACCGAGCGGTGCGCCTCGTCGATGATCACCAGATCGAAGTGGCCGACGCCGAAGCGGCGCTGGCCATCCTTCGTTTCGTCGATCAGCCCCATCATCGTCGGATAGGTGGAGACGAAGACGCGCCCCTCGGCGTCCTTCTCTGTGACCAGGTTCACGGGCGAGCCATCTGGCAGGTGGCGCTTGAAGGCGTTCACCGCCTGATTGACGAGTGCCACGCGGTCGGCGAGGAACAACACGCGCTTCGCCCAGTTGCAGCGCATCAACAGATCAGCAAGCGCGATCACTGTGCGTGTCTTGCCGGCCCCAGTGGCCATCACTACCAACGCCTTGCGGTCATGGTCGCGCTCGAAGCTTTCCGCAATTCGGCGGATGCCGCGTGTCTGATAGAACCGCTCGACGATGGCCGGGTTGATTTCCGCGGTGGCAAGTGCCTTACGAGTTCCGCGCCGCTGAATCAGTAATTCCAGTTCGACCTTCTTGTAGAAGCCCTGAACCGCACGCGGCGGGTAGTTGGCGTCGTCCCAGATCCAGTGCTCGTACCCATTGGAGTAGAAAATCAACGGTCGCTGGCCGAATTGCCGCTCGAGGCAATCTGCGTATAGCTTCGCCTGCTGCTGGCCCACGCGCGCATCGCGACGCGTGCGCTTGGCTTCGACCAAGCCGAGCGGTTTGCCATCGTCTCCCCAAAGAACGTAATCAACAAAGCCCTTGCCCTGGTTGTTGGGCATTCCGGCAACTTCAAACTCACGGTCGCGCGACTGATCCAGCGGCCAGCCTGCCTCCTTGAGCAGGAGGTCGATAAAGTAGTCGCGAGTCTCGGCCTCAGAGTAGTCGTGCGTATCCGGCTGGCCTGCCGCAGCCTGCTTTGCCGCGGCCACTTCAGCGCGCAAACGCTTGAGTTCCTCGTCGAGCGCCGTCTTGTCGGCCAGTAGCAGGGCGAGCTTCTCGTCGCGTGCGCGCAAGCCGGCTTCGAGCTGCTGTAACTGCTCGGCTGTCTGCCCGGGCGCGGGCGCCGTCTTGGGCAGTGCGTTGGCGTCAAAGGTCAGTCCCGGCGCCGGGCGCGCCGCCCGCCCATAGGTCCGCGCGAGCCAGAAGGCCACATGGAACAGTTCACGCACCGCGACCAGCGCGTCGTCCACCGGAATCGCACGATGGCTGTGAACCGCGCGGTTGCCCAGCGTGACGATCACCCTCGCCTTGCTGAACACCGCCTCGCCCGCGGTCTGCTTGAAGCTCGGCTCATGGATCAACGCCGAGAGGTTGTCCTGATACGGCAGTTTGAGCGCGGCATCGTGCTTATAGGCCCACGCCACTGCCAGTTCCAGCGCACGTCTGGCGTAGAAACAGGCGGTGCGGGCATCGGAATGCACAGCTACGGCAGCCCTGGAGGCGGCATCGAAGACGGCGGGCCATTCGGCCCGAAGGAAGGCGAACACGCTCACGCCAAGGCCTTCCCACGTTTGCAATCGATTTGCTTCGGAATTGCAACCAGCAGCACTCCGGTTGCAATCGGGGCGCCGCCGAATTGCTTTTGGATCAACAAGCTAGCGGAGCAATACAACAAGGCAATTGCCGAGGTCATGACGATGGCTCGTCGGAGTTGCCATTCGCCGGGACAGGGCCCGGAAACCAGCGCGCCCCCTTGGTTAAGCCGATGCTGTGAATCGTTTGCTCTTTGCGCAACTCCCGCAGCAACACCTGAATCTGACTCCTCGCAAGCGCGGGCAAGACCTGGCGGAACTCTTCCATCTGCGCGCCAGTCGATACGTTGTCCTGGATATGTTTCAGCAGTAGCGCCTTGTTGGTCCCGCGATCCAAGCCTTTCTTGCGCGTGTAAACCCCTTTGCTGCCCAACGCAGCATACAGTCCGCGCGACAAGATATATCGCGCGCCCCGACCGCGCCCCATCGATTCCACCGCCCCGGCGGTGACCAGGCCGGGTAGACACGCCTTGAGGTGATCGGGCAGGGTCTGCTCGCGCCGCAAATAATCGAGAGTGAGAAAATCGTAAGTCGAGAACGACTTCAACTTCTCATCGCCCAATCGCTCGATGAAACGCACGAATGCCGGGCTGGTGACCGTCCCGTATAGGGTCAGGCGCACCTCATGTGCGGATGTGCCCGCAAAGCTGGGAAGCGCCTTGCCCTGGCGGATCGCGCTCTCGAATATAAGGTTCATCCCCTGGCCCGAGCGCTCGATCATTCCGCACTTCGCCAACGCCTCGGCCAGCCGCCGGTTGCGCGGGTTTTGCTGGTCAAGAATGTTTTCGGGAGTAATGCCTGGCGGAAGGCCCCCGGGACTCACCACTTCGAGCCTTTGCGAATACTGTCGCACGAACACAGAGCCGCCAAGCCGGTAGTCCCGATGCGCTACCGCATTGAGCAGGACTTCGCGTACCGAAACTTCGTCAAAGGTCGGCAGTTCGGCGCGGAATAGCCCGTCCTGGTAGCTTTGCCGGTCGTTGCGCAGATTGATCTTGTTCCAGATGGCGTCCTGCCACAGGAAAAAGCCCTCCCGGAATTCTTCACGATCTGCAGCGGGACCGGAAGCCTCAGAAGAGCGGTACTCGAACACCAGCTCAGACTGTGCGAGCCAGCGCCCCAGAGCAGCTCGGGTTCCGAACAGGATCAGCGCTGCGTAGGTGATGCCTCCATCGATCAGCAATTCGGCATTCGCCAGCGTCTGCTCATCGGACCATCGCGTCTTGCGCTCGTCGCGCGTCCTGGCAGCCCACCGCTCGCGAAACACTGCGATGGCTTGCGGCGACAGATCGCTCACCGAAGCGCCGGAACACGATTCAGCCGAGAAGTCCGGGCCTGTTTCGGCGAACATCGTCCTGAGTTCCGCATCGGTCAGCGCCGCCAACTCATCCCCGGCGCGCTTAAGGTAGCGCCCGTCGATCTGCCAGGCCGTACCCGGCAGCCGCGCAGGCACATGCACCACCAGCACTCGACCCTCGACCGTGCGCAGTTCCTCCACCGGAATGCGATGAGACAGCCGCTCGTGCAGGCCGGCTTCCGTTCGCCCCGGCTCGGCAAAAACTGACGTGCCCACAATGCGGCGCGGGCGCCGGTCGGTCACACCGAGAACGAACTTGCCCCCACCTTCATTGGCCAGTGCCACGCAGTACTCCACCAGCTTCTCGAAGTGGTAGTTGTGCTTCGCTTCCTTGAACTCCAGGCGAGCGCCTTCGGGTTCGGCCAGCCAGGTCTGGAGTTGTTCGACTGTCGTCAGCATGGCAGCGCTACATGAAGCTTCGGAAATCATAGACGCCATCGACCATGCTCGGATTCTGCTGAACAATATCGGCGAACAGCTTCGAGTAGACCAGTGTGACCGGAAGCTTCTTGTAAAGCGTGTTGTTGTTCCAATCCATTTTCGTCAACCCAAGGATCCCAGCACACGTGTCGTGCCAGCCGCCGACGCCCGAAAATCGCCGCAGCAGGATCGGCGCTGGCGTCGGCCTCAGTGCTCCTTCCTTGTACACGTTGAACCTCGGGTTATCCACGTGAACACCGACAACGCTGCCCTGCGTCCACAGGAGTGCTTCGCGCTTGTCCAGCGGAAAGTAAGTTCCGCGCCTGACCGGGTAGTTGTGCGGGGACGGTGGCGATTTCGTGTCGTATTGAATGCCGGACCAGGCGGTATTGCGCACAATCTGAACAAGCTCGACTTCGGTCGTGTCGCGGAAGCTGTCGAGGGCTCCGAGCGTTTCCTCCTCCGTGAACGCTGTGTTCTTATGGATAGTGACTTTACGGGGCACCCGTCCGAAGTGGCCCGTTTGGTAAATCTCAAGACTGCGGGACAGAACTGACTGCATTTCGTAGTACGACAGATACGGATTCTGCCGATTGTCCTGAGTAAACTCACGTGCGTCATACGCTACGAAACGAAAGCCTATTCCGTCCGGATCGAAGATCTGACTGCAACAGGTCGTGAACGTCGTTCCGCTCGCGGCGGTCTTCATCGCATAGCCAATTCCTACAAACGCCTCGTCCCTCTTCATTCCTGTCAACTTCCAAGGTACGCCGCCCGCCTTGGCATAAAGCGCGACACTCAGTCCCCACATCACGTTGGCACGGCATGCCCGATCGAAGCTGTTCTGTCGCATGATCTGGATCGGGATGCTGGCAGGCGCGGAGAAAGCTTTCAGGTAATCATGGAAATCGAACGCCTCGCCCTCGAAGCAGGCCGCCCAGCTGGGAGGCAGGTACACGAGGCAAACGTCGAACTCCGATCGCACGCTCTGGAGCTGCGCGATACTCTGGAATAGCGCCTTCGCAAGCGCGACTTTGTCGCCCTTGCTGGCGAGAACATCAAGGTCCCGCGGCAGCGCAATCGAGAGCCGTTTGTCGGCCGGAACCAGCTTCGTCCTGAAGACTCTCTCGAACCCTTCGTATTTCGGGTAGTAGTTCTTCGCTTCAATCGGATTCGCGGCTCGATTTAGTTCATCGACAAGGCCCGCCAAGCGGGGAATGTGCTCCTGTGGCGCGAGCAATGCGACGCGCACGCGGCTCGGAGCGTTGAAGCGGAGGCCGTAGGGGCCATGCGCAATGAGGCCGAGAAGGGGGTGTTTGTGCTTCTTGTTTTCGGCGAAGAGCAGCTCCGGTTCCGGAATCACCGAGTAGCCTGCCAGCTCAACGCTCGTGCTCATGATGCAAGCCCTCGCGTGTAGGCCGTGCGCGATCCAATCGTGAACGATGGATTTGCGGCTTCGCTGCCGCTCGAGAACGCTTGAACGGAAACAGTCGCGTTAGCCTTCTCCGTTCCAAAAATGAGATGAATCCAGGCCCTCAGCAGGGCATCATGCTTCGCGTTGAAGCGGTCCTTGCGGCGCCTGTCGATGAAGTCCCTCGCATTCTTGCGTGCGAATCGCGGCCAGATCCAGACGTCCGGCTCGATCAGAAGCCAGTGACGACTGTTCTTCACCTCCACCGATACGCGCAACGCCTCAGCCCATCGCACTTGCTCCGGCGCGCTACCGTTAGTCGGCGAGGTCCTAAGGCCGGTGACGTTACCCCCGGTGCTACCGACGGCCGTCACAAGCGGAGTGAGGGCATTCTTGGTAGACGCATCCGGGTTCGCGATGAGGAATGATCCCTGGCGTGTGCTCCGGCTGATAAGCGGCTTGCCGAGTGCCAGCGCAGATGCAATCGCCTCCTCAACGAACCCCTTCAGGTGAAGGTTGTCGGGAGACGACAGGTCCCCAGGGATCTGCACCGGCTCAATGGCTTTCAATGCTGGAGCGAAAGCTGCCTTAATGACCTCCTCGTCGCCCCAGCACCAGCCATCCCGCGATCGGGCAAGAATGATTCGAGCCTTCGCCTTGTCTCGGATCGCGCGCACTTCCTCGCCCGTTCTCGGAGCGTGGAACAAAAGCGCGAGACACTGCGTGGGGAGCGATAGCAAGGGAAGTGCGTTTGTCCGGATCAGCGGCTCGCGCGTGCCGACCTGCGGAATCGGGATGTCAATGGCGGTAAGGCGTGCCCTTCTGATCTTCGCGTCAAGCTCTCTGTTTGCGCCCTCGATGTTCCGCCATAGCCTAAGCAGCAGCGCATCGAAGGTCTCAACTTCGATGTACTCGGCAGTCATGCCACACGCCCGGACATCTGCGAGCAGTGCGGCCACGGGCTGCGGTACCGGCGTGCCCTTCATACCTGTCCAAAACATGCCATGAGGGAACGGATTCGATCCAGCGAGGACGGCGCGGAATGCATCCATCACGCTAGCGTCACGACCACTGTAGCCAGTGACGACAAAACCGAAGCGGCTGCCCGCGATGGTCAGGCAACGCGCAAGATCATCGTTCTGGGTTGCAAGATCGGCGGGAAGGTTCTTCAGGTTGTCGTGTCGGAAATCCCCGTGGAGTTTCACGTAGATGGGAAACTCCTCGTTGTTAATCGCCTGAACTGCGGAATCTGCTCCTTCAAGGTGATAGGCCGCGATTGACCCGCCTGTTACCTCGGCGAAGGCCCGTTCAACAACGGTGTCGAAGTTTGTCGTGAACACCGCGCGGGCGCGTTTCTCCGACAGCAGGCCAGCCAGCACGCGATTCCCCACCGAAAGTGTCACCTTGTCCTCCGATAGCGTCGCCTTCAGATACTTGCGCTGAAGCTCTTTATCCGTTCCGAATATCTTCTCGAAGTAAGCCGCGTATTCGACATCGGCGCCTTCAGCTGGGAATCCACGCGAGGCCATGAAGCTCTGAATGCGTTCCCGGACAGCTTGGTTTTGTATGTCGTGACGGTCGAGTTCCTGATTCTCCTCGCGACAGTAGTAGCGCTTCTTCAGATCCCAAATGATGTCAGACGCTGTCATTAGTCCCGCGGCGCGCGATGCACCTGCTCCGAGGAACCAAGCAAAGTTCTCCGGCCTTGCGCAGTAGCGGCCAGTGAACTCACCTTGGTCCACGATGGGTCCTTGAAAAAGACAGACCGCGCATGGCTACAGTTCTCCCCGGAAGGCGCGGTGCTGGAGGGAGGCAAAGAGTGCGTCGAGTTCGGCGAGCGACGCTCGATGCGCCTTACTCTCCAATTCGGTCACATTCACTAGGCGAGCGAATTTACGTTGAAGTTCGATGGGCGGCACTGGGATACGAGTCTGCCGAATTTCTTTCAGGTGTAAATTTGGAACGCCAATCCCCTTCAAACTTGCATTGAACTGGCGAGTACATGCTGGGGAGTTAATGGCTTCTCGAAGATAAATCGGCAGTACGCATTCAGATGCTCTGAGCAGCGCAAGGCTGACGTAGATATCGAAAATGACGTTTCGATCAACGATCGCTGCAACTCCTGTTGTCCCATTCTTCGCCAACAAGATGTCATTCAAGCTTGGGGCGACGCGCCGATGCAGCTCAAGATGAAGCCCGTCAGGTATGTACTTCACGTCGTCCCAATCGATGTATCCCGACGTCACGTTTCGCGACGATAGGAAAATGACCCCATTGTCACTATATGTAGGGGTGTAGTGCGTCCCGTCGGTAATCAACTCGCAAACTGAATCGAGGCGCCGAGTCTCGAAAGCACCGTTTTTGACGAACGAATTGAGGAAGATCGATTGGGTGAGCGTGTCGAGTTGTGCGAGGGCGGTGCGGCGCTTGGCCCGCAGCGTGTCCACTTTGTCCAAGATCGCCGCAATCCGCCGTTGCTCGGGGACAGGTGGCAGCGGCAGATGAGACTCCAGGACTATGCGATCAGAAACTGCTGGATAGCTCGCGCCAGTCGCCCTTCTCACCATTTCTGCGACGAAGTGCGGTGACCGAACCCAATTGAACAAGTAACCGCTGTCGAGGCACCCGGGATGTGGGCGCAGGACGCAAAACCCCGTCGAAGCCGTGGCGCCATCCATCTCAGCGGGAACGCGTGCGACGCCGTTAAGGTTTGGGCGGACCGTTGAGACAAGGACATCGCCTGCCGCGACGATCTGCTTCGCTCGACTGGGCGCTTCGGCACACAGCACTTCCCGAGCCCCTACGATTACCTTTTTTTCCTGGTCCACGGCGCCGAGGTCAATGTACTCGAAGTACTTGTCAGGGGCATCCCGCTCGGGGCTCCATGTCTTCACAGGAGCAACCAGCGTGCCGAGCGAAACGGATATCGGCTGAACCATCAGAGCATTACCTCAAGCTCCTTCAAGCCCTGCTGGATTTCCTCCTCCAGCTTCGCAAGTTCGGCGAGGATATCTTTGGGGTTTCGGTGCTCGATCTCTTCGTGCACCAATTGCTTGTAGCGGTTGAGCGAGAGGTCGTAGCCCTGCGCGGCGATGTCGGACTTGGGCACGCAGAAACTCTGCGCGGTTCGGGGGCGCTCGCGTTCGGCGCCATTGCGCGCCGCCCAGCGCGCGAGGATGTCAGGCAAATTGTTTTTGGAATGTTCATCCGCGGTGAGGGCGAGCTTGGGCACAGGGCCGAGCTTCTCCAGCGGCAGGAGTTCCGTGCGTTTGTCGTCGAGCGACATCCCGTCGGCCTCCACCTCGTAGAACCACACGTGGTCGGTGCCGCCGGAGTTGGTCTTGGTAAAGAGGAGGATCGCGGTGGACACGCCCGCATAGGGCTTGAACACGCCGCCGGGCAGTTTGACCACGGCGTCGAGCTTCTGGTCCTCGACTAGTATCCTGCGCAGTTCTTTGTGCGCCGTGCTGGACCCGAACAGCACGCCGTCGGGCACGATCACCGC
>Ga0163144_10023582_pt1 | contig 12128 bp, 10 predicted proteins | sample OliLak19BULKMAT1_FD_123175 | JGI IMG/M metagenome (GOLD analysis project Ga0163144, IMG submission 123175) | Freshwater microbial mat bacterial communities from Lake Vanda, McMurdo Dry Valleys, Antarctica - Oligotrophic Lake LV.19.BULKMAT1 | ecosystem: Environmental > Aquatic > Freshwater >...
ATGGAGCCCAAGAAGGGAATCGGACCCTCGACCTCTTCCTTACCAAGGAAGTGCTCTACCACTGAGCTACTTGGGCGCTCCGAAGTAATATCAAGCAGATACCAAATTTCGGGTCAACCATAAGGATAAAAAACACTTATGGGTTTTTGTAACTGGGTGATTTTCGAGGACCCGAACCCAAGCGTTTGGACCTTGAAAGCTTGGACCGGTGTCGGGTTGAGGCCTTGTAAATAAGGCTGCCCCCTTTGATTTGATCAAACAGAGCATAGTGCAGGCCCACTTCGACTGCGGGGCAGCCATGGGAACGACCCAGAGGTTTGTATTGCGGATCCACATACCAAGCTGAGTGGAAGACGATCATCCTTTGCCGATCAGCGCTGTTCGACGGACTCAACCCATCCATCACTAGCGAGTAGCCATGGTCACCTTCATAGGTTTCTGCGGTGACTGCAAATCCTAAGGAGCTTTTAAGTGAACCCTCTTGATTAGAAAAAGAGTCTGCAAAGCCATCATGATTCATGTCGGAGCCCTTACCATGAGCGGTGAGAAAAGATTCGACTCCGCCAGACTTTATGTCGACTACAAACATACGCTTGTTTGAGGAATTCATTCCGTAATCAATGATTGTAATAAAATTTTTGTTACGGATTTTGGGCTTGTTGGATTCAAAAAAAACCAGAGCTTCGTCTAGCAAAGGCTCTGGAATTATTTTTTCAGGATCTAACTGCGCTGCAGATTGTCTGACTTTTTTGTCTAATTTTTCCTGAGTCGCTGATTGCGCTTGTGGCAATACCGACACGACCATAATTCCAGCAACAATAGCTGCCATGTTTTTTCTGAACACATTTAAAATGATCACAAGTCCATTTTAAGACTTTGAAATTGATCCTCAAGGATTGTGAATCAAAAATCATATCCAAAAAACATAGAATTTTGACGATGAGCACTTTGGCCTATCGAGAGGTTGCCTTGTAAACGAGGCTGCCTCCTTTGATACGCTTAAAGAGATTGGTGTGCGATCCCTCTTCTACTGATGGACAGCCGTGAGAGCGACCTAAAACTCGGTGAGGAGCTACGTAGTCTGCCGAATGGAACACAATGGTTCGTGCTCGGTCGTTGCTATTGCTTTTACTTAGACCATCCATTTTTAAAGAATAGCCGTGCTTGCCATTGTAGGTTTCTGCTGTGAGCGCAAAGCCCAGCGAGCTCATATGAGATGAATGGCTGTTTGAGAACGCGTCAGCATAACCGTCGTGATTGGGATCGGAACCTTTTCCATGAGAAACCAAATAGGCATCAACGGCGCCCGATTCCATATCCACCACGAACATGCGTTTCACATTAGATTTCATTCCATAATCGATAATGGTTATGAAGTTTTTGTTTTTGATTTTTGAAGCGTTCGCATCGAAGTAGACCAAGGCTTCTGCGAGCAAACGATCAGGCACTCTTCGATTGGGATCGAGGTGGGAATAAGTGTTTCCTAAGCTCACATGAGGAGCATCGTCACCTGCCGCTTTTACATTAGTAGTAAAGCTCAAAGCAAAAAAACATAACATGGAGATTCTAAAAATTCGCTTTATCATAATCATCAACCTCAGTGAGGCCTATGATAAAGACCTGAGATTCTCACTCAAGACTTAATACCCTTCGAAACAGGACAAAGTGTGTCAGCTCTGTATACAATTTTGACAGCACTTACCTGATATTACTCATTTAGAGAGCCCGGCTGATAATCGATTAGCAATCGATCGGTGCTGCTCAGACTCAGCAGCAAATTTCTATTCGTGATAATCATCTCGAATCCAGAAATTTCAAAATCACTATATGCAATTTGCTCCCGCGTATTATCGGCATGAACAATCCAAACCAGCATGTCTTCTTTCTGAGAAGGTTTGAAGCGCAATTTGAATCGACTCTTTTTCTCAACAAGCACTAATCCGATCTGATCCAGAAGCGGGGTGTAGTCGGAGCTTGTGATTTCTAAATTTAAGGATCCGTTGCCAACGAGATTAGTGAATTCAAAGAGACGTGTTCCGATGTCGGAGGAAACCGAGCCATAGGAATCGGCGTTCTCGCCATTGTCGTCGTGCAACTGTTGCAAACTCGATCCTGTAGTGGGGCTGATGGTTACAGCGAAGTAGTTAGGGTTGCCCTCGGTGCGACCATCCAAGCTCAAGAAGAATGCATCCAAACTCTCCTTGAACGGAGCCACAGGTGAAACCTTGGCGTCCTGCGGACACAACTGCAGTCGATACACGTGGCCATCGACGTTTTTCCAAGGGCACGTGTAGGTGTAAGTGTCATCAGGTGTGATTTGGCTTACAGAAGGCAGAGTGCTTTGATCATCCTCGTCCGTCACAATCACGATAATACGAAGGGCATTGGGACGGAAAAATTGGGAATTGGAGGATTCGGATTCATTGTCGGCAATCAACTGCTCGATGGAGTTGAAATGTTTTTCCAACGGATAGCCGGAAACGCCTCCACTTAAATTAACTACGAAGTCGGCATAGAGCTTGTCGCTCCAGGCGTCGTCGGCGGGCGTGCCCTCGGGAGGCATTGTGGAGATGATGGGATTGCCCGAACGGACCGTGTTGTTCATAAGAGTGTTCACGCATTGAACCGAACTATCGTTGTTACCCGTTCCCCCCAGCACACAGCCCGAGGTTCCTGAGTATTGGTTTTGTTTGTCCCGCACGGAACATTGACTGGTGCCGTAGAAGAATGGATTGGTCTGACTGGTCCAACACATTGTTGCAAGAGGACCATCATGACGTCCTGGGATAAGTCGTGCGTATTGAGAGGGATTGGAGGCGCTGACGTCTTGTGAAAGATTGGCACCGCCGTATTCGGGAATGCCATGACGAAGCTTGATACCACTGCCAGTGACCTTTCCTGTTGAATCGATCCCTGTTCCTGTCCACCATGCAGGAGCGACAAAGGACGTCGTGCGACGAGGACTCGCTCCGCTATTGGGATTGAGATAAGTGGACTGAAAGTTAGCGGCGCGTGAATAGCGTTGAGCACTGCCTGTTGGTGCGACACCATTTAAGAAATTTCTATAGGAAGGATGGGCCAAGTAGGTGTCTTGTGAAATCACGGCGACACGCACGTCCCAGTTGGGCTTCATGTAGGTTTCTGCAAACTGCTGAAAACCTTCGCGCACTTTTTTCTGGGTGGGTACCATGCTGGGGGTGTTGTCGACGATCCAAAGCATGTCCACCTTTGTGTTGATTTCAGTGTCTGTCGTAAAGAGTTCCTTTTGTTGCTGATAGCGAAAGGAATCTTCGAGCTGACCCGTGCATGCGGCCAAACTAACGACCGAAATAGTAATAAAAAGCCAAGGGCTCAAACGAGGTTTCAAGAGATTCTCCTAGATTGTGAGGATGTCGTTGGGGTCACTACGGACCCAAGAGCTGCTTACATTCGGTGTGGCGACTGTAACAAGCATAACGCTTTTTAAATCATTTACGCGTTAAGAATTTATGAAGTATATATTTGGGCATGAAGTTTGGACAGGTGACCCACGAAGCCCAGCTCGAGGGGAAGTCGTTAAAACTACCGCCAGCGCTCTTCTGTGGGGATATCCGCCGAAAGAATGAGGCAGTCGCCCAAACGCCTTTAAAGGTGATTTTGGGTGCACCTGTATGGGGCTGTGTCGGGTGGAAAGGAAAAATCTATCCCTCGGATGCCAAGCCCAAAGACTTCTTGAAACACTACTCAAGAGCACTTCGGGCCATTGAACTCAATTCTACCTTTTATGGATTGCCCAATGAAGACCGTCTCCAAAGCTGGATGGATCAAACACCAGATGACTTTTTGTTTTGTCCCAAAGTTCCTCGCCATATCAGTCACGCGAAAGATCAGCTCGTCAAAACCGAAAGATGGGTGAATTTTTGGAAGCGTCTTGCCCCCTTGAAGGGCAAACTGGGGCGGGTGTTTTTACAACTCCCCGACACTTACGGAATCTCTGACTTGAGCGATCTTGAAAACTTACTGAAAACCAAGGACGCCTCACAAAAGCTTGCTGTGGAATTCCGCAGTCCTGAGTTTTTCAGCGATGGTGTTTTACTTCCTGAGCTTTGCGATCTTCTGGCGCAATGGAATTCCTATCCCGTCATCTCCGACACTTTGGGAAGACGATACAGTCTTCATCAAAACTTTGTTGGCGATGAAGTTATGATTCGTTTCTTAGGGCGGGAAAATGAAAATGAAGATCTCTTTCGACTTAATGAGTGGCGATTGCGACTTAAAGAGATGCAAACACATGGCATTGAGACCGTTTATTTCTTTTTACATCAGCCCGATGAAACCTATTGTGCTCAAACCATGAGTCAGTTCAGTCGAATGATTGAAGAAGAGGCACAACTTAGGATCAAGCCCTTGCGACTTCTTAAAGACGAAGCTCTCACTCTGTTTTGAATGAGTTCAAAATTCATTGAAGTGATCTTTGAACCGAGTTTCCCTGGAAATAATTTACGTTCTATTGAGGCTGCTCAGTCTTTGAAACCAAATCCAGTACACATTCGGGATAGTGACCTAGCTCGACGTACTTTTGATAAATAAACTGCGAGTTCTTTTTCAGTTCAGCGTCGAGTTGTTTGTAAAAATCTTTGTAGTTAAGAGACCGACCAAAAAGAAGTGATTTGATTCGCTTGTTACCGAGCTTCTCTTTGAACCATTTAGGAGAAGCTCTATAGAACTCCAACTCTTCCAAATAAGCAGGAAGTTCATCCCGAAGAAGAGCGAGTTGATACGGGGTCACACAATTTTTTATCTTTTCGGGTATAGAAAATTGTTTCGCAGCCTCATCCATGGACGCAAAATGAAATAATTCATGATGAAGAGTAATGAGGAGCTCCCAAGGATTGTCGGTGGGCTTGAGTAGAAGTGCAGGAGTGAGATTGTTCTCAAGAAACATGAGCTTGGTTTGACCTAACACTTGCAAATCTTCTTGAAACTGCAGAGCAATAGGACGAAAGCCCCAAGCATTACGACCTTGAAGATACAGTTCAAACGTGGGCCGCCACAGCAGTGGACGACTGATGAGATCACTCACGACATCCAAACATTCGTTGAGGTGATTTTTGCCCTTGCAGTATTTTTCGAAAGATTTGAAGATCAATTCTTTCCGAGTCTTGCTCAAATTTTCCAGAACACGGCGCTTGGCTTCAGCAGTCGTGAGTTTGGGCTGGCTCAAAAAAAGAGATAACAATTGGCCAGACACCAAAGGTGCGGCGAAGCTCGTCCCGCTGATGAGTGTTTCAATTCCGAGCTCTACCCCCGGGAAAGGCGTGCGAGAGGGAATATTGTCTCCCAAGGCGAACGCCTCCACGGCCAAGCCGTAATTACTTGATGAAAGACGACGCCCATCGCTGCGCATCGCGCCTACGAGCAACAAGTTTTCCGAATCAACGAGGCTCGCCCACAAATCACGCGTGAGCAAATCACTACGATCGAAGTTTTCGGCTTCATTGCCTGCCGCAACTACGAACACGTGGTTGGGAAACGATTTAAAGAGTCGGGACCAAGTGCTTTGTAGGAGTTCAAATTCGCGATGAACCTGAGGAGACGTGCAATTGGAGGAATCGCTTTGAATCCAATCTTCTTTGTAGCCAAGACTCAGATTGACCACTCTTATGGAGGGGTTTTGTCGCAAGAGCGAGGCTATGCGTTCTTGATATTCAAAGAGGGAATGATTTCGAAGGTCGGTATCTTGCGAGGGAGTCCAGTTGACTAAGGTGCAGCCATTTTTGTAACGAGCCAGCTGTGTAGCTTTGGGGGATTTGTCTGAGCTGTTTTGATCTTTCGATTTGAGGGAACCCACTTGAGAGGAGAGGCTTCGCATGAGCAAAGGACGAGCTTTGCCGCCTGAAGCGTGGCTCACTAAAAATGTGGAGCGCGCTCCGTGAACCGCCAATAGAAAGTTGCCTTTTATTTTTTGAGCTTCGTTGGGATGAGAGCCTTCAAGAGCGCTCCATTCTTTGGCACGATCTGTGACACGCCCCGAAAGAAAATCAAGCAATCCCTCGAGACGAACTTGATCTGGAGCCGACACATCGGCCCATTGCTCGGAGTCGTAGCATTCTCCTTGAGTGGGGAGAGTCACACTAGGAAATTCGCTCATCCAAAAGCAGCTGTCGCTTGGCTTTATATTGAGTCCCTGCGCTTTGATGGGAGGAAAAGACGAATCCACAATCAAGACGTTGGGGGGTGTTTGAGACAAAACTGAAGGTGAAAAGAGAGCTGAAACGCAAACAATTAGCAGTGTGAAATAGGCAGCTCTCATAGTGTTCTGATATTGCCACTAGTTTGTCTCTGGGGAAAGATTTTCGAGGGAAAGAGTTTCGAAGTCGCTATGTTATAATCAAATACGAATGTTTTTTAAAACCAGCCTCAATCCCATCCACGTGCTCACGCTGGCTGGACTCTTTGCCGCACCGGTCCTTGGATTGACCCTATTTCATCCCACCCCTCTTCTACTTCTTTTGGCGTATCTCCATTTATTATGGTTTGGATTTGCGAGCAGCCTCTATTACCACAGAGTGTTGTCTCACCGTGCTGCAAAACTTGTCCCCGCTCTAGAACTTTTTTTTCTATTGGGCGGCCTTATTGGGTTGAGTGGTGACCCTGTGCAATGGAGTTCGGTGCATCGATTTCATCATCAGAATTCGGATAGCGATGAAGACCCTCATTCGCCCAAAAGGGGATTCTGGCATTCACTATTTGGCTGGTATTTGAGAGTTCATCCCACAAAGATTGAGCCTATTCTTGGAAATTCTTCAGAGCTTGCAGAACGCAAAATCATTAGCTGGGCACGAGGTTATGGCCCCAGCACAATTATTCACATCGCTTATGCGGTTTTGCTTTATATTTGGGGAGGTTTTCCTGCACTGGTTTGGGTGCTCTACATTCCAGTGATTATGAGCTTCTTCATGGCGTGGGCACTCGTTGCGTCTTTTTGCCATATTCCCTTCTTCGGTAAACAACCCTATCCCGAGACACGCGACCGAAGTCGAAATGTCGCACTGATGGCTCCATTCACCTTCGGAGAATCTTTTCACAACACACATCATCGATACTCTTCCGTTGGGCTCTATTCAGAAAAATGGACAGAATGGGACATGAGCGGTTACCTCCTTGTACTCTTTGAAAAACTCGGTTGGGCCAAAGACCTGAGGAGACTTCCCAAGTGACCCTTTATGTTTTGGGAGCGACGGGCTTTACCGGTAGTCTCATTTGCAAAAGTCTTGCTCTCAAGGGGATCGAATTCGTAGCTGTGGCACGTTCTTTTGAAAAAGCTCAAATGCTTTGGGAACTCCTTGAAAAACCAAACGGCATGAAGATTCTGGCGTTGAGAGATTTCACTCAGCTCGCAGATTCACTTTCTGAAGGTGATGCTCTCATCAACACAGTAGGCCCCTTTGAAAGTTATGGCCCCGACATGCTCCCCGCTCTTTTGAGAAACAAAGCGCTCAACTACGTCGATGTCACAGGTGAAATTCATTTTGTGAAATGGATTTTTGAAACATCAAAGAGGGAGAATTGGTGCTCTCTTGTTGTGCCCTCCTGCGCATTTGAAAGTTACCTCGCCGATATGATGATGAAAAAGATCGCTAAGGAGTCTAGGGTTTCTGAATGGAGCTCGATCGAATCCTACTACTCCACCACTCCGCCAAGGCCTTCTCCCGGAACTCGCAACACCATGAAACTCTCTCGCAGCAAACCGAGCTGGACATGGACAAATTTGCAGCGCAAGGAAATGCGTTCTGGGGATGTTGAATATCGAATTGAAGAGACTCTCGAAGAGAAATCCAAGAAACACTGGGCATCATCGGTCTCTTATCCTGAGGTCTATTTTTGGGAGCAAGAATACAACACAAACTCGGGGATGAGCTTTCACCATGGTCCCGAGCATCTTATGCGATCACTCTCATCAGCAAGCAGCTTGCAAAGTGCCCTTCCCGCTTCTCCTGAGAAAACTGAACGGCAAGAGAACCCCTTTGAAGAAAGATGGAGAAGAATGAATTTTGAAATCATTCTTAATGCGGTCAACAAAGAGAATGTTTCCTACAGCCGAAAACTCATAGGGAAAGATCCTTACGGGATTACGGCCGAGATAGCCATTGCTTGTGCGCTTAGCATGCAATCACAATCCAACGATTCCTTGAGAACAGGATGTTATTCTCCAGCTCAAGTCTTTGGACTCGATCATTTCGAAAAGATCATTGCAGAAAATGCCGTGAGCGAGCAGACGATTCAATTCAGCCGAGAAAAGCCAAAGCCTGTTTGATATCGGTTTTAAGATCTTCGGGATCTTCGAGACCAAAGCACAAACGAATTAAGCCTTTGCCCAAACCCATTTTAGCCTTGTCGGCATCGTTCATCGAAGCATGAGACCCTGAGTAGGGTTGAGCCACCATGGACGTCACACAAGCCATTCCTGTGCCCGTGCCGAAGAGTTTGAGCTGATCACGGAACTTGATGTAAGAGTCACCATAAGAAGCCTTGAGATCAAAAAATAGAATTCCTGGATAACCAGTCAGCTGCTCACCATCGATCTCGGGATAGTAGACCTTTTCCACTTGAGGAAGCTCAATTAAAAACTTCTTCATCTCAATGGCGACCCGCTGTTGTTCGCGGGTTCTCAACTCATAGGTTTGCAAACTACGACGCAGAAGCCAAGCCGCGTGAGGATCAAGGATGCATCCTCCAAAAAAACGTTCTGCCTTGAAAAACTCATCTAACTCGCTGCGATTGGAAAGTAAAATGCCACCCATCACATCGCTATGTCCGGAAAAATACTTAGTCGCCGAATGAAGAGACACATCGGCTCCGAAATTGAGTGGCTTTTGGCAGAGAGGTCCTGCCCATGTGTTGTCCACGACAATGAGTGCCTCAGGACATTTTTTCTTACGTAGAGAATCCAGCTTTTTTAAATCGATTGTTTTTAGGAATGGATTTGTGGGGCTTTCTAGGAAAATCATGGCGGTGTCGGCGGGCACTTCCGCCACACCCGAATCATGAGTCAAATCGAGAACTAGAAGCTTCAAGCCCAAGCGCTCGCTAAAGCGATGGAAATGTTGGTAGCTGCAACCATAGATCAAACTATTGATCACAAGAGTTTGGCCTGGCTTAAGCAAATTCAAAACACATTGAATTGCAGCCATACCCGTCGAAACACCACATCCGAAGCGAGACTCTTCAAGAAGTGCGACCACTTCCTCAAACTCCCGCACGTTGGGATTGGCTTTGCGTGTGTAGAAATAAGGCGAATCCGCCTCAAAGGCGGAAGCTTGAAAAACGGGCGTCGTTGCGGGCTTCGTTTCGGCAATATCGATGCGATGACGAAGCGCCTTTGTAACCGGACTTAGCTCTTTCAAGGAGTAGCCTCGAACTCCACAGTGGGAAAATGAGCTCGGTCCAAAACCTCAAAGAAATGAAGGTTCAAAGGATTGTCGAAATAAACTTTCACACCTTTTTCTTCTTTATGAGACTTAGAGGCAATCATGCGCCATTTCTCATTGGCAAGAATGCGAAGAGCTTGAATTTTTTTGCGCCCCATGGAATCCATCATCTCAACATAGATCATATGCTCTTGATCGGAGGGGTTATGAATTTCAACGTGACAAGCGTTGATGTCGCCATGCCATGTGAATTTTCCAATTTGAGAAGGAAGCGTGTCGGGCAAATCAGTGAGTTGATTTTCTTTCATAGGCACAAGTTTGACCGAACTGGGGGTGCCACACTTTTTACAATTGCCTTGAGTGTCGAGGCCATCGGTGTTGACAGAAAGTCCGAATCTATTGACCAACACATGAGAACAGCTTGTGCAACGAGTGATGAGGCCATCGCCCTCTTCGTAAACGTTGCCAAGATAGACATGCTTCATTCCAAGCTGAAGAGCACGCTCGCGAGCCTTGAAAAGGAAGGGAATAGATGTGCGTTCTACGTCGGTGTATTTGAAGTCGGGATGGAAGCGAACCAAGTGCAATGGAACATTTTCATCCAGGTTAGTGAGCATCCAGCTACAGATGCGGTCCACTTCTTCCATGTTGTCATTGCGTCCCGTGATCAAAAGGTTCGACAACTCCATGTGGGCTCCACCATGGGCATATACTTGTTTGATTCCGGCGAGAACGGGTTCAAGACGACCCTTTGTGATTTGCGAATAGAATACAGGATCCATCGACTTAAGCGAGAGACTGAAAATGTCCATGACTTCTAAAAGTTCATCAATGGCTTCTGGTCCAATGTAGAATGCCGATTTGTAGAGGTTTTTGAGTCCATGTTTCCGAGCGAGGCGTGCGGTGTCCACCACGAATTCCTGCCAAACAACAGGATCGTTGTAGGTCCAAGAAAGCATCCCAATTCCTTTAGCGAGCGCGGTCTCAACCACTTGCTCGGGAGTGTAATGATGAATGTCTTTTTTCTGAACGTGTTTCACTTGTGAGGTTTGCCAGTTGTGGCAGAAATCGCAAGCCATCATGCAGCCGATGTTGCCTAGAGAAAGAATCGCCGCCCCCGGATTGTAATGGTTGCAAGCTTCAGTCTCGATGAACTCTTGAGTCATCTGGACGGACACACCGTAATTCAATGAAACGAGTTTTCCGTCTTCATTGCCACGAACACCACAAAATCCATTAACGCCAGGGCGAGGTTTGCAATGACGGGGACAAAGGTAGCACTCCACTCGATTGTCTTCGAGAGGACGCCAAAACCGAGCTTCATGAGATGAAAGACCAAGACGAGACTTATTGTTTGTCATAGCGAGAGTTTAGGGGGGAAAATGGTAGTACACAAGGTACGGAATGATTCTTGAGCGAATCAATCTTCAGAAAAAATATGGCGGTAAATGGATTCAGATGGAGGGTAGCCCTCCCCCTCAGATGCTTTGGCGGCTTCTTGAAATTCGAGCAATGCTTCGTGTCGACAATTTTTAAAATCGCTATCTGTAAAATCCTGCTTACGCAAAAAAATTTCCAAGATTTCAATGGGACAAGGTTCACCTTCAACACGATTGCCACCAGACGACGAACTGTGTCCATAAAGCCGTGACACTTTGGCTTCAAAGACACAGGGCTCACCTGTTTCTCGAACATAATTAAATGCTCCTTTAAGTGATTCCCACAATTTCACGGCGTCAATGCCATCACTTTTAACGCAGCGAATGCCAAAGGATTCGGCTCTTTTACCAATAACTGCGAGCTGAGTAGCGGTGGGAGTTGAAATGCCTTCACCGTTGTCACTCACGACGATCAGAAGAGGAAGTTTTTGCTTGGGACGAGAAGACCAAATGAGCGCACTCGCAAAATCGGGGGAGGCGCTCGTAGCGTCACCGATGACGCTTACCGATAGAGTGCGGGCCCCTTCATCGCGGCGAGCACGCGCTTGAGCCAATGCGGTGCCAATTCCCACCAAACATTGCGTTCCAACGGGACTCGTTACAGGACTCACATTCCATTCTGGAATTACGCTGTGAGACACGAAGTTGCGTCCGCCCGTGTAGGGATCGGTTTCGGAGTTGCGCATTTGACGGATGCTGTTGATCATAGGCGCACCCATAGCCAAAACCACTCCCGTGTTTCGGTAGTGAGGATGAAAATAATCGAAGTGAGGACCTATTCCCTTTTGAAGCAATTTTCCTAGTGTAATGTTGAGAGCCTCTTCTCCTGGACCACCGGTCCAAAAAAAGCCCTGCCCCTTGCGCATCAACTGAATCAATTGCTCTTCGAGGACACGTGCTCGCACCATTTCGCGGTAGAAATCCCAAGAGAAATCGTGATTGTCGAAATCAGATTTTACCTTAGGCTTGCGCTTGGTCTTTGGGATTCTTTTAGTTTTCTTTTTTATTTTCACGCCGAGCCTCAGAAATCGAGTTTGATAAAATCAGGTGGCGGGCAATGAAGACCATTGGGAACAATTCGCCCTGGTGCGATGATATTGCCCCCACCCACTTTAGCTTCGTGCCCATAGGCGATGCCGAGCAGGGGTTGGCGACTGTCCAACAAACCTACGTCGCTAGGAATGGAAATGTTTTTTTGATCCAATCGATAATCGCAATTGATAACCGCCATCGTGGCAGTTTTTCTTCCGAAGATTGAAAACTGATAAGGACCGTGAAT
>Ga0163144_10023584_pt1 | contig 12127 bp, 10 predicted proteins | sample OliLak19BULKMAT1_FD_123175 | JGI IMG/M metagenome (GOLD analysis project Ga0163144, IMG submission 123175) | Freshwater microbial mat bacterial communities from Lake Vanda, McMurdo Dry Valleys, Antarctica - Oligotrophic Lake LV.19.BULKMAT1 | ecosystem: Environmental > Aquatic > Freshwater >...
AAAGTCATATCCGCACCTCGCTCGGTGGGCGGCGAGTGGCCTTCGGGCTGGGGGCGACGTCACAGGCGCCGCCGCAGACGAAGATTCCATCACGTTGTCATCTCAGGTCGCGGGCATCGCTGCGACCGTGCATTCCGAAACGGGTCAGCTCGAAGCCCTGCGGTACACATTGAAGCGAGGGGAAGTCTGGGATTGGGAGTTTCGGGAGTTCTCGGAACGTTCGTGGTTTCCCGCGTGCTATCCAGGTGTCGTCCTCAAATCTTCGACAAGGTCCGGCGGACAGCCCGAGCACGAGGCCATGGTCCTGATCGAGTCGGTCACGGAGGCATCCGAGCCGGCGCAAGACAAGTTCTCATGGAAGAGCGTGGCCCCCTTCGCCCACGATCGAACGCGCGGTGTGGTTATTAATCGTGCCGGGGCCATCGATGCAGAACGCACCAAGGCAAAGCCAGGCATGGGGAACCGTCGTCAAGTCGAGGTCGCCGTCGCGACGCCGGACAGCACCGTCGAGCCTGCCCAAGCGTGGGGTTGGAAACACAGAGTTGGTGTCATTGTGGCGGGAGTGGTGGCGTGCGCTGCGGGGATTGCCTTCATGATCCGCGGCCGGCGAATCAACTCCCGCTGAACTCGGACGTTGCTTCCAGCATCATCCCCACCACTTCGTACGTTCCAAGATGACTCGGCCGCAACGTCGCGTCGCCGGTGGGTGCTGAAAAATGTTGTGCTCCGCACAACACCAGCCCCGCATCGACGGCCAGTTCAATGAGCCGGCGATAATCGATGTTCAGCGTTCGGTGTGCCCCATCCACGTCGGTCGTGATCAGCACGCGTCCGCCCGGGGCCAGCAGCCGTCGCATCTCGCGGAACGTAGCGCCCGCAACCACTTCGCCCACGTGCTCGAGTACGCTGATGCACAGAACACGGTCAAAGCAGCCAGTCGGCAGACCTGTCTCGGCCATGCTCGCGATCACCCAAGCGGCCTCGGGTACGCGGGTTTCGGGGGGGCCGTCAAAGCCGCGGAGCGTGTGGCCTTCGGTGCTGGTCAGGTTGAGATCAACGCCCGTGCATTGGCAGCCCACTCGCCACGCGAGGTAGGGGATCACCGGCGAACCGCCGCACCCAAGGTCCGCGACCCGCATTCCGGGCATGAATCCGCCGTTGATGATGGTCCACGGATACTCCCACTCCCGGCTCCAGTGGGTGACGATCGCATCAGGCTTCCGCGCGTGCGATGGATGGGGCCGTCCGCAGAGTTCATCTCGGTAGAGGGCGTCAAACTCGGCCCGCAGGGCGGTGTACCGCGGATCGGCCCAATCGTCGGCGTGGAGGAAGCGATTCGGGAACGCATCGGCGTTCCACGGTTTCGTCGTCGCGACGCCTTGCTCAAACATGGATGAACTCCTTGATTCCCATCGACGCGGGCGTTGGCTGAGTCGTCCGCGATGGCCTGGGCAGAAAGACGCCCAACGTCGGTCCATACCCATCGATGTCTTCGTGCCCCTTTTTGAACGGCCGCCACGTGTGCATCGAGATGTCGCCCGTGGGCAGGCAGGCATCGTCCAGGTGTGCGTACAGCCGGCGATACTCCGCATCATCTGTGAAGAACGCACGGAAGGGATAGTCCGCTGAGGCCGCTCGCTGGGGGAAGTCGATCCGCATGTCGTGGATGCACGCGACGGCGACATCGTCACTGGACGAGAACGCTTGGTGCGCCAGGTTCATCGCCGCGACGCCCTTGGGCCCGTCCAAGAGCAGACCGATTCGACGGCCCTTGAAGCGTTCGAGCAAGGCCGGGAGCATTGCGGTGGTGTCGCCGTACAGCAATTCAACATTGGGGTGCCCAGCGAGCCGAGCCTCCGCAAAGTCTGAAGTTTCATCGCGCACGAGTTCGAGGCTCACAATCTCAATCGGCGAACCCGCGAAGAAGTCCGCCAGGATTCGCGTCGATTGGCCGCGGCAACGGCCGCTCTCGATCACGACGTCCACGCCCATGGACGTAAAGGCTCCGCAAGCCGCGAGCATCTCGCTGTGAAGGATGCCCCTTTCCTCGTAGCCTCCGGCGATGGATGCGAAGCGGGCTGCAGCCGCGGCGGCCCCGCAGTGCACGACGGCCAAGGCGACCCCTTCCGCGGCCTGAGACTCCAGGTCGTTCCAGAGGGCGAACATCTCGCCGCAGGCTTCCTTAGAGCGGTTGGCGGTGAAGGGCTTGCCGTCGAGAAGGATCGGGTGCCAACCGGTCTTGTAGTGCACGATCCTTAAGAAATCGCCGATGGGCACGCACCGCGTTTCGTTGAGAACGCGGCAGGGCGCACCCCGAAAGACGATCTCGCGCTGAATGGGGCCGACGGCCACCGACCGGCTGAACGTGCCGTCGTAGTTGCAGAAACCGATGATCTCGCGCAGGGCGTGCTGGTCGGCAGCGCCGCTGGAGCCGACGGCGGTGGCGAGTTCATCTTTGTGTGCGACCATCCGCTCGATGCGTGGGAGCATGGTCCGAAAGACGTGCGCTGCGGCCGATGCGTCGCGCGCGGCCATCACGCCGGTGTTGATCGGGTACAACTCGTCCTTCCATGTGAACATCACGTCCCAATCGCCCGCGAGCAGGTCGTCGATCGGCCGGATGAGCATGGCATCACAATCGATGAAGATGACGGGGCGCGATGGGTGGTGCTCGATCGCGAGTTCCGCGCCGCGCAGCCATGCATGCATCTTCCGCGGGATCGCGTGCATGATCTCGGTGCCGGTTGGGAACGACGTTTCGATGAAGCGGGCGGCGGGGAAGGCGGCTCGGAGCGCAGCGATCTCGCGGCGTGCCACATCCTGCCAGAGAACGAGCACGCCCCGTGTGTCCGGCGATTCGAGGGCGGAGTAGGTGTTGAAAAGGCGTGTGAGGTTGGGCGCTAGAAATGCGGCGTGCTTGGACCCGTAGACCGCGACCACAAAGGCCGGTGGGGTCGTGCCTCCCGCGGGGCACACGGGCAGGGCGTTGTGAGCGTTGGGCATGAACTCTTATCGGCCACCGGCCGGGGGGGTCTTGCGGGTTACAACGACTCTGACGACTGAATCATGTCGGCGACGTCGGCGGCGCACCCTGCCGCGAGCGTGAAACCGGCCCCACCGTGCCCGTAGTTGTGGATGAGCCGGGGGAACTCCGCATCGCGTTCGACCCGGACGCCCGCATCGCGGCAGGGCCGCAGCCCGGCGGAATGCCGGAGCACGGAGCCCGGATGAAGCCCGTAGCCGCTGCACCGGTTGAGAATGGCCTGGGCGATGGCGGGGTCGGGAGTGGGTTCGTGGTCGTCGGCGACGTCCATGGCGATGCCACCAAGCACGATGGAGTCGCGACGAGGAATCGCGTAGAAGAGCCGGTCGGGGCTGCGGTCATCTTCGGTGCAGGTGCCCAGGTCGATGGTTCCGGGCTCCACGATGACGGTCTGCCCATAAACCGCCCGCAAGGAACGGTCGTTGGTGAGGGGGCGTGCCCCGAGGCCGGTGCAGTTGACGACAAAATCAGCGGAGGCTAGTTCGGCGTGCAGGCTGGTCACGCGGCGGCATTCGACAGGCTTTCCGTGGCACCCTTCCAGGAATGTGAGCAAGGACATCGGAACGATGCGCGGCGCAAGCAGCGTCCAGCAATAACGAGCGGCAGGAGTGGGGGACTCGATGAGTTCAAGGTCGGGCGCAGCGCTCGCCCACCAAGGCAGATCGGTGGTGTCGGAACATTCATAGAGCCGAACGAGGTCGACACCGGCGGCCGAATGTTCAACGAGCTTCGCGAGCCACTCGCGGCTGATGCTGGCCCACCGGCTCACTCGCTCGGGCGGATCGGCCTTGAACGGAAACCAGATGGCACCGGCTTTGGAGGAAGTCGTCTGGTCGCCGATCCGGTCGGCGACGATGCGAACGGTGTGGCCACGCTCGCGCAGGACGTCCGCGGCGGTGAGGCCGACGATTCCAGCGCCGATGACGGTGATGCGTGCCATGCTGTAAGGATATGGATGACGGTCGAGGAGTTCACCGATTTGCCGCTACCGGTCGGTATCTGCTCCGGTATATCTCCGCGGAGGCAGTCGATGCGGCGGCTTCGCGCGCGCAGCCGACAATTGGTTTCGGTCGATCCGATCTCGGCTCGCGGTATCATGCACTTTGCGCCCGCGTGAGGGAGGTCGGCCGACGACATCCCGAGAAGAAGATTTCCATGGCCGGCCTTCGTTGGTGGTTAGTGATAATTGTGGTTCTCGCGGCAGTTGCCGTGTTCATGTTGAACGCGGCCAGCCTCGCCGCCGCCGTCCGGTCGTTGCGGTTATGGACGATACACCGAACATGGCCCGAAGCACTCTGACGTTCGTGGAGAGCGTCGCAACAACCTGATCCCGAATCGATGCAATTCCCGATCACATCACGATACCGCCATCGACGTGACTTGATCCGCCCGTTTCGATCGGGCGGGCCGAGCGTTTGTTGGCACGCAAATTGCGGATTCGACGCAATGCCGATCAGCCCGTCCGTGTCTGCCGTTGCGGCAAGTATCGTGGTTCTCATGGCCGCGGCGGCCCGTGCGCAGGAGGGGTCCTTCGAGTTCCTGCCCGGATTCTGGCCGCGGGATCTTTCCGCGGATGGGTCGACGCTGGCGCTTACTGAAACCGAAACCTGGAACGGCTATCTGTACCGATCCGGACACGCGATGCGCCCCGCGCCCTCGTTTTCGCCATCGCTGAACACCGATGGAAGCCGGATGATGTGGACGACGGGCAACACCGATCTACTGATCGGGACAGGCTGGGAGAATCCGGGGGCCGATACCGTTTCAGTTTTCGTTCAGGGTTCATGTCCCGCTCCCGCCGATCAGGGCTACATGTTTGCAATTCATTCGGACGAATTTGAACGGATTTCCGCCCTGTTGGAGTACGTTGATTCGGACGGACTCATCGGCGATGCGTGCAGATGGCACGGAACACCGGACGGTGTCGTGGACGGCGAAGTGTGCGGTTGCCCGCGAACTTCGGGTACCAATTGCGGGGGTTTAGCGGCCTATTCGAGCAATGGAAGCGGGTCCATCGTTACGGAACTCCGCAACCCGAGCGACTTCACATTGTCGGCGTGGATTGACATCCGCTGGCCGTCGGGCGAGTGCATCAGCAACCCGCGTTTGAGGGGCGGTTCAGTGCATCTTTATAATGCCCCGGTGATGTCGGGCGATGGCCGAACCGTTATGTTCGAGACCTCGGAGGCGGCGCACTCCTGGACCATGGCACGTTGCCGTGATGGCGCGGGGTGCTGGCCCGCATTTACGGCGCCGGGGACGTACTCACAAGTGATCGCACTGTCGAGCGACGGCAGAGTCGCGTTGGGCTCGCGTGGCGGTGGATCCGGAAGCCTGTACCATCTATGGCGGCCCGCCGCAGGAACGCTTGATTTGGCGGCGGCGATGAGGCGTTGCGGGCTTGTTCCAACTCTCCTGCCCGACAACGGAGGTTGCTTCGAGATGTCGAGCGACGGAACGACATTCGCAGGGGTTGGGGCGGACGCATCAGGAGTGGACGGTGCGTGGATTCTCCGCCTGCCCGCCTTCTCCCGGTCCGATCTCGACTGGTCGTTCGTCGTCGACAGCGACGACGTAATCACTTTCTTCACGAATTACGAGGCTGGCGATGCCGACTACAACGACACTGGCGTCACCAACGTCGACGACGTAATCGCCTTCTTCGCAGACTGGGAGTTGGGGCTCTAAGGGGTCACGCGGGGTCACGCCGCCCGGCAGCCGGCGCGATTATCATGAGGCTTATCCCGGAGGAGTTCCAATGCCCACGACCACCCCGTCCGCCGCTCCCAATATCCGCCTCTATGACGGCGACGCCGACTCGCTCGTCGCCGCCGACCTCGCCCCTGAAAAAGTCACGCTCCTGCCCGGCGGAAGCGGAAAGGTTCACCGCCCCGAAGATGCCGGCGAGCGGATCCGGATTCTGTGGGGTCAGGATCTTCTGCGCGATCTCCTCGATGGCCGCTACCGCACCGTCGTGTGCGGCGTCAACGATCACGACAACAGCCACGGCATCATCGCCCAACTGTGCGACCTCGTGCACGCGAGCCAGTGGACGGCGGCCTCCGTCACCAGTTACGCCAAAATGTTCCAGGAGTCGGTCGCGATTCACGCGGCGGGGGAAAAAGAGCCCTATGTGCTCAAGTTCGATCTTGACTCACTGCTCATTCTGGCCATCCTGAGGCCCCGCGGGCGCGACCACTTCACCCTTCACGATCTCTCCCGCGGCTTCCGCACCGTCAACAAGATGCTTCGTGACCGGCGCGATCGCGGCCCCATCGCCAGCGTCTCGTTTCTCAACGCGCGGGCCAATCGTCTGGTCGCCGCCGACGACCGAGAACCCTCGTTCGAGAGCGTTCTGCGCACGATGTTTGAATCGGGCTTCCGGGGCGACGTCTACACGGCCCTGGGCATGTGGAAACTCGGGCACGTCGGTGTCTTCCCGAGTTACCCCTTCCCGACGGGGCTCGATCGGATGCGCGACGGGAGCAGTTAAACGGCCTCTGGCTCAATCCGCGGAGATGCTCTTCGGGCCTTTCTTGCCGGCCACCCGCTCCATGTAGCCGTTTCCCTTACGCTCGTACTTCGTGAAGCCCATCCGCTCGAGGTTGGAGTTCGAGAGGGAGGCTTTGCCCTTCATGTCGGACCATTTGCCCGCGATGGCGGGCGCCACGATGGCGCGGCGGACGGGCTCGCCCGTGCGGGGGTGCTTGGTCAGCGCATCGTCGGCCATGCGTTGGATGATCTCGAACGTTTCGCCGGTGGGTTTTCCCGATTTGTTCAGCACTTCATAGACGTACGTTGGCATAGTGGCACCACTACCTTCAACCGCCGAACACGCGGCCCGATTCCATGTCCATCATCTTCCAACCCGTGCTTTTGCAAAGCCTCCCGAGCACCGGCCAGGCGATGTCCTCATCCGAGATCGAGACGATCGCCTGCGTGATGACGTCCTGCCCGCTGGGGAGTTCCACGGCGATCCCCGGTCCGTGAAAGAACTCGGTGCCCATCGAGGTGTTCGGCCCGCCGTCCGGGCCGGTGTTGAAGTTCGCGAACTTGGCCCGCAGTTCGGCGGGCGTTCCCAGCGCGTTCATACCGCCCCCGTCTTTGGGCGAAAGCAGCACAATCTGTCGGCGTTTACGGCTCACCGACCATCGTAGCGCGCTCTGAACGATCGTCATGCGGGCGTGTGCAAGCCTGCGGACCGGCCGCGAAAATCGCGAGGGTGCTAGGCCGTCTTAGGGCTTTCCGCCGCGTCTTCGCCGTCGCCGTCTTGTTCATCCCGCTCGATCAACTCGGCGACGGCCTCGATCAGCCGCTCCAGCGGAACCGGCTTCTGCAAGTATCGATCGACGCCAAGGTTCTCGGCGTAGGCCTGGTGCCGCTTGCCCTCGTTCGCCGTCACCATGATCACCAGCGGGCTGTCCTCGAGCCCCTTGATCTTCTCGAGCACCAGAAACCCCGATCGCTTCGGCAGCATCATGTCCAAAATGACAATATCAGGGGGGTCTTCGCGGCAGATGCGCACCGCCTCATTCCCGTCCATGCACACCTGCGTCAGAGCGCCCTCCGATTGAAACGCGGCATCAAACGACTCAAGAATGTCTTTATCATCATCGACGATCAGCACACGGACATCGTCGAGCCTCCCGAACGATTCGCCATCCTCGGGAGGGGTCGTTTCTGGGGTGACCATGCGTGTGCTCCAATCGTGTGCGCGTGCAGGGCGAGTGATCGTTGTAAAACCCGAAATCCGAGACACTTCGTACGTTCCGGGTCGATAGGCGGTTCAGCCAGCCGCCGTTCCCGAAGGAATGTACCCGTCCGCCTCTCGTTTGGATGCACCAATCGCGGGTTTCCGGCCGGCGACCAGGCGTTGGACACTCGAACTCTTAGAGCGGAGCACCCTCGGCCACCAAGCGGGTGTCACGGTCACTGCGATCCACAATGCCTTCTAGGTCCGAATCCGTCATCCACGGCAGCCCGGCCAGTTTGGACCGCAGAGCATCCGGGAACGGCTTGCCCGACCGCTCGTGAAGCGGGCGACTGCGCCACACGCGGTGCATCCACAGGTATTGGTCGGGGGCCTGAAGGATCATCCGCTCGATCGCCCGGCGGTAACGGGCCGTGAGGTAGTACAAAGGGTCGGGCCTTCCGTTCCAATCGTCCGGACCGAACACGTCCACGAGTTGAACGGTGTACCGCATCGACGGCGGACCACCCGTGCCTGCATTACCGGCCACGCCGCCGCCCGGCACGGAATCTTGGGGGCCCAGCCGCCGCGCATTGCCGCAGATGATCGTCGCCCCTGTCTGCATGGCCAGCAGGCCGATGGATTTGTATGTGCTGGTGAGGCGTCCGAAAAACGGGACAAAGACGCCGCGGTCTCCGCCGGATTGGTCGGCGACGAATCCCGCTGGCATGCCTTCTGCCATCGCGATGGGGATGCTGCGTACTGAACCGAATTTGCTGTGCAGCGTCAGGCCGCGGCGTTGGCGCGTGTCGAACAACCACGCATCCAACGGTCGCAGATCCAACGGGCGATAGGTCGCGGCCATCGGGAAGCCCAGCATGCTCATCGAATAGCCGATTAACTCCCAGTTTCCGCTGTGGCCGCTGAGGAGGATGATCGGACGCCCCGAGAGCAACGCCCGCACCGCAGGCTCGATGGGCGAGAAGGACAACTGTCGCCGGAAGCCCTCTTCAGTGATCAGGCGAGGCGTGTAACTGATCTCGACGCCGAGTTGAAAGAGGTGCTCATAGCCGCTGACCGCAAGTTCGTGAATCCGCTCCTCGCTCGCCCATGGGAATGCGATGCGAAGGTTGGTGGCCGAACGCGGGAACCGTTTCCGATTGATCCGGCTGGTGGCGAACAACCGGCCCGCGGCCCGGGCCGTCGCCATCGCGGGCTCAAAGCCCATGAGCAGCGGTAGAGAAACCGCCGAGCGGATAGCGCCCGTCAGCGATTCCTGTACCCACATGGGCAGTTTCGATTGAAATCGCGAGCCGGTGGCCATCTGACCGTCCTATCTCCCTTGGGTAGGACGCCACGCGAGCACTCAGCGGCGCGACGGACGCGAAGGCACCACACCGATCAGCGTGTACAACCGGTTCTCGTTGAGCACCGGCACGCTCGTCTTCCGGGCTTGGTCTGCCAGGTTGTCGTAGCGCTGTACTTCCTTCTGCTGGCGAACAAAGTTCTGAACGACCTCGAGCGGTGCGGCATCCGCGGGGCGGGCCGGAACCACCGGGCGTTCACCCAGAACCAAGAAGTCGGAATCGCCCGTGAGATCGGCGACGATCTCGCCGCCCCAGCCCTCGATCATCGAGCGAACTTCTTGGGCCTCGAGTGCGCTCGAGATCCCATCGCGGTTGTAATCAAAGTTGCCAAATACCACAAACTTGTAGACCTTGTTGGGGTCGTAGACGGCGTTCGCGATCACGTCGCCTTTGACCACCGAGTTGCCGCGAACCTCGCTCGTGACGCGGGCCGTGGAACCTGTCGTTCCGACGTTGATGATCTCGACCGTCGCCTTGCCCTGCGGGTAGGCCCCGTCTTCATTGGGGCGGATGGCGGCCCGATCCGCGTACACGGTAAAGGTCATACCGAGGACGACCTTTTCGTCTGACCCAAGATTGAGGAAGACTGATCCTGAGGAGGGGTCGAGCCCGATGACCTCGCCGTCGACCAAGGCCGACTCATCGGCACCGCGGAACAACGCCGCGGTCTTTTGGCCGCGGGCCACACGCAGTTGGGCGTCCAAGATCTGATTCTCGTCGGAAACGCGCTGCACCTCGTCGTTAAGACGCTTCTGGGCTTCCGCGGCTTCGTTCTTCAGCCGATCGACCTGGGCATCGACCTTGCTCTTGTAATCTTCCATGCCGCCGCGGTACGCGGTCATGTCGCCCTCGAAGGTTCCGACATCGGTATTCAGCCGATCGACGGTTGCCTGATGCGAGGCCTGAATCCCCGCGATGCGGTCACCCTCGTTGGTGAGGTCGGTCAGGGCCTTTGTGCGGCCGGCCTCGGCCCGGCCCAGTTGGTCCCGCAGGTTCGAGATCTCGGCATCCCGCTGAGCAACCAGCGCCAGCAGGTTTCCGCTTGCCCCGCCCTCCACGCTCTGCAGTTTGTTCGTCAGGTCCGTCAGTTTGTCGCGCCGTGAGCCCGACACGCGTTCCATGATCGAGCCCTGAGAGTCCACCAAATAGGAGACCAGCGACTGCCGGTTCTTCTTGGCTTCCTCCACCAAGTTAAGGATGTCGTCGCGGTTGCGCTCGGCGGCCGAGACGACGTCCTGCGAGTCCTGTCGGGCCTGATCCAGTTGCCGCTGCCGATCCTTGTAGCGACCGAAGAAAACGGTCGTCAAGACAAAGAGGGTGAGGGTGAGGATCGCCAACACCGTGATGGTGGCGCCGACACCGAAACTCGTGCTGCTCCGACCGGCCATGCGAAGACTCCCAATGAAAGCCACACCACTGCAAACGATCACCATCAAACGGGACCGGCCGACGGTTCGTACCGGGGGGCAAGCCTAGGGCCGACGGGAACACGCTTCCGCACCGTGCCGGCCGGCCTCGCCCGTGGCTTACAAGACCCTTACGCGGCGAACACCACCACGGATGCCCATCATCCTCGTGCAAGTCCCCCGGAGTGTCGCCAATTTCTGGTGGCGCGTCAAGCCCGACTCAACATCTCCCGAACGGCCGCTTTGTTTGGCGGCCCAAGTGGGGCCGGCTTTGCGGCTGAAGTGGCCCGCTTCTATCCTCTTGCCATGTTCGAACTTTTCGCCGTGTGCGTCGCCGCCCAAATCGCCACATCTGTCGCCGATCCGACCACCGATGTAGCCGCGAGCCTCGAACCCGCCTTGGTGGCCCTCGAAAAGGCCGCCCTGGCCGGCAATCCTGCCGCGTGGATGGGCCAGATCGACGCCCAAAACGCGTATTTCACCCAGGAACAGCGGGAGTGGTCGAGCGACCTCATCGCCAACACGCCGCTTGAGTTCGATCTGGCCATCGGCGGCGACGTCAAACGCAGCCACGCCGCGGCAGGGTCCGACATTGTCCCCAGCATCGTGCCCAGCGAAGGTGGTGAACTCGCCATCGTTCCCTTTGTGATGTCCTGGACGCTGAAGGATGAAAAGCCGCAACAAGTGAAGTTCGCCGCGGCCTTCCATCGGACGGGCGGCGCCGACTGGAAGTATCGCGGGGAACACCTCGAGGAACTTTCCTTCGACGGTTTCATGATTCGTTTTCCCACCGGCTACGAATCGGTGGCCCGAGACATCGCCGCGGTCTTCCCCGAGGCCAAGGCCCACGTCGATGAAGGATTCGGCGTCACCAACACCCGCACCGAACACATCAAGTTGTACGACTCGCAGGCCGTGCTGCAGGCCTCGGTCTATCTCAGCATGTACAAAGTCGATGTCACTCTCAGCGGCTGGAACGAGGCCGGGGAATCCATCAAGTTCGCCACCTGGTACACCGACACCCGCCAAGGCTGGCGCAAGGCCTTCGCCCACGAATATGGCCACGTCGCCACGTGGGAACTGGGTCCTGAGGCCAAGAAGATCGCATGGTGGGTCGCGGAGGGTGCCGCCGAACTCGCGGCCGAGAACATGCCGCCCGACTCGCGTGATTTCATCGACCGCTGGGCCGTGCGTGCATGGAAGGAGAACACCCTCGCCAAATGGGAAGACCTGACCGACTACCGCACAGTGCCCTTCGACCTGCGCATGCACCCCTACCGCCAAGGCCACGCCTTCATGGCGTTTATCTCGGAGAAGGGCGGGCGCGAACAACGCAACGCCTGGCTCGCGGCCCTGTGTCACGGCAAAACCCTAGATGAAGCGTCGCAGGAAGTCTTTCAGGTCACCTTTGCCAAACTCGAGACCCAGTTCCGGGATTCCCTTGCCGCCAAAGCGGGCGAGAAGCCCGAGCCCGACGAGAATGCCGACGCTGTTCAAGGGCCCGTCCCGGCGGATGCCGCTCTTCAGGGCATCGAATCGACCATACTCGCCATGGAGGCCGCCGTCCTCGACGCCGACGTCGATGCCTACATGTCGCGCATCGTCGACGACGACAGTGAGT
>Ga0163144_10023585_pt1 | contig 12127 bp, 6 predicted proteins | sample OliLak19BULKMAT1_FD_123175 | JGI IMG/M metagenome (GOLD analysis project Ga0163144, IMG submission 123175) | Freshwater microbial mat bacterial communities from Lake Vanda, McMurdo Dry Valleys, Antarctica - Oligotrophic Lake LV.19.BULKMAT1 | ecosystem: Environmental > Aquatic > Freshwater > Lake...
CCACCAAGCCAACCCGCATGTGCACATCAGCGTCCGGGCTGAATCGAAGCATGGCAAGCGACTGAACCCGCGCAAGGCCGATCTGCACCGGTGGCGCGAGACCTTTGCCGAGAAGCTCCGTGGGTATGGCGTCGAAGCCGAGGCAACGCGCCAGGCCACGCGCGGGCGGGACCGAAACTACGACACCCTGTGGCGGCTGAAGGCTCGGCAGGATGGACGCCTGAGAACAACGCGCCCGGGGTCCAAGGCCACCGCCGTGGCGCAGGCGACAAGAGTGCAGGCTGTCGAAGCCTGGATGCACGTCGGCAAGGCGCTGGCGATGTCCGGGGATGCCGAAGACCGCAAGTTGGCCGGTGCGATCGCGACGTACATCAAAGAGATGCCGATCAATCGTTCCGCGGTTGCGCAAAGGGGAGCGCCTGAAGTCGTGCCACAGTCCAGGCTGATCGGCATCGGTCCCGAACGGTAAGGCTGCGACGGCGCAATCCGCCGCCGTTCCAGCGAGGATTTACTGACAAAAGTACTCGGCCCATCTGGGGGCTGCCAGGCACCAGGACGGGGGCAGAACGAAACATGCAACTTCAGCAGGCCCCCGCACCAGGCACGCGAGCTTTGATCCGCGACGAGGAGTGGATCGTCCAGAACGCCGATGTCCGCAGCTGGGCGGTTGGCAGTGCAGTGCATCGGCATCTCGGAGAGCCTGCGCTCCCCAACGCCGCAACCTCGCACTCCTCGATCTGCTACATCTGCTTGCTGCCGACTGTGGTGTTGCTCCGATCGTATAACTGTGGATAATACCAGCTGTCACGCCGGCGAACTGGTGGAGTTCACCAGTTGAGAGCGCACGCGGGCTAAGATGCTCCCATGCCAAGTACAAGAAAAGTTACCGGGGGAATGCCAGTTCATTTTTCTGGGCATGAGACGTTCCCGTTGCGCCAGATGTGGCTCAAGAAGGCATATGAACAAGCGGTCGTCGGTGGTTTCGTTACCAAGTCGACCTTCTCTGCTGAGAACGCGATTGCCTCATTCGGCGTCGGCAAGAACATGGTCGCGTCGATCCGGCATTGGGCATTGGCCTGCGGTGTCATGAATGAGGCTGAAGATGGCTTCCGCTTCGGAAGCTTCGCCACTGAGATCCTCCAAGATGGCGGACTCGACCCCTATGCGGAGAGTCCATCGACCGCGTGGTTGGCTCATTGGCAACTCGCGGGTCGTTGCTTTCGCTCGACCACTTGGCATTGGCTGTTCAACCATGTGACGGCCCCAACCTTCACGCGCCAAGAACTCGAAGAGCCGCTCGCTCGCTACGCCCGCGAGCTCGACCCCAAGCACCGCCTATCAGCTTCGACGATCTCGCGCGATTTGGAGACGTGCCTCCGCAGCTACGCGCCCCGCGTGGCAGGTGGTTCGCCCGAGGACTTCGCCGAGCCGCTGCTTGGCGAGTTGGGCCTGCTGCAAGAGGTCCACAAGGGCCAATACGCCTTCCGGCGCGGCCCGAAGGCCTCTCTTCACGACGGCGTCTTCGCATATGCCCTAGTCGACTTCTGGAACCGAAAGGCTGGAGGCCAAAGCTCGCTGGCCTTCGAGACGGTGGCCTATGCCGAAGGTTCGCCGGGACGCGTCTTCAAGCTCGATGAGGAGTCGATCGCCCAAAGGCTGATCTCCCTCTCAGACTTCACCGGGCGAAAGCTCGCGTGGACGGACTCTGCAGGACTTAGGCAGGTCCACCGCAAGGAGATGTCCAAGGAAGACATCAAGAACATGATCAGGCGCGCCTATGACTGATAAGAAGCAACTGGTGCTGTCGGACATCGTCCAAATTTCGCGTCAATACCAGCGCTCCATCCACGTCGACGCCGACATCGGCCGCGCCGACGCCCTTGCCGGCTACATCTGCCACACGACCGCTGCCTCCGTGGTCGATGGCATGTGCAAGCAACTCGCGGACACCAACCAACGCTGCTTCACCTGGACCGGCCCTTTCGGCGGTGGCAAGAGCTTGCTGGCCGTCGCCTTGGCTAGCGCGCTGCATCCCGACAAGGCCCTGCGCGGCAAGGCCCGCCAGGCACTGCGCTTGGACTCCAAGCCCGTATTCGACAACGCCTTCCCGGTGCGCAAGGGATGGATGCTCGTGCCGGCCGTGGGCCGGCGCGGAAGCGTCGTGACGGAGCTTCATGCGTCGCTTCGTCGATCGCAGGGCCGAAACGTCGATGGCCGCAGTAAGCCTACCCCCCAATCGTTGATCGCGGAGCTGATTGATGAGGCCAAGAATCGCCCGCATGACGGTGTGCTGGTCATCATCGACGAGATGGGCAAGTTCCTGGAGGCCTCCGCGCTGGGCTCCGGGGACGATGTCTACTTCTTCCAAGAGCTGGCCGAAGCCGCAGCTCGCGCTGAAGGCCGCCTGGTGGTCGTGGGTGTCCTCCATCAGTCCTTTGCACAGTATTCCGCGCGCCTCGGCATCGACACCCGCGACGACTGGGCCAAGGTCCAAGGCCGCTACGTCGACCTCCCCTTCGTTGCCGCGAGCGACGAAGTCGTTGAGCTAATCGGCCGCGCTATAGAGGCAAGAGAGTGTCCGCCCTGGATGGGCGACGCCTCTAGGACGATCGCCGAGGCGATTCGCTCCCGCCGGCCCGCGGTCGGGCAGAACTTCGCCAAGGCCTTGGAAGCGTGCTGGCCGCTGCATCCGGCCATGGCCGCGCTGCTGGGCCCGATCTCCAAGCGGCAGTTTGGACAAAACGAGCGCAGCACCTTCGGCTTCCTGTCGTCGGTGGAGCCGCATGGCTTCCGTTCATATCTGAACTCCACGCTCAAGAACAATGCGAGCTGGTATCGCCCGAGCGATTACTGGGACTACCTGCGCTCGAACTTGGAGCCAGCGATCCTCGCATCTGCCGATGGGCATCGCTGGTCGCAGGCCGTCGAAGCGGTCGAACGGGCCGAGTCCAAGACGGGTGATGCGCTGCTCGTCTCGCTGATCAAGAATATCGCGGTCATCGACTTGTTCCGCAATGGCTCTGGCCTGGCGGCCGACTCCGCCGTAGTCGGCTCACTCTTCTACGACAAGACGCCCGAGGAGCTCGACACCGCACTGCGAAAGCTCAGCTCGCTCAAGGTCGCACTCTTTAAAAGCTACACCGGCGCTTGGTCGGTGTTTGAGGGCAGCGACTTTGACATTGACGCGGCCATCGCCCAAGCTCTGGCTGCCTCGCCCGGCATCGATTACGCCCGGCTCGCGCAGCTCATGGGCCTCCATCCCGTGGTGGCCAAGCGGCACTATCACGAGACAGGCTCCATGCGCTGGATGGAGCTTTCGCTTTGCAGCATCGAGCAGGCCGAGAAGATCGCTGGAAATTTCCAGCCCAAAAAGGGCGAGTTCGGAACGTTCATCCTCGCGCTTCCGAACAAGGGCATGAGTCCAAGGGCGGCGCGCATTCGGGCGCAAGGTTGCTCGAAGCTGCGTCCTTGGCCTGTGATGGTGGGGATCCCCACCAACCACGCCCGCATCTCTGAGCTCTCTGCCGAGCTCGTGGCATTGGAGCAAGTCAAGGATCGCCATGAGCTCTCGGGCGATGCCGTCGCCCGCCGCGAGGTCTACGCCCGACTGGCCGCGACGCGGGCCGACTTGGAAGACCAACTCCAAGCCGCCGTATCTCTGGCGAAGTGGCACGATGGAACCGATCAAGTCGTCGAGCCTGGCTCGAAGCTCTCACCAGTGGCATCGGGCCTCGCGGAAGAACTGTTCAGCCACTCGCCTCCGGTGTGGAGCGAACTAGTCAACCGCGACAGCGTGTCGAGCAATAGCGTCAGGGCCCGCAGCGACCTGCTGCACGCCATGATCAACGCCGAAGGCCAAGAGGTCCTGGGCTTCGAGGGCTTCCCTGCCGAGCGCGGCCTCTACGAGACGCTGCTCAAAAGCACTGAGCTGCATCGCCAAGACGCTTCCGGCGCCTGGCGATGCTTGCCGCCTGGCGATGGGTTCGCCGAGGGCTTCGCGCCGCTGTGGGAGGCCACCCGCACGCTATTCTCCGACGCCAGCGCCCGAGTGGGCGCGCACGAGATCTACGCGCTATGGAGCGCGCCGCCTTTCGGCATGAAGCTGGGCATCCAGCCAGTGATCCTCACGGCCTTCCTGCTCGCCCACAAGGCCAACATCGCCGTCTATAAGGACGGGATGTTCGTGCCCCGGCTCACGGACTTCGACATCGACGAATGCCTGCAAGACCCAGACCGTTTCTCGCTGCGTTGGGTTGCCATCGACGAAGACAAGAACCGGATCCTCGAAGGCATCTCCAAGCTCTTGGCGGAGATTGGCGAGAACGCCGGCGCAGCTGACCCGCTTGAAGCGGCCCGCGGCCTGGTCGCGATGGTTTTTAACTTGCCCGAATGGGCCCGGCGGACCTCGCGGCTTGGGCAGACCGCCAAGGACATGCGCGACATGCTCCTCAAGGCCAGCGACCCGCACAAGGTCCTGTTCGTCGACCTGGCGTCGCTCCTGGGCGCAGCTGACGGCAAGGTATACGTGAAGGCGCTGCGCGCGCCGCTGCAGGAACTCGCCGGCGCCTACGGCAAGATGCTCGCCGAAGTAGAAGCCAAGATGCTCTCTGCGCTCGACGCAGGCCGCGATGATTTGCAAGCGCTGCGGGACCGGGCCCGCTCCGTTTCCGGGATCTCGGGAGACCTGCAAATGGATGGCTTCGCCACGCGCCTAGCCAACTTCGATGGCTCGCGCGCCTCGCTCGAAGGCGTCCTGAGCATGGCGGCCGAGAGGCCCCCTCGCGACTGGGTGGATCGCCACATCGACACGGCAAACTTGGAGCTCGCCAAGTTCGCCCGGCGCTTCCGCGAGACCGAAGCGTTCGTGGCGGTGCAAGGCCGCAAGGCCTACAGCGAGGCTATCGCCGTCGTCATCGGCACGGGCTCGGACACCAAGACCATCACGCGCTCATTCGCAATACCGGACCGCCATCGCCAAACAGTGGAGGCCAAGGCCCACGAGGTCGCCTCGATGCTGGAGGGCCAAGGGCTGGGAACGGACGTCTTGCTGGCGATCCTGGCCAAGGCCGGGATGAAGCTGGCATTCATCGACAAGGAGGCGGCCAATGGCTGAGCGGCACGTTCTTGGGATTTCCGGCGGAAAAGACAGCGCGGCGCTTGCTGTCTACATGCGCGAACACCAACCCGAGCTCGACATCGACTACTTCTTCACTGACACCGGCGAAGAGCTCCCCGAGGTTTACGAGTTCCTCGGAAAGCTCGAAGGACGCCTAGGCAAGCCCATCTTGAGGCTCAACCCCGACCGCGACTTCACCTTTTGGCTGCGTCAATACAACCACTTCCTGCCTAACCCCAACACGCGCTGGTGCACACGGAAGCTAAAGCTGGCCCCCTTTGAGAACTGGGTCAGGCCCATGCTTGCCGCGGGCGACAAGGTCACGTCCTATGTGGCCATCCGCGCCGATGAAGACTATCGCGAGGGCTACGTGGCCAAGGCCGATAACCTTTTCGTGAAGCTGCCATTCCGCGAGGCCGGCATCGACAAGGTCGGCGTGATCGACATTTTGGAGAACTCCGGCGTCGGCTATCCCAAGTACTACGCGTGGCGATCGCGCAGCGGCTGCACTTTCTGCTTCTTCCAGCAGAAGATCGAATGGGTGAGGCTGCGCGAGCAGCACCCTGAAGCCTATGAGGCCGCCAAGGCCCTCGAAAAGGACGCCTTGGAGCATGGCTCGCCCTTTACTTGGTCGAAAGGCGAATCGCTCAGCGACATGGAGCAGCCGGAGCGCGTAGCGGCGATCCGGGCGGAGTATGAGGTCCGCCGCGCCCGAATGCGCAAGGCCATCCCTATCAACCCGCTGCGGCCTGTGAAGGCTTGCCCGGACGACATCGACGACATCTACGGCGTCGATGAGGGCAACGGCTCCTGCGCGGTCTGCCACAAATGAGCAAGTGGCGGGATCGGCGCGCTGCTGACGACCCGGCGCAGAACATCCGGCAGCCTTGCTCCATTTGTTCCGAGACTCGTGGGCTCTCAGAACACTTAACCGAAGTAGCCTTCGCCGCCCAGTTCTTGGGGAACACGTCGACCTACGACAGCGAGGATGGCACCGCAAAAATCAGAACCGAGACGATCGGAGATTGGCTCCGCCTGGCCGCCCAACTCAAGACGGTTGAGATAGACGCTTGGAAATTTGAGCCCTCAGCAGGGGACGCCTTTTACTGCGAAACGGTGGCTGACAGTATCAATGCTCATGGTCAACATTACACGACTCACGCCACGGCACTCACGCGCTTTGTGTTCGTTTGCAATGGCCTGGAGGAGGCCTATCGCTTCATAGATCACCTCTACAGCGCCCTATCTATCAATAACGGCGTAGCCAAGAAGAATCTTAAGCGGACCAGCAGCGTGAGGGCCGTGGCACTTCTCGATGATCTGTTTGAAAAAAAAGGGCTCTCAGCGGCGCCTCGGGACTTCGAACATCATTGCGGCAACTTCATCGGTCTCTTTAACCGATATAAGTCCGAGCACCTAGTAGCCGTGGGAGGGCTCGATGCCGGCGCCGAGAAGCTACCAACGTACGCTCTTCAACTCGTGCGCAATCTTCGGAACCACGTCGCGCACGGCACGTTTCCTCTGGCTCCGCCAGCGGACTACGGCGGCTACGAAGATAGTAAAGAGTTGGTGCTCATGCTCAGGCATGCGTGCCGAGTCGCAGCCCTTTACACGCAAGTCATCCTCAGATGGTTTAGCCCTGGATTTGAATCCCATGAATACAACTCCATGCGGAATGCTAACGGCAAAGAGTTCGACAACTTCGTCGAAAAATGCACTCTGGAACACCTCCTGCGTATGCATCTGAAGGGCGATTTCGCTCTACACGAAGGCCTATTCGATTGTGAACGTAATGGCGACTGATATCAAGACCGGTGTTGCATAGCAGACATGCATTCTACCATTAGACGGTAGCCAGCGCATGCACAAAATCTGTCAGCTCCTTATAGTTGTCCGCCTTTGATATCTTCACTATGTGAACCTTGAAGTCTCTCAGCCATCGCTCGCGCTCAGCTTCTGAGATGTCTTCTTCTGCCAAAAGCGCATAGTGCATGGGTCCAGATGTGCTGGAGAACGCGTCGGAGATGTAGCCGAGCAAGAGATTGATCTCCGGATCAGCCATCGACGCGCCCACGAACACTATAGAAAACATTGTGAACATTACAGCCAAAAGACTTCGATATCCAGGATTCGAGTACATCAATCTGCGGTAGTCCACCTCTGTCAAAATGATCCCATCTCCGACTCTATTAGCGTCGCCGTGCGCCTTGAGTAGAAAGAATTCTCGCTTAGAAAGCCGTCTGTGCACATCTCCGGCATTGACGAACGAACTGGTAGTAATCTTCTGACCCGTGGCGAGATATGCATCCTCGATCAATGTGTCGTAGTTGATCGTCAGTACAAATGGCAGCTTATCGAGCTTCGCAATGCCGTGATGCAGGTCTGTGGGCTTCGCGCCAGACTTGAGAAATATCCGCTCAACCGTTTCGTCGAATAGCGGACCGAGCTCGGACTTAATCGCCGCAGCGACCATCAGAAACTTTTCGGGGCGAGCCAGCAGGCCGCGATACATGTCGGCTCGTGTTTTGTCGATAAGCGCGTCGCCCTCAGCCGTAGCTACAAGGTTTCCGAGGAACTCTCCCCACAATGGAAGACCGGCTCCCTTTGACGCACCGGCCCCGACGAGGAAAGCACAGCGGCGATCGCGATAGGCCTCTTTCAAGGAATTTGGGATTCGTGATACATCGAACGACATAGCTGCTGTCTCCTACTTCAGGAACGCGTGAAGCGCACGATTTCTAGACGTCAGACTATGCTTCAGTCCACCTTGGATGCGGAACGCACCTACGTAGTCGTACAGATGTTGGCTGAGCGAGTCTGGTACGTCGGGGTGTTGTCCGCCCTGCAGCAGAGACTCGGCACGCGAGTTGTACTCGCGGCGCAGAGTCTCGAAGCGCAGAAACTTCCGAGCCAACTTCTGGATGTCAATTGCCTTGCCACCTTCTTGATGCTGCATGATGAACCAAGTGAGGTCGACAAATATCCACTTCTGCGTAATCGATAGGCCCAGTTGTTCATTGACTTCCTTGAGCACACCGAGCGCCTCGTCCACTTTGGCAGACAGCTCTAGCACCTCCGCGCCACGGTCGGCGCCGTACTCGGCGATCATGTCCCGCAGATTCGGCGCCTTCATGTTTTGCGAATCTTCATACGCTGCAGCGGCGTAGGCATGTGCTGCGTAGTCGAGGTGCTTGAATCGATCGGCCGAAATACGGCACGCGAGAAAGAAAGGATGGAGGCGCGCCGTGGAATCGATCGAGTATCTGAGGGGCCCTTCCATCGCATTCCGAAGCTCAGCCGGATTGAGGGAAACCCCCATCTGCAGTCTTGCAAACAGGTTCCTGATTTCATCTGTCTTCGAGGTTGTGATCTCTCCGATTGAGATCTTGAAGCTCTCGAATCTATTCCTCAATGCCTTGCTAAGTTGACTGAATCGCTTGCCTTGTATCTCTTCGCCGTCAATCGGTAGAAGTGATTCTGGATGGTTGAGCGCAATCTGGTCCGCACGAAACATCCAGATTGCGCGAATTCGCTGCTGACCGTCAACCGCATCGTGAGTGAACACCCCGTGAGAAAGCTTCCGCAAGTAAACCTTCGGGATATCCATTGTGCGCAGAATGGAATCGATCAGCAGAACTTGGCGCGGAAGCTTCCACGCGGGGCCTCTCTGCCAAACCGGGTTCAATTCGATCTGACTTTTTCTCTCGACAAGCTGTCGAATGGAAAGATATTCTTGCTCCACATTCATCGCGTTAAGTCTCCCTCGCTAACTGCTTTTTGAACTACTGCCCTTGATTGCCTCGACCGCTAAGCCTATGTCGTCGTCTGACAGAAACGGCGCTTGTGCAAAGACCAAGCCCTGCTCGCCATTGAGCTTCGCCGCCAGATGCCCTCGGCCGAGCAACAGTTCGGCTCCTGGTCGATCGAGCGCGATCTTGGAAGTCGCTTCGCTGGACACCTTCAAGATCAAGCGGTTGCCTAGGTTCTCGCGAAGCTGCATCGGCATCACGTCCTTGTCGGGACGTTGCGCTGCGAATATCAGGTGAATGCCGGCCGCGCGAGCTTTTACGCCCAAACGTTGCACTGCGGCGCCCACCGCTGCTTTGTAAGCGTCATCGAGCATCCAGTCGGCGAATTCATCGTGGACCAGGAACATCATCGGCAAGCGCTCTTCGATGGGCACCTTGGCGTTGTAGGTCGGAAGGTCGCGCGCCCTGGCTTTGGCGAACGCGCGGTAGCGATCCTCCATCTCCTCAACTAGCGCCTTGAGCACTTCACCTGCCTTCTCTTTGGTGGTGACAATCTCGTGGCGCATGTGCGGCAAGTCCGCTAGCGGCGCGTAGTCGACGCCCATCTTCGGGTCGATCAAGATGATCTGAGCCAGCTCCTTCGGATTAGTCGCGGCGATGTCCAAAAGCAAGGCCTGGATCAGCACGGATTTGCCGCTGCCGGTCGCCCCGGCCACCAGTGAATGCGGCTCGTGGGACGAAAGTCCGCCAAACTCGGAGCCGAGATTCAGATAAAGCAGCGCGCCGTTGATCTCTTGGAGGCCCAAGAGGAACGAGGTGTTCATGCCTGCGACGTTGCGATTGAGTTCGCGACGAGTCCAGAGTTCCCAGAGCGAGACAGCCTGGCGCTTGGAGCCAGCAACGGTCACCACGATCTCTCCCGGCTTTGGTTGAACCGTCACCAGGCTAATCGCGTGCGTGGTCAGGAGCTGAGTGCGCTTGTTCTCGATGTCCTCGACGCGCAGCTTGTCCGAGCCAGCCAGGCGGACCAGGCAACCATTCGGAGTTATCCGCGTCTCCAGGATGGCCGCCTGCAGCCCGTAGCTGTTCAAAGCGACTTTGAGCTTCTTGGTCACATCCTGCGCCCATTCCTCGCGCTCCGCATCGGCTTGCGAGCCGCCGGCGAATTTAGAAGCGACAAGCTCGTCGAGGTCGGAACCCAGCTTTGCCGCCAAAGCTGGCGCGGGGTTTGGGGTCGAAGCCGGCGGCGCGCCGCTGGCTTGGGCCGGACTTTGCGCAGGAGCCGAAGTCTCTAGCGCCGGGGCGCTAGCCTCGTCCGCGCTTTGAACATCTTTCAAAACTGCATCCATGGCAGCTTCGCCGACGCCATGTGCAAGCTGACCCATGGCCGACAGCCATGGCACGCGAGGAGCGGGCTTCTTGAAGCTGTGGCCAGACCAGGGCTCGTGGGGGCCGAGGGCCGCTCGCGCGCCCAGGCTTCCGGTGTCCTTCGCGTAGGCCTCGACCAGCTTTCTAAGATCATCCCTATCGAAAACCTCTTGCCAGGCTTTGACGCCACTCTCGTCCATCAAGAGCTCTTGCACGGAGGCCGATCCAGAACCAGCGTCCGAGGTGTGGACGTAGACCTGGGAATAACCGCGCAACGAAATCTCAATGTCGCCCTCGCGGAGCTTCGAGCGGGCTCGCTCCAGCAGGCCGGTCATGCCCGGAGGGATGTCGGCGTCGATGAGCATGTCGGCCAGGCGGGCGAGCCAAACGTCGCGATCGAGCCGGCCAGGATCGCCAAAGAGCGCTTCCCGGAACTTGTCCAGCGTTTGCAGCAGTTGGTCCTTCGAGCCGCGGCGCGCGGTGGCTAGGCCATCGGCCCCGACGTATTTCGACTCGACGACCGAGATGACGACGCGGATCCCCTCTTCCAACTCCTCGACATTTATGGCGAGGATGTCGGCGATGCGGCTCTCCGGTTGCGAGAGCCAGCTCGCGTAATCGTCGAGAAGGAAGTAGGCCGTCAGTACCTGCCCACCGCTTGCCTGCGCCTTGAACTCTTCGGCGAGCAGATGACGGCTTAGGACCAGACCGATCATTTCGCCAGCGGAGACGCCGCGCTTGGCAGCGCGCAGCACGATATCGCCAGAGACCGACAGAGCATCGCGTTTGGCCTTGTCCGCTGCATTCGCGAGCTCTTCAGGTGTGAGCGGGAGCTTCAATTCATCGAGGCGGCGACGGACCAGAACGCTGAGCAGACGGAGCTCGGAGGTCGAGCTGACGATCATGTTGCGACCGTTGGTCGATCCACGGCGATAGCGGACGACGGTGATGTTGTTGTGCAGGAGCTGGCGCTTGTCGAGCAACTCGTCGTAGGTGGCGACCCATTCGGCTAGGTTGTGAGCGTCCTTGATCAATGCCGCCAGATCCTGGCTTTGCAGGGAGATGCGCCGCGCCGGTAAGAAGCGCTTGTCGGGGACAGCATCGGTCTGATTGCAGACGGCGGCCACTGCGGTGACATAGGCCCAACCCGATGCCGTTTGCCACGGGCAAGTCAGGAACGTGGTCGATTTGAGCTCGTCTTCGCCGGAGACGCTTCGATAGGACAAACGCGACGGCGCATGCTCCAGGCTCGGGCGATCGTTGGTCCAAGCGACAGGCAGCCACTCCTCCTTGGCCGAGCGCGCGACCACGTCATGCAGGAAGGCCACATCGAAGGCTTTAAAGCCTTGGGCGCTCTCACTGGGGGTCGCCGAGATCGGCGTGACAGCGATACGCAGCTTCGAGATGAAGTTGTCGCTGGTCTCGCTGACCACCGGCAGGTCCGGATCGTCGCCGGCCTTGTTGACCAGCTCGCCGTAGACGCGGCGGAGCTTCGCTTGGTCGGCGTGGCGCACCGACACGCTGCATCTGAGGTTCCCGCCTTCCTGGATCGAAGCGAGCTCGCGCACCGTGGCCAGCGGCAGCTCGGCCGCGTCGGCGTTGTAGAGCACGACGCTGAGGTTCGAAGACTCGTGGGGCTGCAAGCCGACATAGCGCTCCAAGAGCTCGCGCGCGTGCCTGGCTGCTGCGGCTGGGTCTACATCGGACATGGCGTCCTCCTTGCTACGGATCGGTGCCTCCAAGAGGCTGTAGCCGTTGACCGTGCTGCTCTCGCTCACCAGCTTGAGTAGGCCGCCTTTGCTGAGGACTGCGATCTCCGGATAGAACGGGTGGGCGATCTCGTCGGTTAGCTCGCGCATGAAGATCTCGCGGTCCCCGTAGAGGATGCTGCCGC
>Ga0163144_10023586_pt1 | contig 12127 bp, 7 predicted proteins | sample OliLak19BULKMAT1_FD_123175 | JGI IMG/M metagenome (GOLD analysis project Ga0163144, IMG submission 123175) | Freshwater microbial mat bacterial communities from Lake Vanda, McMurdo Dry Valleys, Antarctica - Oligotrophic Lake LV.19.BULKMAT1 | ecosystem: Environmental > Aquatic > Freshwater > Lake...
AGCCTCCGGCCTCTGATGGAGGGACGCCCGGACGCGGAGCGCGACGCGCTCTCCGAGACGGACTTTTTGTTCCGCGCGTCCAAGCGCTCCCTGCGCGGCGCCGAAGGGCGCAAGCTCATCTTCGACCTCGAGACGCTGCGCCGCGAGGTCTACGACCTCAAGGCGGATCCGGGGGAGACGCGCGACCTCGCGCCTAAGGACCCCGGCGGCGCGGCCGAGCTGGAACGGCGTCTGCGCGTCCAGCTCGGCCTGCCGGCCGAAGAAGCGTCGAAACGGTAGCTAGGGGTTCTGCGCCGTCATCGTGCGCTGATGCACGATCCGTTCGAGAGCGCCGCCTTCCTTGAGCTTGTAGTCGCCCGCCCCGACGTTCTTGAAGGTCTGCACGGCGCCCGACGGCCACCGGACCTCGAGCTTCTTGACGGAAGCCTTCTCGCCCAAGCCGAAATGGAGCTTGCGCTCGTCCTGGGAGGCTCCATTGTTCGCGATGAGCTCCCGGTACTGCTTGAGATCATCCTGGCCCCAGACGTTCGCGCGCGAGCCGACGGCGTCCTTGTTGCTGGATCCGCCTTCAAGCACGAGGCTCAGGTGCCGGCGCGCCTTGGAGGCGTTGTTCTTAAATAGCTGAATCGCGGGGAAGACGTGCTCGAGAGTCCCGGGATCGGCGTTGCGCAGCACGATATCCTGTCCGCCGTCGCCGTAGACGTCCGCGATCGCGGCGACATAGCCGTCGGCGATGCCGTCAAGGCCGGCGACGTAGGCGACATCCGTGAACGTTCCGTCGCCGTTGTTGCGGTACAGGCGGTTGCGCTGCCGGCCGCCCAGCGAGTATATCGGGACGCCCGCTTCGTCGCGGGAATCTTTCAGCATGCGCATGATCGCTTGCCCCTGGTCGATGAGGTCGATGTTGCCAGGCCCCAGTTTGATGGGCGCCTCCAGGCCGGCCGATTTGAGGGCCTCCGCGTAATAGCGCATCCCGTCGTTCGCGCGGAGGAAGTCGCCGGCGATGCTTTCGGCCTTCGGCCCGGTCCAGAGTCCGTTGACGACGAGGATATCCTGGCGTCCGTCATTGTCGAAGTCGAGCGCGGAAGCGCCGCCCGTGGCCTCTCCCGCGAACCGCATTCCGGATTTTTCCGTGACGTCCTCGAACGTCCCGTCACCGCGGTTCCGGAAGAAACGATTGCCCTCGCGGCCCTCCGGGACCGACTCGCGGAAATGCACGTTGGTCATATAGAGGTCGGGCAGCCCGCTGTTGGAGAAATCTCCGACGGCGACCGACATGCCCCATTGCGGATGCGCGAGACCGACCGCCGCGGCCGTCTGCCGGAAGGTGCCGTCCCCGTTGTTGTGAAAGAACGGGTTCGGATTCTTGCGGTCGTCCACGACGAGGATATCCTGCTTGCCGTCCCCGTCCGCGTCGAAGGCGACGGCGGAATGGGGGAACAGGGCGGCCGTCCCCATGCGCTTCGCGAACGTGTCGTTCTGATAAAGCGCGTAATCGGTCTTGTCCTCGAACTTGAAGCCGCCAAGGTTGACGAAGAGGCCCTGCGGATGTCCGTTGTAGCGGTTGCGCGGATCGCTCGCGACCCCCCGGTCCTCGAAAGCCAGCGTCGTAAAGTCGAGCTTCCCGGGAAAGCCGACGTAAAAGTCGAGCTTGCCGTCGCCGTTGAAATCTCCGACGGCCATGGGCATCGGGAGCGAATAATCGTACTTCGCGAATCCCGCGAAATTGAAGTTCTCCGCGAGCCGGAATTTTCCGTCCGGCATCCCCTCATAGAGGGCGATCTGCTTGTCGGCGGAGTATTCGAAACGGACGACAAGCAGGTCCTGCCTGCCGTCGTTGTTGAAGTCTGCGAGCACGGCGGACTTCACGAGCTTATCCTGTCCGATCGCGGCCTGAGCCGTGGAGTCCGTGAAGCGGCCCTTGCAGTCGCCCTTCAGGAGCATTCCGGGGCCCGCCATGCCGACGTAGAGGTCCACACAGCCGTCGGCGTTGTAGTCCTGGGCGGCGACGGCGTAGCCTCCGCGCCGGATCGCCTCGTTGCGCTCGAGGACCGGGACGGCGTCAAGTCCCGCCGCGCGGGTCTTGTCTTCGAACATCGGCTCGGCCTTCGAGGCCAGCAGGAGATGGCCGCCGTGAAAGCGCAGATTCTGTATCTTCCGGGTTCCGGCGCGAGAAGCGAGCGCGACGTCCGCCAGGGATGAGAATTCCATGCGGCGCTTCGTCGCCGCGTCGATCCCGCGGATGGACAGACGGCCACTGAGCTGGTCGACGCCTTGCTTGGCGTTGTGTTCCAAGATGTCGAGATCCGCCGATTCGACCGAGCTGAAACGGGCGAGGAGCTCCCTAAAGCCGTCGAGCGTCGCTTCCGCTCCGGCCTGAGCGCCCGGCTTCAAGGCCCATTCCTGGATAAGCCCGTCGTTGCGCGAGGGGACGAAGCCGGCCCAAGACGAGCCCTGGAAGTCGGCGTCCAGCAGAGGCTTCAAAGCGTCCGCGTCCTTTTCGAGGAGCGCCCGGGTCCACGGCGAAGTCACTTCGGCCGTGAGGGCCTGCATGGCGCCGACCCGTGAGGTGCGCGAGTTCCGGGCCCAGATGTCGACGAACAGCTTTATCCTCGCCGCGTCCCGCTCGCGCTGCATCGCGGCCTTAAAGCTTTGGAACGGCTCCGACTGGCCGGCATTAAGGAGCGCGGCGAGATCCTGATCGCGCTCGCCGATCAGCTTATCGATCCGTACGTTCATCGCTTCGATGCGAGCCGCGTCCTTCCGGTTACGCTCGAGCGGCTTGGCGAGATCGGACTTGAGCTTGGCCGCCACCTTGGGATCCTTCGCGCTCTCCATGGCGAGCATGAACCCGCGGGTGCTGCGCTCGGCCTCGGGAAAGGCCTTCGCGATCGCGTCCGAATGGGCCGAGATGAGCGCCTCGCTCTGCGCGGTGATCGCGGCGGAACGAGCGGCTTTCAGCTCGGAGATCCGGGGAGCGTAGCTCTCGCACACGGCTTTCGCCTTGGCCGTCTGGGCGGGCTCGAGCGTGACCGCGCGCTGTAGGCGGTTGAAGGCGGCCGTGTCGGGATCGGCCGGGACCGCAGCGGCCGCCGAGAGCCGGAACGTGAGGACGAAAGCTGACATCAGGGCGGCGATTTTCATGGACGGCCTCCAGAAAAACGGCGGATTTGTAATTATAGTCCCATTTCGCGAATAGTCAAGATCGAAAGCTGCCATGCTAAATTGTCAGGACGAAGGCCGCCCCGGGCGGGACTTTTTGGGCCGCAGGAGCGGCTTCAGCGCGCGCTGGAGCTCCGCGGCCGCGGCGCGGTGCGCGGCGGGCGACAGGAACGGGGTCCCGCCGAGGGTGCGCTCCCCGGCCGGCAGCTTTCGGATCGCGGGGCCGGCATCTATATAAGGAAGACCCAGCTCCTTCGCGCCCGCCTTCAAGCCTTTCGCGGTCTCCGATACCTGGCCTTCGCCGGTGGGGCTCGACATCATCATCACGGCCCCGCCCGCGCCGGACGCCTTGATGCACGCCCACAAGCGCCGCAGGTGCTCCTGGGCTTCGTGCGCCTCGCCCGACGCCGTCGCCGGCGCGGTCGAGGCCGCGGGGGGCTCGGCCGCGGCGGACGCGACCGTGGTCGTGGATGGGACGGCCGTCCCGTCCGTCGCGCGGAGGTAGCGGCCTTCCGCGGCCCGCCGCGCGAGCGCGCTGTGCCCGCGCACCCAGTTCTTCAGGCGCGGCGCGTTCAGGGCGGGCGCGGGCAGGCTGCCGGTGTCGCTGTCCGAGGCTTGGAGGACGACGAGGTCGGGCTGCAGCCGGGCCAGCCGCTCGCACGCGAGCTCCACCTTCTGCGCGAGGTTGTAGGAGTACATCGAGAGGTTGATGACGCGCACGGGGCCGGTCCCCTCGAGGCCCGAGCCCGCGAGCCGCGCGAACGTCGCTTCCTCGTCGACGCCCACCCCGAAGGTCTCCTGCCCTCCGACGACGACGACGCGGCGCTCCGCGTCGGGCTTGGGCACCGTCACGGCGGCGTCGCGCATCCCGTCCGCGTTGATGGAGACGCGCACACCGTTCTTGAGGCCGCCGGATCCCGGGAGCAGCTCGAAACCGAGGCCCGGGTTCTCGCTGTCGCGGTAGACCAGCGCGTTCTCGCGGTAGTAGCCGCGCGCGGCGAGCTCGGCCGCGGCGAACGCGGCGAGCGCGGCGGCCGCGATAAGCCCGGCCTTCGCGGCGAAAGAGACCCGGCGGGTTTTCTTGTCCATGGCCTATCCTAGCCTGAAATTCGCCGCCGGGTCAATTGCCGCGTTCGGGCAGGCCTAGGCTCAATTTGTGTAAACTTTTGCCTGCCATGGGGACCATGATCGTATCGATTCTCCTCGCGACGACGCCGGCTCTCCGGGCCGAGGACCGCGCCGCGAGCGAGCTCTACCGGAAGTCCTGCGACCCGGCCGCGGACTCGACGTGCCGTTTCTTGGGCGATTCCACTATCGGCGCCGCGGTGGACGAGCGCGAGGAGGTCGCGCGCCTCCGTAAGTCATGCGGACGAGGCAGCGCCGTGTCCTGCGGGGGCCTCGGATCCGCCTACCTGCTCGGACGGGGCGTCGAGCGAAATCCGGCCAAAGCCGCGACGCTTTTCCTGAAAGCTTGCGGGCTCGGCGGCGACGGCCGGGCCACGAGCTGCCATTCGCTCGCGGACGCGTACTACAGCGGGCGCGGCGTCGGCCGCGACTACGCTAAAGCCGCCGCGTTGTATCGGAAGGCCTGCGGCCTGGGACAGGCCAAAAGCTGCAGCGATCTCGGCGTGATGTACAAGTTCGGGCGAGGCCTCGACCAGGACGACGCCCAAGCCGCCGCGTTTTTTTCCAAGGCCTGCGACCGGGGCGATACCAAGGGCTGTTCGAGCCTCGGCCACCTGCATGAAGCGGGAGAAGGCGTCCCGCGGGACGCCGCCAAGGCCGCGGAGCTCCATCGAAAGTCCTGCGAGCGAGGCAGCGCCGACGGGTGCCGGGACCTCGGCCTCAAGACCCATTAGCGCGCGGGCCGGAACCCCACCAGCGCGCCGTGATATTCCGGTAGGCGGGTGCCGCGAAACCCCGACCGCGCCTGCGCCGTGGGACGGTCCGCGCCGCCGCCGCGCCTAACTCGCAGAGTGCCCCGGTCTTCCCACGCGCTTCCGTCGGACGGCGCGACCTCATAGGAGTTGTGGTACCAATCCTGTGTCCACTCCCAGACGTTGCCCGCCATGTCGCAGAGGCCCTGCACCGAGTTGCCCGCGGGCTTCGAGCAGACGGGCGCGGCTTGGCCTCCGCATCCGTCGATGACCGCCGTCGCGCAGGTCGCTTCGTCGTCGCCCCAGGGATAGCCACGGTCCAGGCCGCCGCCGCGCGCCGCGTACTCCCACTCCGCCTCCGACGGCAGGCGGCCGCCGGCCCATTCCGCGAAATTCTTCGCCTGGGCCCAGTCCACGCCGGTCACCGGATAGTCGTCGCCAAGAGGCTCGAAATCGCCTTTCGTGCACCGGCCCGCGTCCACGCACTTCCGATACTGCTCGTTCGTGACCTCCGTCTTGGCAATCTGAAACGATTTCACGGTTACGCGGTGCCTCGGCTTTTCGTTCGGGTTTTCATCGGAGCCGAGCAGGAAGCTTCCGCCCGGGATCGTAACCCATTCGAGCTCGCGGCCCCGAACGCGGTACGGCGCCACCAGCGGGAAATATGAATTGTCCGCGGCCGTCGCGCCGTAGGCTTCGGCGAACGCCTACGCCCAGCCCGCCTTGTCCGAGGCGGACGCGGCGTTGCCCGACAGCAGGGGCGCGAGCCGCTTCCAATCCGCGTCCCGCGCCGCGGCGCGCTCGAGAGCGGAGACGCCGGCCGAAATCAATTCCGACGCGTACCGCTCCCATTGCGCCGCGCGCTCGCCAGCCTTCTCCGCGTACCTCGGCGCGCTGATCGCGAGCTCTCGCCATTTCTTGGCTTTCGCGCCGACGCCCGCGTCGCTCTTGTCGAAGGCTGCCGTCTCGTCGTAGCGCTTCAGGGCCGGGATGTCCAAGGTCCAAAGTCCGGCGGTTTTCCACAGGCTGCCCATCGGCGCCGGCGGCCGAACGCGCGGCGCGCGGGGCGGGGCGGAAACCGTGAAAGGCGCACTACTCCCGTCCGGAGTCTTCACCCGCTCGATCCGGGGCTTGCCCGGCGGCGGCGCCGCGGACGTTTTCGGCCGCGACACGACCATGCCGGCCGGAACGTAGGCCGCGAGCTCCGCCGCGTGCGGGTTATCCGCGGGATCCGCGCCGAAGGTCCGCAAGAACGCCGACGCAGCCCGCTCCTTCTCCTGCGGGGAAACCGTCTCGAGGGCCAGCAGAGCGGTCAGCTTGGCCCAAACCCGCGCCCGAGCCGCTAGCTTCATCGCGGCCGGGGTTTCCGTCTGCTCAGCGCGCAGCGCGAACCGGCGCTCGAGCTCCTCCTCGCTCGGCGGCGCGAGGTACGCGGAGAGACGCTTCGAGTATGGGTCGTTCTCTCCGTAGGCACGGATGAATTCCGCCGCCCATCGCTCCTTCTCGACGGTGGGCACGACGTCCAGGGGCAGCAGCTCCTCGAGCCTCGCCTGTTCCGCGTCGCGCCCTGCCGGCGCCGCCGGAGCGTTCAGCGAGAATAGGAGCAGCAGGAGCGGGGCCGCGCGCCGGATGATGATCATTCCCGGCTAATTGAACATTTTTACGGCTGGGGGCGCTCAAAACCTCGAGTAAAAGAAGGTCTCGGTGTTGAACCGCCCGTACTCGGCGAGAAGCAGCGTGATCCCGGCGTACAGCAGGCCGCGCGCCGCCGGACCCAGCTTGGACAGCGAGCCCGCGCCGCCGCGCCTGTATTCGACGATCTCGGCGAGCACGAGCGGTCCGGCGAAGAACGCCATGCGTCCGAGCATCTCGCCCGCTTGAGGCGTGAGGCGCGGAGAGCCTAGGATTTGCGCCGCGAGAGAGCCGGCCTGCTCGAGCGAGCGCGCGCGCAGCAGGATGAAGCCCGCGCAGACGAGATGCAGGGTCACGAACCGATTCAACCACGGCCGGACGGCGGCCCAGGTGCCGCCCGCCTCAGGCTCCCGATCGAGCGTCCGGAGCTTGACGGCGATCGTCACCGCGATCCAGAAGCCGTAGTTGAGTCCCAGCAGGGCCATCTGCAGGCTGAACCGGTGCCAAAGGCCCATGATGAGCATCGTGAGCAGCGGAGCCGCGAAGAATTTGTAGTAGCCCAGCGGCAGGTTCACGAGGGGCTTGTAGACGAAATCCGCGAACCACTCCGAAAGCGAGATGTGCCAGCGCTTCCAATGCTCCTGCACGTCCTGCGCGAAGAACGGGAGCCGGAAATTCTCGGCCAGGTCGAACCCCAAGCACATCCCCATCCCGCGGGCCATGTTCGTGTAGCCCGCGAAGTCGGCGTACAGCTGAAGCGTGAACGCGTAGACCCCGAGCAGCGCGGACGCGCTCGAATCGGCCGCGGAAGCGTCGAAGATGGACGCCACGACCGCGTTCAGGTTGTCGGCGACGAAGACCTTTTGAAAGAGGCCCCAATAGATAAGATGGCAGCCCAGCTGGAAGCGGGCCCGGTCGAAGGCCCTCGGCCCCTCGATCTGCGGCAGAAGGTCGCGCGCCCGGCCGATCGGGCCGGCCGTGATCTGAGCGAAGAAGCCCACGAAGAGACAGTAGGGAAGGAAGCCCTGCGCCGGCCGCGCGCCGCGCGAGACGTCCAGGACGTAGCCGAGGCTTTGAAACGTGTAGTAGGAAAGGCCCAGCGGAAGGATCAGCGCCGTCAAATTCTGATTTCGGAGCGCGTCGAGGCTGTCGGCCCCGCGCGCGCCCAATTTGAACCAAGCCAAAAGGCCCACGTGAAGGACGACGGCCGCCGCGACCCACGCCCTCCGCTCGACGGCGGCGCGCGAAGGGCTCGCGGCACGCCCCAGCAAATACGAGGCACCGGTCACCGAGAACAGCAGGGCCGTGTAGCGCCAGTCCCACCAAGCGTAATAGATGTAGCTGGCGAAGACGAGCCACGCGACGCGCGCGCGCGCGGGCAGAAGCCAATGCAAGAAAAACACCGCCAAAAAAAAGCAGAAGAACTCAGGAGAAACGAGGTTCATGCGCGAGCTACGATAGTATATTCGGCCGCGCCGCCCAAGCCTTAGGGAAGGTTGGGGAAGTTCTTGAAGCGCAGGAACACGCCCGCCTCGAACCGCGTGCCTTGCTGCGCCATGAATCGCTTGGCTCCGGTCGTGACGGCGGCGTAGAGGCTGTCGGAGGCTCGCGGCAGCGGAGACTCGACGTACAGAAAAAGGTTGTTGTGGTCGACGCCCGGGGCGAAGAAGTTCGAGTTCGGGGGATGCACCGCTCTCGCGGTGCGATTGTAATAAAAGTATCCGGGCCTCACGGACAGCCGGCGGCCGAAGGGCTTTCCCTCGACGGAGAGCACGACCTCGCTGAAGAGGTCCTGGTCGGGCTGGTACCGCGCGTAGACCCGGGGGATCAGGCGATCGGACAGCAGCGGCGTCTCTTGCTCGAGAAAGACCGCGGTATCGCGGCTGCGGCGCCGAATGCGCGTATCATGCACGTCCGCGCCGGCGCGCGTCTTGCCGAACGGCGAGCGGCGATCGGCCCAGGCGCGCCCGTAGTTATAGCGCTCGCGCACGCCCTCGATCTTGTAGCGGACCTCCTGCGTCTGGTCCGTGCGCAGGCTGCCGAGAAGCGCTCCGAACTTCCAGCCGGGCCCCGTGTCGAGATCGGCGCGCAGGCCCGCGAGCCCGCCCACCTGCACGCAGGACAGCGGCAGCTGCACGGTGGGCAGATCAAGGGCGATCACGCCGAACTGGACGTTGAGCTTCGCGTCGCCCGCGCGCGCGTAGCCGTCGAGATACAGCCGGTTGAAGTTGAAGATCGGCTCCGCGGACACCGTGCCCGCGCCCGTCGCGGCGAAGCCCTTGATGTAGCGGCGCGTATCGAAGCTGTCGAAGTAGCTCTGCAGCGCGAGGCCGTAGTCGTCGCGCTTGACCGCGGTCGCCCGCACGCCGATGTAGTACAGGTACTCGAAGGCCTCGCGCCGAAGCGCGGGCTGCCACAGATAACGGGCCGCGATGGCGCCGTTGACGTGCAGATAAGGCTCGAGCGCCGTCTTTACCGACCCGCCGGCGGCCGCGGCGGGCCGGGCGAGCGCGAGCGCCGTCAGGACGAGGATCGATCTCATTGCAGCATCTCTTTGATGACGCGTCCTTGCGTCTCGGGCGGGGCGGGCACTCCCAGCAGCCGGAGGAAGGTGGGCGCCTGGTCGGCGTTATTTATGGGCCGTTCGAGCCGGAATCCCTTTTTCACGCCGGGGCCCATCACGACGAACGGCGTCCAAAGCGCGGGCACGCCGTCCGACGGCACCGCCTGCTTGTAGCCCGACTGGCGCGAGGCCCGCAGGATCTCGCCGCTCTTGTCCATGTCCTCGGTGAGCGCGTAGCCGGGCTTCATCGCGAGGATGAGATCGGGAACGCGGTCCTTCGGCAGGCGCAGCTCGGACGCCCTCTCCCAGGGCACGACGCGATCGACGACGGGCGCGCCGCCGTCCTCGAGGCCGCTCAACAGAGCGGTCACGCGCGCGCGCAGCGCGTCGTACTCGGGCCCCTTCGCGCGGGTCCACGGCCCCGAGAGCCCCGCGGGATTGACGTAGACGCCGATCATCTTCAGGAAGGCGGCCTTGCTCTTGACCCAGTCGATCGCGGGCTCGCCGGTCTTCGGGTCGACGTCGAACACGAGCAGCCCCTCGCGCGCGAGAAGGTTGTTGACGAGCACCTCCTTCTTGATCGCGAGGATCCCGTGGTCGGACGAGAGCGCGATCACGGTGTCGGGCCCGGCGCTCTTGATCGCCTCGCCGAGCACCGCGTCGATGCCGCGATAGATCTCGAAGATCTCCGCGCGCCGCTGCTCGCGGTCGGCGGGCTGCGTGGCGGCATAGTCCGGAGACTCGGGATCGAGATGCTTCAGCCACCAGCGGCTCTCGAGCATCTGGTTGGGGACGTACGTGTCCTGGATCAACACGTCGGGCTTCTCGACCGACAGCAGGCGGCCGGCCGCGCGTCGATGCCAGTCGAGCGCCATCTTAGCCTCGCTGAGCATGACGGCGCGTTCCTCGGGCAGCCGGTTGAGTTGGGCGGGCCAGTTGTCGGGAAAATCGACCATGGGCCCGACGGAGCCCTCGAGCGCGTCCGCGATCTCGGGGGGAGAGACGATCGTGCGGTTGAGGACGTCGTAGAGCAGCCGCACCTTAATATAGCCGGCGGACCGCTTGATGAGGCACAGCCGGACGCGCGTTTCGATGGGCTGGCCCTGCCACTGGAGCGTGATCGGGAGCCATTCGCTCCATTCGTTCGAGCTCGAGAGGCGCGCGAGCTCGGTTTTCCCGTCGAACGAGAACGAGACCGCGGCCTTGTCGAGCCGCGCGTAGACCGTGGCGCCGTAGGCCAGCATCGCCATCCGGCCGTCGACGAGCGGGGCGTCGCGCGTGAGCTCGGGCCCGAGGTAGAATAGGCGCGAGCCGAGCCCTCGAGCGGAGCGCGGATCCTCCGACGCCGCCGACTGGAAATTGAGCGCGTGGAAGTCCGCGCCCCAGTTGCCCCAGCGGCCCCGCACGGTCGCGCCCGCGTTGAGCTCAGGAGGCGTCGAGCCGGGAATCGAGACCAGAGCGACCTTGCGGCCCGCCTTCTCGAGCGTGACCCAGATCGGAGCCGTCTTCTTCGCCGTGGAGGAGAACCCGCTGACGGACGGCTTGAGCAGCGGGAAGCCCTCGACGCGCATGGGCCCGTCGGCGACTCCGTGGACCTCGGGATAGGTCCCGGTCATCAGCGTCGCGAAGTTCGACGGCGTGTGCGAAGGAAAGGCGGGCATCGAGTAGCCCCAGGCGCCCTCATCCATCATCTTCTTGATGTTCGGCAGCTTGCCGGCCTGGGCCCAGCCGAACACGTCGAAGACAGCGGGGTCGGCGCGCAGTCCGTCCGGCACGAACCAGTAAAGGCGAGGAGACGCCGAGGCGGGGAGGACGGCGAGCAGGAGGAGCAGCGGCGCGAGCCGGCGAGGGGAAGTGAACATGGTTTTTTTATTATATAACTTTTTCATGACATCAGCGTTGGAGCCGTGCTCGAGGAGGGCGCCGGCGGCCTTCAGGAACTCGAGAGGGCGGCTGCGCGAGAGGTCGGCGCGCTCGCCGGGATCGTTCCGCAGGTCGTAGAGCCGCCAGGCGTCCGTCGACCGGACGAGCTTCCAGCGCTCGGCTTGAAGCGCCCGCACCCAGCGGGACTCGTCGGAATCGTAGTCGCTGGAATAGACGGCGGCCTCGGAGCGCGGCGCGGGCGAGACGGCGAAAAGATCACGGCCGCGCATCGCCGCGGGGGCGGCGACGCCGGCCGCGGCGAGCACCGTGGGCGCGACGTCGATCGAGCGGACGGGGGTCGCGACGCGCCGGGACGGGCCGGCGGCTCCGGAGATGACGAGCGGCACGCGCAGCAGCTCCTCGTGGAGATCGCCGAACGGATGCGAGATCCGCGGCTCCTCCGACCACGCGGCCGAGCCCAGGTAGGTGCCGTGATCCGCCGAGACGACCCAGAGCGTGCGGCCGGGCGCCGGGCGGGCCTCGATGAACCTCTGAAGCCGCCCGATCTGCGCGTCGGAGTAGTTCAAGCAGCCGTCGAAGTGCGCGTTCAGATGCGCCACGTCCGCGGGGCTCTCGCGGATCGCGGACACGCGCGCGAGCAGCGCCTCGTCCAGCGGATAGTGCGGCGTCTTGCGGCGGCTCAGCGCGTAGCCGTTGTAATGGTAGATGAACTTCGATACGCCCGCCAGCGAAGCCGAAGCGAGGCCGCCCGGGTTCATCTCGGGGCCGAGCCGGTGGAGCGGGCCGTCGTAGCCCGGATCGTATTGGTCTCGGAAAGGCTCCGGGCACGCGAAGGGAAGATGCGTGTTGAACGCATGGATCCAGATGAAGTACGGCGCGCTGCCGCGCGCGGCGATCCAGGCTTCGGCGCGAGCGACGAGCGCCGCCATGTCCGCGGTCCTCGTGCCGAAGTCCGCGACCGTCTCGAACGCGGCCGTGAGCCCGACCTTCGAGTCGGACGGCGCGCCGG
>Ga0163144_10023587_pt1 | contig 12127 bp, 12 predicted proteins | sample OliLak19BULKMAT1_FD_123175 | JGI IMG/M metagenome (GOLD analysis project Ga0163144, IMG submission 123175) | Freshwater microbial mat bacterial communities from Lake Vanda, McMurdo Dry Valleys, Antarctica - Oligotrophic Lake LV.19.BULKMAT1 | ecosystem: Environmental > Aquatic > Freshwater >...
ATCGGTCGTGCGTGAATCCCGGGCTCCGCGCGACGATGCGCGCCTTTAACCCCGCCAGGCCCGGAAGGGAGCAACGGTTAGGCGAGGCGTTGGGTGACGCGGTCGGTTCGGGGTTCACGCACGGCCGCATCCCCTTTCGACTTCCCCGCCGACCTGATCCGCCCGAAAAAAGATCCTCGAATGAGCTACGTCGTTTTCGCGCGCAAATGGCGTCCCAAGACGCTCGCTGACGTCGTGGGCCAGGAGACGGTCACCCGCACGCTGCGCAACGCTCTCAGCTCTGGCCGCATCGGCCACGCCTTCCTCCTCACGGGAGCTCGCGGTGTCGGCAAAACCTCAACCGCGCGCATTCTGGCCGCCGCCCTCAACTGCTCGGCGACCCCCGGCCCCACGCCCGATCCTTGCGGCATCTGTTCTTCCTGCACGGAGATCGCGGCCGGCACCGGGCTCGACGTTCAAGAGATCGACGGTGCCTCGAACAGCAAGGTGGAGGATGTGCGGTCCCTCATCGACACCGTGCGCTTCAACCCCAGCCGGGACCGATTCCGGGTCTGGATCATCGACGAAGTCCACATGCTTTCGGTGAACGCCTTCAACGCCTTGCTGAAGACGCTCGAAGAGCCGCCCCCGCGGGTCAAGTTCATTCTGGCCACGACCGAACTCCAGAAGCTCCCCGAAACGATCCTCTCCCGGTGCCAGATCCACGCCTTCCGTCTGATCCCCGCGAAGACTCTGGCCTCCCATCTCCGTTCCATCGCCGACTCCGAAGGTATCGAGATTTCAGACTCCGCTCTCCTCAGAGTGGCCCGAGCCGCCCAGGGCAGCGTGCGCGACGCCCTCTCCCTTTTCGATCAGGTCTACGCTTTCACGGGGACTCGGGTCCAGGACGAGGACGTGGTCAAACTCCTGGGCCTTGTCGACCGTGGCCTGCTGCGCGAGGCCACCCAGGCGGTTTTCGAAAACGACTCGGCCGGAGTGCTGCGGGTGATCGAAACCCTCGCGTCTTACGGCGTCGACTATCCGGCCTTCTCCCACGAGCTGCTTCTCTACTGGAGAGACCTGCTCGTCCTGAAGATCGCGCCGGACACGGATGGCGTCGACCTTCTTCCAGAGGACCGGGAGGCCGCGGCGAAATTCGTCTCCGCGATTCCTGAAGAAGACCTTCTCCGCCTCGTCGATTCCCTGTCCCGGTCGGAGCTCGACTTCCGGAAGTCCATCGATCCCGACCCGAGACTCAGCCTGGAGATGGCCCTTCTGAAGGCCGCTCAACTCCGGCGCCTGGTCAGCTTCGCCGATCTGGTGAGCCGAGTGGAACAGTTCCTGGGAACGTCGCCGCGGCCCATTCTCACCCCGGCGGTTGCACCCGAAAGACCGAAGCTTCAACCGCCGCCCGCGGCCACGACCCCCGCGCCGCAAAGGATCGTGCCGCCCGCCGAAGAGCCGAAGCCTGCAACCGCAGCCGCGGCGGTGGCGCCAACCCCCGCCAAGGGGACGAGCGAAGCGGCCCCCAGCCGGCTTTCCGCTATCGACCAGATCAGAAGCGCCACTACAGGACGCATGCTTCAAGCCGCACTCGCGGGAGCAAGTGCTACGGTGGAAGGCGACACACTGGTGATCGGCGTGGCCCCGGCCCAGGTCAGTTACCTCGAGTCTGAGCGGGATACCCTCGCCAAAAATGTGCTCAACGCTTTCGGCCGAAAGCTGCGCGTGGTGTTGAAACCCGGCGGCCAGGACGAGGTCGACGAATCCGCACCCCAAAAGCCCCGACCCACGCGTCCCGCCCCGAAGGCTCCGGAGTCGCTGACCACCACCGAGCCCCGCTCCGGCGCCCCGACGAAACTCGCGGACAAGGCAAAACCCGTAGACAAAGCGGCCATGAAGGCACGAGCGATGGCCGACCCCGTGGTGGGGCGCACGCTCGACCTCTTCGGCGGATCGTTGCTCGACGTCAAGCCATTGGAACCGCTCGAGGCCGAAGGAAGCGAAGACGACGATCGTTGATGGAGCGGCCGGGCCCGACACCCGGGCACTACATCGAAACGCTGGCCACACCTTCGATCGACCGGGCCACTTCGAGCGCCCGCTTCTTTTGATCCGCGGTCGCGGAGACCGCGGAAAGCCGAATCGCCCGCCTCATCGACTTGACCTCGAAGTTGGCGGTCGCGAGATCCCGGTCGAGTTTGAATGCGGCCCGGACTTTCAGCTCGAGGGTCTCGTCGTCCACTCGCTGCCCGATCGTCCGATCGTCCTCTTCGGCGGAAGAGGCTCCGGCCCTGCCGTCTATCTCCAGGAAGTTCACGAGCTGACGAACCCCGGGGACGGACGCGGCGATGTTTTCCACGGTCTTTGAGACCTCGGCGCCTGGAACTTTGCCGCGGAGTGTCACTACGTCCTTCTCGGCACTCACACTGATGTCGAGGTTCTTGAGCGATTCCCGTAAAGACAATGCCGCCCGAACCTCGGCGGCGAGCTTCATGGTTCCGACCTTTTCCTGGACCGAGGCGACCCCGTCTTTCCACGGAGCGCGGCCCGGATTGACCTTCAGGAAGTAGTAGGCCGCCCCTCCGAGCAGGGCCACGACCATGAAGAAGAAAACGAACCGGAAGAGACCGCCGAGGCAACCAAACATAGGGGGGGCCTCCTTTGAAGTCTTGGGAGTCAGCGACGACGGCGCGCGGACTCTTCCTCGAAGTATTTGCGGTAGAGGATGTCCCACTCTTCGGACCCCTCGGGGATTCCGCGCTTCTGGGTCTCGATCTTCTGGCGGACGACGAGGTCGATGGCTTCGTCGATCTTCCCTTCGTTCTCGATGAACTTGAAGATCTCGGCGCGGATGTCCTTGGGGTCGGTGAAGAACTCGACCATGGGCTCGTCCTTCAAGTAGCCGATGGCCACGTGCGAGAGCTGCATCATCTTTTCTCGGGAGAGCCTCACAGGATGATCCCCTTCTTCTTGGCGAGTTCGCGCTTGACCTTGCGGAACATATCGAGACCGGTGATGTTGTCGCGCGCCATGGTGGTCGAGTGCGACATCAGGATCTGCCTCGCCTCTTCGTTGAGGGCGTCCTCAAGCCGGATTTCCTTCAGCAGCGCCCCGGTCAGGCCCATCACCACGGCCTCCTCGTTGTCGCAGTCGATTCGGCCGGCGGTGGTCAGGCTTCTGATGATCTTCCGGGCGAGGTATTGGACGTCATGGTCGGTGGCGCGCATAGATTGGGAAAGCGAAGTATCGCACGCTCACGGGCCTGTAACCTTGGGGGATGCGATCGGTGGTGCAGCGGGTGAAATCGGCGGCGGTGGATGTGGGGGGATCGAGAGTGTCGTCCATCGGACCCGGCCTGCTGGTTCTGCTGGGGGTCCGCAATGGCGATACCGCGGCCGATCTCGAATGGATGGCGGAGAAGGTTCTCAATCTCCGCATCTTCGACGACGCGCAGGGCACCATGAATCTCTCGGTCCTCGACGTCGCCGGGGCGGTGCTCGTGGTCTCGCAGTTCACGCTTCTCGCCGACTCGCGCAAGGGGCGAAGGCCGAGCTACCTCGAGGCCGCGCCACCCGACGAGGCCCGGCGGATTTACGAAGCCTTCTGCGACCACGTCGCGCTATCGGCCCGCGAACTTCAACGCGGTGTCTTCCAGGCCATGATGGATGTCTCCCTGATCAACGACGGCCCGGTCACCATCCTCCTGGATTCGGAGAAGAAGTTCTAGCAGGAGCGCGTCACTTGCCGGTCACGCGAACGAGTTCCGTGACCGTGGTGCGACCCCGCATGACCTTCTCGAAGGCCGACTCGCGGAGACTCCTCATGCCCTCCTCACGCGCGGTCTTGCGGATGTCGACCGCGGAAGCGCCCTGGGCCACCAGCAGCCGGATGCGGTCGGAGAGGTTCATGATTTCGTAAATACCGTCGCGGCCCTGGTAGCCGGTCTGGCGGCACTGAAGGCAACCACTCCCGGACTTGAACTGCACACTGCCCAGTTTCGCCCGGGATACGCGTAATGCCGCCACTTCTTCGTCGGTGGGCACGTGCTCGACCAGACAGGAAGAACAATTGGTCCGCACCAGCCGCTGCGCGATGACCCCCACCAGGGTCGAGGTCACCAGGAACTGGGGCACACCGAGGTCGAGCAGCCGGGTGATCGTGGACGGCGCGTCGTTGGTGTGCAGGGTCGATAGCACCAGATGCCCGGTCAGCGCCGCTTGCACCGCGTGGTCGGCGGTTTCGGAATCGCGGATCTCGCCCACCATTACGATATCGGGATCCTGGCGCAGCACGGTGCGCAGAGCGGCCGCGAACGTGACGTCGATCTGCGGACGCACCGAAACCTGGTTGAAGTCTTCAATCACCATCTCGACCGGGTCCTCGATGGTGACGATGTTGACCTCCGGCTTCGAAAGGTGCCGGAGGAGCGAATACAAGGTGGTGGTCTTTCCACTTCCGGTGGGCCCGGTGACGAGGACGATTCCATTCGGACGCTCGATGAAGGAGAGAACCTTCTGAAAATCCGGACCGGCGAAGCCGAGCTCCTCTATGCCCTTCATGAGGATGTCCGGGTCGAAGATCCGAAGCACCGCTTTTTCACCAAACGCGGTGGGCATGGTGGAAACACGCAGCTCTACCTCGCGGCCCTTCTCGTCGCGTTTGATGCGGCCATCCTGCGGCCGCCTCTTTTCTGCCAGGTTCATGCCTGATAGCAGCTTCACCCGCGAGACCACCGCCTGGTAGACGATTTTCGGGATCACGTGAACGTCGTGAAGGATGCCATCGATGCGCAGCCGCACCAGGGTGAGTTCGCGCTTTGGTTCGAAGTGGATATCGGAAGCTCGCTGCTCGAAGGCGTAAGAGAGGATGTGGTCAAGGGCTTTGACCACCGGAGCGGCCGCGGGATCAAGATCTTCCTGATTCGAAGACAGGAACTCCTGGTTCGAAATGTCGACCGATTGGATGCGCCCCTGGCGCAGCTGGGCCTCGGCGGTCTTGAGCGAGGTCTTGAGGTCATAGAAAGAGCGGGAGATGGCTTCGATATCGCTCTTGGGTGCTACAACCCTCTCGACGCCAAGACCGGTCACTCTGCGGATGTCTTCTTCCGGAAATGGAGCGAAGGGGTCGTGGACCGCGACTACGATCCGCCCGCCGTTTTGACCGATGGCCACGATCCCGTTCTTGCGGGCAAACCCCGCGGGCAGGGCGCTTGTCACCACCTCCAGATCGAGATCGAGAGGGTTGATCCTCTGGAACGGGAGTCCGGCGGCCTCGGCGAGGGTCTGGGTCAGTTGGAGATCCGTGAGGATTCCCAATCGCACAATCGCCTCGTCCGCCGTGATTTTTTCGAGCCGGGTCAGCTTCTCGACCTTGTCCGCCTGTTCCACGGTCAAAGCCTTGCGCGCCACCAGAAGGGGCACGATGTCGCGGACCGTGATGGTGGTTTGGGGGAGAGAGGCGGCCTGGGGTCTTCGGGCCGGCGGGGGTGGCGGAGTCAATCTGCCTTGATTATCCGTTAAAGCACGGAGCGCTGGTGCGGCGGCGTCTTCAGAGCGACCGGGTATAGACGCGGTAGTCCATCGCGGGGAAAACCGGCCAGGCCTTCTCGTAGCGCCGCACCATCGGCTCGTCCAGCCGATGCTCTTCAATCGCCGACGCCAGGTCGGCGAAACGCCGAAGGTGCTCGATGACGCGCCGCGCCGCATACTCAACCATGGTGCCCGTCTTCATGATGAACGCCCAATCGGAGGATTGGGCCAGGAGGAGTTCCCGGGCCGCCTGATTGAGGGCGGAACGAAGGAGGCCGGTGGCCGAAGGGTGATCGGTAGCCAAACGGATCATCCGGCGCGCGGCGGCATCGTAGTGGGGATAGATCCAGTCGTTCGTCTCGTTGAGCCACACCGAGGCGTAGCCCTTCTCGCCCCAGGTGGACATCTCCGGCTTCACCACTTCGCAGTCGTCGAACCGGGCGAGATAGGCGGGAGGGGTGGTGGCCACCACATCACTGCCGGCATCCAGGTTGCGAAAGACGTGCTCGAGAAACTGAGGGCCCTCGAACCACCAGTGGCCAAAAAGTTCGGCGTCGTACGGACTCACAATCAGAGGCGGTCGATCCATCCATGAATGGGCCTGTTCCGCCTGGATCCTTCGCTCGCGGACGAAGTGAGCGGCATGGTCCAGCACCCGGCCCATGGCCCGCCCCCGGACATAGGGCTCTTTCAGATGCAGATCCACTTTGCCGGTGACCCGATGCCGCTTGAGCCCCACCGGCCGCCGCGGTTCATCCGGCTTCATGAAGGCGTGGAGATCTTTGAGCGAAACCTCATATCCCGCGTCTTTGTAGAACTCGCGATACTCCGGATCTCCCGGATACCCCGTTTCGGAGCTCCAGACCTGGCGCGAAGACTCCATGTCGCGACCGAAGAACGCGATTCCGCCCGTGGAGAGGATGGGAGCGAGGACGCCATAGGCTGGAGAGGGCGTCGAGTCGGTGATGCCGTGGGCCTCAAGGAACGAATAGCGCAATCCCGCCTCGACGAGGAAGGTTTCGACCCCCTCGAAGTAGCCACACTCCGGCAGCCAGATGCCTTCGGGGTGATACTCGAAGATCCTGCGGAAATCGGCTATCGCCACTTGAATCTGGGCCCGAACCGCTTCCTTGGTGTGGCGCATCAGAGGAAGGAAGCCGTGAGTGGCACCGCAGGTGATGATCTCGAGCGAGCCCGCGTCGCGGTGCTTGCGGAAGGCGCTTACTAGATCGCGCCGGTAGGTGGTGACGAAAAGTTCCTTGAGGCTCGCGAAGTCCTGTTCGGCAAACTGCGAGGGTTCGAGCATCGCGGGATCGCGGGAGGCGCTTTGTTTGACCTCTCGAGCGGCGAGTTTCAGCAGGGCTTCGATCCGCCGTTCGCACCGCTTCATGAGAAGCGGGTCCTGCATCATGGCGAGGAGCGGCGGCGAGAGGGTGAGCGTGAGGCGAAAGCGGACCCGGTCGCGCGCCAGGTGATCCATCATCCGCAACAGCGGAAGATACGTCTCGATGACGGCTTCGTAGAGCCAGTCTTCTTCGAGAAAATGCTCGTGCTCCGCATGCCGTACGAAAGGGAGATGGGCATGCAGAACCGGGCACCAGAAGCCCAGCGGGTTCGCCGGAGGCGAACTCTCACCGACGATAGAGATCGCTCGATCCTCCAAGAACCCTGCTCGCGGCTTCGACCGCTTTCGCCCCGGCTCCCGCGCGCGCCGCCCCGGGCAGCGCCGTGGTTCTCGCGGAGACCGCACGGTTGTCCGCACCCGTCGCCAGGGAAGATTCGCGACCGCCTTTCTCGTGAATGGGGGTCGCCAGAGCCTCGCGCTGAGCCCGCGATCGGACCGCGCGGTAGCCCACGATCCGGCGGCGCAAACCGGGCCCGGCCGGCCGGGCCGCCGGGCCACCAAGGGGAACGAGGCAGGGAGCGCTTCGCGCAAAGGGCTCGAAGCGGCCGGACGGAGAAGTCATCCCGATCTCGGCAATATAGGAAGGACCACCAGCCACTTTTAGATATCGGGATCGCGTCCGCTTGGTCAAATGGAAGACGCGGGTCGGCCCTCCGGCCTGAATCAGGCGCAAGGTGAGGCTGGAAACGGCATAGCCGCGGCGGCCCAGCCGGCCCTTGAGCCCCTCGATGGTGGAGGGATTCATGTCCCAGGCCGCGAACAGGGTGGTGGGATCCCGCACCAGAAGCAGCAGGTGGTTCTCGCCGTAGCTTGTTGGCAAGGTCCGGTGAGGTCCGGGTTTGGGCCCCGGGGTTTCAATTCGGAATCGTGAGGCCTCGACATTCAACTGGGCGTCGGACACGGAGCGTTCGCGGGCAATGATGGGGGCCGCGGGAGAAGACAGAGGAGCCGGGGCCGCGGAAACCGCGGAGGCGGCTTCGATCCTGCGCGAAGCGGGCGGCTTGCGCGCGCGACCGGACTTGCTGGTCGGAGGCTTGGCCTTTCGTTTCGCGGCAGCCTTCACGGGTTGTTTCGCTTCCGCCTTTCGAGGAGGTCCGTCCACGCTTTTCGCCTTGGGCATGGCGAAGTATCACAAGGCTGATCCCGAGACGCAAAGGGGCCATCCACTTATACTCCACCGACCCCTCGAATCATGGCCAAGACTGAAGTTGATTTTTTGACCCGGAGCGATCTCTTCGCCAATCAGGCTCCTGTGGTTCTCGACGCCGTCGTGTCGCAGGGCACCTTCGAAATCTTCGGACCCGGTGCCGTTGTGTTCAGCCAAGGCGAACCCGGAGACCGCCTCTACGTCATCAAATCCGGAGTTCTCGAGGTCGTCACGCAACCGGTCGACAACACTCCAACGGTGACCGTGGCGTTCCTGGGCGTGGGCGAAATCGTGGGAGAACTTGCGCTGCTTACGGGTTCGCCGCGAAGCGCCACCATCCGTTGTCCGGAAAACGCCGAGTTGTTCCGGCTGGACAAAGCGGTGTTCGACGATCTCATGGCTTCCCTGCCCGGCATGGCGCGGTCCATGTGCGAAGTCATCGCTCGGCGCCTGGAGGCCACCACGCTGAAGTCGCGCCGCGCCGAAACCAAACAACTTTCGGGCAACCTCCAGTTCTTCGACCTCGCCACCGTGATCCAGACTCTCATCGGGTCGCATCAAACCGGTTCTCTGGTGGTCAGTTCGCCCGGACACGAGCGGGTTTCGGAGATCGTCTTCTTCAAGGGCAACATCGTGCGCGCCTTGTTCCAGCAGCTCAAGGGCGACGATGCGGTGTTCCAGCTGTTCCAGTCCAAGCCGGAGGGGGAGTTTGCTTTCACCAGCCGCGAGGTCGAGGAACAGCAGCGCACCGACATCACGCTCCCCGGCATCTCGTTGCTGATGGAATCGGTTCGAATGTCCGACGAACTGCCCATCCTGCAAGAACGGCTTGCCGATCGTAAGAAGGTCTACAAACCCAACGTGACCGAGTTGGTGTGGAACGACCCCGAGGGCGAACCGGCGGCGCGGGATGTTTTCAAACTCCTGCTGAAAGGCGCTTCGATCGAAGACCTCGAGAAGGGTTCCGGGCGCTGTTCTTATTGGGTCTACAAAGTGATTCTGACCCTTCAGACCGCGAAGCAACTGGAGTAGGGCGCTTCTGAACCCTGGGCGACCGCCACTCCTTTCGGGGACGTCGTGACCCCGCGTCCCAATCCCGGCATCGTCATCGCCGACGTTGTTATCGCCGGCGCCGGCATCGTCGGCCTTTCCGCTGCCTGCGATCTGGCACGCCGGGGGGTTGCCTGCATGGTGCTGGACCGCGGGAAAGCGGGACGAGAGGCGAGCTTCGCGGCGGGCGGGATTCTCTCGCCCCAGGCTGAAACAGGGCCCGACTCGCCCCTCCTTCCCCTCGCCCTGCTGGCCCGGGATCGTCATATCCACCTCGCCGAAGAACTGCTCGGCCTCACCGGTATCGCGGTAGAACATCATCGCTACGGTGTCTTGTCCCTCGCCTTCTCCGAAGCCGAGGAGGCTGAGCTTTCAGTCTTGACCGAAGCCCAGCGTCGACTGGGGCTGCGCGCGGAGATGGTGTCGCGCTCTGGAATCGCCCGCCTCGAACCCGCCACGAATGTCGAGGCTCGGGCCGCCGCCCTCTTTCCCGACGACCATCGGGTCGACAATCGACGGCTGCTGGAAGCCCTGCGGGTGCTGGCGCTGAGCCGCGGAGTTGAGATTCGCGAATACACCGCGCTGCGCGGCCTGGAGATCGAAGACAACCGTCTGGTCGCGGTCAGGACCGATCAGGACCGGATCGAGACTCGAACCATGATCAACGCGCTCGGCGCCTGGGCCGGGCAACTCGAAAGCTCCGGCCGGGCCATCCCGGTTCGCCCGGTGAAGGGACACATGATGTCCCTCGCCGACGGCCCCTCGATGCAGCACGTCGTCTACGGCAACCACGGGTACATCGTGCCGAGAAGTGACGGCCGACTCATCGTGGGAAGCACGATGGAAGAGGCGGGTTTCGATAGTCGCATCACCACCGAGGGGATCGCTCACATCATCGGCATCGCGACTTCAATCGCCCCCGGAACGAAGAAAGCCTCGATTGCCGAGACCTGGGTCGGCTTCAGGCCCGCGACGCCGGACGGGTTGCCGATCATCGGAAAGGGATCGGCCGAAGGCGTGATCGTGGCCGGAGGTTTGTTCCGAAATGGGATTCTGCTCGGCCCCCTGGTCGGCGAAATCGCGGCCGCACTCGCCTGCGGTGAGCGTCCGCCTTACGACCTCAGCCCCTTCGACCCCGGGCGCTTCGTCACGAAGTAAAGAGGAGCCGACGCTCACGAGGGGGGCTCCTTACCTCGCCGTGCCCGAGCCCTCCTCATGCCTACGCCGCGATTGAGCGCCCGAGATCCTTCGGCTTCGCGCCCATGGCAAGAAGCGATCTGAAAAGAAGGTCGATCGACACCGAAGCGTCGCCCTGTTCCATCTTGGCGATGCGCGACTGGCTCGATCCGATGAGGACAGCCAACTCTTGCTGAGAGATCTTCCTCTTCGAACGCCGCTTCTTCAGCTCATCGGCAAGCTTTAGCCTCAGTTCGATGAAGTAACTCTCTTCAGGAGACAGGCCCAGAAACTCCGCGGCCGACCCTGAGCGCCAGCCCTTCGCCTTGAGCCCTGCGATCCGTGCTTTACTCATCCATAGATCGTTGTCGGCTTAGCCATGCCGCACCCAGCGGACCATCTCCGGGAAGTTGGGCGGCTTCCCGTACATCAGGATCCCCACGCGGTAGATACGGGCCGCGATCCAGATGACGATGGCGATGGTGAGGCTCGTCAGCACGACCGAGAGAGCGATCTGCCAGACCGGCGGCATGAGAACGCTCATTCGCAGGAACATCAGGATCGGAGTCATGAACGGGATCAAGGAGAGCACCACCGACAAGGTCGAATCGGGAGCGCGCATAACCAGCGGCCAGCAGACCATGGCCATGATGATCGGGAGCATCACCGGGAAGATGAAGTTCTGGGCCTCTTGAATCGTGTTCACGGCGGCGCCGATCGCCGCATAGAGCGAGGCGTAGAGAAAGAAACCGAGCAAAAAGAAGATCGGGAAAGCCGCAATCAGAACCGGGTTGATCTCGGGCAGGTCGAGGCCGGACAGAAAAGCGAGTGAGCCCGAAGCCGCGGAGACCCCGACAAGAGCGAGGATCCAGAGGCCGAACTGCAGCAGACCCGCGCCGCCGACGCCCACGAGTTTCCCGAAGAGGAGATTCCTTGGTGTGGTGGACGACACGATCACTTCCACCACGCGATTCGACTTCTCCTCGATCACCCCGGTCATCACCACCTGGCCCCACATCAACGTCCCGATGTAGATCATCATCACCAGGATGAGCGAGAGGAAGAACGAAACTCCGCGGTCCTCCTGCTCCCCTTTATCGCTGACCCGGAGACGCTTGAGGTCGAGGGGTTTGGTCAGAGCGGCCACGTGGGCGGGGTCGATGCCGGCGGCGCTGATCCGCTTTCCGAAAACCGCCTTCTCGATGGCGCGATCGACGGCGCGAATGCCCTCGAAATCGGTGACGCTCTTCGCGTAGTACTCGGCCTTCGACTCCGTGAGGACAGCGGGCGGGAGAACGACATAGGCGTCAAGAGTGCCATTCAGCACCGCTTGCTTCGCCGCTTCCCGCTGGGCCGTGAGATCGGCACCTTGCGGAGGCTTGATCACGAACTGGGTGGTCCCCCGGTTCCTCGAACGGCCGAGATTGTCGGTCTCTTCCCCGCTCTCCGGGCCGCCGCGCAGACTCTCCTCGACCAGGGCGCGGAGGGACCCTTCGACATCGATGACAGTGATGGAAACCGACTTCGCGAGCTTGCTCGCCATCATGGCGGGAACAATCATGATCCCGCCCATAAAAATGGGCCCCAGGATGGTGCCGATGACGAAGGCCTTGGTGCGGACTCTCTCAGTGAACTCGCGTTTGGCGATGACCAGAATGTCGCTCATGCCCGCACCTCGGTGACCTGTTCGATGAAGATGTCGTGGAGCGAGGGTTGGACCACTTCGAACTTCATGATCCTGAGCTTGTCGCTCGCCGCCCGCAGAATGGTTTGGGGGTCGCCACCCGGCCCCAGCTTCAACTCGGCGTACTGGCCCATCTCGTTCACCGCGGCGACGCC
>Ga0163144_10023589_pt1 | contig 12127 bp, 11 predicted proteins | sample OliLak19BULKMAT1_FD_123175 | JGI IMG/M metagenome (GOLD analysis project Ga0163144, IMG submission 123175) | Freshwater microbial mat bacterial communities from Lake Vanda, McMurdo Dry Valleys, Antarctica - Oligotrophic Lake LV.19.BULKMAT1 | ecosystem: Environmental > Aquatic > Freshwater >...
CGAAGTCTCCGTTGCACTTGGGACATTGAACGCTGCGGCCACTGCGACGATCACCATTATCGTCACCGTCCCAGCGACAGCGGCCGCTGGAACTATTACGAACACGACAACGATCACCGGCGACGGCGACGAAACAAACCCAAACAACAACAATGACTCACTCGATGTCGCTGTCACACGCCTCGCCACGTTAACGCTGACCAAAACCGATACACCTGATCCGGTACTAGTGGGCGGTCAATTGACTTACACTATGCTGGTTACGAATACAGGACCTTCGACCGCAACCAACGTTACGGTTGTGGATACGCTGCCTGCAGGTTTAACATTCGTCTCGGTAGCCACAACAGCAGGAACTGCTGTTCAAGTTGGCGGCGTGATCACTGCCACGATTCCAAACTTGGCCGTCAACGGCACAGCCACAGTTACAGTGATCAGCACTGTGCTGGCGACCTTTGCAGGCACCACGATCGCTAACTCAGCCACTGCTGACGCGGACGAAGCCGCGCCAGTGACCGCCAACGCCAGCACAGCAGTGAATCCGCAAGTTGACTTGGCAATCACTAAATCCGATAGTGCAGATCCGGTGAATCGCGGCTCGCAAGTTACTTACACGCTGGCTGTTGTTAACAATGGTCCGAGCGGTGCAACGAACGTCACCGTCGTGGATACTCTACCAGCAGGTTTGACCTTCGTATCAGCCACCGGCGGAACTGTAACTGCTCCAGTGGGCGGCAACCAACAAGTTTCAGTTGTCGTCGGCAATCTGGCTTCCGGTGGAACGGCAACGGTCACCATTGTGGCGACTGTTGGCCAGAGCGCTGCGGCACTTCTTACGAACACTGCAACGGTTAGTTCGACGGAGTCCACGGCGGGGTTCGATACAAACACTGTCAATAACACTGATACCGAAACAACTGCGACTCAAGGCACAATTGATCTAGTCGTGACTAAGTCCGATTCGGTTGATCCAGCCGCGCCTGGCAATGCGCTCACTTACACGATTCTCGTAACGAACAACGGGCCGTCCGATGCAACGCTCGTGACGCTCACCGATAACCTACCCGATGGCATCCAGATCACTTCAGCGACTTCGACCGTTGGCACGGTAACCATTCCTGCGTCAGCGCAAGACACAACTGCCGCGAACACGGATGACTTGACGGTTAGCATTGGCAACCTAGCCAACGGCGCATCGGCGACAATCACTGTTGTCGCAACCATCCTTGGTGCGACCCGTGGAACACTTTCGAATGTTGCCACAGCAGCTTCCGGAAACATTTTGCTGACGGACAGCAATCCCGCCAACAACTCGGACACTGAAACTACCACACTGACACCTAGCATCGATCTAGCGGTAACGAAAACCGACTCAGTGGACCCAGTGATCGCTGGTAATCAGTTGACTTACACAATCGTGGTCACCAACAATGGCCCGTCGCAAGCCACCAACGTTAGCTTGACCGATACATTGCCCGCCGGAGTTACTTTCGTCAGCGGTACAAGCACCACGGGCGCAGCAGTGACAGCGGCCGCCCTGACGAGCGGCCTGAATCTTGGGACGCTCAACTTGGGCGCGACCGCTACGGTGACGATCCTCGTCGGCATCGCTGGTGCAACACGCGGCAGCATCACGAATTCCACGACAGTCACTGCAACTGAAACCGATTCGAACCCTGTCAACAATACAGCGACGGCGACCACAGCCATTAATGGCAGCGTCGATGTCGGGATCGTCAAGACAGATTCATCCGACCCAGTGGTTGCAGGTGGGACGCTGACATACACCATCACCGTCACTAACAATGGTCCTTCGACGGCAACCAACGTTGTCGTCACCGATCCACTGCCGACCGGCCTGACCTTCACGTCAGGAACCGCATCCAATGGTGGAACGGTTACGAACGCTGCTAACACAGTCACAGCGACTATCCCGACGCTCGCCTCGGGAGCTTCAGCCACGATAACCGTTGTGGCTGCGGTCAGCTCCACTGCGACGGGCACGTTGACCAATACAGCCACCGTCGACACAACGGAAACCGATACCGTAACTGCCAATGACTCATCGACTCAGACAACAGTGATCGCGGTTCCAACGTCGGTCTCGGGAACGATTTATCGCGATATCGATCGTGACAATGTCCAAGATGCGGGTGAACCGGGCCTACCAGGAATCGTTGTCACTTTGGCCGGTACCGATATTCTCGGCGCTGCTGTGAGTCGTACCGCGACCACAAATGCAGACGGCGAGTATACGTTCACGAATGTCTTACCAGGCACATACTCGGTCAGCCGTCCGGCAGTTCTTGGCGATGGAACAACAAGTCCTGGTACTAGCGGCGGAACCGCCGGAACGACATCGATCACTAACATTACCCTGGGCAGTGCGCCAGCCACGTTGAACGATCTGGCCATCGCTTCGTCGCCGTTCAGCAAGCGTCGCTTCTTGGCTTCGACACCTGCGAATTTGATCTAGTAGCCGATAGGCTGGTCGATTCCAGCTTTCTACGATAACAAACGACAAGCCAGCAGATTCACAACCGCTGGCTTGTTCGTTTAACCAGTGTTGTTCCTACGCGGTCCTCGTTGCTCAATGCGGGCTCGTACGATAGCTGCATCGCGTTAAACTGGCAGTTGCAATAGTTTGTAAGTCGCAATGCTTTTTTAGTCGTCGCGTTACAGTCCACGTTTGGCGATCCATGCTTGGCGCTAACACTCCGCAGTTAACTCGTAGGATCCCTATGTTCGATTTACCCCACTCTGGCGTAGTTCAAGTTCTCGGTGCTGATGCTGAGAAAGTGATCAATAACCTATGCACGAACGATGTGAAGCAACTCGGCGTTGGCTACGGCTGCGAAGCGTTCGTTACCAACGTTCGCGGTTGGTGTGTTGAACATGGTTTCATATTGAAACGAACCAACGAGATTCTGATCGTCGGGCAGCTCGGGAATCCGACCGCCTTGTGCGCGCACATCGATCGCTACATCGTTCGCGAAGATGCTAAGCTCACCGACCAAAGCGATTTGACATGTGTGCTACTCCTCGGTCAGCTTGAGGCCGACGCCATCGCGGCGCACTTCGCGAATCGACAGCTTGCACCGACCGGCGGCGCGATTCATGAAACGCAGATTGCTGGGGCGCAAGTGATCGCAGTTTCGGTTGATTTGTTGGCTGAAGACGATGTGCTACTGATCGCCGAACTAGCGGATCGCGAAGCACTTATTGAGGCACTAAGCGGAGCGGGCATCGCGCTGCATGCGCCCGACGAATTCGAGCGACTTCGCATCGCCAGTGGTTGGCCGCTGGCGGGTCGCGAGATCTCTGAAAAATCGATTCCACAAGAACTCGATCGCGATCCGAAGGCGATCAGTTTCACCAAAGGCTGCTACCTCGGCCAAGAAACGATCGCGCGGTTGGATGCGATCGGGCAACTGCAGAAAAAAATCTGCCTAGTCCGCATCGATACAACAGACCCGATCGAACCCGCTGCAGCGCTGCTGAAAGATAACCAACCAGTTGGCCAAACGACATCAATCGCGTTCGCCTCGTCTGTGCTGGCTTCATCGGGCGATTATCAGCTCGCGCTCGCCTATCTGCGCCGGGGCAACTTCGAAGCTGGTTTGCAGTTGACTTGCAACGGCGCGATGGCAACAGTTCTGCCCACGCGAACTTGATCAGCCGAGTGGCGAGCGATGGAAATGAACGTGCTTCCAACTGTCATTTTGTTTTTGCCACACTCGAGTCTCCTCGACCGCGCGACTCGACGGGACCCCGGCAGAGTCGGTTGACTGTGTCAAACGAACGTAGCACACGATGGCTGCATCACCCATCACGCGAACTTGGGGACTCGCCAAAGTTGTTTGCACTTTGCGTCCAGGCGATTTCTCCAGTTCGAAATAGAACCGATGGAAATCCATTCCTTCCACCAATTGGCCGAGCGCTTCAGGTTCGAAACAAGTCAAGCTCGGATCGCACAGTTCGCTGTACGCATTCCAGTCGCCATGCACGATACTCTTCAGTAAACACTCGGTCAGATTGATCAACGTTTCTTTGTCACTCATGATTTTGCGCGTCCTCGCCGCCTTCTCTTTGAAGCCAATTCAACTTTAAAATCCGGATGGCCCGCTAGCGTGACGACTTGTTGTCCCCATTGCAAGATGAGCGCCTCGGCAGAAGTCATTCCGTCATCGACTTCAGCGCTAGCCGCGCCGCCATTCTCCTCCACAGACTTTTCCTCCACAGGCTCCACGTCGCCCTCGGACACCATCTTCGTCGGAAAGATTGGATTGCCGAAAGTGATCGCCACACGAGCTGGCATGATCAAGGGGCTCCACACTTCGCGGCGGTAAGGGCTCCCGGCAATATACAACGGCACGATCGGCACTCCTGCTCGCTCTGCCACCATCGCCGCTCCGCTCCGCACCGACACCATAGGCTCCCGAGTGTGGTTCAATCTTCCTTCGGGAAACATGCCTACCAGGCGACCGGATTTGGTTAACCTTATTGCCGCTTTGGTCGCCGCCGTATCCATGCCACTGCGATTGGTAGGGATCACTTGAGCCGCGCGAAGGATCAATCCGAATACGGGATGTTCGCAGTACTCGCGAGCCACCATCCAGTGCACGCGGCGCCGCGCCGCTAACTGAACAAAGAATGGATCGACACTGCTGCGATGATTGGCGACTAGCAAGGCGCCGGCCTTGAGTTCCTTTGGGGCTTGATTTGTGAAATGCACTCGCCACAGCAGCCGCCCCATGAGGTAAGTGGGCAAGTACAGAGCCGATTCCCAGAAGTCATAATCGCTCGAACGCGCGACAGAAATTGTGTATCCAATCGTACCGACGATCAAGATGCACAGCCAGATTGCGGCGCGCGTTAAGCTGGCATCAAATTCCATCGAGGCATTTTCCAAAAAAAGTTTTTATCCGGGCGCGGATGTTTCCATTTGTTCAGTAAACCATCTCGCCAAATGCTCGGCCATCTCGTGGACCTTGCTTTCCGCAGTCACGGGCAATGGTTCGAGTTCCTTCAAGCCGCGAAACCAAATTTCTTGGCGTCGTGCGAATTGGCGAGTGTGAGCTTTGATTTTGTCAGTTGTCTCTTCAGCAGGCAATTCTCCGGTGAGCTGCTGCAATACTTCGCGATAGCCAACCGCCTGACCCGCAGTAGGTCCCAAGCTGCCGTGCCGCGCGATCAACTGCTCGACCTCCGCGATCAGCCCTTCCGCCAACATCCGCTCAACTCGCTCGTTGATTCGCTCATGCAACCAAGCTCGATCAAGTCGCAAGACCGTGACCGGAGCCCGTTTGCGCGGGGCTGGGTTTTCGAACTGCTCTTGCCAATGACTCAGTGGCCGACCAGTCACGCGAGCGACTTCCAAACCGCGAATCATCCGCCGCGAATCGTGTAAATGCAAACGATGTGCGAGCAAGGGATCCACTTGAGCCAATCGCGTCTTGAGCGCTTCCGGTCCATGAATCTTCAAATCGTCATTGACCGAATTCCGAAATTCCCAATCCGCAGGCGGCCCAATGAACAGACCTCGCAGTAAGCACTTCAGATACAGCGGCGTCCCCCCAGCAACCAGAACTCGCTTGCCGCGCGCGCGAATCTCAGCGGCCCGTTCGTGCGCGGCTTCGACGTAGCACGACACGCTAAACGATTCCGTCGGTTCAGCGATATCGATCAAGTGGTGCTTGATTTCCCGCTGCTGCTCAAGCGATGGTTTAGCCGTCCCAATATCCATCCCGCGATAAACGGCCATCGAGTCGAGCGACAGGATCTCCGCGTCCAGCAATTTGGCTACTTCGATAGCCAACGGCGTTTTGCCGCTACAGGTCGGGCCAGTCAAATAGTAACAGCCCAAGAGCGGCGGCTTGGTCCATTCGGCTGCGGTGGTCGTTAAGTCCAAGTTCATGAATTTCTGAATAACAGCGGCGGTGTCGTCGTCTAGCTGCCGAGCGATCGGTATGATTGGTGATTCAGCTTCATGGAATTATGATATAGCGATTGGAAATTGGTAACCCAGGCACTGGCTTCCTGCGTGAACAGCGCTGGTTTCCTGCTTAATCAGCGCTGATTTCCTGCGTAAATAAACGACATCTGCTCGATAAATCGAAACTCTCAGTGACGCATTCCACCTCTCATACGTCCGACAACGTTCCACCTGCGGGTGCCAACGACACACTCGATCGACTGATGCAGCAGGTGCAGACTCGAGCGCGCGAGTTGCCCCCCGGGTCCTACACAACGCGACTCATCGAAGGTGGTGTGGAAAAAATGGGTGCAAAGATCACCGAGGAAGCGGCCGAAGTGGTCGATGCCGCTGCGCGATCAACTGCCCCCGATAATCAACACTTGATCTACGAAGCCTGTGACCTGATTTACCATCTCTGGGTTCTGCTCGGCAGTCGCGGCATCAGCGTCGCTGACCTTCGCAACGAACTGGCGCGGCGCGAAGGGGTTTCAGGGCTCACCGAAAAACAAAATCGCCCTCCAAAACCCAACGTTTAACAACAACATGAATCGAAATCTCCGGATCGGAATCCCCAGCAAGGGGCGACTTAGCGAACTTGCAACTGAGCTTCTCAATCAAGCCGGTTTGCAATTCCGCCGCCAAGAGCGAACCTTGTTTGCGCTCGTCAAACAACTTCCCATCGATATCATTTTTCTAAGAACCGATGACATTCCGGTCCTGTGCGCCGAAGGTGCCATCGACCTCGGAATCACCGGCAGCGATTTGTTGCAGGAAAGTCAGGCGGATATCGACGTGCGCATGCCCTTAGGCGTCGGCCACTGTCGTTTGAGTCTCTGCGTGCCCGATTCATCCGAGATCACCGACTGCAAGCAGCTGAACGGCAAGCGAATCGCGACTAGTTTTCCGAACTTGACCGAACGCTTTCTCGCCGAGCATCAGGCCAAAGTTCACTTGGTGGAACTCTCGGGCTCAGTCGAAATCATGATTTCGCTGGGAGTCGCCGATGCCATCGTTGACCTCGTCGAAACCGGCAGTACTCTCGCCGCAAACAAGCTCCGCATTCTGACCGATATCGGTCAGTACGAAACGGTGCTGGTTCAAAATCGCCGGCGTCATGATGCCGAAGTTGCCGACCGAGTTGTACGACGGCTGGAAGGGGTGGTGATCGCCCGCGATTACTCGCTACTTGAGTACAACATCCCGCGTTCGCAATTGGCGGCCGCCGAAGCGATCACGCCGGGCTTCAAGTCCCCAACCGTCAACGCGCTCGAAGACAGAGAGTGGTGCGCGGTGCGCGCGATGGTCAAGCGCAAGCACGCAATTGACGTGATGGAAAAACTCGAAGCGCTCGGTGCCTCTGCGATTCTCGAAACGGCCATCGGCAACTGCCGCTTATAAGAGTGTCCTGAAACTGCCGCTCATCACCACTGCTTGTGTGATCACAATTTGTAACGCTATACAAAGCGCAGATTTTTCGTAAACTCTCAATGAATGTTGGTGTTGACGGCTGCGCGAGTTGAATGAACAATCGCGCGCGTCTTGATTCACCGCAATCTCTACATCGGAATCGCATTTGTTTTAGGCTGCTCTGCACCGCGATCCGTTTGCAGGCAGCTCTTTAGGTCCATATTCGAAAGGAAACGACATGACGATCACTCGCGTAGGTTCCAACTCACAATACGCATCCGGCTGGGAAAATGCATTCGGCGGTGGCAAGGCGAAAAAGGTAACTGGCACTAGCGCAGCCAAAACGGCTGATAAGAAATCGGCGAGCAAAGTAACCGCTACCAAGTCGACCACAAAAGCGGTCGCGAAAGTTGCCACTAAAGTAGCTACCAAGCAAGCGTCTGCAAAACAAGCGCCTGCAAAAAAAGCGGCTGTAGCAACCAAGACAGCAACCAAGGCGCCGGCCAAGAAGGCACCTGCCAAGAAGACCGTCACCAAAAAGTAATAGACCGCTCGAAAAGCGTGTCTGAAATAGCCGGATCGATGGAGCCGGATCTAGAAAACCTGGCCGCTCGGATCAATCGGGAACCCAACGCCAACTCGCTCCCTGACGCGCGGGAGTGCAGATGAGAATCTGCCACCGCTCGTTAGGTCGCAACTCTTGCAACCTCTTTGCGATCTGCTGTGAAGCACTCAAGTCCGCAGCGAAACCGAACACCGTCGGACCCCAGCTACTTTGCCCCACCGCGCGAAGACCTGACCGCTTGGCTAATCCAACCGCCTCAGTCACCGACTCGCCGTTATACATTCCACCCTGTCCAGCCGCGAACAACTCACCCGCCGCGTCTAAATACTGCTGCAAAGATTCAGTGAAATCATAAAAATCACCAGCCGTGCGAGTCAACGTTTCCAGCCGCTTAGCCAAATCGAGCATGCGTTCGCGTTTCGGATTCGGCGACCCGCCTAGCTGCTCGATCAAGCTGGCTTCATAGCCGCCGGTAACCTCGGGGACGCAATCCGGCGTAATCAAAACAACTCGCCACTCAGCCGGCAACACGCTCGATGTCGCAGTAATCGATCGGCTCAATTCCGATTCACCCGCCGAATGCCCTTCGTCGAGAATCAATCCGCCGTGTAAGTATCCGAACAGTCCGATGCCGGATCGTTTGCCGCGACCACTCCAGCGCACTAAGTCGTCGAGAGTTGGATTAAAAGTGGGCTCGATCGCTTCCGGTACCGACCGTTCCGAGAGAATCAGGCCCACAGCGACCGCGGTGGCTAGCTGCGTACCGGCCCCAAGTCCCGAGTGCAGTGGCAAGTAGTGCAAAATGTTCACTTGAGCGTCATGAGGGCGACCGGTTAGTTGCCGAAGTCGTTCGCGGACTTGAGCGATGCGAGCGAAGATTTCTGGCGGGCTGCTGTGAAGCCCGCTGGTAGTGGAGGATTGCAGCGAACTAACTTGCGAATCAAATTGAAGCACCCACCCGGGATCGTCGAGCATCAGTCCGAGCCCTCCGAACCGTAGTCGCGCACCGACCGCCAATTCCAGCAGCCCAAAGTGCAAGCGGCTTCCAGTCGATACTTCTAGCAATTCCCGTCCCTCTTCTCGCTGACATTTTCCCGCTGACATTTTCCCAACTGACACCTGCTCGTTTACACTGCTCAGGTACTCTCCCGTCAACCCCGTCAGCTCGCCGTTCATCAGGCCGACCGATCGATAAACTCCTGAACCAAATTCCAAGCTGCCCATTCGCGATCGCCCGCAGTTTTCTCGACGGCTTGTTTCAAAGTTGCCAGATCATCCGCGATTGCATGGCGATCCGCAAGATGGAGCCTCGTTGCCAAAATTGTTGCTTCCAGCACTGCATGTTTCGCGCGGTTCCAACCCCAAAACGGTCGTTTGACCCCGCGCTCCGTCACCCGAGCTCGAGCTTCACTCCGCTGCGTCGAAACATTCCAATCGGTCACCTCCAACTTAAACCAATGGCAACAGTCCGCAAGAATCCAATCGCCGTCCGTCCCTTGCTCGAACCTCAAATCGGCCTCTATTCCCAGCGCGGCCTGCACCACCGGCAGCACATCGTCGACCACATGAAATACGGCCACCGGCCTCGCGCGCAACAACTTGAACGTCGTCGAACTCGCAAACGGCCTCAACGTCCACTCCGTCAGCTCAGCGTTCACCACTGGCCCCATCGGCGCCGCATGCGGCTGGCCATCAGCCCTCGCCGTTACCAGCAATCCCTCAATGATCAACTTTGCATCCTCGTCACGGTAGCCAATCGCCTGCGCGTTTCTAATTCGATCCGGTGCGAAAGCTAATCTTTCCACGGCGAAACTTCTTCAAATTCGATGTCGCCCGAGCACGCGTGGAGCAACTTGATTGACCACAAACCCCCTAGGCGATCGATCAGCCAAGTCCCTGACAAGGTGCCTTCGCCGTCATAGTTGCCAATGTATACCACATGATGCCGACCGGTGTACTGCTTTACGATGCGAACGCCACCGCCCAACTCCATCGCGCCCGATATTGTAAACTGTCCCACTACGTCCACGCCGCCGCCGCGAATCGAGCCCTCGGAAAACTCGATCGTCAAACCCTCCATTGCTTGCCGTCCCAAACCGTTCTGCTCCCACCAGCCAATGCATTTTGCAACGCTCATCAATTGCTTTCCTTTCCCGTAAATTTCCAAAAATGAGTCCCCGGTAACCAGCCAAATAGCAACCAGCGATTTTATGCAACGGATCGCAATAGAACCAAATTGACAAACTCAGTCCGGGGAATAGCTTTGCATGCGACCATGGCTAAACTCTAGACCACGCCTTCTCCTTCCTGTCAGTGCGTCTCAGACACTTATCAATGCCCAACGAACCCCACGCACAACTGCCGAAAATTGACCAGCGCGTCCTAGGCGGTTTTCAATGGTACATACCGCGCTACATTCGGAAGCATTTCCACGCACTCGCGCTCAATCGGACCGCGCTCGCCGCTCCCGATATTTCTTCCAAAGACAGCCTGGTTGTTTATGCCAACCACGCCTCGTGGTGGGATCCGCTTTTCGCCATGTACTCAGCCAATCAGATGTTTCCCGACTTTACTTTTCATGCGCCGATCGCCGCCGCCGCGCTCGAAAAGTACCGGATCTTCAGCAAGCTGGGTTTCTTCCCGGTTGAGCAAGAGACGTTTTTAGGCGCGAAGCACTTTCTTGATGTCAGCCTGCGATTGCTTCAGCGCCCCGGGACTTCGATCTGGATCACTCCCGAAGGCCGTTTTACTGACGTTCGCGATCATACCGCCGAGTTCATGCCGGGCCTCGCACATTTGGCTCATTCGCTTCAGCGTCGTACCGAACCCGGCTCGGTGCGCACTTGGTTCGTGCCCATCTCCATTGAGTACACGTTCTGGGAAGAACGGTTGCCGGAAATCCTAGTGTGGTTTGGCGAACCGCAATTGGTCGCCCACCGTGAAGCACCCGCCCCCAGCAAATCGGAGTGGAACGACCGCTTAGTTACTGCTCTTCGCGACGCTCAGACGAACTTGTCTGCCGCGGCCATCGCCCGCGATGAATCGGTATTCGAAGTGATGTTGTCGGGGAGCGCCGGCACATCCCGAGTCTACGATGCCTGGCGGCGAGCCTGGTCACGGATCTCCGGCAGGCCTATCGAACTTCAACACGGCACGAAGCTTCGCAGAAAGTAATCGGTCAGCATGCTTTTCATCCTCTATGCTTTATTCCTGCTCGCTCTCGCAGCGCTCCCCGCCCTGCTCTTCGTCCGCAACTTACCGCTCTATCGTGTCGCGGCCCCAGCAAATGACTCAGCAAACGTTTCAGCAAAAATAACTGGAACTGCAACTTCAAACATCTCAGGGATCTCGGTACTCATCCCCGCTCGCAACGAAGAAGCGGGCATCGAAACCTCGCTTCAATGTGTACTTGCCAACCGATTCGAAACTTTCGAAGTGCTAGTCCTCGATGACGCCTCCACAGATCGGACTGCCGAGATTGTCGGAGCCGTGGCGGAGCGCGACGCTCGAGTTCATTTGCTTCGCTCGGTTCAATTGCCCGAAGGTTGGAACGGCAAGCAGCATGCGTGTTGGCAACTGGCCAAGGCCGCCAAGCACGAGTGGCTTTTATTTCTCGACGCGGACGTCCGTTTATCGCCCGACGCTTTGTCCCGCATCGCCGCTGAACTGGCACTAGAACCGCGCGATCTGCTGAGCGGTTTTCCGTTTCAGGAGACTCGGACAATCAGCGAGCAATTGCTGATTCCGTTGATGCACTTGGTGTTGCTCGGTTTTTTGCCGCTCGACCAGATGCGGGCGAGTCGCAAGCCGGAATTTGGAGCCGGGTGTGGTCAGTTGTTCATCGCGCGCCGCGAAGCCTATTTTGCCGCCGACGGTCATCGCGCCATCCGAGGTTCCCGCCATGACGGCTTGAAGCTGCCCCGCGCGTTTCGCTCCGCTGGTTTGGTGACAGACCTGTTCGATGCGACCGACATAGCCCGTTGCCGCATGTATACTTCGATGCAACAAGTTGTCCAGGGTTTGCTGAAGAATGCGACCGAGGGCATCGCTCAACCGAAACTGATCGCCGTTTTCTCAGTTCTATTGCTAGGCGGTCAGACCCTACCGATTCTTTCCCTGCCGCACGCGGTTTTCTACGGCTGGCCGCTGGCAGCAATCATTATTTTGGCCCTAGCCAC
>Ga0163144_10023590_pt1 | contig 12127 bp, 16 predicted proteins | sample OliLak19BULKMAT1_FD_123175 | JGI IMG/M metagenome (GOLD analysis project Ga0163144, IMG submission 123175) | Freshwater microbial mat bacterial communities from Lake Vanda, McMurdo Dry Valleys, Antarctica - Oligotrophic Lake LV.19.BULKMAT1 | ecosystem: Environmental > Aquatic > Freshwater >...
GGGCATCGAGGTGACTTATATGTACGAATTGTTGTTGATGTATCAAAAAAACTTTCAAAAAATGCAAAAAATTTGATTGAAGAACTCAAAAAAGAAGGAATGTAATAGAAAATAGTTGAACAAATAAAAAAACTAAGAGATAATATACATATGTACAATCTTTTAGTTATTTTATTTTCACTTTATCCAACAATTTTTTTGTTTCGTGCAATTCCTGACGCGTATATTAGTATGCTTGATAATTTTGCAACATCAGATTTACTTTTCTTTGTTTCTCATACTATTCTTTTCGGACTTATTTTCTTCTTAGTATTTAGTGTTTTCAAGAAGTTTATCACTGTCGGCTTTATGAATATGGGTAAGACCAATTTCCTCGGACTGTCACTTATTAGTCTTATGCTTCTTGCAATCATCACTATCGTTTTTTATCAGGTTCTTCCTGGTGAATTTGTTTATGCATCACCTAAGTTTGTTGATGATTTTATCCTCAAACAACCTTTTAGTTTAATTATTTTGATTTTGCCGTTCGCATATTTATTCTTTGATTGATAGTATTTGGAGAGAGTCTCGCGATTTCTGAAACCATCTTGGTATAGAATAATAAATATAACTAAAATATATGCTCTCAGTTCTTTTTGTAGGCTCAATCGTTTTTCAACTCCTTGCATATGCTATTTATGGTTATCAAGCATTCCATGAAAAGATCCGCCCTAACAGATGGTCATGGATTATTTTTGGAGGATCAACTTTACTTGAAGCATTAACTTTTGGTGCAATTACAGACGACCCCCTCAAGGCGATGATTTTTTACATTTCATCAGTTGCTTGTATTATTGTGACTCTTACAATTTTAGTTCGAGGGGTGTGGAAATGGCCAAGTATTACGGAATGGTTTTGTCTTACCGCATCTATCATTGCTCTTATTATATGGCAGTGGGGAGGAGAAGTGTTTGTGGCTCATCTTATCCTCATTGTTGCAATTCCTATTAGTTTTTTGCCAACATACATTGACGCATGGAAACGTCCACACCATGAAAATACTCTCGCGTGGCCGTTTTGGTCAATTGGAGATTTTCTTGCGCTCGTGATTATTGTTAGTCGTTTTGATAAGATAGAAGAGCTGCCATATATTCTTACTGAAACCACCTGTCATGTTGCTGTCTGGCTCATTGTTCGAAATAGACTTACAAAAACCAAAAAATAATTTATGTTCAGAATCGAAGTTCTTGAAAATTTCAAACTTGGTGACAATCATCTTGGCAAAGCTGTCTTTTCTAATCGTAAATTCAAAATAGGTGACGTCATTACTCAGTTTAAAGGATCTATTGTTTCAAAAAACAATCTTCCTTTAAACCCACTAGTTGGCGAAAATGACCGATACATGCAAATCAGCGAAGACATGTTTCTTGGACCTTCCTTTGAAATGGATGACTACATTAATCATTCTTGTGATCCAAATGCTGGTGTACTCTTTAAAAAATTTGGAGTGATTCTCATTGCGATTAAGCCAATCAAAATTGGCGATGAGATTACTTGGGATTATTCAACAACAATATATAATGATTCATGGCAGATGACCTGCGCGTGTAAAACATCATCATGCCGATCAATAGTAAAAGAATTCAAGGAACTTCCAAGTGAAATAAAGAACAAATATATTTCGCTTGGTATTGTCCCTGATTATATTAAGCAACATTATGAAAATAAATGAAGAAAAAATAGAGGTAAATAAGAAAGGGTGGTTTTTTAACTTTATGATCTTTTGTTATTTTATATCAATTTTAGTGGCCTTCTTTCGTATTTACGTATTTGAGAATTACAAAGTATATTATTCAGAAGAAGAGATTCCTCATATTACTAATATCTCAGAATATTAACCATGACCGATCAAATTCAAGGACAGCTAATGTGTGAATGGGAACCTTCTTACTTTTTCTTCTTTTCTCATAATATTGATATTCCTTTAGTCTATTATTCTCATATTACTACCATTGTTATCTTTGTGCTTCTCTTCCTACTTTCTTTCATGAAACTGAAAGTGGAGTATAAGACATCTTTTCGTCTTATGGCTTTCTCATACTCGGTATGGCTCTTGGGAGACATTATTCTTTGGGCAAACGAAGTCATTCCAAATGTTTTGTTTTTCTGGACTATTGTGAACCTGGTCGAACCACTAATTTTTATTTCAGCATTTTGGCTAATAGTGAACTTTGTATACAAGAGAGGTCTCAACAAAATAGAGTCAGGAGTCATCGCTCTCGTATTACTACCGACAATAATTTTTACTCCAACTATTTATGGTATTCCAGGATTTGATCTCACCACTTGTGATAGAAACGCTGTCGAAGGTATCACTTCGTATTATAACTATTTTATTGAAATTCTTTCTATTTTCTCAATTTTTATTTATGCTCTGGTGAAAGTGGTTAAAGATTTCAAGGATAAGGTTAAAGTCAGACAAACCCTCATTCTTACAGGAAACATCACCATCTTGCTTGTACTTTTCCTTCTTGCTAATTTTATCGGGACTTGGACGGGTAACTACGAAATTAGTCAGTACGGGCATATAGGAGTGCCGATCTTTGCAGCAGCACTTGCGTATCTTATTATTAAATACGAAAGTAAGACGGGACAAATCATTATCGCAGACATTCTTGTTACCGCACTGTTTCTTCTATTCTTATCTTTATTTTTTGTTGACGATATTAATTACCTTCGATACATCATAATTATCACCTTTATTATTATGGTTCCTGTTGCAGGACTTCTTTTAAAAGGTGTCAGAAAGGAAATAAAAGTACGTGTTGAAAAAGAAGAACTTGCTACTGATCTTCGATCAGTCAATAACCAACTCCTGCTCACCAACACTAAACTCGAAAAAGCAAACGACCGTCTCAAGGAGCTTGATATACAGAAGACAGAATTCGTCTCGCTAGCAACACACCAACTTCGAGGCCCTCTTGGTGCGATTAAGGGTTATGCCTCACTTATTCTTGAAGGTGATTACGGAACTCTTCCTGATTCAGCTCGTCGATCTGTTGAAGTTATTATGCGTTCCGCTCAATCAATGATCGTACTTGTAGGAGATTATTTGGATATTTCTCGCATTGAGCAAGGGAGAATGAAATACGACTTTACTGAATTTGATTTGCGTGAGCTTACCGAGACAGTCATCAATGAATTCAAACCTGTTTCCGATATAGTTGATAGCACCATAACTCTCGACTATTCAAAACGCTATTCATTCAAAATAAAAGCTGATGCAGGAAAAATTAAACAAGTAATTTCAAACCTTATGGACAACAGCCTCAAATATAGTCCAAAGGGAATTATTCAAGTGAGCCTTGAAAAAAATGAGAAAGTCATCACTTTGAAGATTAAAGACAATGGGGTCGGTATAAAGCCTGAAGTAAAAGCGACACTTTTCGAGAAATTCTCTCGTGCCCCTGATGCAAGCAAGACAAATATACTTGGTACAGGTCTTGGACTCTTCGTTGCTCGGAAAATAGTAGAGACTCATGGTGGTAAAATATGGGCAGAATCAGAAGGCGAGGGAAAAGGGTCTACTTTCATTATTGAGTTGAAGGCAAAGTAATATAAGAGTAATATAAAGACTATGTTACAAACACTACTTGACCGTATAAACGCCGATTGGCGTAACATGCCAAACGAAGAATTTTTGAGCTTTATAAAGACCAAGTGCCAGCAAATCCTCCCCGAAGACAAGCTCGAATCATTGCTTACTGAGAAGCGTGTCCTTCGAGTGAAGCTTGGTACCGATGCGACAGGTAAAGACCTTCATATCGGACACATTGTCCCACTCCTTCTTCTTCGGCAATTTCAAAAAGCAGGGCATCGTATCGACTTCATTATTGGAGACTTCACCGCAACTATCGGTGATCCAAGCGGTCGCGAAAGTGAAAGAAAGGCACTCTCATATAACGATGTGAAGAAGAATGCAAGAGGTTTCAAAGGACAGATTGGTCCATATCTCAACCTATGGCACACGCACATCCACTTCAACTCAACTTGGCTTAAGAAGATAAAACTCGCCGAGATGCTCGGGCACATGCGTCACATCAGTATGTCTTCTGCTACTCAACGTGAGGACTTCCGTAATCGTCTTGCGCAGGGCCACAGTGTGTCACTCGCAGAAACAGTCTATGGTTTCCTCATGGGACTCGACTCAATCCATCTCAAGACCGATATTGAGATCGGTGGAGTGGATCAGCTCATTAACTTCCAGCAGTGTAGGGAGCTTATGTCATCTGAAGGCATCATTCCAGAAGTTGCTCTCTGTACTCCTATTATCGAAGGAACAGATGGTTCGGGAAAGAAAATGTCTAAATCAGTAGGGAACACAATCAATCTCAGTGCTTCGTTCGAAGACAAGTTCGGCAAGGTCATGAGTATTCCTGACAAACTCATTCTTCCTTGGTATCTTGCATTTACTGATGTCAAAGAAATTGAAATTGAGCAACTAAAGGCCCTTATTGAAGAAAGTCCTCTTGAGATGAAGAAGCAACTTGGCATGCTTCTCATTGCTCTTGAAACTAAATCTCTTGCAGAAGGAGAGAAACAACGGGAAAATTTTGAAAGAAAGTTTGTGAAGAAGGACCTTACGGAAGCTGATTTTATTGCGGTGACTTACACAGAGGGACAGACTGTTTTTGAGATTCTTTTGCCACATTTTGAAAGCAAGAGCAAACTTCGCACTCTTTTTGAGCAGAATGCTGTTCGTAATAATGACAGTGATGAGACCTTGGTTCTTACCGCCCTTGCCAACGAACAGAAAATCCGCGTAGGTAAACGACAGTTCTTTCGGTTGACAAAATAATCATCGGTGGTATTTTAGTAGAGGAGTAAAAATATGAAAAAAAATAAATCTTATGACGCAATTCAAGCAAGCATAGACAGCACATCTAAAGGTGACATTAAGCCCGTCACACCTAAAGAAGTGAAACGAGCGTGGCGTGATGCCCGTCAACACGACAAGCAAGCCGCGGAAAAAATTCCGACTATTGCGAATGCAAACGGTGTGCTTCCTGTAACCGCTTTTGGGTTCAACAGAATCTGCAACACCTTCGGCGCCTAACAACAACACCCACACCACCGAGCTCAACAGCTCAGTGGTTTTTTTCTGTCTAAAAATAGGTATAATAGGCTTTATGAACAAAACATTCCTATCAGGCATCCAACCAAGTGGCAAGCCTCACATTGGTAATTACTTTGGTGCTATGAAGCAGTTCGTAGATTTGCAAAGCTCTCTTGGGTCTGGTTTTGTAATGATTGCCGACTATCACGCCCTCCACAGCATTCAAGACAAACAAACCATGCATGACAACATTATCAGCGTCATGCTCGACTATTTAGCTATTGGTCTTGATCCAAAGAAGGTGACTATTTTCAAACAATCAGACGTATCTGAACATTTTGAACTTGCTTGGATTTTTGAAACTATTACCACCATGCCGTATCTCATGCGTGCACATGCATTCAAAGATGCCGAAGCTAAAAACAAAGAAATCAACGTGGGGACATTCAACTATCCTATGCTCATGGCAGCAGATATTCTCCTCTATAGCCCAGACGTTGTGCCTGTAGGACAAGATCAAAAACAGCATGTAGAAATTGCTCGTGACACTGCGGAGAAATTTAATCATGTATACAAACAACAAGTGTTTAAGCTTCCGGAACCAATGATCATGAGTGAGGTGGCGGTGGTTCCTGGTATCGACGGACAAAAGATGTCCAAGAGCTACGGCAACACTATTCCGCTTTTTGCATCTGATGAAGAAATTAAAAAACTAGTCGCAGGTATCGTGACAGACTCGAGTGGAGAAACCCCTGCAAACGTGTACGCCATTCATCTGCTTATAAAACCAAAAACCGAACTCGATGCGCTTTACGCAGAACACAAAGGAAAATACAAAATACTCAAAGACACTCTCGCCGAAGACCTTATTACTTTCATCACCCCTCTTCGTGAAAAGCGAAAAGAGTTCGAGGCGAAGCTTCCTGAAGTTATTGAAATGTTAAAAGCGGGGGGAATCAAAGCAAAAGCAGTCGCAAGCGAGAAAATGCAAGAGGTAAAGGAGGTTATTGGGGTGATTCTCTAAATACCTTTAGGACATCACACCATTTACTATTTTATGAGCCAAATAATTCCCAGTAGAGTACTACTTACTTAACGAACAAGCAAAAGGGTACAACTAACCAAGATAATCAAGTAGTTTTTCGTAAGGGTTCTTCTCGATGTTTTTTTCATTTACCACTTCTTTGATTTGATCTCGAAAAGGAGAAATAATTTTAGCGATATCTTTGGTTGATTCAGCTGAGTCTAGCTTACTTATAGCGTTTACCATTTCTATACGTATATCGACAGAGTCATTCTTTTCATTTTCTTTATCAGACACATATTCCATTAAAAATTCTTTGGTTAACCTTTTTAATTCTTCTTGAGGTGATTCAATTTTTTCAAATTCATTTTCCATATACATATATCATAGCCTAAAACTCTGATATTTGTTAGTATGCGCACATGGAAAGAACATATATCAAAGACCTTAACGCCCACACAGGGGAAGAGGTAACTATCAAAGGCTGGGTAGACGTACGTCGTGACCAAGGAAAGCTAATTTTTCTTGATTTTCGGGACATGACAGGCAAGGTCCAAGGGGTTATCCTTCCAAACGCTACTGAAGCTATGTCTGTAGGGCAAAAACTGCGTTCTGAGTGGATTGTAGAGGTAAAAGGCAAAGTGAACCCCCGTCCAGAAAAAAACGTTCAAAAAGACCGTATAAACGGTGATATTGAACTTGAAATCCTTGGTATTTCTATTATTAGTGAAGCGCAAGAGCTTCCTTTCGAGCTCACTTCAGAGGTAAACCTTGATACCTATCTCGACTATCTCCCATTTACTCTTCGAAGCAAAAAAGGACAGGCGATCTTCAGGGTCCAAGCAGAAATCGTGAGGTCGTATCGAGCATTCCTCAACTCTGAAGGCTTCACAGAATTTCAAGCACCCAAGCTCATTGGAGACGACGCCGAGGGAGGAGCAAATGTTTTTGAAGTGCCATACTTTGGAGACAAGACCGCACACCTCGCAACCAGCCCTCAATTCTACAAGCAGATCATGGTAGGAGTACTCGAACGAGTGTTTTGTGTTGGAAACGTATTTCGTGCTGAGAAACACAGCACCAGCCGTCATATCAATGAATATACTTCACTCGATATGGAAATGGGATTTATCACTGACCACACCGACCTTATGAACATGGAAAACCGTCTTCTTCAAGCTATTTCCGAACACCTCAAAAAAAGTTGCGCGCAGGAATTCGTGACCATGGAAGCAACACTTCCTGAAGTACCAACCGAGATCCCTCGACTCAAACTAAAAGAAGCACAGGAAATAATTTTCAAGGAAACACAACGTGACAACCGCAACGAACCAGATCTCGATCCTGAAGATGAACGCTTTCTTTGTGAGTGGAGCAAACAAAAACACAATTCAGATTTTATTTTTATCACTCACTATCCACTTTCAAAGCGTCCTATGTACACTATGGAAGATGAGAGTGACAAAGGTTTCACCAAAAGTTTTGATTTGTTGTTCCGTGGAGTAGAAATCACTACCGGGGGACAGCGTCGACACGACTACGAAAGCCTCATCGAGGGAATCAAGAGTAAGAACCTTGATCCCGAGAAATTCGCCTACTATCTCCAAGCCTTCAAGTACGGAATGCCACCTCACGGAGGGTGGGGTATGGGACTTGAGCGTCTTACTGCTAAGTTCCTCAACCTTCAAAACGTAAAGGAAGCTACTCTTTTTCCACGCGATATCAACCGTATTGACAGTCGGCTTTCTGAGTAGCAAACTAGACATTCCCTATTTTATTTCCTGTGGTATGATACTGGGGTATTAATAAATTAAACAAATATGCCAACAGAAAAAAAAGTAGTAAAGAAAGCTAATTCAGCATTTATGAAACCAATGGTAATTAGTGATGAACTTGCTGCAGTTGTAGGAAAGGGTCCTATGCCTCGTTCAGAAGTTACAAAAAAGATTTGGGTATACATCAAGAAGAACGATCTTCAAGATCCAAAGAACAAGCGAAACATTGTAGCTGACGCTAACCTCAAGAAAGTATTCGGAGGAAAAGGAACAGTGAGCATGTTCGAAATGACAAAGCTCTTGTCAAAACACCTTTCATAGTCGAGAATAGGCAGTATGGATTGTATCTTCTGCCAAATCGTAAATGGAACAGTGCCCTCATATGTAGTGTGGAAAAGCGAGACTCATCTCGCTTTTCTTAGTATTTTTCCGAACACCGAAGGAGTAACCGTCGTAATCCCCAAGAAACATTATCAAAGCTACGCATTCGACCTATCTGACCAAGTCCTTATTGATCTTATATTGGCAACAAAAGAAGTTGCAAAGCTTCTGGATGCAAATCTAGAAGATGTAGGACGCTCAGCAATGGTCTTTGAAGGATTTGGAGTAGACCATGTTCACGCCAAGCTTTTTCCTATGCATGGCACTGCAGATATGGGTAAATGGAAGCCAATAGAAAAGGGAAGAGGTGAGTATTACGAAACCTACCCCGGATACATCACTTCTCACGATTATGACAAAGCAAGTGATGAGGCTCTGCGGACAACTCACAAGAAAATTACTGACTAATTAAAATTTGCTATAATCACACAATGAACTTCTCTATTAAAACAGAATTATTCGAAGGGCCTCTCGATGTTCTTTTGTCTCTCGTAGAGAAGCGAAAGCTCTTCATTAATGATATTTCGCTTGCGCAGGTGACAGACGACTATCTTTCATATATCGAAAACATTACAGGCCACCACATGAGCCATACTGCCGACTTTATTGTTATTGCTTCCACACTTCTTCTTATTAAATCAAAATCACTTCTTCCAAATCTCGAATTTACTCATGAAGAGGAAAAAAGTATCGAGGAACTTGAAGACCGTCTTGTACAGTACAAAAAAATAAAAGAGTTGTCTGTACATGTAAAAAAATACTTTGGAACCAATGTTAATTATTATGCGAATGATCCTAAACCTGAAATAGTGTTTTCTCCATCTCCAGATATTACTGTTGCAAGTATTATACTAGCCATGAAGAGTGTTCTTGCCAATTTACCTAAAAAAGAGATGCTTCCTGAAATTACTGTTCGCAAGATCAAGACACTCGAAGAAACAATCAACGAACTTGCGGAACGCATCCAAGGGGCACTTAAGATGAGTTTCCGTGACTTCTCAAAAAAGGGGTCAGGAGCTATTTCTCGTGAGGAAAAAGTGGAAGTTATTGTAAGTTTTCTAGCTATGCTAGAACTGGTAAAACGTGGTATTGTGGAAGCAACCCAAAGTGAACTTTTCGAGGATATTGAACTTGAATCTCAAAACGTCGGTACACCCACTTATTTATAGCCATTTATGACCACATCAGCCCACATTGAAGCCCTTCTCTTTTGGAAGAACGAAGCTGTCAGCATTAACTGGCTTGCTACAACGCTTGGAAAGTCAAAAGAGGAGATAATTCAAGCTTTAGGTGAACTTAGCGAAGCACTTAAGAATCGAGGGGTTACACTTCTTGAGCAAAACGATGAGGTGGTACTCAAGACAAACAGTGAAGCAAGCGAACTTATTCAAAAACTCTCAAAAGAAGAGTTGGTAAAAGAACTTACCCCATCAGCTCTCGAGACACTTACTATTATTCTGTATCGAGGACCTGTAACAAAAAAAGAGATCGATTACATTCGTGGAGTAAATTCAGGTTTTATTCTTCGAAACCTTCTTATTCGAGGTTTAGTACAAAAAAGTAGCAGCGAAGCAGGAAAGGGAATTGTGTATAGTGCTACTCTCGACCTACTTTCACTTTTAGGAATTTCAAAACTTGAAGAACTTGAAGGATATGAGCAAGTAAAGAAAGAAGTAGAGGAATTCAAAGAACAAAATAATGAGAATATTTAATCCAATCATACCGCGTTTATTCGCGACTAAGTCTCTTTTCCTTGTGTGTGTTATTAGTACCTTTGCTATTTCAGGCGCGTATATTCAAAATATTACTACTCAGTCAAACCCCGATTATTTTTTTATTGTACAAACCAATAAAGAAAAAAAAGATCCTTTCAAGGATATTGTAGTGGAGGCAAAAGCAGTATATGTATACGATGTTTCAGCAGGAAAAGTTCTTTATGAAAAAAACCCAAACAGTATTCTTCCTATTGCTTCAATTACTAAAGTAATGACGGCTCTTGTAGCTCAAGATCGCCTTAACAGCCAAGAAATAACAATTGGTTTAGATGCTTTTGGAGAATACGGAGATAATAAACTTCTTCTTGGTGATGTGTGGAGTTTCAAAAATCTTATTGGCTACTTACTGACCGTTTCTTCAAATGATGGAGCCCGAGCAGTAGCGAGCGCGTACCAATCTGTTTTTAGTACGCAGGAAAGTGCTCTTGTTAGTTTTGAGGCTTCTATGAACGCTAAAGCAAAAGAATTGGAGCTAAATAGTATGTCGTTTAACAATTCAACAGGACTTGATCTTGAAGAGCAGGGAATTGCAGGAGGATATGCAAGCGCAAAAGATGTTTCGAAGCTTTTTGAATACACACTTAGAGCTCATCCAAACCTGCTTTTGGATACAAGGTACGTTACTAAATATTTTTCTTCTGATACAACTACTTACAGAGCACAAAATACTGACATCATTATCAATCAGCTTCCAAACCCTCTTGCGTCAAAAACAGGATATACAAACCTTGCGGGAGGAAACCTTGCTGTAGTGTTTGATAAAGGGCTTGGTGAACCAATTATTATTGTGGCTCTTGGTTCAAGTTTTAATGGTCGTTTTAGTGATGTCACTCTTCTTGCACAAGCAACGATGGAAAAGTATAATGATATGAAATGACGGCTCTAACACTTAGTGTAATTAAAATTTTTTTTCCAGCTATTATTTCTTTTTTTGTTGGTTTTGCAATTACACCTTTTCTTACTAATTTTTTTTACAAACATAAATTATGGAAACAACGCTCACGCAAAACTGATGCAACGGTAAAAGACTGCGACAAAATATCAGAAGACTTTAAAAAGATTCATAATGAAGGGGGTGAACTTTCAACCCCTCGGGTCGGAGGAGTTATTATTTGGCTTGCCGTTCTTATTACAATTTCTCTGATTTATCTTAATGCTTTTATTTTTGGAGGAGACATCAATGAAAAGCTCAACTTCTTAAGTAAGAACCAAACACTTCTGCCGTTATTTGCTCTTATATTTGCTTCCCTTATTGGACTTGTAGATGATCTTCTTCAAATCAGAGGGGGGGCTAGCTGTACTGATGGGATTTCTCGTAAATACCGTATTCTTGTGGTACTCGCAATAGCACTTGTGGGAGCATGGTGGTTTGCTTTTAAGCTTGGAGCTACGGGTGTTTATGTTCCTTTCTTTGGGGAAGTTGATTTAGGTCTTCTTTTTATTCCTTTTTATGTTTTAGTAACACTTGGTGTGTTTTCTGGATCAGTAATTGATGGTATTGATGGTCTTGCTGGAGGAGTAATGATTTCAGCTTTTGCTTCGTACATGGTAATTGCTTTTTTCAATAATCAGATTGACCTTGCAGCTTTCTCAGCAGTAATTATAGGAGGACTTCTTGCTTTTCTTTGGTTTAATATTCCTCCAGCGCGATTTTATATGGGTGAAACAGGAATGCTTGGACTTACGGTGACTCTTTCGATTATTGCTTTTCTTACCAACCAACCTCTTCTTCTACCTATTATCGCTTTTCCACTTTTCATTACTTCACTTTCTTCGAGTATACAAATGTTTTCAAAAAAGTATTTCAATAAAAAAGTTTTTAAAGTTGCTCCAATCCATCATCATTTCGAAGCACTTGGTTGGCCATCATACAAAGTTACCATGCGTTTTTGGATTGTATCTGTTGTTTGCGGGTTTATTGGCATCATCATAGCTCTTGTAGGCTAATATGAGTACTCCAAAAAAATCTGTAGACAAACCTTTTCTCATTAATGTACTCTTTCTTATTGTTGCTGGTTTTTTTATTTTTAGTTCCGCTTCTCTTGGTCTTCTTGCTCGTAATGAAGAGGTGTTTAGA
>Ga0163144_10023592_pt1 | contig 12126 bp, 12 predicted proteins | sample OliLak19BULKMAT1_FD_123175 | JGI IMG/M metagenome (GOLD analysis project Ga0163144, IMG submission 123175) | Freshwater microbial mat bacterial communities from Lake Vanda, McMurdo Dry Valleys, Antarctica - Oligotrophic Lake LV.19.BULKMAT1 | ecosystem: Environmental > Aquatic > Freshwater >...
AAACCAGAAGTAGTTCAAACACCAGAATGTTTAACTTGTAAACCAGAAGTAGTTCAAACACCAGAATGTTTAACTTGCAAACCAGAAGTAGTTCAAACACCAGAATGTTTAACTTGTAAACCTGTAGATAATTCAAAAGTTAAAAATATGCAAACAGTAATTGATGATGGTAGCTCCTGGGCAGGTGGTTTTCCTATAAGTAGAGCCGAATGGTTAGAAATGCTAAGTTATACTGTTAACAGTATTGCAGCAGAACAAGAGGCAAAGGAACGTAATATTCCAAAAACTGAGGTTTTAGTTGTAAAATGGGATCCAGACTTGGAAATCACAGTTTTTGAAAAATTTAACCCATTACTAAGTTTTGAAAGAGGAGATAATCCTAAATATATGGATCCAACTATTAAAACATGTATAGAGAACTCTATATGAGAAGCGGCATCAACTATTCCAGGTGAAGACCAACCTAGCCCAAAGTCTTTAGGTAAACTAGATCTAGTGCCTGGACCAGAGTTTTCTAGTGAGGAAACAGTAAGGGTGCTTCTTAGTAGAGGAAAAACTTATTAAGCAGCAAAGCAAAATATTTAAAATAAATGTATATTTATTTAATAGAACATTTTATTTCCAACTTTTCCAACTTTTTATTTACAGGGGTTACCATTATACCCATCTTCTTTATGATTATATTTTTTACGATCACAACCTTTTTTTTGTACTTTTCATTATGAAATATTTTTAAGATATTTTTTTTAACAGAAACATTACTGCTAATTGTAGTTATCTTTTTAGCTCAGTTAGCCGTGTTGTACCCTAACACACTCGTTATTAATTATTTCTACTGCCAATTAATTTTAGCAGCAGCAGCTTCCGAGGGAGCTCTTTTTTTAGGATTATTTTCCTATTTGTACGAACAACAATTTTCAAATAGAATTGCTACAAAATTAAATCAAGAAACAAAATTAATACAACAACATTAAAACTTAACCATGGACTTTTTTAAACGACTTTATCTTATTAAACAATTCTATTTATATCTTATAAGAAATCTTTCAAAAATTGAACCAACTTATGGCTTTTGATTGAGTATTTGGGAAGGTATTCGTGCTACTATGTTAGATTTGCATGTTTCCCTAAATTATGAATATTTTAAGGTTTGTATTATCTTTTTAGGAAACTGGAAACGCTGGGTATTTTCAACCAATCATAAGGATATAGGTACCTTATATTTAATATTTGCAGCATTTTCAGGTGTTTTAGGAACTGTACTATCAGTTTTTATCCGATTGGAATTACTAGACATTGGTGACCAATTTTTTATTGGTAATTATCAACTTTATAATGTTGTTATAACAGCCCATGCCTTTCTTATGATTTTTTTTTTAGTTATGCCAGGTTTAATTGGTGGTTTTGGTAATTGGTTTGTTCCCCTAATGATAGGTGCCCCAGACATGGCGTTTCCTAGACTTAATAATTTAAGTTTTTGGCTATTACCACCTTCCCTTATTTTATTACTAGGTTCCGCTCTACTTGAAGGAGGTGCTGGTACAGGTTGGACAGTGTACCCCCCCACTTTCAGCAGGATTAGCTCATTCGGGACCAAGTGTTGATATGGCAATTTTTAGCTTACACATTGCTGGTATTTCATCTTTGTTTGGTGCAATCAATTTTATAACAACTATAATTAATATGAGAGTACCTTCCATGTACTGGGACCGGATGCCTCTTTTTGTTTGGGCAGTTTTAATTACCGCCGTTTTACTACTTTTATCTTTACCAGTCCTAGCTGCAGGTATTACTATGCTTTTAACTGATAGAAATTTTAATACATCATTTTTTGATCCGGTTGGTGGGGGTGACCCAATATTATACCAACATTTGTTCTGGTTCTTCGGTCACCCAGAAGTTTATATTCTTATTATACCAGCTTTTGGTATAATTAGTCATGTGCTAGCAACTTATTCTTACCGATGAATTTTTGGTTATCAAGGTATGGTTTTCGCAATGCTAGCCATAGGTCTACTTGGTTTTTTGGTATGGGCTCATCATATGTATACCGTTGGTATGGATGTGGATACAAGAGCATACTTTACAGCAGCAACGATGATTATTGCTATACCTACAGGTATAAAAATTTTTAGTTGGTTAGCAACTTTAGTTGGTGGTATGATAATTCTTTTTCCACCGATGTATTTTGCTTTGGGTTTCTTATTTCTTTTTACTGTAGGAGGTTTAACAGGTATCATTCTTTCTAATGCTGGTTTAGACATCGCACTGCATGATACTTATTATGTAGTAGCTCATTTTCACTATGTGTTATCTATGGGAGCAGTTTTTGCTTTTTTTGCCGCTTCCTACCACTGGTTAGGTAAAATAACAGGTTACACTTACTCTAAATCCAGAGGTAGAATACATTTTTGGACAACATTTTTAGGGGTTAATCTTACTTTTTTCCCTATGCATTTTTTAGGTTTAGCCGGGTTACCAAGAAGAATTCCAGATTATCCTGATATTTATGTCTTTTGGAACCAGGTTGCAACTTTTGGTTCTGTTTTAACTATGCTTTCCTTACTTTATTACATTTTAAGTTTAATGCGTGGTCGCTATTTTCAAGAAAAATATCTAAACTACGAACCAGATACAACACCCTTCCTAGGATAAGTTTTTTGTGTTTATTTCAAATTTTTCCTATAGAAAAACTACAAATACTCTGCTTAAAATTCAATTAAAATGAATAGGATGAATTTGAAATTCTACCTGATCAGATATTAAATGGAATTTAAAATCAAGCTACGATAAAAAAAATTCTTTTAATTTATTTGATTTCCCACCCGCTACTCAAAAAGTTATAAAAACCTTATTTAAAGCAGGTGTATTTTTTGGTTTAGGTTCCCACGGTTATTATTCATTAGAGATTTCAAAAAAACAAAAATTAACAACAAAAAATTTTCATAGTTTAAAATTAAACGTAAAAAGAGATAGTTGATTTTTTTTTGGATTAGCAATTTCACGCCATTTAAATTTTTTGTCTTCAACTATAAAAATTTGAAATGTATTTTATAACGAAATAATTGAAAAAACATTTCATATATTTAGTTTAAGGAATACTTTAGTTAGCGAATTACATACTTGTCAGTTAAAGCATTTTCTTTCTTTTTTTTTAAAAACTAAACATAAAAAAAAAAAATTTTATTCTATTTGAAATCACCCTAGGGTTACTAGTCGCGTTGTTTTAACCGAATAGCGTTATTTAATCAATATATATATATATATTCTGTATAATTTATTTAATAAATAAAACGTATTTTATGGATAGCTAGGTTGTAAATACAAAGGCGTTGCTGAAAACGAAACAAAGGGTGTCTCTTTATTATGTCTGGCTGCTTTTTCCTATAAGGTAACTTTATTCAAACATTGTTTGGTAATGATATTCCCATGAATTGAAACATCTTAGTAATGGGAAAAGAATAAAATCAAAAATTGTTTAAATCAAAGAGAATTGGGTTAGTAGAGGTGATCGAAAATCCTGTAGATTAACTGTAAACATAAATATTGAATTGTACCTTTTAGGTATGAAACCAAAGATGGTTAAAGTCCAGTAAATTTTCTAAATAAGTTTATTTAGAAATAGACATTTTTATATGAAAGTGTTTAATAGACTGTTTATTGTTTAATAAGTAAATTATCGTCCGTGTACGATGATCGAAGAAAAAAAGTCCACTTTTTAAGTCTAAAATTTTTTACAAACCGACAGTGCACACAGTACCGTGAGGGAAAGCTGAAAAGTTACTTTGGTAGGTAGGTGAAATAGATCTCGAAATAGAATACGTAAAGCAGTTAGATGATTTTTAAATTTCTAACGTACCTTTTGCATAATGGGTTAGCTAGTTAATTGTTTTAGCGAGCTTAAAATTTTAATTGTAGGCGTAGTGAAGGCAAATAAGAAGTTATTTTAGTTAAAACAATTAGACCCGAAACCAAGTGAGCTAGCCATGACCAGGAGTACGTTGCTTAGCGATGTAAGACCGAACCCTTATCTGTGGCAAAAGATTGGGATGAGTTGTGGCTAGGGGTGAAAGGCTTATCAAACTTGGATATAGCTGGTTCTCCGCGAAATTTATTTAGGTAAAGCGCTAATTTATAGTTTTCTTGGTAAAGCTCTTTTTAACCTAGGGGGTTTTTATCTACCGAAGTTATTAAAAATAAGAATAGGAAAAATAGTAAATTAGTAGACAAGCATAGAGCGCTAAGGTCCTATTGCTAAAAAAGAAATAGCTTAGAATTATAGTTAAGGTCTTTAATAAAAATTAAGTGACATAAAAAATTTTAGTTGTTCATAATTATTAGGAGGTGGGCTTAGAGGCAGCCATCCTTTAAAGAAAGCGTAACAGCTCACTAATAGTTAACTACTAAAATTTGAGTAATGTAGGAGTCTGAAATTTTTAACCCAAACTTAATTAAAACATTTGTTTTAGGTAGCGGAGCGTGATGTTTTTATAAAAAATTGAAAAATTTAAATCGTTATTGATAATGCTAACATGAGTAACATTATTAACGTGAGAATCGTTAATGCCGAAAACCCAAGGTTTCCGACGGCTAGGATCTTCCACCGCGGGTAAAACGATCCCTTATTTGTTTAATGTAATTAAAAAAAATGGGAAAATTCCTTTTATATTAATAATAATTTTTTTTTTACTTTTCTAAAAAATTAAATAATTTTACAACGTTAATATTTAATTTTTTTACGGGACTTGAAAAAACAAAAAATTTTTAAATCGTACTAAATCCGACACTGGTGGGTTAGTAAAGTATACTAAGGCAGGTGAGTGAATAATACTGAAGGAACTAGGCAAATTGACCCCGTAACTTAGGGAGAAGGGGTGTCCCTCATACGGATGACACAAACCAGGAAGTGGCGACTGTTTAATAAAAACACAAGAATCTGCAAAAATGAAAATTTACGTAAAGGTTCTGACACCTGCCCGGTGCTGGTAGGTGAAACTGGTATCTACACTATAAGGGAAATTTTTTTACCCTTAAGGTACAGATACCTCTAAGCTCCAGTAAACGGCGGCCGTAACCATGACGGTCCTAAGGTAGCGAAATTCCTTGTCAGGTAAGTTCTGACGTGCATGAATGGTGTAACGACTGCTTCACTGTCTCCAGTATTAGCTCAGTGAATTTGAATTGTTTGTGCAGATGCGAACATTGAATGGCGGGACGGAAAGACCCCATGCACCTTTACTGCATTTTTACATTGTTTAAAAAAGAATTTGTGCAGTGTAAATATTAATCCTAGGAATTTTTTACGTCAGTAATTTAATGAGGAAACCATGAAACAATATTCTTATTCTTTTTCGAACTAATTAGTTTCTAAGATTCTGTAAATTTGGTAGTTTGGCTGGGGCGGTCATCTCCTAAAATGTAACGGAGATGCGCAAAGGTAAACTTCTGATAACACATGTTATTGGATTAGTGTAATGGCATAAGTTTGCTTAACTGCAAGATGGATAAATCAAGCAGAAACGAAAGTTGGTCATAGTGACCCGATAATTCTGTGTGGAAAGGTTATCGATCATCGGATAAAAGGTACGCTGGGGATAACAGGCTGATGGTCCCTGAGAGTACATATCAACGGGCCCGTTTGGCACCTCGATGTCGACTCATCACATCCTGGAGCTGTAGTTGGTTCCAAGGGTTCGGCTGTTCGCCGAATAAAGTGGTACGTGAGTTGGGTTTAAAACGTCGTGAGACAGTTTGGTCCCTATCTACCATTTTCATTTTTTTCTGAAAATTGCGAAGAGTTAATCCTATTACGAGAGGACCGGAAAATGTTTACCGCTGGTGTATCGATTGTTAACGTTTTTAGCATGGTCGAGTAGCTAAGTAAAAAAATCAGAACCACTGAATTCATCTAAGTGGGAAAGATAATTTCAAAAATATTTTCAGTAAGGGTCACAGTGGACTACTGTGTAAAAGACGTAGATGCTCTAGTTGTAATACTATTTCAAATGTTTTTTTTAATCCCAAAAGTTTAAACTTTATTTGATCTAAAAGATCACAAAAACTAATATTTTTTTTGGAATTCTAAAACTAAAAATTTAATTATTAAATATTTAATAATTTTGAGTTTGATCCTGGCTCAGAGTGAATGCTCTTAACATGCTTTACACATGCGAGTTGAACGGGTAATATAAAAATTATATTATTAGTAACGCACGGGTGCGTAACAATGAAAAATAAAAATATATTTGTTGGGGATAATTGATTAGAAGTACATGTTTGCTTTAATTCTTAAACCCCAATAGGTCTTCTTTATAAAAATTTTAATTCCAAACATTTTTATTTTAAAGACAAAAAATTTATTGCAAATATGTTTGTTTCATAAAGATCAGGTAGTTGGCGGGAACAGCCCACCAAGCCTAAGACCTTTAGCTAGTTTGAAAAAATGTATAGCCACATCGGGACTGAAACAAGGCCCGAATTTCTTAGGGAGGCAGCAGTGGGGAATACTGGACAATGAGCTAAAGCTTGATCCGGCAATGTTAAATGAACGAATAGAAAGTAATGAGCTGTAAAATTTATAAGGTTAATTCATATATAATGAATGAATTGATAAAGCCCCGACTAACTTCGTGCCAGCAGTCGCGGTAATACGGAGGGGGCGAGTGTTACTCATCATGACTAGGCGTAAAGGGTGTTAAGATAGCTAACGTTTGTTCTAATGTAAAAATCAATGGAAATATTGAGAGAAATTATGTAAACAATTTAGCTTTGAGTAGATTGGAGAATAGAGTTACTAGTTTTTGAGGGGTAGAATCCGACGAGAAGATTAGGAGATACAAAGGCGAAGGCAACTATTTATGATCGACTGACATTGATACACAAAAGCGTGGGGAGCAAACAGGATTAGATACCCTGGTAGTCCACGCCCTGACCTATGAGTGTGAAAATATTTTTTTGCTTTCAAGCATTGCTTTCAAGCATACCAGCTTTTTTATTGCTAGTTTTGAAAAATTTATTTTAGCTAACGCGAAAGCATTCCGCCTGGGGACTACGGCCGCAAGGTTGAAACTCAAAGGAATTGACGGAGGATCACACAAGCGGTGGAGCATGTGGCTTAATGCGTAATAACGCGCAAAACCTTACCAGTTTTTGAATGTTAATACGATTAAATTTAAAAATTTTAAATCCCATTAATCATTTCTTATTTCTTCGAGTTTAAAAAATGATAATTAGCACAGGAGCTGCATGGCTGTCGTCAGTTCGTGCCGTGAGGTGTTAGGTTCAGTCCATTAACGAACGCAACCCCAATTTCTAGTTGCCTGAGACTAATATTAAAAAATTCACATTATTAGCTTAACTAGGAAGACAGTCATTGAAAAATGAAGGAAGTAGGGAAGATGTCAAGTCAGTATGGCCTCGATAAACTGGGCTGCCGCACATGCTACAATGCTTCTTACAGCACGTTGCAAAAATGTAAGTTTGAGCAAATCGCTAAAAATAAGCTTAGTTCAGATTACTCTCTGCAATTCGGGAGTATGAAGGCGGAATCGCTAGTAATCGCGGATCAGCACGCCGCGGTGAACTGGAGTCTGATCCTAGTACATACCGCCCGTCACGCCACGAAAATTTGTTCTGTTGGAAGTTTTTTGAAACTCTTTTGTTATTTTAATTATAAATTAGAATTAAAATATAAATAATAAAAATATCAAAAATAGGAATATTAAGACAATAACATGATAAGTAATTAGGGTGAAGTCGTAACAGGGTAGTCGTAGGGGAACCTGTGGCTGGGTTATTTGACAGTGCGTAGCAGGCATGATGGAATGGTAGACATGTTGGTCTTAGAAATCAATGACTATTGTCGTGGGGGTTCAAGTCCCTTTGCCTGCTGCCGCTGCCGGATGACTGAGAGGCCTAAGGTATCTGACTTGAAATCAGACGTAGCAATAAAAATCTACCGTGAGTTCGAATCTCACTCCGGCTAGGTTGCCTAGTAGGGGGTTACGTTCTAATATTTGAAATAAAAAAACATACCGATTTGGGTTAGTTAATATGTTTGTATAAATTTTTTCAACTATACGTTCCCCGAACAGCGATCTTTTGGTGTTTTAACACCTTTTAAATTTCAATAAACTTTTTTAATAATGCTTACACACTTTATCTTTAAACAGACTAATATTTTTAAAAAAAATTTAAAATGTAAAAAAATTTCTTTTTTTTATCATACACCTCCTGAACAAACTGCAAATTTCTATTCCAATAATTACAGATTTAGGACGTACTGTTCTACCTCTTTTCTATATATGGAATGCTTCACCCTCTACCACCACACAATGGAATTTTATTCCTTACTAAAATGTAGTTTCGACTACTCTATAATTAATACTTTTTTAAATATAAGATTTACAACTAAAACTACGCAAGGTAATGCGTCAAATTTTCCACAAGTAAAGATTAAACCTTTACCTTCAAAATTAAATTTTTTTATTTATTTTTCGTCCTCAAAATATCCAGATGATTTACTAGTAAATAAACTTTTATTAGAAAAAAAAAATACTGTTTATCACGCACCAAACGAAATTGAACAACAATTTTATTTAAAAAATCAGGAACAAATTTTAAAAAAAATTGATATACAATTTTGGAAGGAAATTACCGTAAAAAAAAGTTTTTTTTATTCAAATTATGATCTTTATGAATTTCCAGTAAGTGTTCCTTTCAAAGAAAATTTATGATTTAAGGAATTGGTGGGTGTAAACTATGATTGGTCAAATTTTTTTTCATATGATTATCAATTGGTTAGCTATGAGTTAATGAGTACTTTTCATTATGAACCATTTTTTTTTTTTTGAGAAAAAATTCAAAGCTCTTTGTTTGAATTTTGATTAATCTCTCACTACAGAGAAAGAGCTTTGTTATTTGATCAAAGGGTTTACCAGCCCCATTTAGTTGCAAATGACCCTAATCATATTTTTCCCGAATTAAGCCATCTAGCCCACTCAAGTGAATTTAGAGCTGGTTATAAAATTTTTAAACGCTTATTTACTCATAAAAATACCCAAAATCTTTCCTATTACTTAGACTTCAGCGATGTTCAAACATACGCAACTGATAAAAATTTTGTACATTTGTGGAATTACTGGATAGGTACCTATAATTCTTTAAATGTTTTTAGCCCTACCGGTTGCCCAGGTTTAATTAATTTTTTTTGAGAACGGCTGGGTAGCCCCTGATTACAATTTGAATCAGCTACATATTGAACGGATAACGCCTATGGCTCATACTCTTCTTGAGTTATGCAATTTGCATTTTTTCCAGATTTTGCAATGTTATGGGGTCAATTTAACCCTAACTTTGATAGAATGACTTATACTTGCGATCATTTTTTTCATTTTGGTGAAAATTTTATGGATTCTTCCATAGCTTTGGATTTAGTCAGACACCAGGTTACTGATAATTATTGGGGCGATTTTGATTACATTGTAGAAGATTACTCTGCCTACCAATCAGCTTACTTTCCTGACAATATTGCAACTATTTGAATACCCATAATTTTACTGGCAACTAAAACGTTTCCAACCTCTGCAGATATGGCGCTCCATATTAATGATTACAATAACGTTTTTAAATTTAAACAAATAAAACAATATTGAAATTTAAGAGCTGATATATTTTTTGAATTGGATCAATTAACCAAATTAGAATTACTACGTGATGGCCCTCCTATAGATCAAAGAGTCTTTCACCTTGAAAAAATTATTAATTTGTACTTTGCTTACAATACATCGAATTTTTTAGCAAACCACCCAAAATGGTTTACTTCTCTAATAGATCCCTATGATTTTTACTCAGCTATGGTTTATGACGTAACAGAGGATTTAAAGTTAGAAATGTGAGAAAATAATTTAATAAAATCTATGTGGAAACAGAATTATGATTATAGTTCAAATTCTTCCATTTATTTTAGCACAAAGAGTTTTGATAATTTTTTTTTTAATTTGCCACGATTTATAAATGAAAAAATTTTTGATGACGCTGGTTATGTAACTTCAACTTTTAATTGAGGAGAAGAATATAAAAATAATAGAAATTTTGAATGGTTGACAAAATTTTCTCTTATTCACTGCGAGGTTTTACCTACAACACATTTTACGTGGAAAATTACTATATTGGAGGCTACACCCTTTGAATGGGATTTCTTATTATTAGATATTGATGAGGTAGTTTTTTATCAAGTTATTGATGCAATTTATGAGGGCTTTTCTTTTTCCTTAGTTCAACTTCAATATACAACATATTATTTTTATCAAAATAATTTGATTTTGTTAAATAGTTATTTACCAACCTTTTATTTTAAATTTAACTTTTTACCACTAGTTATACTTTTTTGAGATTTTATGACACATAATTTATTTTTTCAAAATATTGAATTTATACTTAATAATAGTATATGGATTTTAGAAAAAATTTTCCCTTTTTATAATTTTTTAACTGTTTCACAATTTAATTCATACGTAGCTCCTTTTTTAAATTTTAAAAAACCGTTTTTCAAAAATGATTTTAATTTCTTAATACTCTACGAAAATCAAATATTTGATATATTTTTTGTTAAATTTGCAATTAAGTCTATAAATTTTTTTTTAAATAAATTGTTAGAATTTTTGTGTTTTTTTGAACATTTTGATGTACAGGTGCAATGTAGTATACCACCTGGTACAGTTCAAATTAAAATTTTTGTTGATAGGGTTACTATTACTCTAAGAAATTTACCTCTAGAATTTTATTTACCCTTGTTTAAATATTCCTCTGATAATTATTTAATTGAATGAATTCTAATACGTGTAAAAATTAATGAACAGGTGTTATTGCCAGATGCAAGCACACTATCTTTACAGGATTTAGCTTCTGTACAGCGGTTTTTAGATTTTTGGTCATTGGTTTTAATTACTGAATCAGAACATAACGATAAAAAACTTACTGATACAATTAAAATTATAAACAGATTAGACTATAACTCGTTAAAGGCACATTCTCTAGACTATGATTGATATTTAAATTATGTTGTAAAAAAAAATTTATATAAAAAAAAATAACTTTTCTAAAATTTGAACTTAGATAACTCAGTTGGTAGAGTGAAAGCCTGAAAAGCTTTAAGTCGAAAGTTCAAGTCTTTCTCTAGGCATCAAATTTTATTTTAATTTTTTCTATTGGAGAAGGAGTAACTTAATTGGTAAAGGATCAACCTGTCGAGTTGGCAGATGCGGGTTCGAATCCTGCCTCCTTCGTTTTATTTAAGTGGTGTAAGGGTAACACATCGATCTGCAAAATCGGTATTACTTGTTCAATTCAAGTCTTAACCTATGTTTACATATACCCCCTAGTGTTGATTGTTGTTGAGTGTAAACATAAAGAATTAGCTATTTTTAAAGTTGTAAGATTCTTTTTAAAAATCAAAATAAGTTGACCCATTTGGCGGAAATGGTAGACGCGCTAATCTCAAAAATTAGTTCTTTAGGTTGTTGGTTCAAGTCCAACAATGGGCTGGGAGTGTCTGAGTGGTTTAAGGTGGTAGTTTGCTAAACTGCTGTACGTCATTGTACCATAGGTTCGAATCCTATCTCTCTCGTAAGGATATGGTGTAATGGTAACATATCTGATTTGGAATCAGACGATTATAGGTTCAAATCCTATTGTCCCGAAATGTAAATCGGTAGCTCAACGGTTAGAGCGTTTGGCTGTTAACCAAACGGTTGTTGGTTCAAATCCGACTCGATTCGAGATATATGGTATAGTGTTAGGGGTAGCACACTGGGTTCATATTCCGGGAGGAGAGGTTCGAATCCTCTTGCCTGTAAATCGTGGATAACCCTAGTTAAATTGGTATAACATTGGTCTTGCACACCGAAATAATTGGTTCGATTCCGATGGGCTCCATGTGTTTTTTTTATGGTAAACATTTTATTTAAATTTTTTTTATTTTTATTTAAATTTTTTGATTTTGTGGTATTTATTATATTTTCTAATTTTTTTTTAATAATTTTTTTTTTTTTTTTTAAAAAAAAAAAATTTTAAATTTTTATTTAAAAAATTTTTTAAATTTTTTTTTTAAAAATTTTTTTTTTTTTA
>Ga0163144_10023594_pt1 | contig 12126 bp, 15 predicted proteins | sample OliLak19BULKMAT1_FD_123175 | JGI IMG/M metagenome (GOLD analysis project Ga0163144, IMG submission 123175) | Freshwater microbial mat bacterial communities from Lake Vanda, McMurdo Dry Valleys, Antarctica - Oligotrophic Lake LV.19.BULKMAT1 | ecosystem: Environmental > Aquatic > Freshwater >...
AACCTGCAAGACATGATCGTTAATGCTAGCCTCCATCCAATCACGGCGATCCAGAGTCTGTCAGGTTCTCAAAAAAGCATGCTTCTAACTCGAGGAATTGTACTATGCAAAAGTCTTATTGCGGACCAAACCATTCTTCATTCACTTGGTATATCAGAAAGCGGTATTTCTGAAATTTTAGTGGAAATTGATGCGCTGTAAGTTTTACGAAACGTCATGTCAAAATATTATAATTCTCGAAGAACAAAGTACCTTTTTAATCCTACATCAAAGGAACCTTTTCGATTTAGTCGTTCAAAAATTGATTTATTTGTTCAATGTCCACGTTGTTTTTATCTTGACCAACGCCTCGGTGTCGGTAGACCGTCGAGTTTTCCTTTAACACTCAATAATGCTGTTGATGAACTCATGAAAAAAGAATTCGATGTGCATCGTGTGGCAAAATCTGCCCATCCAATTATGGATGAGTATGGGATCGACGCGGTGCCGTTTAATGATCCTCGAATGGAGGAGTGGAGAGATGCTCTTCGACGTGGCATTTCTTATCACGACACAAAACTTAATGTTATTTTACGTGGAGGGGTGGATGATGTTTGGGTAAACCCGGCTGGAGAGCTCATAATCGTTGATTACAAGGCAACCAGTAGCAAAAATGAAGTTACCCTTGATGATGAATGGAAAATTCAGTACAAAAGGCAAATGGAAATTTATCAGTGGCTTTTTAGGCAAAATGGTTTTACCGTAAGTGATACTGGGTATTTTGTGTATGTAAACGCACTTACTGATAAAAAAGCCTTGGACAAAAAACTCGAGTTTGATGTAACTGTTATTCCATATTCTGGATCAACTGATTGGATTGCTGCGGTTATTACAAATATAAAAAAATGTTTAATGGATGATCGCATTCCAAAAAGCGGAAAAGATTGTGATTATTGCAGCTACATTGATTCAATGGGAGCAGTCCTTAAAGAACAGGCTGTAAAGAACGGTTCCACAAAAAAAATTCCCGAACCAGTACTACCAACTAAGAAAAAAGCTTCATCACAAAAAATTTCTGAATCTATAACTGATACCCTATTTTAACCATGACTCATCCCGCACGTGCAGAGCAACTAAAAATAATTGATAATGAGATTCTGGGCTTAACAGCCTCTCCTTTATATGAGTATAGAATTAAAAATAAGTACCTACCCGTTATTGGAGAAGGAAGTGTGTCTGCTAGCATCATGTTTGTAGGAGAAGCTCCAGGAAAAAACGAAGCCCAAACAGGAAAACCATTTTTTGGTAGATCCGGAAAAGTTCTTGATCACTTACTTAACTCAGTTGGAATTAAAAGGGAAGAGGTATATATCACCAGTATCGTAAAGGATCGACCTCCATTAAATCGTGACCCACTTCCCGGAGAAATTGCACTGTACGGCCCTTTTTTAGACAGACAAATTAATATTATTGAACCCAAGATTATTGCAACGCTCGGTAGATTTTCGATGACATATATTATGAAAAAGTTCGGGTTAGAAAATCAGCTTTCTTCAATTAGCGAGCTTCATGGAAAAACTTTTCAAGCAAAAACGGATTATGGCACAATAACTATTATGCCACTCTACCATCCAGCAGTTGCTGTATATAATTCAAATAAGATAGGTGAGCTAAAGACTGACTTTGAAATTTTAAAGAAGTATATTTGATTTTTAATAAAATTGTGTTATAGTTTTTACAGATTTAAACTTTTAAACCTGAGTGGAGAAAAAGATGGTTGAAAACATAAGATGTGCACACTGTGATGTTGAGACAAAAGTTGTAACTCGAGATTTGGAAATTATATGGAAATTAAGAGGGTCTCCGCCTCAAGACTTCATCAAGCTTACACTCCACGGGGTTTCAAATCACAAATGTCATGAATGCCATGAAGAGTGGTACGACGACAGACAGGCTGGGCAACTTGAAACAGCTAGGACTAGAGCTATGGCAGAAAGGATTCTTTTTTTAGAAGGAAGACTGGCCTCACAAGGCTTACCTATCGTTTAGTGATGGTTTTAGAGGTCGTTTGCCAATAGCAAACGACCTCTATTTTTATGGTATATTTCTAACATGCAATCAACAGAAATCAAGCAGAGATTTTTAGCTTTTTTTGAAAAACGAGGGCATTCGGTTATTCCATCTGCTTCTCTCGTACCAGAAAATGATCCATCAGTCCTTTTTACGACAGCAGGCATGCAACCGCTTGTTCCATATCTCTTAGGACAAGCTCATCCGAAAGGAAAACGTCTTGTGAATGTTCAAAAGTGTGTTCGAACAGGAGATTTAGAAGATATTGGTGACAATCGACATTTTTCTTTTTTTCAAATGATGGGAAATTGGTCTTTGGGGGACTATTTTAAAGAAGATGCTATCAAGTGGAGTTATGAATTCTTAACATCAACTGAAGAAGGGCTCGGCCTTGACGCAAAGCGTCTCTACGTAACGGTTTTTGAAGGAAACGAGGATGCTCCTACAGATACAGAATCTATTGAAATTTGGAAAGGTCTTGGAGTTGCTAATGAAAGAATCTATCCACTTGGAATAGATGATAATTGGTGGAGTCCAGGTGAAAGTGGACCATGCGGACCAGATAGTGAAATGTTTTACGACTTAACTGAATCAGGGCTCGGCATTCTTTCTAAAGAAGCTTTCCTCGAAGCTGTTAGAAAGGAGGAGCTCGTTGAGATCTGGAACAACGTCTTCATGGAGTATGAGAAAAAAGATGGCAAAGTTATTGGAAAACTTGCTTCAAAAAATGTTGATACTGGAGCGGGTCTTGAACGTATGACTGCAGTCATGCAAAAAAAGAAAACAGCCTACGAAACTGATCTTTTTGTTCCAATTATTGAAAAAATAAAGAAACTTTCTCATTCTCAAAACGATAAAGCGGAAAAAATTGTTGCAGATCATACACGAGCTGCAGTTTTTATCATTGCTGATGGAGTAACTCCATCAAACACAGATAGAGGATATATTCTGCGAAGACTTCTTAGAAGAGCCGTTAGATACTCTGACATCCTTGGAATGAGCGCCCGAACATCGCTCATTGTACTAGCTGAAGTTGTGCAATCTACGTACAAGGAGGAGTACCCAGAAGTAACTCTCGATGTGAATGGCCTTCAAATTGGTCATATTATTCAACTAGAAGAAGAGAAATTCAGAGAAACTCTCATGAAAGGCCTCAAAGAGTTTGATAATAAAACTTTCGCAACTTCCAGAAAAAAGATAGGTAATGCTACAACTGGTGGACTACAGTTCTTTAATGTTACAGGTGAAGTTGCTTACAACTTATTTACAACTTATGGATTTCCAATTGAGTTAACGGAGGAATTAGCAAAAGAAAGAGGTACTAGTGTTGATAGAATAGATTTTGAAAAAAGAATGTTAGAACATAAAAATTTGTCTCGAGCTGGAGCTGAGCAGAAATTTAATGGAGGGCTTGCAAATACCAGTGAAAAAACAGTAAGACTTCATACGGCGCATCATTTGCTTCTTTCGGCGCTTCAGAAAGTTTTAGGAAATGAAGTGAAACAAAGGGGAAGCAACATTACCGAGGAGAGACTACGTATGGACTTTTCTTTTGGACGAAAAATGACCGATGAAGAGAAAAAAGAAGTAGAAATTATAGTTAATAGTCACATTGAATCAAAAAAAACAGTGGTAATGCGAGAAATGCCACGAGTAGAAGCTGAAACTTTGGGAGCTGAAATGGAGTTCGGAGCAAAATACCCAGATGTTGTTTCTATTTACTTTATCGAAGACTCAGAAGGTAATGTTATTTCCAAGGAATTCTGCGGAGGCCCTCATGTACAAAATACAGGAGAGCTGGGGGCTTTTAAGATTCTTAAAGAAGAAGCCGTCGCGTCGGGAGTTAGGAGGATAAAGGCCATATTGGAGTGAAAAGTTATAAGTAACAAGTAGCCCAAGTATATAAACTATCTTTATACTTACTACTTATTACTTTATTTTGCTATACTTAGCAAAATATATGCTTTGGAAAAAAAATAAAGCAAATCTCACATTAGTGTGCGATATTGGAAGCGCAACGGTATCTTTGGCTATAGTTCAAATAACAAATATTAAACCTGTAATTTTATATACGACTATAGTTCCTATTAAAGTTGATGAGGTCTATGAACCGAGCAAGCTTGAAGCAAATCTTCTTGTTTTTTTTGCTGAGGCAATAAAAAACGTGAGTGCGGCATTTCGTAGCGAGCTTCGAACTCTTTCTGAGAAGCAGATTCATGACGCAGTACTAGTATTTTCTTCACCTTGGTATGTTGCAAAGACCAGATCGGTTTCTATTGAAAAATCAACACCGTTTTTTCTCGATGCTCATACGATTGAAGATCTTATCAATAGTGAAGAGCGAAAATTCGAAGAAGAAGCTCTGAGTGGCTCGCTTGATGTGATTGGTAACCGTGATGTTCGAATGATTGAACGTGAGCTTGTAAGAGTAAAGCTTAATGGTTATGAAACAGCCAATCCGTATCTAAAACGTGTTCAATACGCTGAGTTATCTCTGTATATGAGCTTGGTACCTCATGATATGTTGAAAACTATGACCGACCTTCTTGCGGACCGCCTTCACATTGGAAAAACAAAGGCCTATACATTTCCCTTGGTATCCTTTGGAGCAATCAGAAAATTGTTTCCACACGAATCAAATTATCTGTTACTAGATGTAGCGGGAGAAATGACTGATGTTTCGTGCATTCAAGAGAGAATCATTACCGGTTCAAAGGCTTTTCCAACGGGAAGAAATGCCCTGATTCGCGAGGTTGCAAAAAACATGCACGTTTCAAATGAAATTGCACTCTCTCACTTAATCATGTATGGAAATAACGCTCTTGAAGAAAAAGTTACCAAAGAGCTTCAATATATTCTTGATACTTTTTTTGGAAATTGGAAAAAAGAATTTACAAAGGTGACTCGAGCCCTTGATTCAAACAACAATCAGAATAGCAGAGTTTTTCTAAGTATAAATGGAGATGTGTCAGGATTATTTTTACAGAACCTTCACAATGTATCTGCAATTGACGAGCACGATGCAGTATTTTTGTCTGATGAGGTGCTCGGAAACAATGTTGCGTACGGTAAACATGTTGAAACTGATCCTTTTATCGGAATTGAGACATTGTTCATTGTTGCTTCCTTACAAGAGAAATAACACAGTATATGGTTTATTCATTTACAATTTATCGACTCGTATTACAATAGACACAGTGTCGCAACCTAACTCCAAAAATTAAAATTCCATGGCAAAAAACATCTTACAAGATATTGTTCCACCAGAAAAACGTTCAATCAGAAATATTCCCATTCCAAATAAATCAAATCGTACTAACTCATTCCAAACTGACGTAAAGCAAATTAAGCAAAAAGAGGAATTTTTTGAAATGCCAAAACATGCTAATTCAACAAAAGAGATTTTTCAGCCTAAAAAATCAAAAGAACCTGTTGACGCACTTCCTCACGCTTATCCGTATGAGGATGGGGAAATTAAGGTCAGTTTTTTTTCTTCGCGTAAAAAAGCTATCTTGATTGCAGTAGGTCTAGCTATTGTTATTGTAGGTCTTGCCATCTCCTCACTCTTTAATGGAGCGACCGTTACAGTGGTTCCTAAGGGGAAACAGGCAGTAGCGAGCACTCAGACGGTATTTACAGCAAAAAAAGAAGCTACTGCTGGTGAACTTGGTTTCCAAATTCTAACTATTGCTAAAACAGCAGGGAAGGAAGTAGCTGCAACAGGAGAAGAAAAAGTTGAGCGTAAAGCTAGTGGTACTATTACTGTTTTCAATAGTACTGACACTAGTCAACAACGACTAATTAAAAACACTCGATTTGAAACACCGGAAGGTTTGATTTATCGAGTAAACGAATCCGTAGTTATTCCTGGATCTATAACGGTTGCCGGAAAAGTAATTCCCGGAAGCGTTGATGTGACCGTGCACGCAGATGAAGCAGGTGAGAAGTACAACGTTGGTAAAAAAGATTTCACCATCCCGGGATTCAAGGGAGATCCTCGTTTTAAAACTGTATACGCTCGTTCAAAAACTGACATGACAAATGGATTTATTGGTACTGTCAAAAAAGTTTCTGATTCTGACGCCGCAAAAGCAAAGGGCGAGCTTCACGCAACGCTTGCAGAGCAACTTAAAAAAGATGTTGAGTCCCAGCTTCCAGCAGATTTTATCGTTTTTGATGACGGACTCTTTTACTCTTACACGTCACTTGCTCAAACCGGAGGATCTAATTCATCTGCTACCATTAATGAAGAAGGGATTCTTCGAGCTATTATTTTCAACAGAAGCTCGTTTGCAAAGCAGGTGGCCCAGACCATTGCGCCGACAGTTGCGAATACTGATGTCGCGATGCTTGGGGTCGAGGGCCTTGCCTTTGCCATAAAAGACAAGACAACGCTAGATTCTACAAACTTAACAACTCTTTCATTTACCTTGACCGGAACGATCAATTTCCTCTCACAGTTTGATGAAAATAAACTAAAAACTGATCTCACTAACAAAAAAAGGGGAGATTTAAGTAGTATTTTGCAGAATTATCCTTCAATTAAGCAAGCAAATGCGGTAATCAGACCATTTTGGAAAAGTACATTTCCTAGCGAAGATGCGGATATAAAGATAACTATTGCGCCGGAAAACAATTAACCCGTAGATATTTTGACTCTTTTTCCTCAATACCCTATACTACAGACTAAACACGGATGGACACAAAGCAAGAAAAGAAAGAAGAAAAAATTGTCGGTACTGTTATCGAGGCACTTCCTAATATACTTTTTCGAATCGATCCAGAAGGTGGAGAGAAGGAATTTTTGGCTTACCTTGCGGGTAAAATGCGTATGAACAAAATTCGGGTTCTGGTGGGAGATAGGGTGGAGGTCAAGCTTGATTCTTATGGAGGAAGAGGTCGCATCGTACGACGTCTTTAAAAGAGTGGGTGTTATATTGACAAAAATGGCGATTCTATTAGAATAGCTACTTACATAATATAGGTATTCAAAAAAGTATTTTTTTAACAAAAACAATGAAAGTTCGCGCTTCAGTAAAAAAAATGTGTGCACAATGTCAGGTGGTCCGAAGAAAGGGCTATGTGTATGTTGTATGCAAAGCGAATCAACGCCATAAGCAGCGGCAAGGCTAAGTTCAGTTTTCTAGTTTTAGTTTCAAGTAAACTCAAAACTAACACCACCATTATTTTACTTAAAACTAAACACTAACTACTTAAAACTACACCATGCGAATCCTCGGTATTACTATCCCAGAAGAAAAGCGAATCGAAATTGGACTAACCGCCGTCTATGGTATTGGTCGCCCTCTTGCGCACACCATTTTAGACGAAGCGGGAGTACCCCGTGGCTCAAAACCTAAGGATATCAGTACCGCTCAAGAAAATGACATCAGAAAAGTAATTGAGACAATGAAGCTTGAAGGAGATCTAAAGCGTGAAGTTGCAGGAAACATCAAACGATTAAAGGACATCAAAGCGTATCGTGGCATCCGCCACATGCGCTCTCTCCCCGTAAGAGGACAGCGAACAAAAACCAATAGTCGTACTCGCCGAGGTAATGTGCGAAAGACAATGGGAACTGGCCGCAAGCTCGCTGATAAGAAATAAGTATTCATAACGGGGATTACGAGCTTTACAGGTTTTTTTAATTATGCTATTAATAACGGGTTTGAAATAACTGACTATAAAGACTCTTTTCGTTTCTTTAAACGGGAAACGATGGATGTCTTTTCGGGTCTCTCCAAAAGAGCAATATGGGCAAAAAAAGAATAGTAAAAAAAGGTGAAGAAGGAACGGAAGAAAAATCTTCCGTTTCGTCTGTTTCTAAAAAGCGAGCTGATGTTGGCATACTTTCTGTTCAATCAACCTATAACAATACGAAAGTAGTATTAACGGATGTAAAAGGTAATACCCTTGCATGGTCATCAAGTGGATCTCTTGGTTTCCGTGGTGCTAAAAAAGGAACTCCGTTTGCTGCAGCAAAAGTGGGTGAAACTTTGGCAACAAAAGCTCAAGCAATTGGCATGAAAGAAGTATCAGTAGTTGTGCGAGGCGTAGGATCTGGACGCGAGTCAGCTATTAGAGGATTTATTTCAAAGGGAATAAATCTTACTGCAGTAAAAGATACAACTCCTGTTCCTCATAATGGTCCAAAGCCTAAGAAACCACGAAGAGTATAATATTTACATAATTTATGATCATCGGACCAAAATATAAAATCGCACGACGCCTCGGGGCACCAATTTTTGAGAAAACCCAAACTCAAAAATTCGCACTTTCTCTTGCCCGTAAAGAAAAGAACGGAAAGCGTGGTTTTGCTCGTCCTAAGTCAAACTTTGGAATGCAGCTTCTAGAAAAGCAGAAAGCTCGTTTCACCTACTGCGTTACTGAAAAGCAGTTTTCAAAATATGCGAAGCAAGCCCTTGCTTCATCCGATGCGAATCCGCTTGGAAACTTTTTCGAAGCTCTTGAGCTTAGAGCTGATAATGTTGCATACCGTGCTGGGCTTGCGTCGACAAGGCTTGGAAGCCGTCAGATGGTTTCTCATGGACACATTATGGTAAATGAAAAGCGTATAACCATTCCGTCAATGAGACTTAAGATTGGGGATGTAATCTCTATTCGAGAAGCAAGTAAAGGGAAGCCGTTGTTTGCAAATCTTGAGGAAAGACTCAAGACCTACACAACACCGTCATGGCTAGCACTAGATTTTGATAAGAAAGAGGCCAGTATTCAAGGTATGCCGAAATACCAGAAAACAGATTCTTTGTTTGACATGAACGCGATTTTGGAATTTTATAGTAGATAAAACTTTTAATAATTTTTAACCCTATTTTTATGTTTGATCAATCAATTATTTTGCCATCAAAACCACGAATAGTTTCTGAAGATCAATTCAGCGGTACTTATGAGATCGATGGACTTTACCCTGGATACGGTCACACTCTAGGAAACTCGCTTCGTCGCATTATTCTTTCATCACTTCCTGGATCTGCTATTATTTCAATAAAGATTGCTGGAGCTAACCATGAATTTTCTGTTCTTCCAAGTATTAAGGAGGATGTAATCACGATCATGCTCAATCTTAAGAAAATGCGCATTAAGATGCTTACTTCAGAGCCTCAGACGATTACCCTTAAAGTAAAAGGTGTGAAGGAAGTGACCGCAGCTGATATTGATGTGCCTGGACAAGTCGAAATTCTCAATCCAGAGCTAGTTATTGCTACCCTAACTGATAAAAATGCTGATCTTGATATCGAAATGCTTGTTGAACAAGGAATGGGTTACGTGTCAAAAGAAACCCTTCAAAAAAATCGAGTAGATATTGGGACTATTGCATTGGATGCTATCTTTACACCAATCCGACGTGTAAGTTATGAAGTAGAAAACATGCGCGTTGGAGACAGAACTGACTTCAACCGCCTCTCAATGTTTATTGAGACAGATGGAACAATCTCTTCAAAAGACGCCCTTGAAACTTCTATTCAAATTATGATTGGACAACTTAAATCTATTGTCGGATTTAAAGAAGAGATGGAGGAGACTCCTATGTCAGCGACCGAAGCAGCTACAGAAGATAGTTCGAAATCTGAACCTGACTCTGAATTTCTTAAAACTCGCATCGAATCTATTGGTCTTTCGCCACGAACACTCAATGCACTTTCTAATGCCAACATTCGCACAGTAGGCGGTCTTTCTAGAAAAAAGGAACGTGACTTGCTAGATGTAGATGGGCTTGGTGCTAAAGGTATTCAAGAAATTCGCGCTATGCTGGGTAACTACGGAATCACGCTAAAATAAATATGTTGAAAAAGTTTACTAAGTTTGATAGGTTCATGATTCAATCTTAGTAACTTCTAAACTTAGTAACTGCCAAACTTTTATGAGACACCACAACGCAAACAGAAAATTTAACCGAACTCAAGGACAGAGAAAAGCTCTTCTGCGCTCCTTAGCTGTGGCTCTTATTCAGAAAGAAAAAATGCACACCACTGAACCTAAGGCAAAGGAGGTCCGTCCACTTGTTGAAAAACTAGTTACAAATGCGAAGAAAGGCACTCTAGCCGCTCATCGAGGTCTCATTGCTGCTGTAGGAGCAACGTGTGCTAAAAAACTTATGACTGAACTTGGTCCAAGATATAAAGACAGAAAAGGAGGATATCTTCGAGTGGTGAAGCTTGGAATTCGACTAAAAGATAACAGCCCTCAAGCTCACATAGAATTTGTATAATATTTATGAAACATACCATTGATGCAAAAGGAAGACCTCTAGGACGCGTTGCAAGTGAAGTTGCGAAGCTTTTGATTGGAAAAGATACAGTTGAATTTCAGCGTAACACAATGCCTGAAGTTGAGGTGACCGTAACTAACGCGAATCAAATTGCTATTTCTGATAAGAAAAAAGAAGAGAAGGAACATGCGATTTATTCTGGTTACCCTGGAGGACTTCGTCATGAAAAGCTTAAAGATTCACTTTCTAAAAAGGGAATAGGGGAAGTGCTCCGTCGAACGGTTAGTGGGATGCTTCCGAAAAACAAGCTTCGATCGAAGATGATCAAGAATTTGAAAGTAGTTGAATAAAAAGTTTTAAGTTTTGAGTAGTTAGTTTTAAGTAAATACAAATAGACAAACACGGTAAAATAGGTAGAATAATCAATCAATACGGAATGCAAGATACAGAAACAAAAAACAAATATATCGAAACCATCGGGCGCAGAAAAACATCTTCTGCTCGTGTTCGTATGACTCCATCTAGTAAGACCACCTTCATTATCAATGACCTAGAAATTGAAGTTCACTTTCCAACAAAAGAGCTCCAACGTGTCGCTCGTGAGGCATTAACCCAAGCTAAGGTTGAGCAAAAATTTAAAATTACTGTTATAGCTAAGGGTGGAGGAATTTCTTCTCAAGCTGGTGCGGTGCGTCACGGAATTGCCCGGGCACTTATCAAGTATGATGAAACTCTACGAGCTTCACTTAAAGAAGCGGGGATGCTTAAGAGAGATTCGAGGTCTAAAGAGCGCCGCAAGTTCGGTCTCAAGAAGGCTCGTAAGGCTCCTCAATGGTCTAAACGATAAGCTCAAAACTGGCACACGGCCAGTTTTTGTTTAAAGTTCTTGCTTCTTTACAAACGATTCATTATTCTATAAATCTATGAACGACGAACAAGATGTATCTCGTAAAAGCGATACCCAAAACGATGAGCACACGGAAGACATTACTCTTGACGAAGAAACACATATAGACGATTCAGTTCTTGTTGAAGAAGCTCAAGGTGATACAATTAAGAAACTCAAACTGAAACTAAAAGAGGCAGAAAGTAGGGCGAAGGAGAATCTAGACAATTGGCAAAGAGCTCAAGCTGAATTCATGAATGTTCGCAAACGCGACGAAGAAGCGAAAAATGAGTTTATGAAGTTTGCAAAAGCTGATACGATTTCTCAAATTGTTCCCGTACTCGACAGCTTCACCATGGCGCTTAGCCAAGGACACGAAGATCTAAGGCCAATTTACAATCAACTATTTCAAATCTTGAAACAAAACGGACTTGAAGAATCAAATCCTCTTGGCGAAGTATTTGATCCCGCTAAGCATGAAGCAATCAGTATGATGCCAACGGAAAACGAAAAAGAAGATCATACAGTAATAGAAGTATTTCAAAGAGGGTATATGCTTAACAGCACTGTCATACGGCCAGCAAAGGTTAGAGTAGGGGAATATGCAAAAGTTGATTAGTTAAAAAGTTGATAAGTTTTATAAGGTATACAACATTTTATCAATCGCAAGTTCTTCACTTTACAAGTCAATTGAGACTTATTATAATACGAACTCAACATTAATTTAATAGCTTATCTTCATACAATATATGTCAAAAATCATCGGAATCGACCTGGGTACTACGAATTCTGCAGTTGCATTTATGGAGCTCGGCAATCCTAAAATAATCGAAAACGCTGAAGGTGTGCGCACAACACCTTCTGTTGTCGCTATTTCTAAAGCAGGTGAACGATTGGTTGGTCTTCTTGCTCGTCGCCAAGGGGTGACGAATCCAAAAAATACTGTCTTCGGTATCAAGCG
>Ga0163144_10023595_pt1 | contig 12126 bp, 9 predicted proteins | sample OliLak19BULKMAT1_FD_123175 | JGI IMG/M metagenome (GOLD analysis project Ga0163144, IMG submission 123175) | Freshwater microbial mat bacterial communities from Lake Vanda, McMurdo Dry Valleys, Antarctica - Oligotrophic Lake LV.19.BULKMAT1 | ecosystem: Environmental > Aquatic > Freshwater > Lake...
GTTGCCCGAGGTGAGCTACCCGCAGGGCGGCGCCGCCAATTGGAGCAACGGCTACCTGCCCGCTCAATTCCAAGGCACGCCCCTACGCCCGAAAGGTTCACCCATCCTCGATCTCGCTCCCCCGCAAGGTGTGACGCCCGCCCAGCAACGCCGCAATCTCGATCTGCTCGCCGAGCTCAATGAAAACCACGCCGCCCGGCATCCCGGTCACGATGAACTCCTCGCGCGGATGGACAACTACGAACTCGCCTTCCGCATGCAAATGGAAGTGCCCGCCGCCCTCGATCTCTCCCGCGAGTCGGAGAAAACCAAGGAGAGCTACGGGATTGGCTCCGACGCCACCGACAGCTTCGGGCGCAAATGCCTGCTCGCCCGCAAACTCGTCGAGCAGGGCGTCCGCTTCGTTCAACTCTACAACGGCTCGTGGGACAGCCACGACTACATCGAGCGTGCCCACGGAAATCTCGTTCGCGGAGTGGATCAACCCATCGCCGCGCTGATCAGCGATCTGAAGGAGCGCGGCCTGCTTGAGAGCACCCTGATCGTGTGGTGCGGCGAGTTCGGTCGCACACCCGACAACGGAGTCCGTGGCGGCACCGCCTATGGACGGGATCACAATCCCAAAGCCATGACCATTTGGCTCGCCGGAGGACGTTGCAAAGCCGGCCATACCATCGGAGCAACCGACGAGACCGGCATGGAAGCCGTGGACACGGTCCATCACGTCCGGGATTTTCACGTCACCCTCTTGCGGCTGCTCGGACTCGACGACAACAAGCTGACCTACTATCACGCAGGGCGCTTCAAGCAACTCAGCCAATTCGGCGGCACCGTCATCGAGGACCTCATCGGGTGAACCGGGAGAAGTTTGGAGACTGACCAACTCACGCCCACAGATTCAGCAGAGCCACCCCGCACACTGCGATCGCCGCCCCGAGCAAGGCGAGCCGACTCGGCCGGTCCCCCTCGGTCAAAAAAGCGAGCGGCATCATGATGATTGGCGTCGTCGCGATCACCGCGAGGACGATACCGCTTTCCAGAGACTGCAAAGCCCATTGGAAACAGCTCACCCCGATCACGGGACCAAACAAAGCCGCTCCCACCAACCACGGCGCCACTTTCCGGTCCAGCGGACTGCGCCAATTCGCCCGAGCCGATGCCGGAAAGAAGCAGCGGATCACCAGCACGCTGAGCAGCGCGAAGACCAGCCCGGCCGTAACCCGTTGGAAGGCCGCAGAGATCCCCGAACTCGTTCCCCCGGCCGCCACCAGAACCGCTTCCGCCTTCCGGCTGATCACCGCCCCGGTTCCCTGGCCCCATCCCGCCACGAGCGCAGCGACGATACCCCACCCGAAACTCCCCCGCCGCTCCAGCTTCTGCCGTTGATTGGTCCCCGGACGCAGGGCCAGCACTACGCCCCCGAGAATGAGCAATGCGCAAAACCCCACCCGCGCGGTCACCGAGTGCCCCAACCAGAGCCACTCCTGCGCCATCGCGAAGAGCGGGGCCAAACACAAGTTCAGCAAAATCGTCAGCCGCGAGCCGAGACGTTCGTAGGCGAGGAAAAGGGCCACATCGCCGATCCCGAATCCGATCAAGCCGCTCAAAAAATACCAGGGCAGCGCGGACGTCTCAATCGTTCCCGGCAGAAAAATCGCGACCACCAGGCCGAGCACCAAAGTCGCCAAGGTGAGTCTCCAGAGATTTCCCCAAACGCCCCCGAGACGCAGGGCGACCCGCTGACCCGTCACCGCGGAGCATGCAAAAAAGAATGCGGTCAGTGCGGCGGCGAGCATGATGGGGCGGCAGAGGTTCCAGAAGGGATTCGGAAGTTGCCAAGGCAACGACATCCGCCCTGACTTGTAAAGAGATGGCTTTGGCCCGAGCCCTTTTCCTCATGGCCACAGCAGGGAATTCCCGGATTTTCCGGAATTTCCGGGGCCTGTCCCTTAGGATTCCGGGGCGGAATCGCTGCCCCGTGTTTTGAATCAAGGCAAAGCAACTGACCGCTCGGGTGAGGGCGGAGTTTAACTATCCCCCCCGTGTTTTGAATCAAGGCAAAGCAACTCAAGCTGAAAGCCGCCGACCAAATCAACTATCCCCCCCGTGTTTTGAATCAAGGCAAAGCGCAAGCCCGCCGTGTGCGCTTTGCGCGGGACTATCCCTCCCGTCTTTTGAAACAGACCTGCCGGAGAGGGACAGGCCCCGAAGTCTTGTGCCTCACCCCAATCCCCCAACGGGGAAAGACAACTTCCAGTTCCTGATTGGCGGTCGTGTCGCGCGGCGTCGGCGGTCGCTTCTACGATGTTCTCGACGGCACCTGCGGGATCGAGCCAGTCTCTTTTTCTCCGCAGAACAGCGTGAGCGAGCTTCAACGTGGAACGGGTTTTCCACCCCATTTTGCGAGCGGGATCGGCGGAGGTAATGGAGAATCATCGTTCACGGAGGAGAACCTCACCGCAAGGGTGGCATCGCCCCCATCGACAGGGATCTTCACGATGAGCTTTCGCGTGTCCTCCGTCGGGTAAGCGGGTTCCTTCAAGTCGACATCCTCGACTTGGAATACGGCGTTCTCCGGTCGCAGGATTGTGACACGCAATTGGCGCCCCCCTAGACCGAGCAGAGCAACGTTGCCGGTGCAGTCCACGGTCGCATGCGTGTGCATCGCCCAGACGAGATTGCCTGATTTCGGCTTCAGGAATTCGTCCTGGATGAGAATCGAGGGCGACTCACCGCGAGTCAACAAGATGCCGCGACGCACCTCTTTTGCGGTGCTGTAGCCTTTCGATAGATCCAGCACGGCCCAGCTCTTGGCGGCGGTGGACTCGAAAGTCTCGACGAAGCCGGTGCCGTCGAGCTCCTGGTTTTCGTGGTCCCAGGTAAGAGTGTTCTGGCCTTTGCTGGAAGTCCGGTAGTGAGTGAAGCGCTCCGCCCCGAAATAACCGGGCAGGGCGTAGCTGTCTGCCCCCAGATCGATGCCCCACCTCATTCCGAGGGCGTCCAGCACGAAGGTGCCGAGATCGAGGTTTCCGTGGCTGAATCGGTTGTCGCCACCTTTGGCCAGAATGGACCAGGCGTTTTCATCCCAGGAAGTCCGCAGGGAGACCATCTCGATGCGCCGGAAGATGCGGTCGCAGGCTGCCTGCTGCCACTCCGCGATATTTCCCTGCCGGTCGAACCAGATCAAACCATGAGCGTTTCGGAACCATTGCCATTTGGCGTTGGTGCCAAATTTATCGACGTGCGACTTGAACATGGAGGAATAATCCGTTCGCTGGAAGCGGCGGCCCATATAGTTGAGGGCGGCGATATTCCAATCCGAAGCACCGGCATCGGCGAAGTTGAAGGATTCACCGGTCGATCCCGTGGCGTGTAGCATGAACTCCGCCGCTTTGTCGAAGCCGGGGGATGCGCTGATCCCGCCGTCGGATCCTGTAGCCGTGCGCAAGGCCTCGGAGGCGGTGATGACGTAGTTCGTGGCGTAGTCCCAGTAAGCGGGCCCCTCGTCCCAGGCACCATCGGGGAGGTAGAGGTTCATCGCCGGTTCGAGACTCTCCAGCGCTGTCTCCAAGATTCGTTGCGACTCTCTTGGCTCTTCATCGGCAATGGCCAGAGCGGCTGTGATAAGACCGCCGTTGCAGACATGGTTCCAGTTGTTGAGATGCTCACCACGATGCCAGCCCGAGGGTCTGGCGTAAACCAGCATGGCGGGGGCGAAGGCTTTGTCGAGAATCGCCTGGCGAATCCGGGTGCGTTCGGATTCGCTGAGCTGATCATAGAACCAGTCGTAGCCGATGGCCATGCCATGCACCATTTCGCCGACGTCGAGGAAGTGGGAGGGATTCCAGTCCTTGAAGGAGCATACGTTGAACATTTCCTCGATGGCGCGGGCGGACCACTTGGGATCGCCGTCGAGGCGGTGTAGAATGCCCAGCACGTAGACGCGCGCGACGAAGGCTCGCGAGGTTTCCAATAGCCTGATTCCATCCGGTAGAACGTATTCCAGCGAAGGGGCGTTCAGAAAGTCATTCCCCGAGGTCTGCACGGCGCTGTAAAGCTTTTCCGCGATCGGATCGCTTTTGGTGAGGCCCTTGAGCGCCACCCAGTCTTCCTCAAGCATCATGAGTCGGGGATGGCCGCTCCGGAGGTTCTTCAGCAACGCGTTGGTGCTTTCAAATTTTGCCGTCGCCTTCGTGAGCGGTTCCAGAGATTGAACTTTCCATGCGTCGGCCCCCGTCAGAGGCGGTGTGAGCAAGGAGTCCGCCACTTCGCCGATATAAGCGGTATCTGCGGTGCTCAGTGCATTGATAGGCAAGTTGAATTCGCGGCCATCGCGCATCGCCACTTTGATTGCAGCCGCTTCGGGGTCGTAGGAGAGGAGGACGGCTTCGATCTGGCGTCCCTGCTGATTGGTCCATTGCCGAAACACGGGGGCGGCGGCCGGTGCTTGCTTCGGCACCATGGATTTCAAAGGCTGCTGAGTGGAGGCGGTGACCCGGAAATTGTCTACGATGATTTCTCCGTGGTTGTCGGTCCCGGCGAATCCGAGCGCGAATTCGTCGAAGCTTGTCTTTAGCACTGCATCTGCAGGCTCGGAGGCAGACGCCAGTTCCCGGTCGTCCACCGAACAATGGATTTCCAATGCTCCGCCGATCAGTCGGGTCACGGTGAGGCGTAAGTGATGCCTTGCTCCATCGGCCGGCAGAGAGGGGCCTCGCTTGCCGCCACTGATTTCTTTGGTGCCCATCGGTTCGGGACCGCCGAGGATGTCGTTTCCTCCGAGTTCCCGAAAACAATTCGATCCGCGTTCGCCCCCGCCACCCGGATTGGAACTCACTCCGTAGCCAGAGTCGTCGTTGCAGGTGGAGTGACCTTGATCCGCAGTGCGTAGGGTTCCTGCCGAGTCGTAGACGCCCAATCGGATTCCAGCACCGATGTCGGGCAGACCGGCGGGTAGGAGATAGTCGAATTCTACGGTCAAGCTGTCACCGTCCGCGTCCAACATCACTCCCGGGAAGTGAGTCGAAAAACTCGAAAATCCGGCGGCGGGCTTGAGGTGTAGCGCCTTGCCGTCGCCCAATCCTTCCGCCTCATCGACCACATGAAGATTGAGCTTTGCCTGAAACCAAATCAACCCGAGCGGGTCGCCGCCGGAGGTAAAGTGCTCTCCATCAGTGAATGGATCATCCGCGACAACGACAGGTTCCGCGAGAGCTGGAAAGATGGGAATCACGAAAGCCAGGTGAAACATTGAGCGGAGGACCAGATCGAAGGCGTTGGATGGGTTCATGTCGTAGTGGGTGGTTGGACTGCCGAATGGCTGTCAGCCAAGAGAACCGGCTTACACTCATATATCCGATTTGTATGCGTCTATGGCAATAAACCTTCAGTTTTCTTGTGCTCTAATGCTGGATCATAAACCGTCGCTTTACTCCTCCTAGGAATTTGCTTTTTCAACCCTTCGGCTTCCTTCCCGCCGAAGGCCCGGGGCGGGGATGACGAAATTGCCAAAGAGTCGGGCATCAAGTCCGCCCTGCTCAGCTTTCGCCTCCTGTATTGCCCGCTCCAAACACCCCCGAGACGCAGGGCGACCCGCTGACCAGTCACAGCAGAGCAGCCAAAAAAGAATCCGTTCAAAGCGGCGGCAAGCATGATGAAAGGCCATGACCGTGGAAGGATTCGGAAGTTGCCCAGACAACGATATCCACCCAGACTTGTAAAGAGATGGCTTTGGCCCGATCCCTTTTCCTCATGGCCTCAACAAATCTTCCAGCATCGCAGATTTATGACACCGGAGTGCTCCGTTCGGCGGATGCTGCGGTGATCGCGGCCAACGATCAGGCCCTCGTGCAGGGACTGGCGCTGTTCGAGACCCTCATGGCCATTCGGGGACGTGCCTTCGCAGTGTCCGAGCATCTTGAGCGCCTCGGCAAAGGTGCCCGACGCTTCGGGCTTACTCCTCCCGGCGAAGACCTGCTCCGCGGAGCGATCAGCACCGTCATCCGGGCGAATGCCCTCGAAGATCACCCCCGCACCCGCGTGCGGGTCACCCTGACTGCGGGACCGGGCGATCGCCGCCTCGCACCCGACGCGGCCGCGCAACGGCTTCTGATCGAGGCGAGTCCCGCTCCCGAGTATCCTGAGATCGCTCACCTCATCACTGTTCCCTATTGCCGCAATGATCGCGGGGCGCTCGTCGGTCTTAAGACGATCAACTACGCGGAGAACGCTCTCGCCGCCGCCGCCGCTCGCCGGGCCGGAGCGGATGAAGCACTTTTTCCCAACACCCGTGACCAGCTCTGCGAAGCGACCTGGGCCAACGTATTTGTCTATCTGCAAGGGAGGGTTCTCACCCCCCCCTTGGAGTCGGGATGTCTCCCCGGCGTGACCCGGGAAATCGTGATTCGATTGGCGCGGGAGCTCGGTATTGCTATGATCGAGTCGGACCTTGCCATGGACACCCTGGGAGAAATCGAGGGTGCCTTTTTGACTTCGACCTTGCGTGGACTCCAAGGCGTCGGATCGATCAATGGTCGGGCCATGCCGCTGGTGCCTTGCCCTCCCTTTGCGGAACTGCGACACGCCTATGGATTGTGTCTCGCGAGTGGCGTTTGACAGGTTCCACTGGCCTACACGCGGACTTGCCAAACGGGCGCGCCATCCTCATAACTTGAGGATGACCCCTCGCTCCTTCCTCGCCTGTCTTCCCATCGCCTGCCTCGCCGCCGGTTCCTCCGCTCGAGCCGTTGATTTCGAAAAAGAGATTTGGCCGATCATCGAGAGCACATGCCTGGAATGTCATCAGGCCCCGCATGAAAAAAACGGCAAGGTCAAAAAGCCCAAAGCCGGTCTTCGGCTCGACGGAGCATGGGCTATCCTCGCGGGTAGTGACGACGGCTCCATCCTCACCGCCGCCAAGTCCAGCGAAAGCAGCCTCTACCTCCGCGTTACCCTGCCGAGCGATGACGACGACTTCATGCCTCCGAAGGACAAAGGTGATCCTCTCACCAAGACCGAACTCGCTCTGCTAAAAAAATGGATCGACGACGGCGCCGACTTCGGCGGATGGGAGGGCAGTCAGGAGGGACGCTCCGGCGGAGCTGCGTCAGCGACGACTCCGACAATGACCCCGACGATGACCGAACCAACCGCAAGCGCTCCAGTGACCGCCACGGCTGCCGCTGCCGCGACCCCCTTCATCGCCATCGTCACCCCGACCCAGGAATTGTATAACCGCCTCGCCACCGGCCTGAGCGCCCCCGAAGAGAAGCTTTGGGAGCCGATCACGAAAGTCGGAGGGCGCGTCCAAAAACTCTCAGATGCGAGCCCGCTGCTATCCGTCGATTTCCGCGCCGGAGCTGCCTCGGTCGATGATGCCATGATCGCCCCGGTTGCCGCCCTCGGCGAGCAGGTCGCCCATCTCGATCTCTCCAAGACATCCGTGACCGATGAAGGATTGGTCGTGCTCAAGAGCCTCCCCCGGCTCGTCAAGCTCGACCTAAGCCGCAGCGCCATCAGCGACGCCGGAATGGCCCATCTCGCGGGACTCAAGGAGTTGCGCACTTTAAATCTCTACGAAACCGCCGTCACCGATGCCAGTATCGAGACGATCCAAGCTCTCCCCACCCTCGAAGCCGTCTATCTCTGGAAGTCAAAGGTTAGTGAAGCCGGGGCCAAAAAGCTCCGCGAAGCCCGCCCCGAACTGAAGGTCAGCACCCAGTGAGACTGTTTTCAGGAGTTCCGATTGTTGGAATTCCGTCCTGAGTGTCACTGGGCTTGCTGCACTCGGAGTAAAGGACCACGAATTGACACGAATGATTACGAATCAAGCGATTCTGTTGAGCGATTGATTCGTTTTCATTCGTGTTCGTTCGTGCTCAAAATTATCTTCTGACAACGGAGTATACATCTCGTCCATTCGAATCGGGTCCTCACTTCAATCCCAAAGCCCACTGCACCACCGGAGTCGGATCGTAGAGGGAATGGGGATGATGGTCCCCACCCGCTTTAACGATCACCCGGATATCGCCACCGGCCGCGAGATAACGTTCCTTGAGGATCCCCGCATTCTCCTGAAACGGCACGACCTGATCGGCTCCTCCCGCCACCACAAAAATGGGGACTTTCGCCGCCGCAACCCCGGCGAGCTGCCCGAGGGGGCCTTCCCAAGAGTCGGCGGTGGTCTCGGTCAATCCATAGGCCGCCATGCATTTTGCCCAAAGATCGGGGGAGGATCGCTTCGGCCAGGTGTGGATGTCGAGCACCGGTGCATCCAGATAAACGCCCGCCACCTTCTCAGGATGGCGAATCGTCCACCGCATCGCCGACAAGCCGCCTCGACTGAAGCCCTCCATGACTGGACGCGGAGCGAGGTCGAAGCGACGACGAGCCTCTTCGTAAAAGACATCGAAAATTTCCATCGCCTCGGGACCACCAAAAAGATCCGCGACATCGACCCAGGCCACATGCCATCCTGCGGCGAGTAGAACCTCATCGACCGCCGGAAACGCTCCGTAAAAGCGGCAACGCCAAATCCAGGGATTGCCGGGGGCCGGGTCCGTCGGAATGGTGACCTTGGCCGACTTTTCCGCGACACTGAACTCCTCGGTCCGGTAGGTGCCCAAGGCGGCCCGCGCCGTGCCTCCGGGCAGACCTTCGATCTTCCGCACCTGATGCGCCTCCGAGTCGCCAATGTAAAGATCACCGTTGATCGGATCGATGCCCACTCCGTGCAGACGGGCCATGGCGCAGGCCAGCGGATCGGGCGAAGCCGGGCCATCACCCTTATTCCCCGTTCCAGCGATGAGGCGGAGGGTCGGCGGGGTGGTGCTCAAGTCGATGGCTCGGACACTGTGAGATTCGGTATCGGCGAGATAAATCAGCTTACCATCCGGCGAGATGGCGACACCCTTGGGTCCCGAAAGCGTGGCGGTGACGGCAGGTTCCGGTTCGGTGGCAAACCCCTTTTTCCCAGACCCCGCGACATGGAAGAGTTTCGGCTTCTCCGGGTCGCTGGTCATGTCGATACGGAACACCTGATTCCCTTCGCGCAAGGCCAACCAAAAATTGCCCTCCGGATCGCGGTCGAAAGCGCGGGGCCCGTTGAGCGGAGTCTCCGGACCGACCAAAGCTCCGTCGGGGGTGGCGGCCGCTTTGCCCGTGCCGCACCAAGTGCTGATGATGCCGCTTTCCACATGGATGCGTCGGATCCGGTGATTGCGGATATCGCAGATGAAGAGATTGGTGCCCGCCGCATCAAACACGAGAGAGTGGGGCTGATTGAACTGGGCGTTCCGGGCCAGTTCACCATCCCCGAAGAATCCTTCGACTCCCGTTCCCGCCACCGTCTCGACCACATTCTTGCGTGCATCGAGACGCCGCACGAGGTGATTCTTCATCTCCACCCAATAGAGATCGCCGTTCGGATGAAAGCGGACTTCGTAGGGCTCGTAGAGTTTTGCCTCGAGCGGCGGTCCACCGTCCCCACTGTAACCTTGCTCACCGGTCCCGACCAAAGTGACGATTTTTCCATCCTTTCGTGAAATGCGGCGGATGCAATGATTCCCCGTATCGCAAAAGACGATGTCTCCATCCGGGGCGACGATCACTCCAAAAGGATTGTTGAGCTGGGCCGCCACCGCAGGTCCGCCATCACCCGCATAGGCCGCCTGCCCGGTGCCGGCGACGGTGCTGATACGGGGTTCGGCGTAAAGTCCGGCCAAACCCGCAAGCAGGAAGCCGAGGTGAATGGTGATGTGAAAAATCGTTCTCATGATGATGCGATGCTAGCCTGTGCCACGGACGTGACGAGGAAAAACTTGCCTCAATCACGCGATCAAGCCAGCCTTTTGCCGCGACGTAGGCAACGGGATATGGCACAACAGCAGTCGCAAGCCGCCACTTTAACGATCCATGAAAAAAGCCATCTCCCTACTGACCCTGCCACTTTTCGCCTTTATTCTCGCATCATGCACGGACGACCGTTCGGATTTGGAGAAGGCCGCCGATAAAGTCAGCGACACGGTCGAGAAGGTGGGTGAAGACGTCAAAGAAGTGATCGAGAGGAACTATTAAGTTTTTTTTTCATACCCTATCAGGTCATGCACCATACCCTCTTCGGTCTCGCCCTTTTCACGGGTATCCTGGCAGCGACGCTCGATGCTACAGCGGAGTCCCCTGCCCTCGAGCCTCTCTGGCCTGCCGGAAAAACGCCCTACGCGCTCCCCGTCGATGCCGAAACCGGTTCCCCCGGTCTGCGAGCCTACCTGACCAAAGGAGGGGAACGCCACACGGGTGCCTCAGTGTTGATCTGTCCAGGAGGAGGCTACGGCGGGCTGGCCCAGGATCACGAAGGCCTGCAACCCGCCGCCTGGTTTGTGGAACAGGGCGTCTCCGCCTACGTCCTGCAATACCGGCTCGGCAGCGCGGGGCATCACTACCCGACGCAACTCGCCGATGTTCAGCGCGCCCTCCGCACGATGCGCTCGCGAGCCGGGGCGGATGGATTGGATCCCGCCCGTATCGCCATCATGGGATTCTCCGCCGGCGGTCATCTCGCGAGTATGGCCGGAACCTTGTTCGACGAAAAGGCCTATGAGAAAAGTGATGCCATCGACGAAGTGAGTGCCCGCCCGGACCTCGCCATCCTTTGTTATCCGGTGATCAGTCTCGATGCGGCGATCACTCACGGCGGCTCCCGCAAAAACCTGCTCGGCCCGGATCGTGCGGCCGATGATGAATGGGCGAAGAAGCTCTCCTCCGATCTGAACGTGACGGGCAAGACTCCACCGACTTTCCTGTTCCAAACCGACGCTGACACCGCTGTGCCCGCCGAGAATGCCGCCCGCTTCTATCTCGCCCTTCGCGCGGCCGGGGTGCCCGCGGAATTCCATGTCTATCAGGATGGCCCCCATGGAGTCGGTCTGCGTCTCAGCGACCCTGTGCTCGGCTCCTGGACCGGCCTCCTGAAGAACTGGCTCAAGGGGAATTTTTTCTTTGCTCCTGCTCCGCCAAGGGTGGCGGTGTCGGGGACCGTGACCCTAGACGGAACTCCGCTCTACCGGGGAGCCATCACCTTTTATCCCGAGAGTGATGCCCTCCCCGCCACCAGCGCCTCTCTCCGCGAAGGCAAGTTCAGTCTCAAGGCCGACGACGGTCCCCTCGCCGTTCCCAGCCGGATCCAACTTGAAGGCTGGTCCGACGCCACCGGCACCGGCCTTGACGGAAAACTGGTCGTTCTTCATAAGCTCAGTCCAGCCGATTCCCAGGACCTTCGCATCGAAGTGACTCCTGAGATGGCCCCTTTGACATGGACATTCCGATCGCGTTGATGGTGAGGGCACTCTCACTGATCTGCCGCACCACCGGGGCCATCTTCACTCCCCGGTACCGATGATCAAATCAGGCCGATAAAGCTCCGCGTTGCCCGCTTGGAACTCCGCCTTGAGGGTGATCTTGAAACGGGTCAAATCGACGAGGTGCCAGCGGAGAAAACGCCAGGCACCGACTTTGCCATCGTGCTCGATCCCGACGAGAAGATGGTGGGCATCGTGGAGGACCTTGTTGGTCTCAGTCTTGGGGGTGAAATAAAAGGTCCGCAAGCTGGAGGTGAGCGACCCTTGCTCGACGAGCTTGGGATCGAGGTAGGCCACCCGGCCGCTCGCCTGATGATGAATGATCAAATCGGGATATCCGACACGCTGAAGATTTCCTGCGGCGGTGCGGGGAATCTCGCAGTTCAATTCGGGCATCCGGTCAATCTCCTCCCTCAGGGCATCTTCGAAGTAGCCGCTCACCTCATTGATGCGACCGACGGCGGAAGTCGGTGAATCGGCTTGATTGAAGCGGGTCAGCACTTTCCCAAGCGCGGTGCTGATCCCGTCATAGATTTCCTGATCGACCGGATCGTTCGGATCGAAGGGGATCACCTGATGTCCCGTCGAGGTGGCAATGAGCGACTGGAACTCGACGTCGCGGAACGTCCCTCCTCCATTGAGCACGGTGGCGACGAGCGCATCAACCGATGGTTCCTGCTCGATCACGACCGAAGTCGGCGCGCTTTTCTCACAAGCGCCCAAGACCATCGCGAGCATCGCCGCAGCCACAAACGAAAAAAAGGGGAAGCGA
>Ga0163144_10023597_pt1 | contig 12125 bp, 9 predicted proteins | sample OliLak19BULKMAT1_FD_123175 | JGI IMG/M metagenome (GOLD analysis project Ga0163144, IMG submission 123175) | Freshwater microbial mat bacterial communities from Lake Vanda, McMurdo Dry Valleys, Antarctica - Oligotrophic Lake LV.19.BULKMAT1 | ecosystem: Environmental > Aquatic > Freshwater > Lake...
ATGCTGCGCGAACTGGAAGTTGCGGCCCTCGGCGCCGATTTCCGAGGCGATCAGCAGGCGCGCGCCTTCGGGGTCGGCAAAATACGCGGCGTTGCGGTCGCGCTGCAGCAGGTTCATGTCTTCGTGGAAGCGCGCCACCGGAATGCCGCTGCGCAGGCGCATGGCTTCCTCCAGCGCTTGCACCTTGGCGCGCGAGCGGCATAGCAGCAGGGCCTTGGCCGGCGCGATCGCGTCGAGTTTGCGCAGCAGCCAATCGGTGCGCGGGTCGTGCTGGTAGTCATGCGCGGGCTCGTCGTCATCGTCGCCGATGTCGTGGGTGAACTCGGCCTGCAAACGACCTTGCAATGACGGATCTTCGCTACTCGGCAGCGTTTCCATATGCGCGATGCGCTCTGGAAAACCTCCCACGGCGCCGTGCACGGATGCACGAGTGTCACGGGATGCAGGAAGCCGGGAGTGACCGGCACGACGATTACGCACCATCACCCGGCCGGTGCCGTGGCGATCAATCAAGGCGGCAAGCAGCGCAGCGCGCGCGCCATTGTCGCCGTTGCCATCATCGCCATTGCCATCGTTGTCTTGACCCAGCCCGGCGAGGCAGGTGCCCAGCCATTCGCCTTCGTTCGGAAACAGCGCAGCCAGCCTCTCAACATCACTGGCCAGCAGCGACGTGCCGTCGACCAGTCGGTCGGCCAAGGCGGACAATTCGATATAGCCGCGCTGCTCGTCGACGAAGGCGGCGAGATCGGTGTAGCGGGCTGGATCAAGCAGGCGCAGTCGCGCGAAATGCCCGCCGAGGCCGAGTTGTTCCGGTGTGGCGGTCAGCAAGAGTAGCGCGGGAGTTTTCGCTGCCAGCGATTCGACCAACTCATAGCCGGGGCTGGTGAATTCCGGCGTCCAGATCAGGTGGTGCGCCTCGTCCACCAGCAGCAGGTCCCAGCCGGCGGCCATGAGTTGCTGCGCACGCCGGCGATGGCTGGACAGCCAGTCCACGGAGGCGATCACGCATTGTTCGTCGTCGAACGGGTTGGCGTTTTTTTCGGTGAGTTCGATCGATTCGCAGCGCTCTTCGTCAAAGATGGCGAAGGCGAGGTTGAAACGGCGCAGCAGTTCGACGAACCACTGGTTGACCAGGCTTTCCGGCACCAGCACCAGCACGCGCCGGGCGCGGCCAGCAGCCAGCAGTTGGGAGGTGATCAGGCAGGCTTCGATCGTCTTGCCCAAGCCCACTTCATCGGCCAGCAGCAGGCGCGGCGGTCGGCGCTGGGCGGCGATCTCGGCCACGCGCAGTTGGTGCGGAATCAGGTCGATGCGCGCGCCGAGGATGCCCCAGCCCGGGTGTGCGCGTGCGCGGGCGCGGCGCAGCAGGCATTCGCGGCGGAGTTCGAACTGTTCGCTGCGGTCGACGCGGCCCGACAGCATGCGGGCATCTGCCTGCGAGACCGGCTGGCTGGCATCGAGTTCGCCTTCGACGACCTCGCGGCCTTCGCAACAGTAGACGATCAGGCCGTCGCGATCGGCTGCCGACTCGACGATTTTTTCGACGCCGTCGATGCAGACACGGTCGCCGGCGCGGAAGCTGGCGCGCAGCAGAGGTGCGCTGGCAAGGGCGTATTGGCGGACTTCACCGGTGCCGGTGAACACGATCTGCACCTGTCGTGGAGCCACGCGCATCACCGTGCCGAGCCCCAGTTCGGGTTCGGCGCTGCTGAACCATCGCTGGCCGGGCGCGAATTGCTCCATGCGTCATTCTACCGCCGATACGCCGGCGTAGGAGCGATGGCAATTGCGACCATGTTTGCCTGGACAGTTGCCATTCCCCAACTCGAGTGATTGCCTTGACCGCCGCACCTCTTTGCCGCGATTGCCATCGCTCCTACGAAAAACGGCCCAGTTGCCCGGGCCGTTTCCTTTATCGATCACCGCAACAAGCAATTACCAGATGGCAACCTTCTTGTCGCCGCTGCGCACCATGGCATCGCCCGGCTTGCACTGGAAAGCGGCGGCGAAGGTGTCCATGTTGGACGGCGCACCGATGGCGCGGTAGTTGGCCGGCGCGTGCGAGTCGGTGGTCAGGCGCACCTTCAACTCTTCCGGCTTGAAGTTGCGGCGCCAGACCACGCCCCAGTTCAGGAAGAAGCGCTGGTCCTGGCTGTAGCCGTCCTTGTTCGGATCGGTGAAGCCTTCGCCCTGGGCGCGTTTGAGGGCGTCATGGGCCACCGACAGGCCGCCGAGGTCGGCGATGTTCTCGCCCAGGGTCAGCTTGCCATTGACGTGGATGCCTTCGATCGATTCATAGCCATTGAACTGCTCGACCAGCAGGCCAGTACGTGCCTGGAATCCGGACTTGTCCTTGTCGGTCCACCAGTTCTCGAAGTTGCCTGTGGCGCCGAAGCGACTGCCCTGGTCGTCGTAGCCGTGAATCATCTCGTGGCCGATAACCGCGCCGATGCCGCCGTAGTTGAGCGCATCGTCGGCGTTGGGATCGAAGAACGGCGGCTGCAGGATGGCGGCCGGGAACACGATCTCGTTCTGCTGCGGGTTGTAATAGGCGTTGACCGTCTGCGGGCTCATCTGCCACTCACTCTTGTCGACCGGCTTGCCAATCTTGTTGAGGTTCCAACGATAGTTGAACTGATTGGCGGCGATGATGTTGGCCACGTAACTGTCACGGCTGGTGGTCAGGCCAGACCAGTCACGCCACTTGTCCGGATAGCCTATTTTCGGGGTGAAACTGGCCCATTTCTCAAGCGCCTTCTTCTTGGTTTCGTCACCCATCCACTCGAGTTTCTCGATGCGCGCCTTCAGCGCTTCGCTGAGGTTGCCCACCAGCTGCTGCATGCGCGCCTTGGATTCGGCCGGGAAAGCCACATCCACATAGATCTGGCCCAGTGCCTCGCCCATTTGACCGTTGACAGTGTCGAGAACACGCTTCCAGCGCGGCTTCATCTCGGCCTGGCCGCGCAGGGTCTTGCCGTAGAAGTTGAAATTTTCCTGGGAAATGGCGTCGCTCAGGAACGGCGCGGAATTGCTGATTGTCTGGAAGCGCAAGTAGGCCTGCCAGGTCGACAGCGGCACGTCGGCCATCATCTTGCTGACTTCCGCGTGGAAGGCCGGCATCGCCAGCGAGAACATGGCCGGCGCAGCCACGCCCTGTGCTTCGAAGAACGCAGACCACGAAAAGTTCGGTGTCAACTTGTCGGCCTGTTGCAGCGTGACCGGGTTGTAGTATTTGGACACGTCGCGCGAGAGTTCCTCGCTCGACAGCGTTACCTTGGCCAGACGCGTCTCGAAAGCCATAACGGCCTTGGCCTGCTCGGTGGCCGCCACCTCGTCAATGCCCGAGAGCTTGAGCATGTTGGCGATATGCAGGACGTAGGCTTCACGCGCCTTCTTGTAGTCGGCCCGATCACCCAGATAGTAGTCCCGGTCAGGTAGACCCAGCCCACCCTGAGTGGCATAGGCGATGTTCAAGGACGAGTTCTTGAAATCTGCGCTGGGGCCGAAACCAAACAGGAAGCCCTGACCGGTGGAGAAACTTTTGCGCAGGTAGGCGGGCAGGTCTTCAGCCTTGGCCAGAGCTTCGATTTCCGCGAGGTAGGGGCGGATCGGCTCGACGCCGGCGGCGTTGATCGCCGCTTCGTCCATGCCAGTGGCCCAGACGTCACCAATCAACTTCTCCGTGCCCGTGGCAGTGGTCTTGTCGGCCATGGCCTTGACCAGCAATTGCTGGATCTCAAGGGAGCGTTCGTTGAGCAGTTCGAAGCTGCCCCAAGTGGTGCGGTCGGCAGGCACCGGATTGGCGGCCAGCCACTTGCTGTTGGCCAGACCGTTGAGGTCGGTACAGGCGGAGATGCTGGTGTCGAAATCGGCCACATTCAGCGCGCTGATCGGCGTCTTGAGGGCCGAAAGATCAATCGCTGGCTTTGCCGGTGCTGCCACCACGGGTGCTGCGGCTTCTTCTTTCTTGCACGCGCTCAGCGCGGCGGCGATGGACAGCGCCAGCGTCAGGTGTTTGAGGTGGTTCAGGGTCACGGAAAGCTCCAGGTTGGGGCGGGTGAGGCGGGGCAGGGCGGGACTGTCGCTGGAAAGACGGCAGGCGCGCGAGCGTAAGCCATCCGAGGTTCCGGGGCGATGGGCCGAAGGTCATGGCACCGTACATCGGAGCACGCCGCGTCGCCGGCATCGTCGTCACAGGCATGGAAAACCCACCATGCCGAGGGGTTTTCATTCGTTGAGATACTGAAAATCCGCGTCTGGGCTTTCATCAACGGTCGCACGGCCGGGCGCGTGAAGGGCGAGCGGCTGGCCTACATCGGTTTTCTGGTCTGCGGCGCGGCGACGCTGTGGAACCTTGGCTACCGCGGGTTCGTCAGGCAACCCGGCGTGATCATGCTGGTGATGCCGACCCTGCTGATCGCCTTGAGACGATCTCGTTCCTGATGGTGGCTCCGAAGGAAGATTGTGATGGTGGGAGATGTGACGTTGGCGATTCCTGCGTAGCTACGCTCAGGAGATTTTACAACCTCAAAAACGTTTCAGCAGCTTGTGAAATTCTGGTCATGTTCGGGGCACCCTTTGCCAGATCGGAAGTTTTGACAAGTCCCGAAGACGGCTCCCATATCGAACCTATCCCGATATTTGCCTGTGGCTGATCTGGTTCAGCGGCATGCGCGGCCGTTGCTGCCGAGACAAAGAGCGCAAGCAGTATCGTTTTGAGCATGCGCGGGATTCCCAGTGAAGTCTGACCATGGGTCATGCATTTCTTTCTACAATGCCGAGACCTTCGGCCTGAGCAAATACACCGGCAGCCCCATCAGCAGTAGCCCCACGCCCCAGATCAGCGACTCGCTGCCGGTGCCGATCAGCGCCCACAGGCTGTACAGCACCGCGCCGGCAGCAACGAGTTTGCGGGCGATGGAGGCGCCGGGATTCAGTCGCAGCCACGCAAGCGCGCTTATCGCATAGGGCAGCAGGGCGGCGGCGGTGGACAGCAGGATCGAGAAGGTGAACAGCTCCACCAGCGAGTCGCTGTAGTTGGCGAACACCAGGGTCGTGGCCAGGAGGCTGCTGAACAGCAGGCCGAAGCGCGGCGTGCCGTTGCCATCCAGCTCGGAAAAACGTTTCGGGAAAAGGCCGTCCTGGGCGGCGGCCAGCGGCGTCTGCGCTTGCATCAGCACCCAGCCGTTGAGCGCACCGAAGCAGGACACGGTGGCGATCACGCCGATGGCGATGCCGGCGGCCGGGCCCCACAGCCGGCTCGCGGCTTCGGCCATGGGTGCGGCGGATTTTGTCAGCACGTCCGGGGGCAGCAGGCCGATCACCACCGTGCAGGTGAGCAGGGTGGCGATGCCGGCGATCAGCATGCCCATCACGGTCGCACGCGGCACCGTGCGCTCCGGGTTCTCGATCACGCCGGTCGGCACGGTGGCTGATTCCAAGCCAAGAAAGGCCCAGAGCGTGAGTGCAGCGACGGTAGTGGTGACGCTGAGCAGCGGTTGCCCGCTGGGATTGAACGGCTGGTAGGCGCCTGCCTCGATGTAGGCCAGACCAAACAAACCGAACAGCACCAGCGGCACGATCTTGAGCAGGGTGGTCACCACCTGCAAGCGCCCGGCCTCGCGCACGCCGGCTAGGTTCACCGACGTGCAGATCCACAGCGCGGCCAGCGCGCAAATGGCGCCGCGTATCGGCGTGGCCGTGGCCTGCGGCCAGACCGCGCCCAGGCTTCCGGCGAAGGCCACCGATAGTGCAGCGTTGCCGGTCCAGTTGCAGACCCAGTAACTCCATGCCACCAAGAAGCCCGGCGCATCGCCAAACGCGGTGCGCGCGTAGGCGTAGGCGCCGCCATGGTTGGGGATAGTCTGCGCCAGCCATGAATAGACCAAGGCCAGCAGCAGGGCGCCGCACAGCGTCAGCGCCCAGCCGAGCAGGCTGGCGGCGCCGAACGAAGCGAGCGTGGCTGGCAGCAGGAATACGCCGGAGCCGATCATGCCGCCGACCACCAGCGAGGTAGCGGTCCACAGGCCAATCGGACGTGACGAACTCACTGGGTGCCTGTTTCGCGATAGGCGCGGCGCAGCAGTTCCTGATAATGGTGCAGGGCATTCTCGCGCAGCGGATTGAGCCTGCCAGCTTCATAGGAGCCCGAGGCCAAGCCGCGCTGCACGTGCTCGCAGATGCCGATGTCTTCGTCCTGCACCTGGTGCGAGAACTCATGGTCGGCCTCGCGCCGCGCCTGCGCTTCCGGGCTGTCGTCGGGTGCGTAGAAATAATCGAATTCCACCCGGCAGCGTTCCGGTCCCAGCGGCAGCACGCGGTTGCTCTGCAATCGGCCCGGCAGCAGGTTGAGCATGGTGTTGGGATAGATGAAGTAGTAGACCGCATCGCCATTGCCGTACAGGCCATCGGCGCTTTGCAGCGGGCTGTATTGCCAGGAAAACCAGTCGCCGATTTCGGTTTCGTACTGCCGGTAGTCAAGCAGGCTGTTCAGTCCGGGATGGATGTGCGGGACGTGGTAGCCCTCGAGGTAGTTGTCGCAATACACCTTCCAGTTGCAGGCCACCTCGTAGCTGATGCGCTGATGGAACACGTAGCCCTTGGGCGAGAGCGAGCGCAGCGGCCCGTTGAAGCCACGGGTGAAATCCTCGAAGGCAATCGCGCCCTCGCTGCCAACGAAGACCAGACCTTCCCAGATACCGACTCGCAGTTCCGGCAAGCGGATGGTCGAGACCTCGAAATCCTCGGTCTGGCCCATTTCCGGCGCACTGCGCAGGACACCGTCCAGCGTGTAGGTCCAGCCGTGGTATTTGCAGCGCAGCGCCTTTGCGCCCTTGCCGTTGCACAGCGCCAGCGGGCCGGCGCGATGCCGGCAAACGTTGTGGTAAGCGCGCAGCCGGCCTTCGGTGTCGCGGATGACGAGGATGGGCAGGCCGGCGATATCGGTGACCAGATGATCGCCACTATCAGGCAACTGGGTTTCATGGCCGACCAACTGCCAGCTGTGTGCGAACACCGCTCGGGCATCCAGCGCCAGCGTATCGCTGCCGGTGTAGTACCGCGCGGACAGGGCACGGGCATGCGACAGCGGCTGCGGAGCAAGGGTGGCGGGAGCAAGCAGGTCGGTCATGGTCGTGGTCGCAGGTGATGGGCGATGCAGTATTGCCCGGGTCGGGCGATGCGGGAAGTGCGATCACAATGACAGGGAGGCCCTCCCACACAGGTTTTTCCGCTTCAGGGCGTTGGCAGCGACAGCGTGTAGACGAGGAACTCGTCGTCGCGGCGATAGCCGAGCCGCTGGTACAGCCGTTGCGCGACATGGTTGTCGCGCGCGGTCTGCAGGAAAATTTCGGCGGCGCCGTTTTCCTCGCCCAGCCCGCGTGCCGCCCGCTCAAGGGCTTCGGCCACGCCTCGGCCGCGAGCGCTTTCATCGACGTAGAGGTCGTTGAGTATCCAACTCGGGGCCAGCGACAGGCTGGCGAAGCTCGGGTACAGCTGCATGAAGCCGATGGCGGTGTCCGCCTCGTAAGCCAGGAAGATCACCGAATCGCGGCGATTCAGCCGGACCGCGATGAAGTCACGCTGTGCCTGCGCCGTCGAGTGTTTGCCGTAAAAAGACAGGTAACCGGCGAACAGGCAGCAGGCGTCGTCGAGTTGCGCCGGTCCGGCGCGAATGATGGTCAGGTCAGCACTCATGGCTTGCCCGCGTCCTCGCCGGCAGCCGCTTCCGCAGTAGGGGGTGGGGCAGGCCCCAGCAGGATCAGATGCGCTTTCAGTCGATCCATCTGCTGGACCATTACGTTGTCCACGGCACTCGACACCACGTCCAGCTGGGAGGAGTCGGCGCCGGTCACCCGGTACATCATGTCGATCTGGGTGCCGTCCTTGCCCTGAGTCAGCGTGTAGTCGAGCACGGCGTTGACCGCCATGTCCTGCAGCGGCCCGAGTGCGCCCTGCAGCCTGAGCTGTGCGTTCTTCTTGATGAATATGACGCGGCCATGCTCGACCTCGGCATCTGGCCAGCGTTCGCACCAACAGCCGCGCACGCGCGGTTCCAAACTCAGGTTTTTGGCATCACCCGACCACGTGTGTTCCGGGCTCCACCAGCGCTCGGGGTGCAGCAGGGCGTCGAAGCTGGTTTCGGCATCCACCGGCACGATAAGGCGGTGCTTGATCACGAAGCTGGACGGGTCGGAATGGATGACTTCGGCCGATGCCGGCGCGGCCATCAACGCGGACAGCAGTAAAAGGATGCGGCGCATGGCGGTCTCCCAGCGGGTTTCGCAGCGAGTATCGCGCCTGTGGGCAGAGGCGGGAAGCGCAAGTTTGCTTGGGTCGGGAGAGGCCTCGGCTCGGCGGAGAGGGCGGGATGCTCTGCGCGTGGTGGGTTGCGATCCGAATTGGGCGCTGGGAGGACACTCTGGCCAGAGTGGAATTGATTTTAGTCACCAAGCGCCGGAACCAAGCCGAAACAGGCCTGTTCGTCTTTCACTCTGACACCAGTGTTGGTCCGCTAGCGCTGATCCAGTTCGTGGTGGATCAGCACGATGCATTGCGAGGCGAACAGCATTGTAGATCCCAGCGCAATCTTCTTTGCACCCAGGCGCTCGAGGCTGTTGAACGTCTTCTTCGGCATGGGGATGTGGTCGGTCAGCAGGAAGCAGGGACTGCGTTCAAACACCTGCTGGCGCATCGAGGTGCCCTTCCTGTCCATGACAAACAGCTGATGATGTTCGGCCAGTTCTTTCACCAGCCGCTCGAAGCTGATGGTCCGCACCGTCACGCCCGTCTCGACCGGCCGTGTCTCTTCCTTGCCCATGCCGATAGACACATCCAGCGCCTTCGCCACCTTGCCAAGCAGCGCCTGCTCGTGAAACCCGCCGATCTCGCGCATCGAGTTGGTGTCGAAACAGATTGTCCGGGAAAAATCCTGGGTGCTTTCCAAAACAAGGTATGCCGTCACGTCGGCGCGATGCGACTGCGCCACGAAGATCGCATTCATCAGCGAATGCGCCAGAATTTCGGTATGCGCCCCTTTGCCAACAGAAGCCAGCAACTCCTTGCTGTTGGTTGGTGCCGCCCGCGCTCTCAGTACGAAGCTTCGCATGGGTATATGGAAACCGCGTTCGGGGACCTGGGGGCAGTGTGCACTGAACCGCTCGGCAATGGCTCGGGATACAACCCTTGAGCGCTTGCCAAGGCTGTCAGCTGTTGGCGCTTGTCTGATAAAAAATGGACACGGCAAGTCACCCAGCGGCCTGGAATTGAAAGACCGCTGCTGGCCGCGCAAGCCGCCACTCCAACCATAGCCGGCAACAACCCATGGCCGCCTGAACGCTGGCGGTTGACCCGCAAAATTCACCCTTTGCCGCATCGTGACATAGCCAAAAAAGAAGGCCGGCAAAGCCGGCCTTCCCGCAATCACGATGAAGCAGCAGACACTGAAGCAGCGGACACTCAGGCACCTTCCGCCTTCCAGCCGCAGGCCTTGCCTTCATTCTGCTTGCCCAGCCAGGCCTGCAGCGGCGCGAAATATTCCAGTACCGCCGAGCCATCCATCTGCTCGCCGCCGGTCAGTTCCTTGAGCGTCTGCTGCCAGGGCTGGCTTGCGCCCTTGCCAAGCATCGCCCAGTAGCGCTTGCCCGCCTCGGGGCTGTTGGCGAAGCTGCACTCGTTCAGCGGCCCCTTGAAGCCGGAGGCATCGCACAGCGACTTGTAGAACTGGAACTGCAGGACACGCGCCAGGAAGTAGCGCGTGTAGGGCGTGTTGCCCGGCACGTGGTACTTGGCACCGGCGTCGAAGAACTCCTCGCCGCGCGCTGTGGCCGGCGCGACGCCCTGATACTTGGCCTTCAGGTCCCACCATGCCTTGTTGTACTGGTCGGGCTTGATCGAGCCGTCGAACACACCCCAGCGCCAGCGGTCGATCATCAGGCCGAACGGCAGGAAGGCGACGCCGCTGAGCGCACGGCGCATCTGCGCGTTGATCACCGCTTCCTGGCTCACCGTCGGCTTGTCGACCAGGCCGATGGAGTTGAGGTAGTCAGGCGTCATCGACAGCACGATGGTGTCGCCGATCGCTTCGTGGAAGCCATCGTTGGCGCCGTTCTGGAACAGCGCCGGCTGCCCGTGGTAGCTGAGGTAATAGTAGATGTGGCCCAGTTCGTGGTAGATCGTCTCCAGGCTGTCCTGATCGGGCTTGATGCACATCTTGATGCGCACGTCGTCGCCATCCATGGTCATCGGCCAGGCGCTGGCGTGGCAGACCACGTCGCGATCGCGCGGCTGAATGAACTGCGCCTTTTCCCAGAACGCAGCCGGCAGGCGCGGCATGCCCAGGCTCGCGTAGAAATCCTCGGCGCTCTTCACCATAGCCTTGGCCTGGGCGAGGTCGGCGGTGCGGCCGACTTCAACGCCTTCCTCGGCGCTCGGCATATGCCCGTTTTTCTTCACGAACTCGGACAGCAGCGCGGCATGTTTCTCGTTGCGCTGCTTCTGCAGGGCGGCGGTAACGTCGAGCTTGGCCACGCCCGGGTAGGGTTCCAGCAGCGGCCAGAGACTGCTCCATTCCTGCTGCCAGAGGTTGCCAGTGAGGTGCGCCGGGATCATGCCGTTGACCTCGCCCTGCGCGCCGTATTTTTCCACCAGTTTGTTCTTGGTGAAGCACTGCAGCTGGTCGTAAAGCGGCTTGACCTGGCTCCACAGGCGATCGGTTTCGGCCATGAAATCGTCAGGCTTCATGTCGTAGCCGTTGCGCCACAGCGCGCCGGTATCGGCGAAGCCCTGGTCGCGTGCACCCTCGTTGCTGAGTTCTACGAAGCGCACGTAATCGGGCTTCATCGGCACCGAGATGGTGTGCCAGCCCTGCCAAGCCTGCAGCTGCTCGTCGTAGCTGCGGTTCGGGACGTCGGCGAGCACGTCCTGGATCTGGCCGATGTCCTTGCAAGTTGCTGGATTGTTCACGTCCGGGCACCACTTGCCGGCGCCGTAATCGCCGCTCATCTTGGTGCCGATCCGGGTCAGTTCGGCGAGGTGCTTGGGGTCCTTCGGCGGCGGCAGGGTGATGCCCAGGCGCAGCATCTGCAGCGCGCGTTTGGTCTCCGGCGTCATCGGCGTGCCGTCGAAGCGGCGCGATTCCTCAACCCATGCGCCGAGCTTGGTCAGCGCGCGCTCATTGGCCTTCGAGGAGACCAGCTGCGAGTCACCATTGATGTAGGTGTCGTTGAGCCACTGCGCGGAGGCAATCTCGGTGTAATCGTCGTGCATCTCCCTGTTGACGCGTGCGATGAACTGGTCAGCAGTCTCATTGGCATTCTGGCTGCCAGCAGTGCCGTTGCTGGCGGGCTTGCTGCAGGCGACGAGGGTCAGCAGGCTGGCGGATATGGCGAGCGCGATCAGGGCGCGATTGGGCTTCACGGGCGGGGCTCCAGGAGGGGGAAGGAATCGAGCGAACGGCGAAGGCTAGACCCGGCGGCAGGGCCGCGCAAGTGCGGCCTAGTTCAATGCGCTAGTCATGGGGCAGGCAGGAGCAGGCAGGAGCAGGCAGGAGCAAGCGCTGTTCGAGGAAACTGCGCGCGTCCTCGGCATCACCCTCGAACCATGCTTGGGCCGACCCGAGTCGGAAGCTGTAGCCCCAGGCATCCATGTCGGCCATCAGGCGGTCGCGGCCGACGCCCGGCAACTGGTCGGCGAGCAGGATCTGAAGGTAGCAGGCGGCATCTTCTTCGGCTACCGAATCGCTGGCATCGGTGTGTACGCCGGCGCGGCGTTCGGCCGGCATCACCATCAGGTGGCAGGCTTCGTGCAACAGCGAGTGCACCGGCGTGTCGGCGCGGGCATGTACCGTCGTGCCGATCAGGCCGGCTTCGCTGTCGCCCCAGAAACTGCCCGGGATGGCGGCACCGGCGGCAACTTCGGCCAGGGCGAGGCCATGGCGAACGAGCAGGCCGCGCGCGGCGTCAAATCCGATGTCGGCGAGAGTGATCATGCTGATGTGCGTAGGAGCGACGGCAATCGCGAACGGTTGGTGGGAGGTCAAGATGAACAGGCGGAGGCAATCCCTGTTGCAGCTGTGGCAGCCCGGGTCGCGATTGCCATCGCTCCTGCGCTTGAGTCAGCCAGCAGCG
>Ga0163144_10023599_pt1 | contig 12125 bp, 9 predicted proteins | sample OliLak19BULKMAT1_FD_123175 | JGI IMG/M metagenome (GOLD analysis project Ga0163144, IMG submission 123175) | Freshwater microbial mat bacterial communities from Lake Vanda, McMurdo Dry Valleys, Antarctica - Oligotrophic Lake LV.19.BULKMAT1 | ecosystem: Environmental > Aquatic > Freshwater > Lake...
CAAGGGCAATGCGCAGATCTTCTACTGGGGCTGGAACGCCGACTACCCGGATCCGGAGAACTTCCTGTTCCTGCTGCACGGCCCGCAGGGCAAGGTCAAGTCCCAGGGCGAGAACGCGTCGAATTGGGTCAATCCCGAGTTCGACCGTTTGTTCGAACGCATGAAGAACATGGACAACAGTCCGGAACGCCAGGCGATCATCGACCAGATGCTGGAAGTCGCGCGGCGCGACGCGCCCTGGCTCTGGGGATTGCATCCGAAGGAGTACGGTCTGGCGCATGCATGGGTCAAGAACCGCAAGCCGAACCAGATCGCCAACAACCTCCTCAAGTACCAGCGGATCGATACGACCGAGCGGGCGCAGCTGCGGCGACAATGGAATCACCCCGTGGTGTGGCCCATCGGCTTGTTCGTTGCCGTGGTGGTTGCGTTCTCCGTGCCCGCGGTCCTGACGTATCGCAAGCGCGAGCGCAGCACCGGTCGCGCGGAAGAGCCGTCACCGGTCGCGAGATGATCCGATGCTCCGCTACATCATCCGTCGTCTGCTCTACGCGATACCGATCCTGATCGGGGTAAACGTGATCACGTTCACGTTGTTTTTCGTGGTGAATACGCCCGACGATATGGCGCGGATGCAGCTCGGAGTGAAGCGCGTGACGCCCGAGGCCATCGAGCGCTGGAAGCAGGAACGCGGTTACGACAAGCCGCTGCTCTACAACGCCGCAGCGCCTGATTTCGGCCATTTCAGCGACACGATCTTCTTCGAGCATTCAGCACGGCTGTTCCGCTTCGAGTTCGGCAAGGCGGAATCGGACGGTCGCGACATCGGTCACGAGATCGCCACGCGCATGGGGCCGAGCCTGGCGATCGCGCTGCCGGTGTTCCTTGTCGGCCTGTTGGCGTACGTCACTTTCGCGCTGCTTATGGCGTTGTTCCGTGCGACCTATCTGGACGTGAGCGGCGTGATCCTGTGCGTCGCCCTCATGTCGATCTCCGGCATGTTCTACATCATCGGTGGCCAGTTCCTGGTGAGCAAGCTCTGGAACCTGGTACCGATCTCCGGGTTTGCGAACGGGTTGAACGCGTGGCGCTTCATGATCCTGCCGATCGCCGTCGGCCTCGTCGGCGGTTTCGGCGAGAGCGGACGGTGGTATCGCTCCATCTTCATAGAGGAGATCAATCGGGACTACGTGCGCACAGCCAGGGCCAAGGGACTCACCGAAGGCCGCGTCCTCACGCATCACGTGCTGCGCAATGCACTCATTCCCATTCTCACCGGCGTCGTCGTCGTGATCCCCGCGCTGTTCCTCGGAAGCCTCGTCATGGAATCGTTTTTCGGCATTCCAGGCCTCGGAAGCTATACGATCGATGCGATCGGTTCACAGGATTTCGCGGTGGTGCGCACGATGGTGTTCCTCGGTTCCCTGCTCTATATCGTCGGTCTGATCCTCACGGATATTTCGTACACCATCGTGGATCCGAGGATCCGCTTCGAATGAACCTGCCGTTCAAGCCAGTGCTGCTATGGACGGACGCACTTGTGTTCGCGATGATCGTGTGCATCCTTCTGTTCGCGTGGTACACGACCCGGCACGAACACCTGCGTGCGCCATGGCGCAAGGTCGGACGCTCCGCCAGCGGGATGGTTTCGGCAACCGTGCTGCTCGCATTCGTTCTGGTGGGCGTACTCGACACGTTGCACTATCAGCTCGCGCTGCCCTCGGAGAAGGCCGAAGCGGGGCAGCGCTACGCCCCCGAAGTGCTGTCGGCGCTGGATGCACTGGCCGCGCCGTTGCGGATGCGTCAGGAGCGCACATTCTCCGCGCCGTTTGCCGCCTTCGCGCACTCCAGGGAAACGATCGCGCAACCGGATGGGACGCAACGACGCGACTATCCGAGGCTCGAGCACGGTGGAGCGCACCTGAAGGACCCCACCAAGGAGCGCTTGCCCGACATCGCCCGCGGTGCATTGCAGGGCGTGGCGCTCGCGGCGCTGCTGTGGATGCTGACTTCGGCAATCATCACCGGCATCGCCGCCGCTCGGGCTGGGAGCCGCTTCGCGGATGTCTCGGGAAAGCTGTGGCGTGGCGAACTGGACGTGCCGCTGCGTGGAGTGCTCGTGACTCTCGGGATCCTGCTGTTCATCGCGCTGCCGCTTATCGTGTTGTCGGGCCACTATCACGTGTTCGGCACCGACAAGGTCGGGCAGGACGTGCTCTATCTCACGCTGAAGAGCGTCCGCACGGGATTGGTCATCGGGACCGTCACGACGCTGGTGATGCTGCCGTTCGCGTTGGCGCTGGGCATCATGGCAGGTTACTTCAAGGGCTGGATCGACGATGTCATCCAGTACCTCTACACGACGCTCAGTTCGATCCCGGGGGTGCTCCTCATCGCGGCCGCGGTGCTCATGATGCAGGTCTACATGGATACGCATGCGGAGATCTTCGACTCCGTCACCCGTCGCGCCGACTTCAGACTCCTGTTCCTTTGCATGATCCTGGGCATCACGAGCTGGACGGGCCTGTGCCGGTTGCTGCGCGGGGAGACGCTGAAGCTGCGTGAACTCGAATACGTGCAGGCTGCGCACGCCTTCGGAGTCGGGCCGTGGCGAATCATGGCACGGCACGTCCTGCCCAATGTTCTGCATATCGTCATCATCACGACCGTGCTCGGTTTCAGCGGCCTCGTGCTGTCCGAAGCCGTTTTGTCCTACGTCGGTGTGGGCGTCGATCCCGCAACGAACAGTTTCGGGACAATGATCAACTCTGCGCGCCTCGAACTGGCGCGCGAACCGATCGTATGGTGGTCGATCGCCGCCGCGTTCGTATTCATGCTCGCGCTGGTTCTTGCCGCGAACCTGTTCGCCGATGCAGTGCGCGACGCGCTGGATCCCCGCATGCGTGCATTGTTCGACCTGCCGTCGCTGCGGCGACGACCGGGGCGAGCGCGGCAGGTGGCGCCGAGGGCCGCGATGTGAGCGGGCCGCTGCTGCAGGTCGAAGACCTCTGTACCTGGGTCGCGAGCGGCGAGCGGATCGTGCATGCGGTCGACGGTCTGTCGTTTTCGATCGAGCGCGGCGAGACCTTCGCGTTACTCGGCGAGTCGGGTTGCGGCAAGTCGCTCACGGCGTTGTCGATCATGCGCCTGCTGCCCGACGCGGGCGCCATCGTCGGCGGGCGCGTATTGCTGGACGGCATCGATCTCGTCGGACTGACCGAGCGCCGCATGCGCGACGTTCGGGGCCGCCGGATCGCGATGATCTTTCAGGAGCCGGGCGCGAGCCTGAACCCGGTGATGACCGTGGGCGACCAGGTGCGCGAGGTGCTCGCACGCCATCTCGGACTCACGGGCGCGACAGCAGATCGCCGCGTGCTGGAACTATTCGAGGCCGTCGGCATTCCCGACCCGCTGCGCAGGCTGGGTGAGTACCCCTTCCAACTGTCCGGCGGGCTCAAGCAGCGGGTGATGATCGCGGCGGCGCTGGCCTGCGAGCCCGAACTTCTCGTGGCCGACGAGCCTACCACCGCGCTGGATGTGACCATCCAGGCGCAAGTTCTCGACCTGCTGCGCGATCTCCAGCGCCGAACCGGCATGTCGATTCTCCTGATCACGCATGATCTCGGCGTCGTATCCGAGATGGCCCATCGAGTGGCGGTGATGTACGCGGGCGAAATCGTCGAGACGGCACCGCGGCAGCGATTCTTCAGCCAACCCGCGCATCCGTATACGCGCAAGTTGTTCGCGTCGTTGCCAGGGTCGGGCGCACGCAGCGGGCGACTCGCCGTGATCCCCGGGACCGTCCCGCCATTGTGGACGGACTTCGAGGGTTGCCGCTTCGCGGATCGGTGCGATCGTGCATGGTCACTGTGCCGCGGGTCCGAGCCGGCGGTATACATTCCGACGAATGAGCATGCCGTGCGCTGCCATCTGTATGCGGACGGCGCAACCGGCGAGATGTCTGCTCCCGAGGCTGCAGTCGATCCGGCAACCGTCGCCGCGAACGCTGGCACCGGATCCGCGGAAATTCATCAGCCGCTGCTCGAGATCGAGAACCTGCGGATCCACTTCCCGATCCGGCGCGGACTATTCAAGCGTGTCGTCGGGCAGGTCAGGGCCGTGGACGGGGTTTCTCTATTCATTCCCGTGGGTCGTACGGTCGCGCTGGTGGGCGAGTCCGGCTGCGGCAAGACCACGGTCGGCAAAGGCATCGTGCGGTTGTTGCCATCGGTGGCCGGCACGATCCGATTCGGCGGCGTGGATCTGGCACGACTGGAACAATCACAGTTGCGGGGGCGCCGGCGCGACTTCCAGATCATCTTCCAGGATCCATTCGCATCGCTCAACCCGCGCATGCGCGTGTGCGAGATCATCGAAGAAGGCATGAAGGCGCTCGGGGTCGGGCGTTCCGCGGAACAGCGCCTTGCCCGGGTAGACGAGTTGCTCGAACAGGTGGGCTTGTCGCCCGACATGAAAGTCCGGTACCCGCACGAGTTCTCCGGCGGACAGCGCCAGCGTATCGCGATTGCGCGTGCGCTGGCCGTGGATCCGAAGCTCATCGTGTGCGACGAGCCCACGTCCGCGCTCGACGTGTCGGTGCAGGCGCAGATCCTGAATCTTCTGAAGGATCTTCAGGATCGCCTCGGTATCGCCTATCTGTTCATCACGCACAACATCGCAGTCGTGGAATATCTCGCGCACGAGGTCGCGGTGATGTATCTGGGGCGCATCGTCGAACATGGCACGGTCGCTGAAGTGCTGCGCTCACCGCGCCACCCCTACACCGAGGCGCTGCTCTCCGCCGTGCCTGTCATCGAGCGGTCGGCCACTCGGGAGATCATCCGACTCAACGGCGACATTCCATCGCCGGCAGATCCGCCCCCGGGATGCCATTTCGAGCCGCGCTGTCCGAAGGCGATGCCCGAATGTCGAGGGGCATACCCGGCGGAGACCACGCTGTCGCCGAATCACTGGGTGCGCTGCTTCCTCTACCCTTCGAAATGACGACGGCGCCGCAGGCGCCGTCATTTTCGCCCCGATGTCTGGCCCGTCGTCAGTTGCGAGCCACTTGTTTGCGGCGGGTGCCCACCGCAGGCTTGGCCTTGACCGGTTGCGCGGCGGCCTTGGCAGTTTTTGCCATTTTCGTCTTCGCGGCGCGAACGGTAGGCACTGGCGCCGTGTCTGGATAGACGGTGAGTTGCTGGCCGACGGAGATGCGTCCGTTCTTGAGGTAATTCCAGCGCACGATCTGGCGCTTAGTGACGCGATGCTGGTTCGCGATCCGTTGCAGAGTGTCGCCGCGCTTCACCCGGTAGACTTCCATGTCGGGTCCGGCCGACGGCCGCCTGAACTCGAGCGGATCGAGCGTGCGCTCCAGGTTCGCGTTCTTCTGCATCGCTGCCGGTGTCGGCACGATCAGGGTCTGACCAGGACGGATCAGCTGGCGAGAATTGATGCTGTTCACTTGCTTGAGAGTATTCACCGAGATGCCGTAGCGGGCGGCAACCTTTTCCAGACGTTCGTTCTGTTTCAAAGTGACCGTCTGCCACGAAACCAGCGGATCGGCGTTGGCTTCGAGATTGGTCGCGAAGATCCCGGCCTTTTCGACGGGGAGCAGCAACATGCGTTCGCCATTCGAGGAGATCATCGGGCGGTTGTGCGCCGGATTCAGGTTGCGGAATTCCTCGAGCGGGACTTCGGCCAATTGAGCGGCGCGCTTCACGTCGATGTGCGACGGTGCATTGACCCGGATGAAGTAAGGCTGATCGGGGATCTCATCGAGCACGACGCCGTAACGCGCGGGATCGGCGATGAGGTTCTTCACGGCCTGCAGCTTGGGCAGATAGTGGGCCGTCTCCTTGGGCATCGTGAGGCTGCGGTAGTCCGTGGGTTTGTGCTTACGCTGATTCTTCTCGATCGCGCGGCCCACGGCGCCTTCGCCCCAGTTGTACGCCGCGAGTGCAAGCTGCCAGTCGCCAAAATCCCCGTGCAACTTCTGTAGGTAGTCGAGCGCGGCATTCGTCGCCGCCGTCACGTCTCTGCGACCGTCGTACCACCAGTTCTGTTCGAGCCCGTAACGGCGGCCGGTCGCTGGAATGAATTGCCAGATTCCCGACGCATGGGCACTTGAATACGCGACCGGGTTGTAGGCACTCTCGATCATGGGAAGCAGCGCGATCTCGAGCGGCATGCCGCGCCGCTCCAGTTCTTCAACCACGAAATGCAGGTAGCGCCGGCTGCGCTCCACCATGCGTTCGAGGTATTCCGGCCGGTTGAGATACCACGTCATGTGACGCTGCACGAGCGGTGATTCCACCGCGGGCATGGCATATCCGCTGCGGATGCGATCCCATAGGCTACCCGGCGGGATTTCCTTCGGCGTATCGGAGTACACGATTGGAACCGGGGCCGGGGCCTGCATCGCGACTGGCGCCGCGGATATCACTTGCGTGGCGCTTTGCGACGCGGGCGTCTGCGGCGTTCCGGTCGAATCGGCGACGGCTGGTGCTTCCGCCGAAGAACGCGAGGCGGGCACGGCGGCGGTCACAGCCGAGTTGGCAATCGCGGGGATGGAAGTGGACGTGGCCTGTCTCGGTTGGATCGAAGCGGGGGATGACGAAACAGCAGTGGCTGTTTGCGTGATCGGAGCAGCGATCGATGCTTCGACCGAAGGTCTGGGGGTCGGGAGGGAATGTGCCGCTGGCTCCGCCTGGGCGATCACGACGGGTCGAGACGCACCCTTGGGCAGCGCACCTTGCTGCGCCGTCCCCGCATAACCCGACGTTCGCGGCGCGCTGGAGGGCTTGGCAACCGGCGCCTCCGCAGTCGCGGCCTTGATCGGAGCCGCTGCTTGCGCCGCCGAGGCTTCAGGCGACACTTTCATCATCGGATCGGTGGCGATCGTGACAGATTCTGCCGCTGGAAGGCGGAGCGGAGTGGATACAGCCAGAGCCGATTCGGCACGTGCGAATCTCGTTGCCGCCTGGGTATCTGCCTGGCTGGGAACGTCCGCCCTGGACGGCTTGGTGACAGTACCGATTGCACATGCCTGGGTCACCACGCCCAGGACAATGCAGGCGGCAATCAGCTTGGTCGAGTTTCTCACGATGGTATAGGTCTGCTTAATCGCATTAATTATCCTATACAGGCCTTTGATTTGGGTCAACAATTTTCTCTCCTGAACCTGCCCCCGACGGCGGCTGGCAAGTGGCGTTACCGGCCACTCTAGGTAACGGAATACATACCGTAAGGGTGCACGTTCGGGCAGATTTACGGCCGTCCCGCGCGAACCTTGAATAGAGCAAGCTTTACGCCGGTGTGGTGTCAGAACGCGTTCTTCCGTTCCCTGAGCACCACGAATACGCCGACCGCGTGGGATACCGGCCGGCCGGCCCGTCGACTCGCGGCCGAGACGATGCATGGAATTACGTTGCGCAGGAAAGGGTTTGTAGCCGGTTCGCCCGCGAGTGTCGACGGCAACGATGCTCGGCCGGCGTCGATCGTCTCGCGCGCGGACCCGAAGACCGGTGCGCTATACTTCGACGCAAGTTCAGCGACGCCGCCGACGTGGTCGGGATGGTGGTACGTCGCCAGGATGGTGACGAGAGCGATGCGTTCCGATTCCAGATAGGTGAGCACCGGGCTCGCACGCGCCGTTGCGCAGGCGCCAGTTGCAGTTGTCGCGAAACGCGCGCAGCGGAATGATTTCGATACTCATCGCGAGGCCAGTTTCGAGTGCAAGCCACCACCCTGTCAATGCAGCCTACCGTGCCGGGTCTTTCGAACTGGTTCGACACGCCGCTGGGCGCGCATGTGTTGCGGCGTGAACTCGCGTATTTCGACGACGAGGTGGCCGACGTGTTCGGCTTCAATGCGTTGCAATTCGGTCTGCCCGAGTTTGATTTCCTGCGCATGAGCCGGATTCCCATGCGAGCGGTGGCCGGACACGAAGGGCCGGTGAAATTCAAAGCGGACCTCTGCGAGCTACCCGTCGCCACGGGGGAGGTGGACCTTCTGGTCATGCCACACACGCTCGAATTCAGTCACAACCCGCACCAGTTGTTGCGCGAGGTGCAGCGCGTGTTGCGTCCGGAGGGCCGACTGGTCGTGTCGGGCTTCAATCCGTGGAGTTTCTGGGGAGCGGCCCGGCTGCTGCGCGGCCGTAGCGGGGAGTATCCATGGTGCGGCCAGTTCGTCGGATTGCCGCGCATCAAGGACTGGCTTGCGTTGCTCGGATTCGACGTCACGGCGGGTCGAATGACCGCCTACGCGCCGCCGTGCCGGGGCGAGCAGTGGCTCGAGCGGCTGCGCTTCCTCGAGCACGCGGGCGATCGCTGGTGGCCGTTTGCCGGTGGCGTCTATTTCCTCCACGCGGTGAAGCGGGTGAGCGGCATGCGGCTCATCACGCCGAAATGGCGCATGTCCACGGCCAAGAAAAAAGTGCTGGCGCCCATCCCGCAACGCATCGCGGAGCAGCGCTACGAGCAACGCGCGGACGATCGGTGAGCGGGCGATGATAGAGATCTATACCGATGGGGCCTGCAAGGGCAATCCGGGCGTCGGCGGCTGGGGCGCACTGTTGAGAACCGGTACCGTCGAACAGGAACTGTTCGGCGGCGAAGCGTCCACCACGAACAATCGCATGGAGATGAAGGCCGTCATCGAAGCCTTGTCGGCACTCGAGGGACGCTCGCAGGTCCGGCTGCACACCGATTCGCAATACGTGCAGAAAGGCATCAGCGAATGGATCCATGCGTGGAAGCGCCGCGGCTGGAAGACCTCCGACCGCCAGCCGGTGAAGAATGTCGATCTGTGGCAGCAACTCGACGCGCTCGCCGCGCACCATGATGTCGAGTGGATATGGGTCAAGGGTCACGCCGGCCACGATGACAACGAGCGTGCCGATCGGCTCGCGAATCGCGGGGTCGGAACGGTCGCCGGCCGCGGCTGAGTTTCGCGAACGTGCGCCTGGTTGTTCTCGATACCGAAACCACCGGACTCGATGCCGGATTGGGTCATAGAATCGTCGAGGTCGCGTGCGTGGAGATCGTCGATCGCCGCCCCGGTGTGCGCGACTTTCATCGCTATGTGAACGCGGAGCGTCCTAGTGATCCCGGCGCGCTCGAGGTGCACGGGCTCACCGAAGATTTCCTCGCCGACCATCCGAAGTTCCGCGACGTCGCCCGCGACCTGCTCGAGTTCGTCCAGGGTGCGGAGCTGATCATCCACAACGCGCCGTTCGACGTGGCCTTCCTCGATGCCGAGCTCGCTCGGCTCGATCTGCCACCGCTCGGTCAACACGTCGCGTCGATCACGGATTCGCTGCGGCTCGCGAAGGATCGGCATCCCGGCAAGCGCAACGGCCTGGACGCGCTCTGCGAACGCTACGCGGTCGACAATTCCGGTCGCACGCTGCACGGCGCATTGCTGGATGCGCGGCTGCTCGCCGAAGTCTATCTCGCAATGACGCGCGGCCAGGAGAGCCTGATCATCGATCTCGCCGATTCCGGGCCGGTGGCACTTTCCGGTTCGATACAGGTCGGGCCGCTCGATCTCGTGGTGCTGCGCGCAAACGTCGCGGAGCGGCACGAGCACGCTGCCTATCTCGCCGACCTCGATCGCGTCTCGAAAGGCGCGTGCCTCTGGCGAGCGGTCGACCCCGCAAGCGCTGGCGCTTGATCTCGCGCGAAAGCGGCCGTAACGCGTGGGCCGCAGCGGCGTTCTTGCTGCTGTCGTTTCATGCTTTCGCACAGGATCGCGTCCCGCGATCGTTCGCTCGCGAATGCGAGAAGCGGCTGAAGCCGTCGGTGGTGCGGATCGAAGGCGTGCCGGTGGCTCCGAACATCGACACCTCGAAGTCCTACCGCGAACTCACCGCCATGGCCTCGAAGGAAGAGGCGACGTGGGTGCTCGGTCTCACGAGACCGGTTCTCAGGGTCGAGACGCAGTGGGGCTTCGAAGGCCTCGAGGAGAGCGACGGGCGGCGCGTGTGCCTGCGTCCCAGCCTGCGGATGACATTGCGGTACGACCCGGTGACCGTGTTCGTCGGCCGTGAATTCGTCGACGACGATTGCTCGTACGGGTTCATCCTGGCGCACGAGACGCGACACGTGGTTGTGCACGTGCGCCAGCTCGAGCGGACGGTCGCCCTGCTGAAGGATCAATTGCAGCGGCGAATCGGCGGCGAGATCCACTACGGCACGCGCTCGCGCCTGGAGAAGAGCCTGAGGAGCGAGATCCAGGACTACTGGATTCCACGCGCCGAGCGCGAGTTGAAGAACGTTCGGCGGGAGCACGCCGAGATCGACACTGTCGAGGAATACGCTCGCGCCGGCAAGGCGTGCCAGGGTCGCATCGCGCGGGTGATCCGGGGCCGCGAGGATCCGTGAGGGAGATGTTCAGGCACTGCATTCCCCTCTCGTGAGCGTGATGCGCTAAGGGAGCACCCGCACCGACTTCAACAGGTCGAGCGTGTAGCCTTTGCGGTAGTCCACGTTGGTCTTCGACAGTGCGGCGCCGGTCATGAACTCGAAGGTCTGCTTCCAGCGCGCGTCCGTCATCGTGAGAATGCCTTGCTGGGCGGCATCGCCGCCGGTCACCAGAGCGTACTCCTTCATCTTCGCGACCCCGAAGGCAAGCATCTTGTCTTCCATCTCGGGGTTTGCCTTCTTCACCAGAGCATTACCCGGCCCCGGATTCGCGAGGTAGCTCTTCCAGCCTTCCGCGCTGCCCTGCAGGAAAGCGGCGAGAACTTCGGGCCGTTCGTTCAGCATCTTGCGTGTGGTCACGATGGTCTGCGCGTACGGAGGATAGCCCTGATCGGCGAGCAGGAATACGACGGGCTTGACGCCGGCCTTCTCGATCGCGTACGGCTCCGAGGTCGCGTAGCCCTGCTGCGCGACTTTTTTGTCGACCAGGAATTGCTGCACGCTGAACGCGTAAGGCCGCTTCTGTGTATCGGTGAAGCCGTAGCGGGTCTTGAGCCAGGGCCAGAACGTAGTCTCGCTCGCCTGACCGATCAATAACGTGCGTGTCTTGAGATCCTGCATCGTCTTCACGTCGGGATGGGCGATCAGCACGGCCGGGTCTTTCTGGAATACCGCCCCGATGGTGACCACCGGCAAGCCCTGTTCGATGGCCTTGATGGTCTGGAGGTCGTAGCCCATCACGGCATCGGCACGGCCGGCGAGCAGCAGTTGCATGACGTTGACCTGCGGCCCGCCCATGCGCACATCCACATCCAGCCCGTGCTTCTTGTAGATCCCCTCCGCCTGGGCCTGGTAGAAGCCGCCATGCTCGGCCTGCGCGTACCAGTTGGTCAGGAATACGAACTTCTCCTCGGCCTGGGCAAGTGTGGAACCGAGCAGCGCCAGCGCGCACACCATCCGGATGAGTCTTCCCGTTGCACGTTTCGGGCTTTCGATCGATTGCATGGGTTTCTCTCCTTCGGATGAACGAGTCGCGAGGTTATGCGGCCATCGCCCGCTCGGCAAGGGGTGCGGCGCTTGCGAGGGCCGTAGGCAGTGACGCATATTCCGGGTTTGGTTGAGCAACCGGACCATTCATGCAGAACACCATTGCCCTGTTCGAAGGCTTGCCGCCCGAGAGTTTCGAACGGTTGATGAGCCGCAGCGTAGTACGCAACTTTCCGAAGCAGACCGTGGTGATCCACGAAGGCGACGAACCCACCGCCTTGTACGTGATCGTCTCCGGACGTGTGCGTGCCTATCTTACCGACGCTGGCGGCAAGGAGTTCGTGCTCGCGACGCACGGCGAGGGCGAATACTTCGGCGAACTGGCGTTGCTCGACGACGAACCGCGCTCGGCCTCGGTCGCCACGCTCGAGCCATCCCGGCTGCTCGTGCTGTCGAAGGGGGCGTTCCAGGAGAGCCTGGCGCATAACCCGGATCTGGCTCTGCAACTGATCAAGGGCCTCGCGCAGCGCGTCCGGCGCCTGACGCAGAGCGCCCGCAGCCTCGCCTTGAAAGACGTGTTCGGCCGGATCACTGCGCTGCTGCAGGAAGTCGCAGTCGAGAAGTCCGGGGCGCTGGTGGTCGAGGAGCGGCTCACTCACCAGGAGATCGCGAAGCGCATCGGGTCGTCACGCGAGATGGTGAGCCGGATCC
>Ga0163144_10023600_pt1 | contig 12124 bp, 10 predicted proteins | sample OliLak19BULKMAT1_FD_123175 | JGI IMG/M metagenome (GOLD analysis project Ga0163144, IMG submission 123175) | Freshwater microbial mat bacterial communities from Lake Vanda, McMurdo Dry Valleys, Antarctica - Oligotrophic Lake LV.19.BULKMAT1 | ecosystem: Environmental > Aquatic > Freshwater >...
GTGAGTTTATCGCACATAGAGAGGCAATATCAAAAGCCCTGAAAGGGCAAAATATCCGAGCGATGGGCAATAGCCCATCGGCCATCGGGAAAAAGAACAACAAACAAAGCCCTGAAAGGGCGGCATACAAAGAGAGATGGGTGTAGCCCATCGAACAAAAAAGGCGGAATTCAGAAAGATGGGAACACCTAATCTAATAAAAAAAATAGTTATATTGTAGCATAAAAAAATGTAAAATTATGTCACAGTCATTAGTAAGAAATTACATCCACCTGGTGTTCAGCACCAAGCATAGAACACCGATGATATTTTCGCCGTATGAGGAAGAGTTGCATAGTTATATGGGCGGCATTTGTAACAACCTGGATTGCCAGCCCATAAAAATCGGCGGTTATACAGATCATGTTCATATACTTTGTATGCTATCAAAAAAAATAGCATAGATGAAATTATTAGAAGAAGTAAAATCACATTCTTCTGGATGGATCAAAACAAAAGACGAGTCGTTAAAAAACTTTTATTGGCAGGATGGGTATGGAGCATTTTCTGTAAACCCTTCTCAGGTAGATACAGTAATTGCATATATCACCAACCAGCATGAGCATCATGCAAAGAAAACTTTTAAGGATGAATACAGGGCATTTTTAAAAAAGTACAAAGTGGAGTATGATGAACGATATGTATGGGATTAGACAAATATGTGGTGGCATCTTGTGTTGGGATATGCCGCCCTTTCAGGGCTTGGTCTAAATTGGTTTATTTAGTACACAGGGCTACACCCTGTGCAAATAGATTTCGCCCTTTCAGGGCTGGGTTGCAATTTGTTGATTGGTTACACAGCGCTACATCCTGTGCAAATGTAAAACACCCCGTTGGGGCTAATACATTGTTAGCCTGAAAGGGCGATATCTAAAGAGAGATGGGTGAAGCCCTTCGACAAATGTGAAAACATAAACACCCCGTTAGGGCTAATACATTGTTAGCCCTGAAAGGGCGATATCTAAAAAGAGATGGGTGAAGCCCTTCGACAAATGTGAAAACATAAACACCCCGTTAGGGCTAATACATTGTTAGCCCTGAAAGGGCGATATCTAAAGAGAGATGGGTGAAGCCCATCGAAAAATGTGAAAAAATAAACACCCCGTTCTGGCTAATGCATTGGTAACCCTGAAAGGGTGGAATATATTAACGATGGGTGATAGCCCATCGGATGGGTGATAGCCCATCGGATGGGTGATAGCCGATCGGACGGGTGATAATACATCGACATGAATAATAATACTTCAAAAACAACAACAATGAAAACCAGCAACCACACTGAACTTGCTTTTGAAGAAGCCATCGAAACTGTATTGCTACAGTCTGGTTATGTAAAAGGGACTGCAATAAACTACAAAAAAGATTTTTGTGTAGATGAAAAGCTGCTGTTTACTTTTTTACAAAACAGCCAGCCTGCAAAATGGGAAAAGTCGGCCACCATTCACCGTGCCGATACGCAAACAAAACTATTGCAGCGGCTGCATTAAGAACTGGATACAAGAGGTGCATTGGATGTAATCCGTAATGGTTTTACGGATAATGGGGTTACTTATGACATGGCTTATTTTAAACCAGAAACCACTTTAAATGCCGATACAGAAAAGCTGTACAATCAAAATATTTTATCGGTAACCCGTCAGGCTAAGTACGCCAAAAAAATGAGAACTCGTTGGATATGGTGTTGTTTGTAAATGGCCTGCCGGTAGCAACCGTTGAATTAAAAAATCAGTTTACCAATCAAAATACCCAAAACGCCAAACGCCAGTTTATTGAAGATAGAGACCCACGAGAGCTACTATTTCAACCCAATAAAAGAACCCTTGTACATTTTGTGGTAGATACAGATGAGGTTTACATCACCACCAAAATAGACAATGGTGCAACCATTTTTCTTCCATTTAATCTAGGCTATGAAAATGGTGCAGGCAATCCTCCAAATCCTGCCGGTTACAAAACGGCTTACCTGTGGGAAGAGGTTTGGCAAAAAGATAGCTGGCTCGATATCATCGGCAAATTTATCCATGTACAAAAAGAGGAGTACAAGCAAAAAGGCACCACGTACAAAAAAGAAAAGATAATATTCCCTCGCTATCACCAGTTGGATGTGGTAAGGCGATTGTGGGCTGATGCAAAACAGAAAGGTTCAGGGCAGCATTATTTAATATAGCATTCGGCAGGCTCCGGTAAATCCAATTCCATTGCCTGGCTGGCTTACCGCCTGTTTAGTTTACACAATGCAATAGATGAAAAAGTTTTTAATTCCATCATTGTAATAACCGATCGCAAAGTGCTGGATAAACAATTGCAGGATACCATTTACCAGTTTGAACACAAGCAAGGTGTTGTGGTAACGGTAGATAAAAGTTCAGACCAATTGCCTGAAGCCATAAAAAGTGGTAACAGTGTCATAATTATTACGCTGCAAAAATTTCCATTTGCAGCCGTGCTGGATGAAGTTAAAAATTTACCCAACAAAACCTACGCCGTTATAGTGGATGAGGCACACAGTTCGCAGGGTGGCGAGACATCTAAAAAATTAAAGGAAGTATTGGCAGCAACCAACCTGCAGGAAGCAGAGAAAGACGAAAGGTATAAAGAAGAAAACGATCCGGAAGATTTAATCAGGCAATCAATGCAGGCAAGAGGGGTGCAACCCAACATGAGTTTCTTTGCATTTACCGCAACACCAAAAGCAAAAACGGTAGAGGTATTTGGCCATCCGGGAATAGATGGCAAGCCAAAGGTATTTCATCTATCCTCCATGCGGCAGGCCATACAGGAAGGTTTTATTTTAGACGTACTGAAGAATTACATGATGTACAAAACCTTCTTCAAAATATCAAAAGAAATTGAAGACGACCCGAAAGTAAATAAGAAAAAAGCCAGTCGTGCCATTGCCCGTTTCCTGTCTTTACATCCTTATAATTTATCGCAGAAAACAGAAATTATCATCGAGCATTTCCGGCAAGTGGTGGCTACTAAAATTGGTGGCAAAGCCAAAGCAATGCTGGTAACAGATTCAAGGCTTCATGCAGTGCGTTACTATTTCGAATTTCAAAAGTATATCAGGGAAAATCACTACACCTACATCAAAGCATTGGTGGCATTTTCAGGCAAAGTAAAAGACCCCGTTTTGCCTGATCAGGAATTAACCGAAGTAAAACTAAATGGCTTTTCAGAAAAAGAATTGCCCGAAAGATTTGGCACCGATGAATACCAGATATTGCTGGTGGCCGATAAATACCAAACAGGTTTTGACCAGCCCTTGCTGCATACGATGTATGTAGATAAGAAATTGTCAGGCGTAAAAGCAGTGCAAACTCTTTCCCGGCTAAACCGCATGTGTACCGGCAAAGAAGATACTTTTGTATTAGACTTTGCCAACGAAGAAGAAGATATAAAAAATTCCTTTCAGCCCTACTACGAATTAACCGGCATCACCAAACAATCGGACACTAACAGGCTGTACGATCTAAAAGTTAAGATTGAAGAACGACAAATCATTTGGCAATCGGAGGTGGATAATTTCGCAGCGCAGTATTTTAAAAGTGCAGACATGCACGATAAAAAAATACATGCTTTACTCAATTCCTTCATTGATCCCGCTGTTGACAGATTTAAAGTAATAGAATCAGAAGAAGAGCAGGAGGACTGGAAGCACACGCTATTGTCGTTTACCAGGGCTTATTCTTTTTTAAGCCAGGTAATGCCTTTTCAGGATGCAGCGTTGGAAAAGCTGTATGCTTATGGTAGGTTGTTATTAAACAAGCTCCCACTCAAATCATTGGAAGACCGCTTTAAATTAAACGATGAAATTTTATTGAAGTATTATCGCCTGCAAAAAATAAAAGAAACCAATATTGTAATGGAACACCAGGTAGAATATGGTTTGGAACCCGGTACAGAAGCAGGCATCAGAAAAGACAAAGAAGAACAAATACAATTATCACAAATTGTAGATGCAATTAACACCCGCTTTGGTACCGAATTTACTGCGGCAGATCAGTTACTATTTGACCAGGTTGGTATTGATTTATTGAATGATGACGTCATCATCAAGCAGGCAAAAACCAATTCATTCGAAAGCTTTTTGCCGGGAAGTCTTCGGGATAAATCCATCGAGAAATTTATTGACAGGATGGACATCAACAACAGTACCACCAGCAGTATTTTAAACAACGAAAAATTAGCCGATGCAGTAATTTTTAAATACCTGGCCAAGTATATTTATGATAAGATAAATGCGGCATAAATAAATGCTAAGCATTCATCGGAAGTTTTTTCCATCCGTGGTAGGTGTACCAACCAAACACTGTCCCGAAAAGAGTACAGTCTAAAAAATAAGAAACCCCAATACTTTTTGTGAAACCTAGTCAACCATAAAAGAAAGTGAGTTTACTATTACATTTAGGGGGTATTCTAAAAAATGGGTAATGTTCTGTGGGGTCACCAACTATGGAGGCAAAATCCAATTTTCAAATCAAAGTAATTCTATATTCCTCTTACAAGATTATTTTAAATTGATGCAAAAAAAATTTGTCTATATCATTTCCATTCATTTACTTTGTTTTTCAAAGTGCTTTTTATGAGTAACAATTTAAAAGAACAAACCGATCAGTTGCAACACATCCGGCAGATGATGGAACAAAGCAGCCGGTTCATCAGTCTTAGTGGCCTCAGTGGCATTGCCGCCGGAACCTGCGCTTTGGCAGGAGCTTATTTTGCCAGTGGCGTTATCAACAGGAGTGGTGGTAGCTCACTAAAGGAATTGGATAACCATCTGTACAATGGCAACCTCAATGTAAGAGACTACATGGGAAATAATCTTTTCCTCATTGCCCTTTTTACTTTGATTGCAGCATTTGTTTTGTCTGCAATTTTCACCTGGCTCAGGAGCAAGAAAACCAATACACCCATCTGGGGCAGTGCCTCTAAAAGATTGCTGATAAATGTGGGCATTCCAATGGTTGCCGGCGGATTGTATATTCTTAAATTGATTGAACATGGCAGCTTTGGATTAATAGCACCGGGCTGCTTAATTTTTTATGGTCTTGCATTGGTAAACGGTTCCAAATATACACTGGGAGAAGTAAGGTTCCTCGGCTATGGGCAAATTATACTGGGCATCATCAATCTTTGGTATACAGGCTATGGGCTTTACTTTTGGGCTGCAGGCTTTGGTGTACTCCATATTGTTTATGGTGTAATTATGTGGAGTAAATACGAAAGAAAATAACCGGATGAGCAACTGGATTAATGATGAGTTTTCAAATAGTAAAATGAGCATGAAAGCAACCGGTTAATTTGATAAAGAGCAATTGGATAACTATAATAAGTACATAATAAAACTATTTAAAAAACACTTCTTCACCAATACAATGAACCCGATAGCGCATTTAAATAAAAGTTTCGACAACCGCATACGGCTGGGCATTATGAGTGCCCTGATGGTGAATGCATCTATTAATTTTAACGACTTAAAAGAACTACTGCAAATAACAGATGGTAATTTGGCCAGTCACATTAAAGGCCTGGAAGAAAATGGTTACCTGAAAGTTCAAAAAGGTTTTATTGGCCGTAAAACAAATACAACCTATACATCTACCAAAGTGGGCGAAAATGCTTTTAAAGAACATTTAGCCGCCCTGGAAAAAATGATCAACGCATCTAAATAATTTTTTTTTGTATCTATACTTTGAAATTCAAAGCACTTTTGAAAAATGAAAAAGAAATATACCGCCATCGGCATTGCTCTGAAAATCTGGCTAATGACCAACCTTGTATTTGGTATCGGCTGGCTGTTGTATTGCCTGGTTTTTGAAAATGCCGGCATGGCATGGACAGCAGCCCTCGCAACCTTTTGTGCAACAATTGGGAGTACACCCGTGCTGTTGGCAATGTTTATAACGATTCCTTTTATCAAGGAATCCAACTCAACTACTGGCAATAAAACCGGACTGCTATTCCTGGTATGCTTTATTGCTGTTATCCCGTATGGAATAGTGGGCGGTAATCTGTTTTCATTTGAGCTACGATCATTTGGACTTAACAATATTTTCCTTAGCTGCATCTGCTTCACCATCATTTTATTCAGCGCAGCTGCCATTGCAATTAGTATTTACATCGATAAAATAAAATCATACTTCACAACAACTAAAAATCAACCAACCATGAACCAGGACTATGTACAAACAGCTCAGCCAGACTACCAGGGCCAGCCTTCAACTTCTTCCAACAAAACCATTATCAAAGCGGTAATTACCGGTGCCATTATTTTGGTAATGATGATACCCACCATTTTTGTAACCAACCTGGTAAGTGAAAGGGAGCAACGGCAACAGCAGGTAACACAGGAAATTAGCAGCAAATGGGCAGCACCGCAAACGCTTACAGGGCCTTATTTGTACCTGCCTTATAGTACCAGAGTTAGTGACGCTGCAGGCAAAATAACAACGCTGCATAAAAGCCTTTTTATATTGCCTGAGAATCTCCAGGTAAACGGCAGCATCATTCCGGAGATAAGGCCAAGGAGTATTTACAAAGTTTTGTTGTACAAAAGTGATATAAAAACATCGGGCAATTTTGTAGTACAACTGCCAAAGGATATCACGCCGGCAATGGTCAGTTTTACGGATACTAAAATATGTTTTGGCATCAGGGATTTTAAAGGCATACAGGAAAAAATTATTATTGCCATTAATGGCAGCAGTTACGAAATGGCACCGGGCTTACCATCAAAAGAAATAGAATCTATCATCAACGATAATAGTAATAATGCACAAAGTGATAACGACAGAGTTGTTGCAACAAGCAACCGGGAATTGGAAACCATTGGTCTCTCATCTAACATCGTTTTATCTGCTGCAGACCTTGGTAAATCACTGACTTTTTCTATGCCGGTAAAAATTAATGGCAGCGAACAACTGCATTTTGTGCCGCTTGCAGGCAACAGCAGTTTTAACCTCAGCAGTACCTGGGCCGACCCTAAATTTGACGGCAACAATTTGCCCGTCAGCCGAAACGTAAGCCCACAAGGTTTTTCAGCGAAATGGAATTTTAATAAAGCCAACCTGCCTTTTGGTACGGTGATAAAAGATTTCAATTTTAAAAAAGAGCCATTTGCCTTTGGTGTTACCATGGTGCAACCGGCAGACCAATATGCCAAAACAATGCGAAGTGTAAAATATGCCATCCTTTTCATCGGTCTTACGTTTGCACTTTTCTTCATCATCGAATTGATGCAGCAAAAACCGGTGCATCCTGTTCAGTATGTTTTAATTGGGATGGCACTGGTTATTTTCTTCACGTTGTTATTATCCATCAGCGAATTTATTTTGTTTGATTACGCATACTTAATGGCAGCTGCGGCAACTATATTATTGATCTCTTTATACGCCAAAGGACATTTTAACAGCCTTAAAACTGCAGGTGTTTTTGCATCCCTGCTTAGCTGTTTGTATGGTTTCATATTCGTGTTGATTCGCCTGGAAGACACTGCCTTGCTGGTAGGAAGTATCGGTTTGTTTATTGTACTGGCAATGGTGATGTATGCCAGCAGAAAAATTAAATGGTATGGAGAGCGTAACGAAATTCCGGCAGTGGCTGTTGTGTGAAATCAATTGTTAAAGATGGTTGGTGGTTCAGGATTTTATCTAAACCATCTAACCATCTAAACCATCTAAACATAAAGGAGATAACGACTTTAAAAAGACCTAAATACTAAACCATAAAAAGTATTAATACAGCTCTTAATAAACCCATAAAAAGATGCAAACAACTTCATTCAATTTTAACAACGCCAAGAACCTGAACACTTCCAAAGAATGGTTCAATTATTTTAATCATAATCTTCAGCAAAAAAGAATAGACTGGACGATACAGCCAAGCATTTCAAAAGCTGCTTTGAAACCGGTTTTAAAATCACTGCAGGCATGGCAGTTGGGCGAAACCTCCGATGGTAGCAATCTTATAGCAGCGAGTATTCAATTTGCTAAAAAAATAAACGATCCCTATTATGTGGATGCCATGCGGCTTTTTATTAAGGAAGAGCAAAAGCATGGCGATAATTTAGGAAGATATTTAGACCTTATTTATGAGCCAAGAATCAAAAAAAACTGGGGCGATACCTTGTTTAGAAAAGTAAGGCATTTGAATACCAGCATGCAGTGGTGGACAATAGCGGTGCTGACTGTAGAAAGTGCCGCACAAATATTTTATCAATGCCTAAAGGATGCTTCCAACTGTAAATTATTGCGACAAATTTGTACCGATATTTTGATTGACGAAGCACCACATATTCAATTTCAACAACAACGGTTACAAGCCATCATTCAGTTAAAAAGCAATCGCAACAAATGGTTCTCTTTAATTTTGTATAAAATATTTTTTTACTGTACCTCACTGGTAATATGGATGGCACATAAAAAATTATTTAATGCAGGCGGCGTAAATTTTAAAAAATATAGTATGAAGATGAAAAGCAAATACGATAAAACAATTGGCCGGTTAGATGCCGGAGATAACATCACCAATCAGGAAGAACAGGTGCCTGTGTACTACAAAAACCGGCAGGGATTTTTTGATGCACTCTTTAATTCGTTCCAGGGAATGCGCCATTTTTTTCAAAATGAACGCAATGGGAAAATTCAATTGGCAATAGCTGCTGTTGCTATTGGAGCCTCTGCACTATTGGGCATCAGTGCTGCTGAATGGCTGGCAGTATTGGTTTGTGTGGCAATGGTGATCAGTATGGAAATGTTGAATTCGGCATTGGAGCAATTGTGCGATAAAGTAGAATCCGGCTATCATCCTGTAATAAAAACCGTGAAAGATGTTGCCGCTGGAGCGGTGCTTTTTACATCAATTATCAGCGTTGCCGTTGGGGTAATTATTTTTTTACCAAAGTTCTTATAAGAGAGTAGGGGAGTGTACATGTTGAATAGTTTGGTTGATAGAATTGATCGATTAGAAAGTTGGGGAAGTTGGCATTTGACTTTGAAAAGAAACATCATCTTCTTAAAAAAATTATACTGTTGATTCTAAATAAGTATACAAGAAGAATGAGACCAATTATCGAATAAGATAAGAGCTTTGAAGTATTAGTGTCAGGCTCCCCTCTCCCTTTAGAGTGTGCTATAAGTGCGGTGATGTTTTGCTGAATAGAACTAGAAAATGCAAAGCTGATTCCAAATAAGCCTCCAAGAAAAATGAGACTACTAATCGAATAAGAAAAGAGCGTTGAGGTACCAGTGTCAAGCTCCCCTCTGCCCTTGTCGAAGATCCCGATTATTTCGGGAGAGAGCCTGTCCCAATGCATCGGGAGGCTGGGGGTGAGGTTTTACGAAGTAAAGGGATTTCAGTTCTCTAGTAGAGAACCTGTCCCGATTTTTCGGAAGGCTGGGGGTGAGGTCATAAAGACTTACCCGGAGTTTTAGACAAATAGTCGGACAACAATTAAAAAAATACTAAAATAGAAAAATGAAAAAAGTATCAACCATAGAAAAAATGCTGATAGCATCGGTAGGTTTTACCCTGCTACTATTGGCTGTAAGAATTGCCGTTGCGCATCAACTGATGTATGTATTTTATATCTGGAATCTTTTTTTAGCAGCTATCCCGTTACTGTTAAGCCGAAGGTTGCAAAGCCAGCAAAAACTGACTGTAAAAAGTTATTTTTTATTGGCTGGCTGGTTGCTCTTCTTTCCCAATGCGCCATATATTATCACCGATATTTTTCATTACGAAAGCAGGCCGCCATTACCCATGTGGTTCGATTTGTTATTGGTGATAAACGCAGCGTGGTGCGGCATTATGCTGGGGTTGGTCTCTTTATTACAGGTGGAAAATTTTCTTGCAAAACACTTAAAACCACTTTGGGTAAACTGTTGTATTACGGGCAGTTTATTGCTTTGTGGTTATGGCATTTACATTGGCCGTTTTTTACGGTTTAATAGTTGGGATATAATTACCAATCCTGTCGCATTATTTGCTACAAGTCTGCATCGGGTTTTTAATCCATTTGATTATAAAAGTACCTGGGGCTTTACTTTATTGTTTGGTATTTCCCTGTGCTTGTTTTATTACACCATCAAGGCATTTAATAAATACATTGGCGGTAAAGTAAGCAGTTAAAATTATTGAGTCGGTGTAAGCCGTAGATTAATTTATCAGTGATATTTTTATTAAAATCCTTTTGAAGCGGCCGGTAAAGACCTTACAGAAAAATTGTAACCAATGATGAATTTATGCTGGTGTTTTTAAGGGTACAATAAATAGGCAGTGTTTCCTGCTGTTATACTTGTCCGCACGAATCAAAGCAAAGAGAAATTGTTTATACAAAAAATTTCAGGTGATTAGCATAGTGCAAAATGAAGCAGGTAGTATTTCGTGAAGACACGAACGACGGCTGAGGGAATACTATTTTCAATTAAAGCAGTCATCCATAAATATAACTATTGTCCAAATAATAAAGCTCCATAGGAGCGATATGTCAGTAGAAGAAAACATCAAAATCCACAATCAATCAAAAGCTCCATAGGAGTGATATGTCAGTAGCAGAAAAAAAACACCAATCAATTAAAAGCTCCATAAGAGCGGCATGTTAGCAGCATCCATAGGAGCGACATATTTGTAGCAGCAGAAAATATCCCCCATTTTAGCGGCGTTTAAGTCGTGCAAAGCTGCATCTGCATTTTGTCTGAACTATGATTTTTTTGATTTGTGTGATTAATAGGATGCCGAATTTCAATAATTAAATTATCTATTTTTGCAACAGCATAGATCACCTTCTCATAAATATGGTACCATCCAATAGGGGTAGAACTCCCTACTGTGTCTCCTTGTTACTAATCTTTGTAGATTTAAAAATTATCCAAAAATACTATAGCTATCAAGCCTTTTTTATCTGTGATAATCTACAGTGCTTTGCATATTCCAGTCATGTAAATCCGGCATGCTTGCATATTATTGCAGCAACTAACAGGGTTTCCGTGCGGCAGGTATGTGCCGGGCAGAACCCGCCGCTATTGCAACAGGGCGCATGAGCTAAATACACCCCAGCCTCAAAAAATAATTATCCGGATTTGAACAGTCCTACTCGATAGCGGCGAATCCCACGGCAACGCTGCAAAGCCTTTAGGGTACACTCGCCTTGGAAATTTTAAATGCTGAGTAACACTCGGAGCGGAATAAGGGGTGCTTGATATTGCCAAGTACCCAATCATGCTCATCCTATCATCCTGTAAATCCTGGTTCAAACACTATAATAAAAAAGGTGACAGCCTTTTAAAGCCATCACCCGAAATAAATGATTTAATTCTTTTTAATTGTACAATATTATTATGCAGCCTGCGGCTTTTTACGCAATTGCTTAATGGTAATCCTTACTGCAAATGCAATACCTACTGCCAAAAGCTATAGATTCATATTACAATCAAATGGAACTGCAGAGCCTCCATTGCTGTCGGCTCCACCTTCACCAGGACCGCCTAGGCCTCCTTGTCCAAAGCTGATAAACGGAGAAAGCAACAACAATGCACTTGCAAATAATTGGATTTTGATGCTCTTCATGTTATGTGTTTGTTTTTTAAACGAGCTTTTTTAATGTACTTTTTTCGTAATAGGATCGAAGGCCATTCCTTCGATCCTATATTTATTTTGTACTATTTTAATCAGTTGATTTTACTATCAACGATTGAACTTGTCTGCTCTTATCGGGCGCAATAATTTCTAACTGATAGGCTCCGGATGCCAATCTTTCTGCTATATTAATTACCTGTGTACTGTTTCCGCCTGCATGGTTGGCTATACTGCTATGCAATACCTGCCCGTTAATGCCAGAAATTCTTACCTGGTAATTTCCTGCTGCCTGATTTTTAAACTGGATGTTTACCAAATTACCTTCTGCCGGATTGGGTGAAATAGTAAACACTGGTTTGATGTTGCCTGCTGTAATTTTTACAACGGTGCTGTACTTAACATCACCTGCCACACCAATACTTTTCACCCGATAGAAAATAGTTCCGGTATAAGGTTGAACATCTAAGAAACTGTATGTTTTTTCTGTTGAACTACTGCTTGCTGCCAC